>ERZ780100.759-NODE-759-length-13432-cov-3.887269_pt1 | contig 13432 bp, 5 predicted proteins | sample MGYA00511573_ERZ780100 | MGnify/ENA primary metagenome ERZ780100 (study PRJEB29588, sample SAMEA2161876) | human gut metagenome | biome: human gut; feature: human-associated habitat; material: faeces | place: Denmark | collected 2008/2010 ...
CCTTCCCCCCCCCCCCCCCTAACATTTAGTTTACAATTTTTAAAAACTGTGTTAAAATTTGTCTGAAAATAGGGAGATAGCGCCCATTTCAGACACCCGGCATGGCTTGCATACTTGATATTCTACGCATTTTTTAAAAGGAGGAATAGCGTAATGTCTGTTTTACACGGTTTGCTGCTTGCGCCCACAGTTGAGTACAAGAATTATACGCAGTTGATGTGGATAGGAATTCTGGTTTCCGTTGTGGTTGCGCTGGCGGTTTTTTTTGTGTTTTTCTTCATTTCGAGAAAAGTAAGGCGCGACGAGCTTGCGGAAGAAAAGCGCTTGTCCGACGCCGAAAAGGAAAATCGGGAAGATAGAGAAGCTGCGGCGACTCCGACGCGGGAGGAGCCGACGGTCAAAGAGGAAGAAATCGTTTCCGACGGAGGCGGGGAGAGTCAACCCGCGCGGGAGGAGCCTCTGTGCGACACGGCGGATGCGGAAACGGTTTGCAGCGAAAGCGACGCGGCGGAGAACGGGGAAGTTCAAGACGTCGGCGCGCCTGCCGTGAGCGACGGACGGGAAAGCGTTTCGGACGACGCGGCGGCGGAGGAAGAGATTTCGCCCGCGGAGGAAGAGGAGACGTTCCAAGCCTTAACGAAGGAAAGTCAAGCGGAGCAGCCCGCGCGACAAGAGGAGCCTGTTTCCCCGTCGGCGGAAGCCGTTGCGGAAGAAGTCGACGCCGTTTACGAAAGCAGGTCTGCCGTAGCCGCGACGGTTGCGGCGGTGAAAGAGGAGGAGACGCGCGAAGTTCCCCTGCTGCCCGAGTTTGCGAAAAAAATACTCGCCGAGCTGTCGGAGGAGGACGCGCGAGCGTTCGAGTATTACATAGTCAACGGCTCCGAGTCTTTCAAAACCAAGGTGAAATACCCGCTCGGGCTGTACGAAAAGGAAAAGGATTTTCTCAAAGACTTTTTTGTTTCCTACGCCAAATACAAAAAGCTTTTGAGCGCCGACGCGTTTGAAAAGCTTTACGACAGATACGCAAGCACAGTCAGGGACGACCGCGTGAGAACAAAGCTGAACAACAAGCTGATTAACGTGCTGTATTTTTATCGCAAGGCGGACGAAGAAAATCTCGCCAAGTGCAAGGCTCTTTGCAAAAAGGACGTGTCTTTGAATTTTGACAAAATCGACGTCAGGGACTGCAAGGTGCCCGCGTTGAAAAGACTGATAATAATAGAAGCGGGCGAAAAGAACTATCAAGAGGCGGTGCGCCTGTGCGAGCTTGCCATTTCCCGAAACATAGCGGACAAAAAGGACGAAGGCTTTGAGGCGCGTCGAGACAAGTTGGAACAAAAGCTCGAAAGACAGCGCCGCAAAGAGGAAAGACAAAGAAAATTGTTTGAGGGCGAAACCTTGAATCAAAAATAAGAAAAAAGGAGAACGAGAAACATGAAAAGCAAAAGGCTGATGACAATCGGTATAGTTTTGGCATTGCTCATAGCCGTTGTAGGCGTCGTGCTGTCCGTTTCGCTGACCGCGTGCGGCAAGGACGTTATAACGGTGCGCAGCGAAAAAGAGCTGCTCAAAGCTGCCGGTACAAGTCAGGAAAAAACGATAGTCCTTATGGACGACGTGGTTGTAAACGGCGATTTAAAGGTTGCCGCGCCCAACAAAATAGACCTCAACGGCTTCGGGCTGGAGGTCAAGGGGACGCTGTCCGCCGACGGCAGCGGCACGCTTGTCGTAGGCACGACGGCGCTGATTCTTGCCCGCCGCGAAACGGTCAAGGCGCAGAAAATAGATATAAATATGCCCCAAGGCCACGTGGAGTGGAACGCGCACATCGATTTGCCCGCATCCGCCGCCACAAGCGCGGACGCGATGACGGTAGTTACCTCCGCAAGCAGCTTTGTGTTCAAGGGCGTATTCAAAATCGGCGGCGCCGAAGCGGACATTATGCTCACCCTCAAAGGCGGCAGGTTTGAAATAAGCAATATGTCGGAAAGCTCGGCGGCAACCGTGCTCGTACCCGAGCAGGCTGTCGGCGCGGCGGTGGAAAACCTTTCGCAGGGCGCTATGCGCGTCGAAGCCCATTCGGACGTTGCGGTGGGCGGCGAAGTGGAAATTTCCTCCAAAAACTCCGAGGTGAACGTAACCGCATTGGAGTCTCAGGCGGAAACCAAAATAACCGTTACCGACGGCACGGCCAAAAAGATTGCCGCCGCAGGTTGTCGTAGCGGGTGCCGCGCAGGCGGGCGACGTGGTAGCCGAAAAGCTTGAAAACAACGGTACGGTTACCGGCGCCGTCGTTGCGGACGAGATTGTAAACAACGGCACGCTCGCGGAAGAAAACGTAAACGCGGCTTTGAAAACCGCGGCAAAGAAGGCTTTGAACGACGGCTTTGCTGCATATTCGCAGGACGATTACACCTCCGACAATTGGGCTAAGCTGACCAAGGCAAAGGACGACGGTCTTGCGGCTATCGACTCCGCCTTGACGGAAGCTGCAATTCAGTCCGCCAAGAACACGGCTCTCGACGCCATGGCGGCTGTGGAGACAATAGCCGAAGCGACGGCGCGCGAGCTTGCGGAAGCCAAGACCGCCGCGACTGAAGCGCTCAAAACGGCATTTGAAGGATACACAGAGACCGATTATGACGCCCAAACGTGGGCAACGCTCAAAGCGGCTTACGACAACGGTCTTGCTGCAATCGAGGTTGCGACGGATGTTTCCGCCGTCAACACTGCAAAACAGACGGCTCTTGACGCTATGGCTGCCTGCGTGCCCAAGGACGTCGAGGCTTTAACACAGGCAAAAGCGGAAGCAAAAGCTGCAATCGAGACGGCTTTCAATGCTTACGACGAGGACAACTACACCTCCGCAAATTGGACGGAGTTGACAATAGCTTACAACAGGGGACTTACTGAAGTTGAGGCTGCGACGAGCGTTTCCGCAGTCGACACGGCAAAGCAGACGGCAATAACCGCTATGGCGGCGGTCAAAGACAACGCAACCCTGCTTGCCGACGCAAAAGCAGCCGCGTTGGCAGCGCTGGATGCTGCAAAAGCCGAATATTCTCAGGACGACTATGCAACCAATTGGAGCGTTCTTGAAAAGGCTTACAACGACGGCAAAACCGAAATCAATGCTGCCGCTGCAATCGAGGCGGTGAACTCCGCTTTGCAAAAGGCGACGGATGCGATGGCTGCGGTCAAAAACGACGCGACTTTGCTTGCCGAAGCCAAAACCGCGGCAACCGACCAATTGAACAGTGAGTATGCAAAGTACAAGGCTACGGATTATACCAATGCGAATTACGAGTTGCTCACAGAAAAATACAACGCGGGGTTGAGCGCAATCGGCGGCGCAAGGACAGTCGACGCGGTAGAAACCGCGCTTGAAACGGCAGTTGCCGAAATGGCGGCAATCAAGACCAACGCTCAAATCCTTGCGGACGCAAAAGCAGCCGCCAAACAGGCTGTCAACGAGGCGTTTGCCGCATACAACGAGCAGGATTACACCGTTGACAATTGGAGCGCTCTTGTCAAAGTCAAAGACGACGGACTTGCCGCAATCGAAGCAGCGGCCAAGACCGACGTCGCCGCAGAAGCGGGCGAGGCGGCAATAGCCGCAATGGCAGCGGTCAAAAACAACGCAACCCTGCTTGCCGAAGCCAAAGCGACTGCCAAGTCCGAGCTTGAAACGGAGTACAAGAAATACAAGAAGACGGATTACACCGCCAATTGGAGTCAGCTCGAAAGCGCTTACAACAGCGGTTTGACGGCAATAGAAAACGCGGCGACAATAGAGCTTGCGCAAGCCGCCAAAGAGGAGGCTGTCACGGCAATGGCAGCGGTCAAAAACGACGCAACTCTGCTTGCCGAAGCCAAAACAGCCGCCAAGTCCGAGCTTGGAACGGAAAAAGCCAAATATTCTCAGAGCGACTACACAATCAATTGGAGCGTTTTGGAACAGGCTTACAACGACGGCTTGACGGCTATCGACGCGAGCAAGACTACAAGCGCGGTGGATACCGCCAAGCAAGCGGCAATAGCCGCTATGGCAGCCGTGAAAACGGACGCGGAGGAGTTGGAAGCCGCAAAGAGCGCTGCGAAAGACGAGCTTAAAGAGTATTTCGACGCGTTCAACAAGGCTTATTATTACGAAACGTCGCTTCAAGCGTTGCAGACGGCTTACGACAGCGGAGTTTCGGCGATAAGCGCTGCTCAGTCCGTTGCGGACGTTGCGACTGCGCTTGCAAACGCGAAAACCGCGCTCGACAACGTCAAAGCAGACGTAACGGAGGTCAACGACGCCGATTCGCTGAAAGCGGCTGTCGAGGCGCAATATTCTAAGATTATCCTCACGGCAAATATTTCCGGCGCATACATAGAGGTAAATTACGACCTGACGCTCGACCTCAACGGTTTCGGTCTTGTCCTTGAGGACAGAACCCACGCGGCGGTCAAGGTCAACGGAGGCGCGAGCTTCACTCTTTGCGACGGCAGCGCAGCCAAATCGGGCAAAATCAAGTCCGACTACGCCGGCATAATAGCCATTGGCTCTGACGCCGACAAAGCCGTTGTAGAAATAAACGGCGGCACAATCGAGGTTGACAACTCCGCTTATTGGAGCAACGGCGCAAGCAATGTGGGTTACGCCGTTTACGCCGACAATGCGGAAGTAGAAATGTGGGGCGGCGAAATCATAGCCAAAGGTCAGTACGTGACAGAGGACGACTCCGTGTTCGGCATCAACCTGAGAAACGGCAGCTCCGCGACCGTACACGCAGGCAAAATCAAGTCCGACACCTACGGTGTTGTGGTTTATTACAACAGTGCGTTTACCTTGGACGGCGGCGAAATCACCGCCACCTGGTTTGCAATTTCGGGCAACAACCTTGCTCCCGCGGCAGATATTACCGTCAAGAGCGGTTCCGCGACGAGCACGGAGGACGTTGCGATTTATATGCCGAGTCAGGGCAGCCTGACCGTGTCCGGCGGACACATCAAGGGACTTGCGGCAATCGACGCGCGCATGGGCGAAATCGAAATTTCCGGCGGCACGTTGGAGTCCACTGCGACAGAGTTTAAAGCGCTTACCAAAAAGCCCGGCGGCGTTGCGGTATACGACGGCAGCGTGGTGCTGTTCAACGTGGAAATGTACGTCAACGACAATACGACAAGCAGACCTACGGGCGACGGCAACAACGACTTCAATGCCGTTGTGACGGGCGGCACGTTTGTGAGCGCAATCGAGGACGGAACGTATTTCTCGATTTATCTCTGGAATACGACGACGCAAAGCGTCACACTCGGTATAGACTCGCAGTACGGCAAAATCGCCTGGTTCGATTTTGTCGACAGCGCGGTAGTCAACATAGTGGAAAACTGTCTTGCGGATTATGCGGAGGAAGATTATTCCGCGGCAAACTGGCAGGCAATCCTTGACATTCTGGACGCGCTTGAAACCGAGCTTGCAACCGTGACCGACGTCTCGCAAATCGAGGAAAAGGTAAGCGCGGCGCAGGCGAAAATGGCGGAGATTGCAAAGGCAAAGACGATTGCTACCGCGGAGCAATTCAGTCAAGCCGTCGCAGAGCAAAAGGACGGCGACGAGTGGAGAATCGGCGCGTCGTTTGAAGTCGCTCCCTTTGAAATCACAAGTTCCGTTTCCGTTGTCGGCACGGCGGCGGACGTAACCCTCACGGTAAATGCGGACGCGCATTTTGTTACGATAAAAGGCGCAAACATAGAGGTTTCGTTCAAAAACATTGCTCTTGCAGGCAAAATCGATTACAACGGAATTTACTTTGATTCCGCCGCGACAGGCGCAAAGCTCACGTTGGACAACACAGGCATATCGAACGTCAAGAGAGGCGTTTCGATTGCTGCCGACAACGCATCGGTTGTCATAAACAGCAGTGAAATCGTAGCCCGTTATTACGGCGTGACTGTCGGCGCAAGCGGCGTAGAGCTGTCTGTCAACGGCGGCACGGTTCAGGGCTGGGCGGCGATTATGTTCACCGCCAACGACTGGACGGTCGACCGAATCAAGAGCAACAAGGGCGCGGTTGTGAACGCGCATGGCGCCGAGCTTGTGGGCAGGTCCATTTCCGACGAGGGATACGGCATTGTCGTTGTGCAGCAGGATTACAACGGAGCGGAATTGACTTTTACCGACTGCACAATGCTGACAACCGTCGAGGATGGCAAAACCGGCGCGTGGCAGGGCGGTATTGTCGTCCGCTCGTACGGCAACAAAATCTCCGTAAGCGGAGGTTATATCGAAAGCAGTAACATAACCGAGAGAAATCTCATGGGTATGGCTTTGGTAAGTTTGTACAATACGTATTTCGCGCAGACGGAAGCCGACCCCCAAGACAAAGCCAACGAGTTCAGTATTTCTAATTGGGAAATCGACGAGAGCTTTGAAACTCCTTTCGTCCTCAGAGACGGCATAGATACTTTGACGGTGGACTTCGGCGAGCCGTTGGAGGGCACCTATGCAGTGCAGGACGAAAGATGGTACGACATAAACAGCACGACCGAGAATTACTCTGTCGAAAGCGACCTGACGGCGATTGTAGACCAAGATTTTTACGTCAAAAACCAAGGCACGCTTACGATTAAAGCGGGGGCTACGCTGACCGTCGAAAGCGACGTAGCGTTCTGGCTCAACGACGGCAATACGCTTGTGATTGAAGCCGGCGCGACTTTGGTGGTAAAAGGCGCGGTAGTGGAAGGCAAAATCGTAAACAACGGCAGAGTCGAGGTTTACGGCGAGCTTGCCGAGCAAACAAGCATCGAGGGCAACGGCGAGTGGGTTTACGGAAATGTTACCGAGGCGGAGCAGCTCGCAGCGTTGTTTGCAAACGAGGCTCTGAGCAACCTGACAATCGTACTCGGCGCCGATTTCGGAACCGAGGAAGCAAGGTCGGAGATGAGTCTGACTTTGGCGCGCGACGCGGTTGTGACGCTTGACATGAACGGTCACAGCATTTACAGCGCCGCACAAAAGGTTTTCTGGCTTAACGAGGGAAGCCTGACGGTGGACAACGGTCTAATTGACGTCAACGGGACGAGTCAGGGATTCGCTTTTAGAATAGAGCCTTTGTCTCAGGACAAAGTCGCGACGCTTAAACTCGGAAGCGGGCTTGCGGTGATTTCCCACACATATGCGCCTGTTTTCCTTGTACCTCAAAACAAAACGGACAACAATGTTTTGAATGCGGTTCTTGTGACGGAAGCGGACATCACTTCAAAATGCACTTATGCTGCTATACAGGGCAACGGAAATAGTCACGGCACTTCCATAACAATCAACGGCGGCAAAATCAGCGGAGAGCTCACGGCGATATATCATCCGCAGTACGGCGAGATGACCGTCAACGGCGGTGAAATTGAAGGCGCAACGGCAATCGAAATGCGCGCGGGCAAGCTGGTTGTCAACAGAGGCACAATGATAGGCAACGGCGACCCGTTCGAGTCTGACCCCAACGGCAACGGCGCGACCACGCTGGGCGCGGCGGTCGCGGCAGTGCAGCACACAACCAAGCTTGATTTGAGCGTGGAAATCAACGGCGGCACGTTGCAGGGAGCAAGAGCTTTCTATCAGGCAAATTTGCAAAACAACGGCAAAGAGGCGCTTGAAAAGATTTCAATCACCTTGGGCAAGAGCGCTGTTTATGACGGAGAAATCATTGTCGACAGCGCGGAGGCGACAATCGAGGACGACCAAAGCACGCGTTACTACATGACGCTGCAACAGGCGGTGGATGCCGCCGAGGACGACGAAACGGTCGTCGTCGCCAAGGATTTGTCGGCTTCGGGCGCGGAGTATCTCGTTACGCTTGACGACGAAAGCAAAACCGTCACGGTTGACCTCAACGGAAAAACGCTTTTGTATACGGGCAGCGGCACGGGAAGCAATCAGCAGAACGGAGAAGCGATTTCCGTGAACGCGGGCAAGCTCGTCCTCAAAAACGGAACGGTAAACATGGTGAACGACGAAGCGGGCGGCTCGGTTTATTGGGGCATAAGAGTGCACGGCACGGGCAGCCTTGCCATGAGCAAGGTAACCGTAACGAGTGAGGACTCTCCTCTGTTCATGAGCAACGTTTCGGCGGGCGGCAGGATTTACCTTACCCTTGACGAGTGCTATATAGAGGGCGTTTACAGTGCGGTTTACATGAACGGCAGCTCGTCCCCTGCGGAAATCACAATCAACAATTCGACAATCGTCTCGACGGGCGACGTCGGTATATACGTTTCCAATTCGGTAAACACCGGAAACAGACAAAAGCTGACAATCACAGACAGCACGGTGACAGGCACGACCGCGATTGAAGTAAAGCACACCGACGCAACAATCACGGGCTGCACTCTGATTGGCACGGCCGAACAGTTATCAGTGAAAAACAGCAACGGAAGCTGCACCGAAGGCTTTGCCTTTGCCGTGACGGGCAACGGCGACGCCGACAAGACGACGGGCACGGTTGTTGTGTCGGGCTGCAAGTTCTACAACGGCAAGCCGTCCTCAACCGACGCCGAAGAAAACGGATTCTATTTCGTTTTCACAACGGCGGAAGGCGCGTCTGTCACGGTTGACGGCGCGGCGGCGGACGAAACTGCCGCTTACGGCGCATACGAGGCGCGCGTTTCAAACGCATGGTTCGATACCTTTGAAAACGCCGTCAAATACGCCGAAGCAAACGGCAAAACGGTTGTTCTGCTTAAAGACGTCGAGGTAGGCGAGGCGGATAGCGCCGCGACGGGACTTGTCGTTTCTGGCACGCTCACCGTAGACTTCAACGGCTTTACCGTTTCAAACGTCGGCACGGGTTACGCCGTTGTTGTCAGCGGCTCCGACGCGAAAGTCACTCTGATTGATTCGTCGGAAGAACAGACGGGCGGCATCTACGGCGGCAGCGGAGGAGACAATCAGGCGCTGCGCGTCGAAAGCGGAGCCACGCTTGATATTTACGGCGGCAATTACAACGTCGGAGGCGACGCGCAAGGCGAGGGCAACTCCACAGTATCAATCAGGACAAACTCCACTGTCAATATTTACGGCGGCAGGTTTGCAAGCGAAAAAGACTATCAAGGCAAATATTTCGTGCTCAACGTGCAGCAGACGACGGGAGCAAGCGGTTATATCAAGGTCTACGGCGGAACCTTTGTCGGACAAAACCCCGCGGACGGCGACGACGCGCTCGGCGGCAGCTTTGTGGCGGACGGCTATGAAGCGGTTGTGAGCAAGGCGGCTACGGACGAATCGCTTGCGGAATACACGGTGCAAAAAGCGCAATAATACTACTCCTTTTATTGCCCGAGAGTTTTCGGGCGAGCAACGAAAACAGACCTGCCGATGAGTCGGCAGGTCTGTTTTGTTTTGTGCGGAAATGTGTTTTAAAAAATCCGACGCGGTGTGCGTCGAATTTTTGTCTGTTTTTAATGTCGGGCGGTCAGTCCGCCGTTTCCTCCGTTTCGGATTCGCCCGTTTCTTCCGTTGCCGAATCGGCTTGGGATTGCTCCCTTTCTTCCGTCTGCTCGGCGTCGTCGTTTTCAAAAGCGGTGACTGCGGCGTTTTCAAGCGTTTCGGACGCCTGTTTGAAGTCTGCGGTTTCCTCCGTCGGAGGAGGGCTTACAAGCTCGCAGGCTTCCTTGCACATTTCCTTCTGCTCCTCGGCCTTTGCGAATTTCTCCGCGCCCTCTACGTCGGGCTTGTAGGAGTTTTCGAGTTTTACTACCTTGATGTGTATGGAGTTGAACGTGACTCCCAAGATGTCCTTGCAGGCGGTGGCTATGAGATAACGCAGCTTTTCCGTTGTCGAGCTTACCTCTTGCCCGCTGATTTTTATCTGAACTCCAAGCTTGAAGCCGGGCTTGTCGTCCTGAGTGATTATCAGCTTTTTGACTCTTACCACGTCCAAAGACTTTGCGGCCTTTCTTACAAGCCGTCTCACCACGCGGGAGGTGGTGGAAACGGCGTTCATGTTGTCGGAATAAAGCACCATTGTGGAAAGTCCCGAGTCGCCCGCAAAAATTTCTATTACAAGATAAACGCCGAGCACGGTGTAGATGATTGCAAGCACGATAACCAAACTGTGCACTACGCGGTTGCCGTCTATGTAGGCGGCGAAGTCAAACGCACCGAGCGTCACCAGCAGCAGGAAAAGCGTGACGAGAAAGCCGACGATGACCAATGCTACGGTGGCGATTTTTTGCAATGCTTTTTTCATTTGAGAAACCTCCGTATGTTAATTTTATTTTATGCTGCCTGCGGCAGTTTAAATCGTTTAAACTATCAGATTGACAAGCCTGTTGGGTACGATTATTACCTTTTTGACGCTTTTGCCGTCAAGAAGCGCGGCAATTTCGGGATTGTTCAAAGCCGCAGCTTCTATTTCCGCTTTGTCCGCGTCGGCGCTTACGTTGATTTTGCCTCTGATTTTGCTGTTTATCTGAACTGCCAGCTCAACGCTCTGTTTTTGGAGCTTGCTTTGGTCGCACACGGGGAAGGGCGCGTTGAAAACGCTGAATTTTTCTCCGATGTTTTCCCACAATTCTTCGGCGATGTGCGGAGCGAGAGGGGCAAGCAGTCTGACAAGCGCGTTGGCGCAGTCCGCCATAACCGTGCCGCTCGCGCCGCCCTTGTCGGAAAGGCGGTTCATGGCTGTTTCAAGCTCCATCATCCTTGCTACCGCCGTGTTGAAGGAAAATTTGTCGTAGTCGTCGGTTACCGCCTTTATTGTGGAGTTTAGGACGTAGAGAAGCTCGCCGTCGTCGCTGCCGCTTCCGCCCTCGTCGCGGTTTTTGAAGGCGTTGAGTACGACGCGCTCCACCCTTTCAAGCCATTTTACTATGCCCTTTATGCCGTCGTCGTTCCAGGGGCCGCCCTCGACGTAATTGAAGCCGAAGCCGAGATAAACGCGCAGCGCGTCGCTGCCGTAAAGGTTTACCCAATCGTCGGGACTGATTACGTTGTCCTTGGACTTGCTCATTTTGGTTCCGTCGGGACCGAGTATGGTGCCCTGATGCACGAGAGACAAAAACGGTTCGTCAAAATTGAGGTAGCCCATGTCCCTTAGCGCTTTGGTGAAAAACCTCGCGTACAACAGGTGCATACAGGCGTGCTCCGCGCCGCCGATATATTTGTCTACGGGTAAAATTTTGTTTACCGTCTCCTTGTCGAAGGGCGCTTTGTCGTTTTTGCTGTCCGCGTATCTCAAAAAATACCAGCTGCTGCACACAAAGGTGTCCAGCGTGTCCGCTTCGCGCACGGCTTTGCCGCCGCAGCGGGGGCAGGTCGTATTCATAAAGCCCTTGTGCTTTTTGAGAGGACTTTCGCCGTCGGGACGAAAATCCACGTCGTAGGGCAACAGCACGGGCAGCTCCTTTTCCGGTACGGGCACCGTACCGCATTTTTCGCAGTAAACTACGGGTATGGGCGCGCCCCAATATCTCTGACGCGAAACAAGCCAATCGCGCAGACGGTAATTCACTTTCAGTTCGCCCTTGTTTTTACGCGCCAGCTTTTCCACAACCGCGCGGCGTCCCTCCTCGCTTGTCATGCCGTCGAATTCACCGCTGTTTGTCATGACTCCGTATTCGGTGAAGGGCAAGTCGTCCTTTCCCTCCGCGCCGCAAACGACGCGTTTAATCGGCAAGCCGTGCTTTTGGGCGAACACGAAATCCCTTTCGTCGTGGGCGGGCACTCCCATAACGCAGCCCGTGCCGTAGGAGTAGAGCACGTAGTCGCCGATAAGTATCGGCACTCTGTCGCCGTTTATCGGGTTGAAGGCGTAAGCCCCCGTGAAAACGCCCGTTTTTTCTTTTGCGGTGGAAAGTCTCTCTATTTCGTTGACCTTGGATGTTTCAAGACGGTATTCCTCGACGGCTTGCCTGCGGTCGGGCGCGGTAATCTTGTCGACAAGCGGATGCTCGGGCGCGAGAACGACGTATGTCACGCCGAAAATCGTGTCGGCGCGCGTCGTGAACACGCGGAAAGCGTCTTTGTCGGCATTGTCTACGACAAATTCTATTTCGCCGCCCTCCGACCTGCCTATCCAGTTTTTTTGCATCAGCTTGGTCTTTTCCGGCCAGTCCAGCGCGTTAAGACCGTCCAGCAGCTCCTGCGCGTAGTCGGTAATTTTGAAAAACCACTGAGTAAGGTTTTTTTTCACCACCGTGCTGTGGCAACGCTCGCATTCGCCGTCTGAAACCTGTTCGTTTGCAAGCACCGTATTGCAGGAGGGGCACCAGTTTACCGGCGCTTCCTTTCTGTAAGCAAGCCCCTTTTCGTACAGCTTCAAAAACATCCACTGAGTCCATTTGTAGTAGTCGGGCATGCAGGTCTTGACTTCCGCGTCCCAATCGAACATTGCTCCCATGTTTTTGAGCTGTTCTTCCATGATTTCTATATTTTTAAGCGTGGAATCCTGAGGGTGTATACCCGTCTTTATCGCATAGTTTTCGGCGGGCAGTCCGAAGCTGTCGAAGCCCATAGGCTCGAATACGTTGAAGCCCTGCATTTTTTTGAAGCGCGCGTAGCTGTCGCTCAATGCGTAATTGTACCAATGCCCTACATGGAGCTTTGCGCCGCTCGGATAAGAAAACATTTCCAGCACGTAATGCTTGCGCGCGGTGTCGTTTTTGTCGAATTTGTACAATCCGGACTCCTGCCAGATTTTGTTCCATTTTTTTTCTACGCTTATATTGTCCATAAACTTTATGATAATACATGATTGCCCAAAAGTCAAGGTTTGACACGTTTTAGCTTGCGCGAAGAAAGCGTTTCCGCGCTTGACCTCGGATTAAAGCGGTTGTATAATATAAAACGGCAAAAGCGCGGCGCAAGTCCGAACCGCGTTTTAAGCCTTAAAAGGAAAACGAAAAATGGATTACATGAAAGAGTCTCTTAAAATGCACGAGTTGTGGCGGGGCAAAATAGAAATGGTTTCGAGAGTGCCGCTTGCAACGAGAACGGATTTGTCGCTTGCCTATACGCCGGGAGTGGCGCAGGCGTGTCTGGAAATCAGGGACGAGCCTGACAGGTCCTTTGCCTTGACGCGCCGCTTCAACACCGTGGCTGTGGTCACGGACGGAAGCGCGGTGCTCGGGCTTGGCGATATCGGAGCGCTCGCGGGTATGCCCGTCATGGAGGGCAAATGTGTGCTGTTCAAGGAGTTCGGCGGCGTGGATGCCTTCCCCATCTGCATCGACGCCCACGACGCTGCCAGCGTCATTGCCGCCTGCAAGGCCATTGCGCCCACCTTTGGCGGCATCAATCTGGAGGACATCAAGAGCCCCGAGTGCTTTGAAATCGAGGAAACCTTGGAGCGGGAGCTGGACATCCCGGTGTTCCACGATGACCAGCACGGCACCGCTATCGTTGTCACCGCTGCCCTCATCAACGCCCTGCGTGTGGTGGGCAAGAAGATGG
>ERZ780100.760-NODE-760-length-13411-cov-2.883723_pt1 | contig 13411 bp, 9 predicted proteins | sample MGYA00511573_ERZ780100 | MGnify/ENA primary metagenome ERZ780100 (study PRJEB29588, sample SAMEA2161876) | human gut metagenome | biome: human gut; feature: human-associated habitat; material: faeces | place: Denmark | collected 2008/2010 ...
CCACAGGCGGTCTTGCTCCGCTTGCAATCAAAAACTGCCGTCACGATATTATCTTTGATGAGAATATTATTCTTGACGGACTCAAAATTATTTACGAGAGAAATAAAAAATAAAGACAATTTAATATACAACTTGTTTTTGAATTATTAATTTGATGCAACGGGGTTCTCCCCTTGTAAATATTATTTGCGTTTCACCTGCGGAAAATGAGCAGGGAAACAGCAGGAGGAATTTTTTATGAATAAGACAGGAAACTTTTCAAAGGTGCAAAGAATGGTTATTCTTGCAGTGCTTATCGCATTGACGCTTGTAATGGCTCTCACACCGCTCGGATATCTGAAGATCGGTGCGCTTTCCATTTCATTCCTTTGCATTCCGATTGCAATCGGTGCAACCGTTCTCGGTCCTACAGCAGGATTGATTCTCGGCACACTCTTTGGTATCACAAGCTTTGTACAATGCTTTGGTATGGACGCATTCGGCACGGCAATGCTTTCAATCAACTGGTTTTACACCTTTATAATTTGTGTTGTTGCACGAGCTCTTATGGGTTGGTTCACAGGACTTATCGCAAAAGGTCTGGGCAAGGTATTTGAAGGTAAAACTGTAGGCAAGTTCAATCTTAACGACCTTATTGCTACTATACTCTGCCCTGTTATGAACACAGCCTTCTTCCTTGGCTTTATGGCAATCCTTTTCGGCAGTATCGAAGTTATGGGACTTAATGTAATCACAGCCGTGGTTATCCCTGCTCTTTCAATCAACTGTATTCTTGAAATCATTGCTTGCTTTGTTGTCGGTTCGGCAGTAAGCATTGCAGTCAAGAAAATTGTTGCGGCAAACAAAAGTAAATAATTAACATTCAAAAACGGGCGATTTTGTTTAGAATCGTCCGTAATTTTTTTACATTATATTTTAAAATCGGTGATGTTATGCAAAAGAAAATTATTGAACTTTTAACAAAAACAGACGGCTATGTTTCGGGCAGTGAAATTTCCGAACAGCTTGGTGTGTCAAGACAGGCAGTGTGGAAAGCGATTAACAGTCTCAAGGAACAGGGCTGCAAGATTGACTCTGTAACAAACCGCGGATACCGCCTTGTTGCCTATCCGCCACACCTCAACGAGCCTGCAATCGAAAAATACCTGAAAACCTCCGTAATCGGCAAAAATCTCATCGTCCTTGACGAGGTTGGTTCAACAAACGATTACCTCAAAAAGCTGGGTGCAGACGGTTGCGAAAACGGCACGGTTGCCGTTGCCAGAGAACAAACTCAGGGCAAGGGCAGACTCGGCAGAGTTTGGAAAGCAAAAAAGGATGACAGCATCACCTTTTCGTTTTTGTTAAGACCAAAGATTGCCCCGTCAGAGGTATCGTCAATCACCCCTCTTGCAGGTCTTGCAGTCTGCAAGGCAATCAGAGAATTCACGGGACTTGACTGCCGTATAAAATGGCCGAACGATATCATCATCGGCAAGAAAAAGCTTGTTGGTATTCTAACCGAAATGAGTGCCGAATTTGATGCCGTAGAATATGTAATTACGGGCATCGGAATCAATGCCGATACTCAGGATTTCCCCGATGACATAAAGGAAAAGGCAACTTCAATTTATCTTGCAACAGGCGGTCATTTTGACAAGAACAAATTCTTTGCCTGTGTGCTTAACCACATTGAAGAGGAATTCATCAAAAACGATTTAAAGCTTTCCCCTGTCGCATTAAAGGAATACACAAGCCTTTGCGCAACAGTCGGCAGAGATATAACATTCACCAAAAACGGAAAGTCCGTCACCGCAAAAGCTGTGGGAGTAAACCCTGACGGCGAGCTTATTGCAGAGCTTCCCGACAAAACCACCAAACTTATCAATTCAGGCGAAGTCACCGTACAAGGCATTTACTAACGGCGTACCGCCGTCCCCCGTTCGTGCAGACAGTTTTACAAATGTAAAACTATAAATGCCCGAGCACAACATTTCCGATTACGGTAAGTCATCTATTGTCTGCGTGTCGCCTTTCCCCGTTCTTACACACAATTTTACAAATGCAAAGCTATAAATGCCCGAGCGCAACATTGCCAATTATATTTTAATGTCACAATGCTACTGCCATACAGTAGTGGCGAACCTCGTTCGCCGCTACAATAACAATACAATATTATTGCGTACTATACCGCACAAACAACAAGGACATCCGAAAAAACGGATGTCCTTAGTTTTTATATAAAATATTCGGTTATAAATTACTTGAAGTATTTTACGCCGCTTTCAAAAATCTGCTGGTCTTTTGCGAACGGAACATTCTTGTAAAGGTTTTCGCCCTTTCTCTCGCTGTGTCCCATTTTACCGAGAACTCTGCCGTCAGGTGATGTGATACCCTCAATTGCACAAACAGAACCGTTGAGGTTAAACTCAATGTCACTGCTTGGGTTGCCGGCAAGGTCAACATACTGTGTTGCAATCTGACCGTTCTTTGCAAGTTCTTTTACAGTTTCAACATCAGCCATAAATCTGCCCTCACCGTGTGACACGGGAACAGCAAACACATCGCCTGCGTTGACATTTGCAAACCACGGTGACTTAACGGAAGTAACTCTTGTGTAAGCCATATGTGAAATATGTCTGCCGATTGTGTTGAATGTGAGCGTCGGATCATTTGCTTTAAGCTCTCTGATTTCGCCGTAAGGAACAAGTCCGAGCTTGATAAGAGCCTGGAATCCGTTACAGATACCGAGCATAAGACCGTCACGATTCTTGAGAAGGTTGTTAACCTGCTCTGCAATTCTCGGGTTGCGGAATGTTGTTGCAATGAACTTACCTGAACCGTCAGGCTCGTCACCGCCTGAGAAACCGCCCGGAAGCATAATCATCTGTGACTTTGCAATGAGCTTTTCCATTTCGTCAATTGTTTCCTCGATATCGTTTGAAGAAAGGTTCTTGACGATGAGCATTTCAACATTTGCACCTGCTTTTTCAAATGCTCTTGCCGTATCAACCTCGCAGTTTGTACCCGGGAATACAGGGATAAATACAGTAGGCTTTGCAACCTTGATTGCAGGTGAAGATGTATTTCTCTCGCTGTAAAGCGGAACATCAACTTCGATTTCAGGCACTTCAGCCTTTGTCGGGAATACCTTTTCAAGCGGAGCGGTCCACTTTTCGAGGAGTGCGGAAAGTTCGATTTCCTTGCCGTTTACAGTAATCTTTGCATCGTTCGTAACAGTACCGAGGTCATAGTGAAGAACATCGTTTGAAAGCTCTGCACCGTCTGCAAGTTCGATAACAAGCGAACCCGAAAGCGGAGCGAAAAGCTCGTCATTTGTGAGTTCGTTTGCAAACTTAAAGCCAAAGCCGTTACCGAAGCAAGCCTTACATACGCTTGCGGCAGTACCGCCCTCTTTAACAACCGATGCAGAAAGTACCTTGCCGTCCTCGCAGAGAGCATAAACAGCGTTGTACATTTCGATAAGCTTATCCCATACAGGCATAAGTGTTTCTTTATTTTCGGGAACGGGAACAAAGATAACCTTTGAACCTGCGTTCTTGAATTCTGTTGAAATTGTCTTTGATGCCTTTGTCATTGCAACGGCGAAACTTACAAGTGTAGGCGGAACATCAATATCCTCAAATGTACCCGACATACTGTCCTTACCGCCGATTGACGGAAGTCCGAGCTTGAGTTGAGCCTGCATAGCACCGAGGAGTGCTGCGGCAGGTTTACCCCAACGGGAAGGAACATCTTTAAGTCTTTCAAAATATTCCTGGAATGTAAGTCTTGCTGTCATCGGGTTTGCGCCGATTGCAAGCAGCTTTGAAAGCGACTCAACAACTGCATAAGCCGAGCCGTGGAACGGACTCCAGCGTGAAACACCGGGAATATAGCCGTAACTCATTGCTGTTGCATCGTCTGTTTCGCCCTTCTCAAGCGGAATCTTTGCAGCCATTGCCTCCTGAGGAGTGAGCTGATTCTTACCGCCGAACGGCATAATTACCGTAGCCGCACCGATTGATGCGTCAAATCTTTCTGCAAGACCAATCTGTGAGCAAACTTCAAGTCTTGACATATTTTCAAGGAATGCCTCGTCAGCAGGCATATCTTTAAGCTTTGCGGGAGCAACCTTACGGTAGCAGCCTTCCCACTTCGGAGCCTCGATATAAGCCTTGGCAACCTGAGTAACACCGTTTGTGTTGAGGAACTCACGGCTGAGGTCAACGATTGTGTCACCTCTCCAGTTCATTGTAAGACGAGGACTTTTGGTTACAACCGCAACGGCTGTAGCCTCAAGGTTTTCTTTTGATGCAAGTGAAATAAACTTGTCAACATCTTTTTTATCAAGAACAACAGCCATTCTTTCCTGACTTTCGGATATAGCAAGCTCCGTACCGTCAAGACCGTCATATTTCTTTGTTACCTTGTCAAGGTCAACCGTAAGACCGTCGGCAAGTTCACCGATAGCAACGCAAACACCGCCTGCACCGAAGTCGTTACATCTCTTGATGAGCTTTGCAGTTTCGGGGTTGCGGAACAAACGCTGAATTTTTCTTTCTGTCGGAGGATTACCCTTCTGAACCTCTGCACCGCAGGTTTCAATTGAGTTTTCATCGTGAGCCTTTGAAGAACCTGTTGCACCGCCGCAGCCGTCACGGCCTGTTCTTCCGCCGAGAAGTACGATTACATCATCGGGGAAAGGAGTTTCACGGATAACATTTTCCTTTGGAGATGCACCGATAACAGCACCGATTTCCATTCTCTTTGCAACATAGCCCTGATCGTAAAGCTCGGTTACCTGACCTGTTGCAAGACCGATCTGGTTACCGTATGAGCTGTAACCCTGAGCGGCACCTGTTGTAATTTTGCGTGAAGGGAGCTTGCCGTGCATTGTATCCTTGAAAGGAATTGTCGGATCGCCCGAGCCTGTAACACGCATAGCCTGATATACATATGAACGGCCTGAAAGCGGATCACGGATTGCACCGCCAAGACAGGTTGCGGCACCGCCGAAAGGCTCGATTTCTGTCGGGTGGTTGTGAGTTTCGTTCTTGAACTGAACGAGCCACTGTTCTGTTTTTCCATCTATAGTAACGGGAACCTGAATTGAGCAGGCATTGATTTCTTCACTTTCGTCAAGGTCGGGAATGAGTCCCTTTTTCTTGAGTGACTTCATACCGATGAGAGCCATATCCATAAGTGAAACGATTCTCTTTGTATCCTTGCCGTAAACCTCGTCACGGGTTGCATAATACTCGCTGAGTGCGTCCTCGATAACCTTGCCGAGAGCAGACTTTTCAATCTCAATCTCTTCAAGTCTTGTAAGGAATGTTGTGTGACGGCAATGGTCCGACCAGTATGTGTCAATTACACGAAGTTCTGTAACCGACGGATCACGGTGCTCTGTATCTCTGAAGTAATCACGGCAGAACTTGAGGTCTGCAAGTGTCATTGCAAAGCCCATTGAATCGTAATACTTCTGCATCTCATCGTCATTCCAGCCGTTGAAGCCCTCTACCCTCTTAACATTTTCGGGAACGGGAATTTCCATATCAAGAGTCTTTGGCTTTTCAAGAGATGCAAGACGGCTTTCAACAGGGTTGATGAGGTACTCCTCAACCTTTACAAGCTCTTCATCTGTAATATTGCCCTTGAGAGCAATTACTCTTGCTGTGAGAACCTTGCAACGCTCACCCTGAGTAAGAAGTTGAACGCACTGCTCGGCAGAGTCGCCGCGCTGATCGTACTGACCGGGGAGATACTCCATTGCGAATACCTTCCAGCCGTCCTCAACTGGGAGAGTTTCTTCATAGATTACATCGGCATTAGGCTCTGACAAAACAATGGTTTTCGCCTTGTCGTATTCTTCCTTAGTAAGTCCCTCAAGATCGTAACGCACAATGTAACGAAGATCTTCGACAGACTTCATACCGAGGTTGTGGCGGATGTCCCAAAGCGTCTGCTTTGCAAGAACATTGAAGCCATCCTTTTTTTCAACAAAAATTCTGATTACTTCTGACATAATTCATTCACCTGCTTAATTAAGATATAAAACAAAATAAATCCCGTCTGATAACCTGTATCACATCACATAATACCACATTCGACTATTTTTTTATTTCATTTAAGGCATTAAAAGGTATTCTGTAAAAGTAAAATTAAATGCACACAGAAAAAGCGGTCAGACAAAGCAAAATGCCGTCTGGCCGCACAATATAATCATATTTAATCGCCTTTGAGAAAATCTTTGTAAAATTCCTCAAAACTGCCGTTTTTGTAGTCTGAATAATCCTTATTATCTCTGTTCACAATTGTGTCGGTAATAAGGTATGTATCAAAGCCGAGTTTTGCGCTGCACAAATCCTCGTCAACATCGTTGCCGATCATAATGCTGTCTTCGGGCTTGATATCCTGCTTTTTGCAGATTTCTTCAAAATATTTCAGATTCGGCTTGCAGCAACCAAAGTTTTCGTATGTTGTAACAAGTTCAAAATCGTCGGGAGAAACTCCTGCCCATTCAAGTCTGCGTTTTGTTGCAACAAACGGAAAAATCGGATTTGTTGCGGCAATAAGTCTGCCGCCGTTTTTCTTTATGAAATCAATGCTTTTCTTTGCATAAGGAGTAAAGCTTGTAGCATCTTTCGGAACGATAAACTCGTTTTCGTAATAATCGGTAAAAAGGTCATCAAACTTTTCAAGGTCGGCACCGCTGACTTTGCCCGCCGTTTCCCAGAAAACTTCACGGTTTGTACGGCTGTTATCGTTCTTTGTCATAGCGTCAGTGCCTGCCCACATCGCCTTTATAAGGGCGTCAGGTTCGATTTTTATAACAGGAGTACAACGCTTGCAGAGCGATGAAAAATACAGCTTTACGAATTTTTCCATATCCATGGGAAGCAAAGTTCCGTCCAAATCAAAAAGATAATTTTTATACATTAACATACCGTTCCTTTCAATTTATGCACAGATATTATACAAAATTTCGATTTGGATTGCAAGGAAAAAATTTTCGGTATATACTATAGTCAGTAAAAAACGAGGTGATAAGATGAAAATAGTTTTAACAGACGCACAGACTGTTCTTGACGATATTGTAAATGCCGATGTGCTTAATCGGTTCGGCGAGGTTGAGTCGTTCGGTCTTTTGAAATATGAAGAGGTTGCGGAGAAAATTGCAGATGCAGATATCGTTGTGTGCAACAAAACTCTGCTTGATTCGCACACAATGCGATTTGCAAAAAATCTGAAATATATAGGACTTTTTGCAACAGGCTACAACAACATTGACCTTGACTACTGCACCAAAAACGGCATAACCGTCTGCAACGCAGGTTCATATTCAACAAATGCGGTTGCACAGCACACATTTGCACTCATTCTTGAACATTTCAATCACACTGCGGAATATAATCGGTTTGTTCAGGACGGCAAGTGGAAAAGAAGCAAAACTTTTTCACCGTTTGTATATCCGCTGAATGAACTCGCAGGCAAAACACTCGGCATTGTCGGACTCGGAAACATCGGAAAGGCTGTTGCAAAAATTGCAAGCGCTTTTGATATGAATGTAATCGCATCAAGCAGAACTCCGAAAAATATTGACGGAATCAAAGATGTTTCATTTGACGAACTTCTTGAAACAAGCGACATTGTAAGCGTTCATTGTCCGCTAAATACACAGTCGGAAAATATGTTTGACAAAAATGCCTTTGCCAAAATGAAACAGGGTGCATTGTTCGTAAACACGGCAAGAGGCGGTGTTATGGTTGAAGAAGATTTGCTTGAGGCACTCGAAAGCGGTCGCCTCGGCGGTGCGGCAATCGACACCCTCAAGGTTGAGCCTATGGTTGAGGACTGCATTCTTATGGGTGCAAAAAATTGCATAATCACCCCCCACATTGCATGGGCGCCCGTTGAAACCAGAGAACGCCTTATGGGCATAGTTTCGGACAACATCAAAAATTTTCTGAACGGAACTCCGACAAATAAAGTAAATTAACGGCGAGTAAGTAATGACACAAATTATATATTAAGATATATTCTATAAATGTCACAATGTAATTGACCTACTGTAGCGGCGAACGAGGTTCGTCGCTACAAAATAACGGTAATTCTATTCTATTTATATAATTGGATTTATCCATATCATTGTACGACGATTACTTGCGGGCGGATAATATCCGCTCCTACAGAATAACAATCATGTCATCAAACAGAAACAACCGCCCACCTTTCGGTGAGCGGTTGTTTTGTGTAGTGTAGTATTAGGAAATTGGGATTAGATTACAATTACTGCTGTCTTTCGCAATAACTTGAAAGTCCTGTGTTAGGATCTGTGTATTTGAGCATATCATTGTCAGCGTCATATGTGTAGTTAAACTGCTGTTCGCCTACTGTCATAACGAGATCTGTACCCTCAAATGTGTAATTGCCCGAAACAGTCACACCGCTCATTTCGCCTGAGAATGTACCGTCATCTGCAAATGTGTATGTACATTTCAAAGTTTCGGGGTCAACACCGTTTGCTGTTGCGTAGTCATCAATTGAAACGGCTGTACCGTCCGTACCTTCAAGTGCTGTTACAGTCCAAGTACCTACAACGCTTGCCGATGAATCGCCGTCCTTTGAATCAGCGGCGCTGTCATCTGCGCTGTTTGCATTGTCGTCAGCAGTCTGTGTTGCCGAACTTTCGTTTTTGCTTGACGAGTCACCGTCATTACCGCAACCTACAAGACCTACTGTACCTACCATACAAATTGCAAGCAATAAAGCTAACTTCTTGATTTTTTTCATAGTTGATTACCTCTTTCCGATATTTTTTTACTTTCCGATTTTGATTTACGGAAACACCGCAATTTTCGTGTTTCGCTTTTATCACCTCAATGATAGCCAATTTAATGCAACATTTCAACAAGTTGGCACAAACATCAATCTTTTGGCAAAAACATATGACAATCGGATATAATATTTTTCAAATTTATGGTATAATCTAAGTGCAGTTAATCATTGCTCCGAATTAAATTATTTCAAAGGAGGCGATATCTTGAAAATTGCAGTTATTGACGACGAAAAGCCTCAGGCAGACATTCTCTACTCAATCTGCAACGCATATTTTGGCGGACACAAGCAAAATGTGCAGATTGATTGTTTTCCTGACGGAATAGCTTTTTTCAATTCATTCAAGGAAAACACCTACAAAATAGCCTTTGTAGATATTTTTATGGAGAAGATGAACGGCATTGCCGTGGCTGAAAAGCTTCGTGAAAAAGACCGTGATATTCTTATTGTATTTGTCACAACAAGCCCCGATTTTATGATGCAGGCATTTTCCGTTCACGCTTTTCATTACATAACAAAACCCTACAAAGCTGAGCAGATTTACAAGGTACTTGATGATGCCTCATCATATGTATCGGATAATTCAAAATACATTGAAGTTATGTGTGACCGCCGAAACACGCTGATTTCGCTTAAGGAAATTGTTTCTGTTGAATCCGACGCACATTATATCAACATAGGTGTTGTTTCGGGACTTAGATATCGCACACGAATGACCATTACAGAGTTTCTCAAGCTTGCAGACAACGACACCCGTTTCATACCCGTAAACAGGGGAATCGTGCTGAATGCCGATTACATAAAGGACATTGAAGACTCTGTATGTGTTACAGGCAACGGTGAAAGATTCCCGATTAAAATTCGTGAAAAAACTCGGATTGAACAGAGCATCCGTGAATATATGTTCAAAAAAATCAGAGAAAACCAGCGGAGGTGAACATGGACGCATTCATAAAATTTCTTCAGGCATTTTTCAGCTTTGTCATAATAATACCGTTAAGTTTATTCTGCCTTTTACCGTTAAAAAATCAATTAAAATACCCGATTCCAAAGATAGTAACGCTCTTTTTGTGTTCATTTATCATACTCGGTTCTCTCTCGTCAATTGTGATGACGGCTTTTGACATTCAGAATTTAAATTTTGTTCTCTTCCCCGACCTGGTGATATTTTTCTTCCTTATTAAAAGCGTTACAAAGGCCGGAACAGCACGCTGTTTGTTTGTTTTTATAAGTGTGTGCTGTTTGATTTCATTCTTTTCTCTGTATGCATATTTTATCAACTCATTTTTTCAGGAAGAAATCTCACGAGGAGTTAACACCTCATATAGCCTGATTCAAATGGGGCTTTCGGTTGCGGCAATGGGAGCGCTTGTTCCGCTCACAAAATATTACGCATGGATGATTGACAACATAAATATCGGCAAGGTGTGGTATTTGTTTTCAATTTTGCCCATTGCACTTATGATGTCAACCATCTATACCATACCGATTTCCTACGCAAATATTCGTGTTGGAAAGGTTTATGCAAAAGGATTCATCATTACAATATTTGAGCTTGCATTGTATCTTATAGTATTCATATTATTCTACATTTTCAGCAAGACTACTATTGAAAAAACAAAGCTTACAGAACGAAACAACATTCTTGAAATTTAGAAAAGTTACACAGAATCGTTGCAGTCGTACATAAAATACACCTCAAAAGCAAGGCATGATTTTAAACATTCAGTTCATGTTATGAGCCGACTTGCAGATGAAGGAAATCTTTCGGCGCTGAAAGACTACATTGCCCAGTACGAAAATTCGCTGACTGTAACAGCACCTGTGCGAATCTGCAAAAGTGACGCACTCAATGCTTTGTTCAATCACTATCGTCAACAGGCGATTGAGAACAATGTTGACATTAACTGGCGGATTGATTTGCCCGACAAATCGAGAATTCTTGATGTTGACCTCTGCAGTATTTTCGGCAACATACTCGAAAACGCAATTGACGGTTGCTGTACCGTAGAAGAAGGCAAAAGATATTTTAACCTGACTTCCGAAATAAAAGGTGACTGTTTGTACATTGTTTCAACAAACAACTACGGCAAGCCTTTGGAAATGGACGGCGAAACTTATTCGTCCACAAAGCATCAGGGCAAGGGCATCGGACTTCACTCCATGAAGAGCATAACCGAAGTCTATGACGGAATTTTTGATGCAGGCAACAATAACGGTGAATTTTTCGTTGACATAATGCTTAAATATTAAACTTATTAAACTCAAAAAGGGTATGCATCCTCGCATACCCCTCTTTGTTATAAAAGTTTCAAACAAAAAACACGCTCTGCAAAATGCAAAGCGTGTTTTGATTTTGTTTTGTTGTTATCAGTTGTTACCGACAACAAATTTCTGGATTTCTGTGGCATCCACGACATTGATTTCACCGTCATGGTTGTAATCCGCAAGTTCTCTCTGAACATCAGAAAATGTTGAAATTGAAACAATGTATTTGCTGATTTCAGTTGCGTCAAGAACATTGATACGACCGTCAAGGTTTACATCGCCGATCATATACGGAGTATCATTGTTGTTGTCATTGCTCGGCTGTGTAGTTACAGGAGCTGTTGTTGCCTGTACCGTAGTAGGCTGTACTGTTGCAGCAGGAACAGTTGTTGCAGGCTGTGTAGCCTTGGCTGTTGTCGGCTGAACAGTTGCCTTTGCAGTAGTCGGCTGAACCGTGGCTTTGGCTGTGGTAGGCTGTACAGTAGGTTTTGCTGTTGTTGGCTGTACCGTTGATGAAGAAACAAAAGTACAGAACTCAAGAGCAACCCAACCTGTCTTGCCGTTGTACGAGGTGTAACCCCATGTGTAACCGCCGGCTGTTGAAACCTTTGTTACATTAAGAGTAACATTGTCCGGAACAAATGTTACAGATGAATAGCTTGTACCCGCACCGCTTCTCATTTTGAGATAATCGTCAACATCTGTTTTATATGTACCTGTTGTGTAAGTTGCCTTTTTGGTTGTAGCCTGAGTAGTGCTTGTACTGCCGCTGAAATCGCCAAGGTAAATGTAGCCCTGAAAATTCCACCAGCTGTTACCGCCGGCTTTCTTGTCGGATGTGCTTGCATAGGAAAGGTAGAAGTTCTTACCGCTCCATGCAGAGTTAGAAAATGTAATCTGACCGTTTTCAACCTTTTCTACAACAGCAACATGACCGCCGCCACCGTCATATGACCAGCAGGCAATTGCGCCGACCTTTGGAGTCTGACCGTACTTGTAGTAGCCGTTAGACTTGTTGTAATCGTACCACTGCTCGGCATTGTTCCTTGAAAGCTTTGGCTCAAAGCCGAGAATCTCATAAGCTCTGCCGTAGGCATATGCTGTACAGTTAGGCATGCCGTAACCGTACTTATAAAAAGCATTTAAATCACTGTAATAATATTTGTTACTTGAACCCGGGGCAGACAGTCTCGGTGAGAACGATGCCGCACTCGCAATCATCGCCATTGAGAAAACCGACACAAACAGCATTACAGCCGTGAGAACTGCCGCAGAAACCTTTTTGCTAAAAACACTTTTTAAAACATTTCGCAAAGAAACACTCCTTTTTTTGAATTCAAAGTGATTGTTACCTATTTGTAACCACTTTATGTACATTTTATCACAAATTGCTCCAAATTCAAAGAGTAGAAATGCTGAAAATAGCCTTTATAATCTATTTTTTTAAGCCATTGTACACAATAATTTTCATTTTATGCATACTTTGCACAAAATTTAATCTACGTTCTTTAAAAGACAGTGTTTATTGTACAAGGATGAGGTCTGGGTTTTAAGGTGTAAAGGATTAGATAAACTTAATCATCAGAAACGCTTACGGCGTTAGACTGTTTATATGTTTCATTTATCGTTTTTCTTTACTGTATTGATCGATGAAATCAGCATTCTCCTGATTGTGCCGCACTGATTTTGCAATGGCTTATATACGGTTTCGGATATATATCCTGTTTCAAAAAGAAGTTCCAGCCAATATTCAGTTTCAAAGCACTCTTTTTGTGCTATTTCCAACTTGGAGATAAAATCCTTTTTACCCTGCGCATATTGTGCTTCGTGAATATTTGCACCTATACTTGTTCCCGAACGCAAAAGTTGATTAGTTAAAACCGATTCTCTTGCATTTGCTTTGATATCACGACACATATATACAATCTGTTTTGCAAATTCTTTTGATTTATTCCGTAAAATACTTTCAGACACAATCATCACCCAAAATACAATATATCACAAAGCCGAATGTCTGTAAAGTTATCGGTGATATGCCTCGTTTAACTCGGCGTGATATAAATGTGTTATCGCTCGCTTTCGCTCTCGGTGATATTATATTCGCTTTAAAACTGCCGCAGGCAATATCACTCGGTACGACCGAATATCACTGCACGGCAATATCACTGCACGGCAATATCACTCGTCGACAGGCGAATATAACTGAAAAACGCACTTGTTTACACAAGTGCGTTTTTCTTGGCGCGCCGGAAGAGACTCGAACTCCCGACCTTCTGATTCGTAGTCAGACACTCTATCCAGCTGAGCTACCGGCGCATATGCG
>ERZ780100.763-NODE-763-length-13398-cov-3.464813_pt1 | contig 13398 bp, 11 predicted proteins | sample MGYA00511573_ERZ780100 | MGnify/ENA primary metagenome ERZ780100 (study PRJEB29588, sample SAMEA2161876) | human gut metagenome | biome: human gut; feature: human-associated habitat; material: faeces | place: Denmark | collected 2008/2010 ...
CCGTCCTGCGCAGGAAGAGGCAGCGGAAAGGCAGTTGGAGGAAACCTTGCAGAAGAAGCCTTCGTTCAGTCTGCTGCTCAGCGCAAAGCAGGAAATATCCAGACTGCTTGGAGAGGACACAGAAGAGCGGCAGGCACGGCAGATGGTTATTCGTCGGCAACGGTCAGACCCGCAAAAGTCCAAACACTTCCAGCGCTAAGTGCTAAAAAATAAAAATGCACATTAGCCCTATTGACTTTTCCGCTCTAATCCGTTAGAATAATACTAACAGATTAGAATGAAAGACCGCTAGAATGAGTATACCAAAAGTTTTTGAAAGCGAATACCGTTTTTGCCTGATCCTTTGGGATCATGAACCCATCAAGAGCAGAGATTTAGCTCAGCTTTGTGCAGAGCAACTGGGCTGGAAGGTTACTACCACTTACACGGTAATAAAGCGTTTGTCGGAGCGTGGCGTGATAAAGAATGAGAATACGATTGTTTCTTCGCTGGTATCCAAGGAGCAGATACAGACAGCTGAAATTGAGGAATTGGTCGAGAAAAAATTTGCCGGTTCGATTCCGGCCTTTTTGACTGCATTTACCAAAAGCCAACAGCTCACGGCAGATGAAATTCAAGAGATGCAGCAGATGATCGACCGTTTTCGGAAGGAGCATCCGGATGACTGAATTGTTTATGAAGCTGCTTAATATGAGCATCAATGCCGGATGGCTTGTTCTGACTGTTCTGCTTGTTCGCATCATATTCCGTAAGGCCCCCAAATGGCTGTTCCCCGTATTGTGGAGCTTTGTGTGGATTCGGCTTCTCATGCCAAACGCATTGGAAAGTCGCTTGAGTATCATTCCCAATATAAGCAGCTTTTCGGCATCTGCACATGGAATGCTTTCTGCTGAAAGCTTCGCTGCTCCTGTTCCTTATGTTGGAATCGTCTGGTGTACTGGTATGGCAGCAATGCTTCTGTTTGAAGCATTAAGCTATGTACATCTCCGCAGCAAAGTAAAAACTGCTGTCCGGCTCTCGTCAAATGTGTATCAAAGCGAGCATGTGAATGCTCCGTTTATTCTTGGCCTGTTTGCGCCGCGCATCTATATTCCGTTCCATATAAAGAGCAAGGAATTGGATAGCATAATTGCACATGAACGTGCGCATATAAAACGCCGCGATCATTGGCTAAAGCCCATTGCGTTCTTAATTCTTTCTCTTCATTGGTTCAATCCTTTGATTTGGATTGCGTATTATTTCCTTTGTAAGGATATTGAGTTGGCATGTGACGAATACGCTATCAAGGATATGAGTGATTCTCAGCGCGCTGCGTATTCGCAGACGTTGCTCTCCTGCACTGCAAACCAGCGTATTTTTGCGGCCTGCCCGCTGGCCTTTGGCAGTAAGAATGTGAAAACACGAATCCGTGCTGTACTTTCTTATCGAAAGCCTCATACTTGGATCATAACCGTGACCGCGATACTTGTTTTGGCAGTTGTCGCCTGTTTTATGACAAACCCGAGACAATCAAAAGAAAGTACTGCTCAGGGTAGCAACTATATTGATCTAAATCAGCCTCCAATATTGGACGTGATTCAAAATGGACAAACTATTTCGGATAGAAGTAGTAGCGAAGATCGGCAACGTGAAGTAGAGCTTGAGAGCGCTTTGTTGGGAGAAGCGATAAAGAAGCAAGAGTCTCTTATTCAAATTCAAACAACTGATTTTTACAGATGAAAAGTCCTACGTTATCTATAGGATTGACGTTAATTTAACTGTCGATGTGGTTACATGGAAGGAGGGAAAATTCATGAAAATCATTTGAGGAAGCACATGGCCTGTCTGTTCAACGGATTCTGGCTCATGTGCTGAACCAAGAAGACATCAGACAAAAATCAGATAAAAAGGAGCGTTGTTTATGCAAAAGATCAAGTCACTGGCCGCAGTTTTTCTGGCCCTTTTTATCCTCGCAGCGATTCCGACACAGGCTCTCGCCGCCGAAGCTCATGTTGATGCTATCACTGCACATACTCATCAATGGTATTTTGACCATTATGATACTACATATATTCCGATTGATGATGAAACTCATCTGAAGACTGTCTATCCCGTGTATTACTGCACTGTTTCGGGGTGCACTAATAGCTATTTGGGAAATGGTGCCTCTTCAACCGTCTCTCATACAATGAGTAGTTATTCCTACACAGGAAACAATTATCATTCCGGCAGCCTCCATTATGTCCGCTATGAGCATTCTTGTCTCCAGTGCGGGCGTACTACTGGCTATTGGGATCATTACAGCTGCCCCGGTAATGGGCATTGCATCCTGCCCCAGTCTGTTTTCCCGGTTCTGACAGATAAGTAAGTGACAGCTGAGCAGCGGCATGGGTGAATATTTCTCCCATGCCGCTGCTTGCATTATTGGAGTGCAGTTAAATGATCGTTTTCTTTTACGAAAAGGTGCGCTTAAAGCGCGGCGCTTGGCAGACGGTGAGTATTGTATTGCTGATAGCTTTCCTTTGTGCATTTTTTACTCTCTTTGATGGCTTCATTTGCCAGAAAGAACAGGATATGGAGAGCGCCTACGCAGTGATTCCCGTAACTGTCGTCGTATCCAATCTTACTGGCACGAAAACCGATGACCTGAAAATTACAGACTATATTATCAACTACTTTCTCTCTGACAAATATGCTTATGGCGGGGAGCTTCAGGAAAAAGCATTTTCCTCCTATGTGAAGGATGTTTGCCTGAAAGCATCTGTCTATTACAGCCAAGGGACGGGTTTTTCGAGTCGGCAAAAGCTGATTGGCATTACTTCTGTTGATGCCGCATCGGAATTGGCACCCGTTTCAGGAAATTCGATTACTTATTTTGAAGGATACGACGAATCAATTTTTACCTCAAATAAAGCGGTGTGTCTCGTTTCAACCGCAGCGGCAGAAGAACTGTCGCAAGATACTGATAATAATGGTAATGTCATATTGACGGTTCAGATGTCGCCTGCTGTGACCGGTGAAGCTTCCACACAGATTTCGCTCGAAATTGCTGGGACGTATTCGTCGGAATCTCAAACGATCTATTGTCCATTCAGCTGCGTTGCCGCAGTACAAACAAACCTGGACGGGAAGATTACAGGGGATAGCCTGAGCGCAACAGTGCGTGATAATCATGAGCTGGACGAATTCCGGAAAATACTGATGCGTCACTTCGCAAATGTAGACCCCTCCGGGCATCAGGAAGAAATTAACAATTCTCCAGTTCTCCGATATCAGCAGTTTGCCGTAACAGTTCATGATGAAACACTCCGCGAAACTCTGAATGCTTTGAATCGAAATTTGCAAACACTGTATCGACTAAAACCAATTTTTGCCTGCATAGAGGTCATGATTGGTGCTGCCGCAGGTTTTTTCTATATTCATATCCGAAGGCGGGAATTTGCCATTGCACGATCTCTTGGTACAAAACGCATTGAAACGGTCATTATGGTATTCGTCGAGATATGTCTGATGTTTTTGGTTGGCGCAGCTATTGGAACAATTCTCATCCTGTTTGTCCAAGAGACTGCCACCCAATATGCCATGGCCGCAGCACTCTTTTTTGCTATGAATGTCGGGGCAATTACAGCTTGCTTGATGGCAACTGGAAAAAGCGGAATCCGATTACTACGGGAGGTTGAGTAGTATGTCCGTATTATCTGTGCAAAGTGTTTCTTATTCATACAAAACAAAATACCAAACTGTTCAGGCTGTAAAAGACGTCTCCTGTGATTTGAGTGCTGGAACTTTTTATGCGTTAGTCGGCAAAAGTGGAAGTGGGAAGACAACGCTGCTTTCATTACTGGCAGGATTGGATACGCCGCAGAGCGGAGACATAATAGTCGGCGGCCAAAGTTTGCGGGAAATCGACGTGGATATCTACCGCCGCAAGCAGGCGTCTGTGATTTACCAAAGCTATAATTTGTTTCCACTTATGACTGTTTGTGAAAACGTCATGTATCCCTTAAAATTGCTGAGGCATTCCGATGCCGATGCAAAAAAAGAGGCGCAGATTGCTCTTGAAAAAGTAGGTCTGGGCGAAAGCTATTGGAAGCGACTTCCTGCCATGCTGTCAGGCGGCGAACAGCAACGAGTCGCAATTGCTAGAACATTAGCTGTTCATGCGCAAATCGTTCTTGCAGATGAACCTACGGGAAATCTGGACACAGAAAACAGCTCACAAATTATTCAACTGCTTTCTAAACTGGCGCATGAGGAAACCTGTTGCGTGGTAGTTGTCACACATGATTTGGAGGTTGCCAAAGCGGCGGATGTCGTATTCCGTATGGACAGCGGCAGAATCAAGGAGGAAACTGTATGACCCCTTTGAAACAGCTCTTTCGACAACCGGTTCGTTTGTTTGCAATCTTCCTGCTGGTGGGAATGGCCTCCGCTTTTATCTGCCTGAGCGCAGGCGTATTTGCATCCGCTAAAGCAACGCTCGCGCAAATTGAAGAGCGCTATGTGACCATTGGTGTCCCAACAACGGAGACAGCAGACGTAGCAACAGAGTACAACGGGCTAACGCTCCACCATGAAGAAAGTGTAATAAGTCAAGATATGTGGGCGTATATGGATCAGCTTGCTGCGGATGGAACAGTCATAAAAGGTGCGTACCAACAAAAATATATCAGTGCTTATTGCCCCTCCATTCAGAGTGTTACCAGCGGCAAGGAAGACGGCACATATGCGCCAAGCCTTGATTCTCCGTATAACAGGGCAATTATGATCGTTCGGGTTACATCGGTGGATAAAACGAATCTGCCTGAGTCAACCGAACTTGCTTTAGTATCTGTTACTGCTTCGATTGAAAACGTTGTTAAAATGCATCCGGACTATGCTGTTCGCAGCACACTTCGCCTCATCATAGGGTGCAACTCTCAGGAAGAGTTAGATGCTCTTGATATCCGTCCCGGAGGGCGGTATTTGGTCTTTGGATCAGATTACATTGACCGCGATTTGGAACTGCGTACAACGTTGGCAGGAACGCACCGATGCTCTGTGGAAGATATTGATTTGTCTAAAATATCCTATGATTTGACAGAGGACGAAAAGAAAACAGCTTCGCCAGATTTTCTGCCGGTAGCAAAATATTCCTCTGGTGAAAAAACGACCATTTTAGGGCAAGACATGGTTGATGCAATAGATTCCTGCACAATGACCGTTACGCATTGGCATGGCTTGTATTCTGAAACACAACTGGACTATGCAATTGACGGCTCTGAAACAGGTGTGTTGCTAAACGACCAATACCTTGATGCATACATGACCCCGTTGGAAACTGGTCTGGATGTCTTTCTAAGCTCAAATGCGGGAATTGAATGGCGGAGCGCAGCCCAAGAATTGGATACGCAATATCATACTGTCAGTGTAATTGGTACAGATCTTCTGGAAAGCATGTATTGTTTCCATCAAAAGGACTCTTTCGTAACAGAAGGACGGAGTTTTGGGGCGGACGATTATAAAAAAGGCTCTAATGTCTGCCTGATTTCTGAAACAACTGCCATTGCAAGCGGACTCGGTATAGGGGACAGCATTGATTTGTCGTTCTATTGGGGTCCAAACCCTCTTGCTGATTTAACAGCTCCGGAATGGAAGGTACAGCCACAGCGTTTTTCCCAAAAGATTGGGGTTTCGGGTGATGCGAAAACGTATCAGATTATAGGGATTTACCGACAGTCAGACTTGTGGGATACCGCAGACTATCGCTTCCTTCCGAATACCGTCTTTGTCCCTAACACTTCTCTGCCAGAAAATTGCTATAGTAGTCGAAATGGCGTTTTCTTTACATACGTTCTGCAGAACGGAAAGGTATCTGCGCTCCAAGATGCGCTGGAATCACATGGATATCCGGCAAACATTCTGTTTTGCTTTGATAACGGGTACACCGAAATTGCTGAAACCTTGCATGGATTCTATAGCAGTGCGCAGCAGCTTCTTTTCGCTGCCTGCACAACAGCGGGCGCGGCTCTGTTCGTATTTCTTGCACTGTTTGTAAACCGTCAACGGCGGACGCTTGGACTGATGCTCTCGCTTGGTTCCGGCAAAAGGACCGCTGTGATGTTTAGCTGGGAGGTAGCTGCAATACCTATCATCCTTGCGACAATAACTGGGATCATTGTTGGAATCCTTACAATGAATGCTACGACACTAAATCTGTTTTCCTCCGTTTCAGAAGTGCTTAATACAAGTTTGAGCGGTGCAGCCACGATTGGATATAACGATATGATAACGGAAGTCGTATCAATGCCAATTGCGGTTATTGCGGCAGGTATCCTGCAACTGATTGTTTATATTGTGGCGACTTACCTACATTTGCAGCGGTTGGCGCAACGATCCCCGCTTGAGTTAGTGCGGAAAGGCTAAGTTTCAGTATTGACAAGAAAAAGCAAACTTGATTGGTTATCAATTCCAATACTTCATTTAGAGAGCGCCCTGTCATGATTTTGTGCAGGGCGCTCTCTTATGAGGAAAATACCCTTGACAAATCTCTTCTCAGAAGCGTATTCTTGAAACCTATGCGAAGCAGAACGGCTTTTCCAATCTGCAATGGTACACAGATGACGGTTATTCTGGGGCGAACTTCCAAAGACCCGGTTTTCAAGCCATGCTTGCGGACATTGAAGCCGGAAAAGTCGGCACCGTTATCGTCAAGGATATGTCACGGTTAGGGCGAAACTATCTGCAAGTGGGAATGTATACGGAAATGATTTTCCCACAGAAAGGCGTCCGCTTTATCGCTATCAATGACGGAGTGGACAGCGCACAGGGCGACAATGATTTTGCCCCTCTGCGGAACATTTTTAACGAATGGCTGGTGAGAGATACGAGCAAGAAAATCAAAGCAGTAAAACGGTCTAAGGGTATGAGCGGGAAGCCCGTCACGAGCAAACCCGTATACGGCTACTTTATGGACGAGGACGAAAATTTTATCATTGACGGGGAAGCCGCCCCTGTTGTGCGGCAGATTTACAGCTTGTGCCTTGCCGGGAACGGGCCGACCAAGATAGCCCGTATGCTCACAGAGCAGGAGATCCCCACGCCGGGAACGCTGGAATACCGTCGGACGGGAAGCACCCGCCGCTACCACCCCGGCTATGAGTGCAAGTGGGCGACCAATACCGTGGTACATATCCTTGAAAACAGGGAGTACACGGGCTGTCTGGTAAACTTCAAGACGGAGAAGCCGTCCTACAAGACCAAGCACAGCGTAGAGAACCCCATTGAGAAACAGGCGATTTTCGAGAACCACCATGAGCCTATCATTGACACCCAGATGTGGGAGCGTGTGCAGGAGTTACGCAAGCAGCGCAAACGCCCGAACCGCTATGATGAAGTGGGCTTATTCTCCGGCATACTCTTTTGTGCCGACTGCGGCAGCGTCCTTTACCAGCAGCGTTACCAGAACGCCACCCGCAAGCAGGATTGTTATATCTGCGGGAGCTACAAGAAGCGTACCCGTGACTGTACGGCGCACTTTATCCGCACCGACCTGTTGACCGCCGGAGTGACCGACAATCTGCGGAAAGTCACCAGCTATGCAGCGAAGCACGAAGCCCGGTTTATGAAGCTGCTGATCGAGCAGAACGAGGACGGGGGCAAGCGCAGGAACGCCGCAAGGAAAAAGGAGCTGGAAGCCGCCGAGAAGCGTATCAGCGAGTTATCCGCTATCTTCAAGCGGCTGTATGAGGACAGCGTGACCGGGCGCATTTCAGACGAGCGTTTCACGGAGCTGTCGGCAGACTATGAAGCCGAGCAGAAAGAACTGAAAGAGAGAGCCGCCGCTATCCGGGCAGAGCTTTCCAAAGCGCAGGAAGCCACGGTAAACGCAGAAAAGTTTATGAATGTTGTCCGCAAGTACACCAGCTTTGAAGAACTTACCCCTACCCTTTTGCGTGAGTTTGTGGAGAAAATCGTTGTGCATGAGTGCAGCTATGACGAGAACGGCACACGCAGACAGGACATTGATATTTATTACTCTTTCGTTGGCAAGGTAGACCTGCCCGAATGACCGCCCGACCTATCCGGCGCAATGCGCAAACGCCGGATAGGAACGGCAAAATTTTTTACACTTCTACTACTTCTTTATCACACATCAGCAAAATCGCAGGGCGTCAAGCAGCTTGTCGCGGGCGGCGGCGTCGCCCTGATCGGCGTGACCCTGATCCCCCTGCTGTCCGGCCTGCTTGGCTGAGCGGCGGCAGGACCATCCCACCCGGAGGCTCCCGTTTCACGGCGGGAGCCCCCGAAAGGAGGTGTGACCACCCGTGATAATTGAAATGATCCAGGAGTGGTTCAAGGAGCTGCTGATCGACGGCATCATCTCCAACCTCTCCGGGACCTTTGACACCGTGAATACGAAGGTGGGCGAGATCGCCGGCGAGGTGGGCATGACGCCGGCCGGCTGGAACGGCGGCATCTTCAACATGATCCGCGGCCTCTCTGAAACGGTAATCGTCCCCATCGCCGGCATCATCCTCACCTTCGTCATGTGCTATGAGCTGATCCAGCTCATCGTGGAAAAGAATAATCTCCACGATTTTGACACCTGGCTTTTCTGGAAGTGGATCTTCAAGACCTTCTGCGCGGTGCTCATCGTCACCAACACATGGAACATCGTCATGGGCGTGTTCGAAGCGGCTCAGAGCGTTGTCAACAGCGCATCGGGCATCATCATATCGGACACGTCCCTGACGTTTAACGAGCATATCGCGGGATTTGAAGCAGCGCTTGCGGAAATGGAGGTCTGGTCGCTGCTGGGGCTGTGGCTGGAGTCCGTGGTCGTGCATCTTTCCATGTGGGCGCTGACCATCTGCATTTTCATCATCTGCTACGGCAGGATGATCGAAATCTACTGCGTGACCTCCATCGCTCCCATCCCCATGGCGACCATGGCCAACCGGGAATGGGGGCAGATGGGTCAGAATTACCTCAGAAGCCTGCTGGCGTTGGGCTTTCAGGGCTTCCTCATCATCGTCTGCGTGGCGATCTACGCGGTGCTGATCCAGAACATCGTGGTGGAGAGCAGCGTCTCGGCAGCCATATGGACGTGCATGGGGTATACGGTGCTGCTGTGCTTCACGCTGTTTAAGACGAGCTCCCTTGCCAGGAGCCTGTTCCACGCTCACTGACGGAGGTGATGAAATTTGGCATACGTTCCCGTACCCAAGGACTTGAACGCGGTGAAAACCAAGGTCATGTTCAATTTAACAAAACGGCAGATTCTGTGCTTCGGCGGCGGCGCGCTCATCGGCGTACCGCTTTTCTTTCTGCTCAAGGGCCATATCGGCAGCAGCGCGGCGGCTCTTTGCATGATGCTGGTCATGCTGCCCTTCTTCCTGCTGGCCATGTACGAAAAGAACGGTCAGCCGCCGGAGAAGCTCATCCGCAACATCGTGCAGGTGTGCTTCCTGCGCCCCAAACAGCGCCCGTACAGGACGAACAATTTCTACGACCTGCTGAACCGGCAGGATATTTTGGATAAGGAGGTCTACGCGATTGTCCACAAACAAAACCCCCGCAAGAAAGCTCACACGAGCCGAGCGAAAGCAGATCGACGCGGCGATTGCAAGAGCAAAGCGTCAGGATAAGCGAAAGAAGTCCGCCCAGGACAGCATCCCCTTTCAGCGGATGTACCCCGACGGCGTGTGCCGCGTGACGGAGAATTACTACACGAAAACCGTGCAGTTTCAGGATATCAACTACCAGCTCAACCAGAACGAGGACAAGACCGCCATTTTCGACGGCTGGTGCGACTTCCTCAACTATTTTGATTCCTCCATCCGCTTCCAGCTCTCCTTCATCAACCTCTCCGCCACGCGGGACACCTACGCCCGGCGCATCGCCATCCCCTTGCAGGGCGACTGCTTCGACAAGCTCCGCACCGAGTACACCGGGATGCTGCAAAGCCAGCTTGCACGGGGCAACAACGGGCTTATTAAGACCAAATACCTGACCTTCGGCGTGGAGGCGGACAGCCTGAAGGCGGCAAAGCCCCGATTGGAGCGCATCGAGACGGATATCCTCAACAACTTCCGCCGTCTGGGCGTGCAGGCGGAAGCCCTGAACGGGATGGAGCGCCTGCGCCTGCTGCACGGGATGCTCCACATGGACGAGCCGCAGCCCTTCCGCTTTTCGTGGGACTGGCTGGCTCCCTCCGGGCTGTCGGTGAAGGACTTCATCGCGCCCAGCGCCTTTGAGTTCAAGACCGGCAGCAGCTTCGGCGTGGGCAGCAAGACCGGCTGCGTATCCTTCTTGCAGATTTTAGCGCCGGAGCTCAACGACCGAATGCTGGCGGATTTTCTCGATATGGAAAGCTCCCTCATCGTCAGTATGCACGTCCGGTCCGTGGATCAGGTAAAGGCCATCAAGACCATTAAGCGCAAGATCACCGACTTGCAGAAGATGACCATTGAGGAGCAGAAAAAGGCGGTGCGCTCCGGCTACGATATGGATATTATCCCCTCCGACCTTGCCACCTACGGCAATGAGGCGAAAAAGCTCTTGCAGGAACTGCAAAGCCGCAACGAGCGTATGTTCCTTTTGACCTTCCTTGTGGTGAACGTGGCGGACAACAGGCAGCGCCTCGGCAACAACGTCTTTCAGGCGGGCTCCATCGCCCAGAAGTACAACTGCCAGCTCACACGGCTGGACTTTCAGCAGGAGGAGGGCTTCATGTCCGCGCTGCCGCTGGGGTATAACCAGATCGAGATCCAGCGGGGGCTCACCACCTCCAGCGTGGCGATCTTCGTGCCGTTTACCACGCAGGAGCTGTTTCAGGACGGGAAGGAAGCCCTGTACTGCGGGCTGAACGCCCTTTCCAACAACCTCATCATGGTAGACAGAAAGCTGCTGAAAAACCCCAACGGGCTGATCTTAGGCACGCCCGGAAGCGGCAAGTCCTTCTCCGCCAAGCGGGAGATCGCCAACGTGTTCCTCGTCACAAACGACGATATCATCATCTGCGACCCGGAGGCGGAGTACGGGCCGCTGGTGGAGCACCTGCACGGGCAGGTGGTGAAAATCTCGCCCACCTCCACCGACTACCTGAACCCCATGGATTTGAACCTGAATTACAGCGACGATGAAAACCCGCTGAGCCTGAAATCCGACTTCATCCTGTCCCTGTGCGAGCTGATCGTGGGCGGCAAGGACGGCCTCATGCCGGTGGAAAAGACCATCATCGACCGCTGTGTGCGCATGGTGTACCGGGATTATCTCAGCGACCCTGTGCCGGAGAATATGCCGATTCTGGAGGACTTGTATAACGAGCTGCGCCGTCAGGAGGAAAAGGAGGCGCAGTACATCGCCACGGCTTTGGAAATCTACGTTTCCGGCTCCCTCAACGTGTTCAACCACCGCACCAACATCAATATCGCCAACCGCATTGTCAGCTTCGACATCAAGGAGCTGGGCAAGCAGCTCAAGAAGATCGGGATGCTCATCGTGCAGGACGCCGTGTGGAACCGCGTCACCGTCAACCGGGAAGCCCACAAATCCACCCGCTACTACATTGACGAAATGCACCTTTTGCTGCGCGAGGAGCAGACGGCGGCCTACACCGTGGAAATCTGGAAGCGCTTCCGCAAGTGGGGAGGTATCCCCACCGGCATCACGCAGAATGTCAAAGACCTGCTCTCCTCCCGCGAGGTGGAGAACATCTTTGAGAACAGCGATTTCATCCTCATGCTCAATCAGGCCAGCGGCGACCGGCAGATTCTCGCCAAGCAGCTCAATATCTCCCCGCACCAGCTCTCGTATGTCACCCACAGCGGTGAAGGCGAAGGGCTGCTTTTTTACGGCAACGTCATTCTTCCCTTTGTAGACCGTTTCCCCCGCGGGGAACTCTATGACCTGCTCACCACCAAGCCACAGGAACAGACTGCATAACAAAACAAGAAAGGAATTGGACGATGAAAAACAAACTGATGCTTTTTGAAAACGAAGCCTTTGGAAAGGTACGAACGCTGAACCTCAACGGTGAGCCGTGGTTCGTAGCGGCGGATGTGTGCAAAGCGCTGGAACTGGGGAATCCGAGCATGACGGTTGAGCGTCTGGATGATGATGAAAAGGGTATCAGTACTATTGATACCCTTGGCGGGAAACAGCGCATGGCAATCATCAACGAACCCGGACTGTATTCGCTGGTGATCACCTCCCGCAAGCCGGAGGCAAAGGCGTTCAAGCGCTGGATCACCCATGAGGTCATTCCGGCCATCCGCAAGCACGGCGCGTACATGACAAAATCCGTGCTGGAGCAGGTCTTGGAAAACCCGGAGCTGGTGCTGCTCATGGCGCAGCGGATGCTGGAGGAACAGCGGAAGAACGAGCTGCTTCAGCAGGAGCTGCGGCTGGCAAAGCCCAAGGCGGACTTCTACGACGCCTTCATTCACCCGGAGTGCTGCACCAATCTCCGCGCCACCGCAAAGGAGCTGAAGGTGCCGGAGAAAATGTTCACCGCGTTCCTCATCCGCAAGCGCTATCTCTACCGCGCGCCCTCCGGTACGCTCCTACCCTACGCCAAGCCCGCCAGCGACGGTCTGTTCTTCGTGAAGGACTATATCGCCGTCAACGGGCATCAGGGGGTATATACCCTTGTCACGCCCAAGGGCAAGTCGCTGTTTCTCACCATGCTGGGTGAAATCGCCTGACCTGATTCTACTATAAATAATGTAAAGGAGAGCATCACAATGGAAAAAGAAAATCTGTACCTGATCCACGGCGAGGACTACCTGCGGCACATCGAGGAAAAGCTGGAGCTGCTGTGGATGGCGACCATCCTCATGCACTACATCAAAAACGGAGCCGAGAAGGACGGCTATCTGGACCTTGTGCGCAGATCCACCCTCGACTTTGACGAGCGCTGCGAGGAGATGTTCAGTTCTTGGGGCATGGCGCTCAATTACCTCAAGTCCCATGACCTTGCGGACCTGTCCGACCTCATCGAAAACGACCTGATCGAGCCGGAATATGCCGGTTACATTCCTGCGGATGATCCCTGCTGCCCCGGCGAACGCTGCTGCGAGTATGCCGAGCGCATGGAGCGCGAATACACCGCAGAGCGTGGGGCGGACGAGGACAATGAGGACGCCGACGTATTTGAGTATGACGGAGAACCGGCCATATCTGAGCTGACCGGCGTGTGCAGGGACATCCTCACGGCTGTCGAGGGGCTGACCACGCTTCTAAGGGATGAGTTCGACTATGCAGGCTGACCGCATTTACTGCGGCGACGCCCTGACCGTGCTGAAAACCCTGCCGGACAGCTCCGTAAACTGCTGCATCACCTCGCCGCCGTACTACGCACTGCGGGATTACGGCGTAGACGGGCAGATCGGGCGGGAGGAAACCCCAGCGCTGTATGTGGAGCGCCTGTGTTCC
>ERZ780100.767-NODE-767-length-13360-cov-7.794213_pt1 | contig 13360 bp, 10 predicted proteins | sample MGYA00511573_ERZ780100 | MGnify/ENA primary metagenome ERZ780100 (study PRJEB29588, sample SAMEA2161876) | human gut metagenome | biome: human gut; feature: human-associated habitat; material: faeces | place: Denmark | collected 2008/2010 ...
CGATCTGCCGCAGCACCTGCTGGTTGATCTGGCTGACCGCCGCTCCCAACGCCCCAACCGTGGCCGGGGTATTGAAATCGAAAATCGGCATGAAGTCCTCATGCTGGAAATACTGGTCTGTATCCAGCCCACAGCGGGACATCAGGGCGTAGGCGATGCTGACGGTGGCGGCGGACTTAAATTGGACTTCGATGTTGAGTTCATCGTACTCCTCCAGGAACGAACCGTCAACGATATAACGGAAGTCCTGTTGATGCTCGTCCCAATACTCACTCGCCAGTTTTCCGGCCACATCGGTGAGCTGCTGGGCAAGATTGTCACCGGCAACACCGTAGTTGCGCTCCAGCATGGCCGACACAGGCCCGATGTGCTGTTCCTCCAGCTGCCACAGCCAGGGGGTGCGGGAATGTTCGCGGGTCCCGGTGTCGGAAATATCGAACACATAGCGCAGGCGGGGCCTGTCGCCGGAATCGTCCACCAGAGCGATCCCCTTGGAGCCGCGCCGTACATACCGCCCCATTTTTTCGTTCCACAGATCGTACTCGGCGCAGGCGGTGGCGTCTGGGCGCTGGGCGTAAATCATCATCTGCTCATGGAACGGATATTTGTAGAGGCGGGCGGCGGTGGTAAGAAAGGCTGTCCATTCTTTCCAGCTGCCCACAAGCCGGGTCGATACCTGTTCGGCCATCTGCCGGTAAAATTCAGCTTTGGATGGCATGGTTTTCTGTCCTCCCTTCATGTTAAATAGAAATGGGGCGGCACATCAGGCCGCCCCGCTGGGTCTTGGTGTGGTTTTTACTCGTCGAAATCCGGGTACAGCTCCAGTTCGGCAAACTCGGCGTCGCTCATGGCCCGGAGCTTCATAAGGGCGCTGTCGGTCAGCTCCTGCAGCTCGGCTTCCTCCGGCGAAAGCTCACCGCGCATCTCCGCCAGAGCGTCGATCAGCCCGGTGCGGCTGCCGGTGTTGTAGATACAAAGCAGGTTCGTTTCTTCAAAAGTGAAGTTTCCCATATCAAATCTCCCTTTCCGCGCTCTTTTTGGGCGCTGTCTTTTTGTGTTCCGTCCGGGGCTGGCTTTTTAGCTGCTCCATGACGGACTTTTTCTTGTCCCGTTCCTCCCGGTGGACAGCTTCCGCTAAATCCATGAGAGAGATTGGCTGGCCGCTGCGGGCCTGCTGTTCCAGCTGCGCCACAGTCGGCTCCTTTGGGCCGTTGTTGATGATGCCGTCGATCATGCCGTAGTCATCCTCCAGCATCATTTCCGCATTTTTCAGCGGATTGTCCGGCAGGAATCCGGGAACCTGCTGAAAGCCGAAGCTGTCGCAGTAATGACAGGATACCTTGCCGTCCAGCTTGATGGCAACGATGTCGCTGACGCTCAGGGACGGGCTGTGAAAATCCACAGGCTTTTTCAGGTTGAACTGTTCATACAGCGTTTCCAGCTGCTCCATAGTGCTGCCGGAACCGTTCAGCGGGGCGGTGTAGATCAGGTCATAATTACTTCGGTCCACGGCCAGATTGTGCGATTGCAGCCAGTCCAGATTCATAAACCGTACATTCTGCGGATCGTCCCGGCTCACTTGATAAATGGCAAAGCAGCAGCCCTCATGGGCAAGAAATGCCTGCTCCCGTTCCAGCTGCCGTTCCTGCCGTTCCAGCACCTTTTCATGGAACTGGGGGCTTTTCTCCCATTCCTCGTGTTCCACACCGAAAAGTCCGCCATGCTCCATGATTTCTTCGGTGTCAAACACCATGCTCTCCGTGTTATCTTCATGGAGGACATAGACGGTCAGACCGGCAGCGTCCAGTTCCAGCGCCCGTTCTCTGGTGACAGGCAGCATCCCATCGTAAAAGTAGCCGTATTCCTGCATATCCGAAACAGATACTTCACTGTCGGGCATGGGGTACTCATCCAAAGACTGTTCCTGAGCATCCGGCAGCTGGGTGGCGGTTGCTTCTGCGGTCTGCTGGCTGACCTGTTCTTGCATTTGCTGACAGGCGGCATCCTGCAAGGTCTCAATCATAGACAGCGGGGCATCCTGAATCGACGGATTTTCCAGTTCCAGCCCCTCACAGATCTGCTGGACAGCGGCGGAACGGGACAGTTTCGGGGTATCCAGCTGGCCGCCGTCCAGTTCTCTCATAGTCTCTTTGTCATAGAGGGTATAGTCCCAGCCGGTATCGCATGGCTGAATGTGCAGATAGGTGGCATCGTCCAGAAGAAACAGGGTTTCCTGCGGTATATCCGCCTGTTCCGGCTCCTGTTTGGCAGTCAGGTCAATGCCGCGCTCCTTGCAGATTTCCTTGTAGTTACGCTCGATGTCGTTAATCAGCTCACAGGAAGTCTTGTTGATGGTCTCCAGGCTGGCCCGCAGCTCCTTCAGCTCCTTGTCCTTGGACCAGGAAGCGATGTAGCCAAAGCTGTTTTCACCGGTCTGGATGCCGAAATACTGGCAGACCGCATAGGAAATGCTTTCGGCCTCCACTTCCTCGGTGTTGCGGTTCTTAGCGGCTTGTTTCACCGCCGTCAGATCTTCCTGCACCTCCAGCCGCCACTCAAACCGATTCTCGTCCACAAAGCGCCAGCCCATTTCGGTAGCAAACTGTTCTGCCTCGACCTCAGTTGCAAATCCAGATTGAAAATCTCTTACTGTGCCTCCACCGCTATCCATGACAACTTTCCAGGACTGCTCGATTTCATATTTTTTCGGGTCGTGGAGCTTGCTGTGTGCGGTCTCATGGACAGCGGCTGAAACAGTCTGCACCTCGCTCATGTCTTCCCGGATGGCGATCCGCTGCTGCTCGGAGGAAAAATAGCCGTCCATGTTCTCGTCCATCGGCTCAAACTCGATGGGGACCGGGGCAGAGCGGCGCAGAGCTTCCATGAACGCCTCATAATGCGGCACCGTCCCGGACAGGCTGGAGGCCAGCTCCGGCAGGGGCTTGCCGTCCGTCTGGCTCACATCGAACACCTTGACCGGGCGGAACATGGGGATTTCGATTTCCTTTTCCTCCATGACGGCCTTGCCGTCCGCGTCCAGGATGGGTGCATGGGTATCCGGGTCGCGCTTCATTTCCTCGATTTTCTTTTTGTAGGGCGTGGGGGCGATGATGGTGATACCATGCTCACCCTTTTTCACATGGCGCTCAAACTGGTTTTTCCACTTGTTGAACCCGGCCACCAGGGTAGCGTCCGGGCGCTGCATATAGATAAGCATGGTGTTGTTGACGGAGTAGCGGTGGAACTTGGACATGACGGACAGGTAGCGCATATACTTCTCGCTCTCAAACAGCTCCTTGATGCCCTGTTCGATGCCCGCCGTGATCTCCTGCAACCGTTCCCGGTTGGTGGGCTTATCAGCCATGAATTTCACTCTCCTTTCCAAATTGGCGATTTCTGATTGATGTTCGGCAATCCACAGCTTTTGTTCCTCCGGGCCGTCCTCCAGGAAAAAATCCAGCAGATAGCCCACATAGTCCTTTTTCTGGATTGCCTCCATGAATCGGGGATGTAGATTTTCCTCCGGTGTTTTAGGTGTGTAGTCCGTTTCCCACTTGCGAAGCAAATGAAAGTAGTCGGCCAGAACCCGAAAGGCATGGTCTCGGTCCTCCTTGAATTTCTGCGCCTCGGATTTCTGCCGGATATAGCGTCGCCGGGGAGGGGCCTGACTGTCATAAGCCAGGCCAAAATCCTGAGCCAGCTTCTCGGCGGCCTCTTTGGGGGACAGATTGTAGAGCCTCGCTGTGAAGTCAATCACATCGCCGGTGGCTCCGCAGCCAAAACAGTAAAAATATTCCTCGTTCAGCTTCATGCTGGGATTTTTGTCATCATGGAACGGGCAACAGGCCATACCGCTCCGGTTGACCTCGATTCCGTACATCTGCGCTGCTTCTCGGACGGTGATGGACTGCTTGACAGCCTCAAAGACACTTTCAGCCATGCTTACTCATTGCCTTTCTTGGGGGTGGGTGGCCTGTACCCGGCAGCCTTGGCCCGTTCACTGGCTGCCTTACGGCGCTCGGCGCTGTACGGTTCCCGGACGGACACACAGCGTTTGGGAACGAGAAAGGTCTGGCGGTCCTTTTTCACAATCTCGTCCGGGTATTTCTCTGCCAGTCGCCGCAGCTTTTCCAGTAGCCGGGGGTCATGGGTATAGACCTCGGCGGTGGCTTCAGCCTGGTTGTAGAGGATGATGGTTTCCTGTTCATAAAGGCTCAGTTTCATTTGCCGCCTCCTTTCTGCCGGTCAAACTCCAGCTTGAAGTTGGCGTACTGCCCATCGTCCTCCAACACCACGGTGGCGTCGTAGGTCTTGCCAGTTTTCTCGGAGTACAGGCCGCTTACATGGGCGCGGCCATTTTTGAGCAGCGCCGTCACGATGGCCTTGGTGGGCTGCTTTCGCTTCAGCTCCCACCACTTGTTGTTTTTCCAAATGGCAAATTTACAGCCCTCGTTCTGGCAGAAGAAACCCTTTTGCAGCTCCGCCACATCACCGCCGCAGCGGGGGCATTTGCCCACCACTTCGCGGGGCGGAGTGAACAGATACTCGGTGCCTTTAATCATCTGATAGGTTCCTACCAGCTCCTTGAGCATGGTGGAAATTCCATCCATGAAATCCTCCGGGGCCAGCTCGCCACGCTCGATCTCGCCCAGCCGGTACTCCCATTCAGCGGTCAGTAGGGGCGATTGCAGCTGCTCCGGCAGCACAGTGATAAGGGACACCGCATCATGGGAGGGCAGGAGCTGTACTTGCTTTTTGCTCTTTTTCCGTTCCAGAAAGCCGGTGGACACCAGCTTTTCCAGAATCCCGGCACGGGTGGCCGGGGTCCCCAGGCCCTTGCGCTCGGCATCGTCCGGCATATCGTCCTTCCCGGCAGTTTCCATTGCAGAGAGTAGCGTATCCTCGGTGAAGTGCTTGGGCGGGGTGGTCTTGCCCTCCTTGACGGCAGCACCAGAAAGGGGCAGCGTCTGACCTTCAGACAGCTCCGGCAGAGCCTTGTCCTCGGTTTCCGGCTCCACATTTTTCAGCCCTGCGCGGTATGCAGCGTCCAGCGCCCGCCAGCCGTGATCTTTCACCGTGCGGCCTTTGGCGGTAAACTCCGCACCGTCGCACTCCACAACAACGGCGGTTTCCGCAAAAATATAGGGTTGAGCCACAGCGCACAGCAACCGCAGGGCCACCAGCTCCAGCACCGCCTTTTCGCCAACTGGCAAGCTGGACAGGTCCGCGCCCTGGAGGTTGCGGGTGGGGATCACCGCATGGTGGTCGGTCACTTTCTTGTCGTTGATGACCTGTGCCGCATTGCAGGCAAGCTCCATACCAGCGGCAAAGGGCAGCGCCCCAGCGGTAAGCCGGACCAGCTCCGGCAGACTTGCTGCCATATCCGAAGTCAGGTAACGGCTGTCCGTCCGAGGATAGGTGCAGAGCTTCTTTTCATAGAGGTTCTGCAAATAGTCCAGGGTTTGCTGGGCTGTGAACCCCAGCAGCCGGTTGGCGTCCCGCTGGAGGGTGGTCAGGTCATAGAGGGCGGGCGGCTTCTCGGATTTGTCCTTGCGCTCCACCTTTTTCACCGTAGCAGCCGCATCCTGGCAGGCCGTTTTCAGCTGTTGGGCGGCGGCCTTATCTGCCATGCGCTCCCCGGAAACGGTGAAGCCGGGTAGCTCCAGCGTCACCGTGTAAAACGGCACCGGCTTGAAGGTGTCAATCTCGGCCTCCCGCTGGACAATGAGGGCCAGTGTTGGGGACATGACGCGCCCGATGTTGAGGGTCCGGTGGTACAGCACGGAAAACAGCCGGGTGGCGTTGATCCCCACCAGCCAGTCCGCCTTGGCACGGCAGAGGGCCGCATCCCGTAAGCCGTCATAGTCCGCGCCGGGGCGCAGGTTCGCAAAGCCCTCCCGGATGGCGGAATCCTCCATCGAGGAAATCCAGAGCCGCTTCATGGGTTTGGTGCAACCCGCCAGCTCGTAGACGGCGCGGAAGATCAGCTCACCTTCGCGTCCGGCGTCGCAGGCGTTCACCACCTCGGTCACATCCGGGGCGTTCATCAGCTGTTTCAGCACATCAAACTGTTTCTTTTTGTCCTTGCTCACCACCATCTGCCAGGGTTCCGGCAGAATGGGCAGATCGTCATAGCGCCACTTGGCGTAGTCGGGGTTATAGGCGTCGGCATCGGCCAGCCCAGCCAGGTGGCCCACACACCAGCTGACCCGCCAGCCGCCGCCCTCCAGGTAGCCGTCCTTGCGGGCGGTGGCCCCGATCACGGCGGCCAGACTTTGGGCAACGGACGGTTTCTCAGCGATCACCAGCTTCATGGTTTTTCATCCTCCTTTCCCGCAGCCATGCGGTCAGCTGCCGGTGGCAGAATCCTACACAGGGTTGTCCGGGACGATAATTCCCGCAGCCATAACAGGGGTGGCCGGGAGATAAAGAAGGAGGACGGGAAGTTTCCTTCCCGCCCTCCGGCCTGCGTGTCATCATGCGTTCATAGGGGCTGTCGGTGAAGCGGGTCAAACCGTCTTGTCCTCGCTTTCCTCGTCGCCGCCCCCGTCAGCGTCCAGCTCGTCAGATTCCTCGGTCTCCCAGGAGTCCTCGTCCTCCTGGTCGGTATCATCCTCGCCGTAGTCATAATCGTCCAAATTGTCGTTGCCCTTGGTCTTGGGTTTGTTTTTTACCAGCTTAAAGTAGGCAAAAGCGCCGCCGCCACCCATCAGAGCCAGCACCGCCAAAAGAATGGCCGGATTCAGTCCTGCGGGTTTCTGCGCCGGTTCTTCCGGCTCCGGGGTTTCTTCCGGGGTCTCCGGTTCCGGCTCCTTACCCGTGCAGGCGCTCATATTGGTGGCACACACCGGGCAGGCCGTATTCACCGCACCGGCCACACATTTCTCCGTACAGGTACAGGTGGCGGGCTGCTCCTGGGTGGTCTGACCGTCCTCCATCAACGCCATCAGGTCTGCCTCGTCCACCTGGTTCAAGAAGTGGACAGCGGTTTCCTTGTCCTCGTTGGCCCGGTCAATGAGGATGTAGAAATAGTTGCCCGCCTTGGTGGTGACGGTGATGAGCTGCTTGTTGCCGCCGAAATCATCCACCAGGGCGGCGTTGCCATCCGGGGTCAGAGCCGGACTGTCCTCGGTTTCCTTCACCACCACATTGGTGTCGTTTGTGGTGTCCTCCGCCGGGGGCTGGTCCGTCCCCTGGGCAAAGGCAGTCACCGAAAGGCCCATCATCAGCACCAAGGCGGCGCAGAGGGCCGAAAAGGTCTTGAAAATTCTCTTATTCTTCATGGTCGGTGTCCTCCTGTTCGTTGTAGTTGGCGGAGGCAGCGGCCATGCCAGGGACCGTACCGCCGGAGAGCATGGCGTTCAGCTGCTCCGGGGTCAGCCGCAGGGCGCGCACCATCTGGACGATCTCCAGGTTCTCCGCCTCGGTTTTCTGCGCCTCCAGGGTTTTCAGCTTGTCCTGATACTCCGCGATTTTCTCGCGAACCTTGGCAATCTCCTGGTCAATGCGCTGGATTTTGTTCTTAGCCATTTCAATCACTCCTTTTCTCATAAATCGGCCTTACCAGTTCATCAGGCCGTAGCCCTTGATACACTTGTAGGTCAGGGAATAACTCTTGATTTTGCAGGCGTCGCCGCTGTTACCCTCGACCGTATAAACTCGGCTGCCGTCTGTGCCGACTACGAGACCCACATGGTCGGCGCTGCCGTCCAGGTCCCAATCGAAGAAGATGGCGTCGCCGGGGGCAATATTGGCGTAATCACGCCCGCCCCATTGTCCGTGAGACTGGAACCACGGAATACCCTGGGACTGGCAGGCGGCAAAGCGCGGCTCGGACAGCCCCATCTGGCCGTAGCACCAGGATACAAAGCAGGCGCACCACTCCACGCGACTGTTAAAGCCGTACCAGCTCCAGAACGGCTGACCGCCCACATTACCAACCTGGCTTTTGGCTATATCCACCACGGCCTGATTGCCGGGGCGGGTGCCGTTGACGAACTCAACACCAGCTAAACTCTCAGAATCGCTGGTGTCGGAGGAACCACCGCCGAAAATCAGCGGCTTGTTGCCCAGCGTCTGCCGGTACACCTGGTACATCTCCAGTTGTTCCGGGGTCAACAGCTCCGAGGCAACAGACGAAATGGGCTGGCTGGTGAGCTTCACATTCAGAATGTGGTAGTTGTAAGGAACCTGAACGGTGTAGCTATTGCCCTCGCTGTCAGTCCGGGTTTCCGTCCGATAGCGTACTTCAACTTCCTCGGTGAGCGTCAGCTGATACTGGGCATCAAATACACGCTCCAGCTCTGCCTGGGCGCTCTGCCGGGTGTAGCCCTGCAAGACAGCGGACAGGTAGGCCGCCAGCTCATGGGGGTCATGCCCGATCATGTCGAGGTCATAGCGGTACTCGTCATACCCCGGATGGCTGCTTTCGATGTTGTCGATCTCGGCTTGCAGCGCCGCTTCCTTGGCAGCGTAGTCCGCCTCCACCGCCACCAGCTCCGGGTCGTCCGACGGATAGGTGGTGCCGGACACCACAGAACCGATGCTCTGCGCCATCATGGAGCAGGAGGACATGGTGTTGAGCAGCATACAGACCAGCAGGAAGATCGCGCCCGCAATCAGAAAGCCCTTTTTGTGGCGCATGACGAATGCCCCGGCCTCCTGTGCCTTTTCCTTGACCGTCTTGGCGGCCTTGCCGGTCTTTTGGGCTGCGCTTGCGGTATTTCCGGCAGCTTGACCGGCGCGCTTGGCGGCAGCGTACTCCTTTTTGATGGCCTGTTTCTGCTGCCAGCGGGAAATGGGGTTACTGGCAAGCTGGGGATTTTCCCGCAGGGATTTCTGATACAGGGCGTTCACATTGGCCTTCTCCAGCTTCTGCTCGGCCTGGGCTGCCTTGCGGTAGGGCTTTAACTTGTGGCTGCGGTAGCCCTCCAGAACCAACCGTGCGCCGGTCTCAGCAGCCTCCTCGGACTTGTGGGCGCTCTCCACGCCCACATTGTCCTGTTCGGTCTCCCGGATTTCCTTGTGAACTTTCCCCAGGGCGGCATTGGCGGGGGTATCCCGCACCGCATGGGACAGCTTGGACGGTGGCTTTTTCTTGTCCTCCATCACCAGCTTGGTGGTTACTTTGCCGGTCTCCAGGTCCACCGTCTTTTGCCGGACCTGTTTTTTGGGGATTTTGGCCTGCGCCTTATCCGCTTTGGCGGCGGCCTTGTCCGCCTTGCGGATGGGCTTCTCCAGCGCCGGGTCAGCCCGTTCCTCGTCTGTAAAGCGCAGGCGCGGTTCCTTATTCAAACCATTCACCCAGCATGAGGGCGTCCGTCATGTAGCGCAGCTCCACACAGACGGCCAGCCCCACAGGGTCATGGAAGGGGTGCTGAAGCAGATGGGCGTAGATCTGCGCCACCACATTGGCCAGCAGCTCAGACTGGCTGCCCTCGAAGATGACGATGGCGGGAACACCGTTCATGGCACACCAGATTTCCGTCAGGCGCAGCAGGCCCGCTTCGCCATCCTCGTTCAGCTCCGCTGCCTGATCCGCCGCCGTGCGGGTCTCGCTGACGGCATCGGCCAGCTCGGTGAGCAGATAGGTACGCTCACTCTCCAGGGCATCGTCAAAAAACATCATGGTATTCAGTTCAGTATTGGGTTTCATGGTCATTCATCCTCCTTTTTCAGTTCCTGGGGTTTGGTGGTCATAATGCGGTACAGCTCGGTATTCTTCGGGAAGTGATCCACGAAAGGCAAGATCGTGGAGCCATAGAACAGCAGGCCCTCGCCCTCGCTGGAGTGGGTCACATAGGAAAGCTGGTGCGGGGAAATGCCCAGCTGCTTGGCGAGAATCTGCCGGTCTCCGCCCGCCTGGTTGAGCATATACACGAAGTCCGAGTTTTCAAAGATGTTCTCCACCTCGCGGGAAGAAAGCAGGTCCTTGACATTCTGCGTGATGCCGGTGGGGATGCCGCCCCACTTTCTGAACCGCTTCCAAATCTCCACCGTGTAGGCGGCGGTCTGTTCTTCTTTCAGCAGCAGGTGCATCTCGTCGATGTAATAACGGGTGGACTTGTGGGCGGCACGGTTGATGGTGACACGGTTCCACACCTGGTCCTGGACCACCAGCATACCGATTTTCTTCAGCTGCTTGCCCAACTCCTTGATGTCATAGCAGACAATGCGGTTGTTGATGTCCACATTGCTCTGGTGGTTGAACACATTGAGGGAGCCGGTCACATAGATTTCCAGCGCCGTGGCGATGTACTGTGCCTCTTTTTCCTCCTGCGCCCGCAGCAGATTGTAAAGGTCCTCCAAGATGGGCATATTCTCCGGGCGGGGGTCATTGAGATAGGTCTGATAGACCAGCCGCACACAGCGGTCAATGATGGTTTTCTGCACCGGCTGCAAGCCCTCTTTGCCGCCCACGATCAGCTCACACAAAGACAGGATGAAGTCAGACTTGAGGGACAACGGACTTTCATCGTCCGAATAGTCAAGGTTCAGGTCCATCGGGTTGATGTAGTTGGTGGAAGTGGGCGAAATCTTAATGACCTGCCCATGCAGGCGCTCCACCAAGGGCGCGTACTCGGCCTCCGGGTCACAGATGATGATGTCATCATTGGTGAGCAGGAAACAGTTCGCGATCTCGCGCTTGGCGCTGAAGGACTTGCCGGAACCCGGCGTACCGAGAATCAGTCCGTTGGGGTTTTTCAGCAGCTTGCGGTCCACCATGATGAGGTTGTTGGACAGGGCATTGATCCCGTAGTACAGCGCCTCTTTGCCGTTCTGGAAAAGCTCCTGGGTGGTGAACGGAACAAAGATAGCCGTGGAACTGGTGGTCAGTCCGCGCTGAATCTCAATCTGGTTGATACCCAGGGGCAGGCAGCTCATCAGCCCTTCCTCCTGCTGGAAGTCCAGCCTTGTCAGCTGGCAGTTGTATTTCTGTGCGATACTGGATGCCTGGAACATATTGTTGTCCAGCTGGCGGGGGTTATCCGCCGTGTTCAGCACCAGAAATGTCACAAGGAACATTCGCTCGTTGCGGCTCTGCAAATCCTGCAAGAGCTTTTTGGCCTCAACACCATAAGTGGCAAGGTCGGAAGGGATGATGTCCATGTCGTATCCTGCTCTGACCGCCTTTTTCTGTTCCTCGATTTTGGATTTATCCAGATCGGTGATTTTCCGCTTGACCGTCTTGATGGCCTTGATCTGATCCACCGACTGGATATGTAGGCTGACGATCAGCGAGCTTTCCATGTCCAGAAAATCAGCCAGCATCCGGTCATTCAACTCCGGCGCTAAAATCTGCAAAAAAGAAACCGCCCCATATTTCTTGCCCATGCGGAACTGCCTGCCGGTGCGGAACTCAAAGGAGCTGGGGGCGATAAAGTCCTGGGTGGACAGGCCGCTGGTGGGGAGCCAGTCCCACTCAAACCGGAACGGCAGCTGCTCGTCCATGTGAAAGATACCATGCAGCTGGGCAAGCCGTGCCTTTCCGTCCAGCGTTTCCGCCGCTACGCCCAGCCGCTTGAAGTTATTGAGAATGTCGGTCTCAATGCGCTCCAAACGGGGCTTGGCCGCCTTGATGCTGTCCGCGTCAATGCCAAAGGTGAGATACTTGGTTTTGATAAGGCCGTTGTTGCCCTTTGCCAGCTGGTTTTGCAGCATGGTGGTGTACTCCACCCGGATACTGTCAAAATCATCCCTTTGAAGGGGGATGTTGATGACGCGGGCAAAGGTTTCCTCCGATGCTGCAAGGTTCAAAAAAGACAGCTCAAATCGAATTGAGCTGTCGAAGTAGTTGAGAAAATCGCACCAGCCCTCGAAGATCGCGGTTTTATCCTCGTTCTGTGAAAGCTGATAGTTGATGTCCTGAAATTGAATGGTTTTTGTGTAGTGACCGTCTGATACCCGGCAGATACCATCCGGCCACATCCGTTCATAAGGGATGCTGTCCTGCGCGGATTTTTCCTTTTTGTCCGTGCGGTTGGCGCGGGCAATGGCAGCTTCAATCTGCTTTCTGTCGGCGCGGGACAGCTTTTTCTTTGTTTTGACCGGCTGCACAGCTTTTTCCTCGTTTTTTCCGAACAGCTGGTGCAGCCAGTTTTTGATTGCCGTAAACAATGTGTGACACCTCCTCGTCGAGATTTGCCTGCCGCTGCAACACGGCATAGAAGTTATTGGTGCGGTAGGGGCGCTGCCTGGGGCGGATCACCGTGACGCGAATGATATTGCCCACAATCTTTTCCAACGGCTGGCCATGCTTTTCGTACATCGCCAGCAGGAAGAAGGGCAGCATCACGAACATCATGCACAGGGCTGCCGTACTGTTTCCGGCAGAGCCACGGAGCAGAAAGAACAGCGGTACGCCCAAAAGCGCCCCTCCGCCGAAGCAGACTAACTGCCGCTTGGTTAAGTTAAAAGCAACCTTGGTTTTGACTTTGGTCAGGTCTTTGGGTACAGGTACATAGGCCATAGAAACTCCCTCCTCCTTAATGAGCCTGGAATACAGCTTTTGCAAGGCTGCCGGTCTTAAAGAGCGTAAAACACAGTAAAACCGTATAGCCCACACAGCTCCAAATCGCCATAATCACATCTTCCTCCGTAGCGATGTCCTGTACCAGTACAGCATAAATCGCCACACAGACAATAATGAGAAATGCCTGGAATCCCAGCGCCAGCAGGGAGCGCAGATAGTTCTGGCCCATGCCGCCCCATTCCTTGCCCATCATGGCAGCCATGGGGATGGGCGCAACGGATGTCACAAGGTAAATTTCAATCATACGGCCATAAATCACGATGAAGATGCAGATATACAGCGCCCACATGGTAACGCCGATAAACATACTCTGGAACCAAAGCCCGAACAGCGGACCCAAATCCATTTCCATCAGCCGGGGTTCCATGTCCGTAAGGACAGAGGAAATATCAATGGCGGTATCCGAAGAAATGATGCCGGATGCCTGTGCCACCACACTCTGCGCCATATCGAACACGCCCATGACGATATTCCATGTATTCGTGACAAGGAGTATGGCTGTGGCTGACTTGAACACCCATTTGAAAATCATCCAGGTATCCACATCATGCAGGTTGTTTTTGTCGGTAATCATCTGGATCAGTTCCAGCGTCATTACAATCGCCAGAATCACACCGGCGATGGGAACCATGATGGAGTTGGAGAGATTCTGGATCATGCTGAAAATGCCGCCGTTCCAGCCCTGCGGCGTTTGCCCAACCTGCACGGATATATCTCCGACCTGCTGGTTTACAGAATCGAACATCCCGGACAGGTTGCCCATAATGCCGCCTACCAGCATTTCTTTCAGCCAATTTGTCAGGGCTTCAAGTAAGAAATCCATACGGT
>ERZ780100.772-NODE-772-length-13313-cov-2.302911_pt1 | contig 13313 bp, 11 predicted proteins | sample MGYA00511573_ERZ780100 | MGnify/ENA primary metagenome ERZ780100 (study PRJEB29588, sample SAMEA2161876) | human gut metagenome | biome: human gut; feature: human-associated habitat; material: faeces | place: Denmark | collected 2008/2010 ...
TACTCCGGATACATGTCGTCCGCCATCGAGACAAGCCCCATATTCCACTTCCGCATGGTCACGAGCATATCATGCAGCTTCTCACGCGACGCGCTTGCCCGCAGCAGCGACAGGCTGTAATCCGAAATCCTGTTCTGCAAGGATGCGCCGTGGTCGCGCTGAAAGGCATCATACGCGGCTTCTGCGCTGCCGTATTCATCCAGCAGCTTTTTCAGCCGTCTGCTGCCTAACATTCCCTGCGCCAGCCACGCCAGACAGGCCTGCTCGCGGGTATATCGCATTCGCCACGCCTCCTTTGCAGAAAAGCCAGATTCTGGTGCTGCCAGCCGTTTTGCATAGTTCTTTAAGAAAAACACCTTCGCAGCACATTGAACAATGCTATCACAACTCGGATGAAAAATCAACGGGCAAATGATGCGCATAAGGAAACTACTTTGATTTTCGCCAAGAAATCATGCTGATTTTTATGCATTCTGTCTTATTTCTGCTACTCATTCTGCTTCTGGAAGCAGATATGGCGTGAGCATTTCCGCAATTTTCGCATAACCTTCCGCGTTCGGATGCAGCCCGTCACTGAGCAGTTCGGGGTAGGCGTATTCGCCCGCTTTGGGGCAGAACGCGCTGTATGCATCCACAAACGTCACGTTTGGCGTCTTATTCGCGAACCGCTTGAACGCCAGATTCAGCAGCGTAATTTTCCCCTGCTGACCGCTGTAAAATGCGCTCGTCGTGGGCAAAGTGCTGAGAATCACAAACTGGCAGTCCGGGTTATTCGCCTGCACCGTCTCAATCATGGCGGCGTAATTCTGCACGATTTCTTCCTTTGTATAGCCGTGTCCGATGTCGTTAATGCCGCAGATGAACACAATCTGCCGATAATTGCACGCCGCCAGCTCCCCAATACGCGCGCGGCACTCCAGCGTCGTCTGCCCGCCGATACCGTAATTCGCGCAGTCGCTGCGGCCAAGAATCGTGTTCCAATCACCGTAAAGCAGCTTCGCGTTCTGGCAGATGCTGTCGCCAATGAAGGCAATGCCGGTATCCGGGCGAGCCCAGCGGCCGTCGGACGTATCCACCACATCGCCCGTTCCCGCAAAATACGCCAGCTTATGCAGCGTCACGGGCTGTTTGCCCGACGAATACACGCTAATTTGATCCAGCCGGGCGAAATTCGACCCGAACGCCATTGCCATCGCGCTTTCATCGAAATACGCCCCGTAGCGCCCTTCGGACACCTCCACCGTCTCCGAGGCATTCACCTTCGCCCACTGCGTCGCGCCGGAATGGCTGGAGAGTGCCAGATACACACCGTATTTCGCGCCGCTGTACTCGACGTAAAACCGACTGTCCGTACGCATCTGCGACGCATCGAATGTGCCGCCGACGTGCTGCGTGAATCGGAAGACAAGGCACTCATTCTGTGCGGCAGACGTCGCCGCACCGCTGAACAGCACCTCATCCGCACCCAGCGAATCCGTCTGCGCTGCCCCGTACCACGCAACCTTGTGAATCACCATCGTCTTGGTGGATGCGGACGTGCCGACGCAGATTTGGTCTGCTGCTGCGAAATCTATGCTGCCATACGCCATCCGGCACTGCTCAAACGAAAAGACCGCCGTGTACATTCCATCCGTCTGCGTGCAGGTGGACGGCACGTTGATTTGTGCCCACACGCCGCCTTCCCAGTCGGACAGCGCCAGATAGACGCCATTTTGCACCCCGTCATACGTCACGGCAAAATACCCGTTTTCGGAAATCAGCGACGGGTCAAATGTGCCGTTAACGTTCGTTGTGTCAATGGTCAGCGCAAGATTCCAGCCGCCCGACGCGGGCTGGCTGCCCTCAAACAGCACCGTCTCCGTCATCGGCTCTTCTGCCAGTGCAAGACCAAGCAGCAGACAGCAGAGCAAACATACCAGCAGACACTTTTTCTTCATGGTTGCGACTCCTCTTCTCGGTTATGCTGCTTTGATTATACGCTGTTTTCCCGTTTCCTGTCAAGCGTGGAAAAATGCCCGATCCGCGCGAGCAGACCGGGCAAGCAATGGTCAAACCGTACCCGTAACGACAAGCGTTGCCGTGCCGGGCGTAATTGTCACTTCGCCCGTCGTCGCATTGCGGGTGTAGGTGGCGGCGGGAATCAGCAGCGGTGTCAGCGTGCGGAAGGTCGCGCCGTCGTAGGTGTAATCCGTGCCGGCAGTCAGCGCCGTGCCGTTCAGCGTCACGCTCGTGATCGTCAGCGCAGGCGTGAACGTATCCGTCAGCGACACGTTGTCCGTCGCCGTCGTTGCCGTTGCGCCACGGTTTTGCAGCGTGAAGGTGTACGTCAGCGCACCCGCCTCCGTCACCGTCGTCGGACACATGGATTTGATAACGCTCAAATCCGGCGCGGGGTCAGCATTCACGGTTGCTTCCGCCGTCAGGGGCGCCGCGAGCCCGCCGCCTGTCACGGTTGCGGTGTTCGTCACGCTTTCCTCAGCGCCGTAGGGTGTGAACTGATTTGTCTTGACGGCGTACATCAGCGTGGTGTTGCCGCCCGCGGGAATCGACAGTCCTGTCACCGTCAGCGGACTGGTTGCCGCGATGGTCGGCGTCGCCTGCAGGATGCCGTTGCGGTAGTAACGCAGCGTATCGCTCTGATACGTCATCGGAACGACCGCTGCAGTACCCGCCGCAGGGGTATACGCGCCCAGGTTATCCGTCAGCGTCAAACCCGTCAGCGCCGCCGTACCGGAATTGACAAGCTGCACGGCGGAGGTGATCGTATCGCCGTTTTGGTAGGCTGCCGGAATCGCGGTCTTGCTTACGGACAGCACCTCGGTCAACACGCCCGTCACCACATTGGAGGGAATTGACTGGTTGTTATAAGAAAGCGTTGCCTGATTCGTGAACGTTGTCGGCATCGCGAAATTTCTCCTTTCCCGGCGCTGTCAATCAGCTTTCCGGGGCACTTTCAAGCTATGCCGGACGTTTTGCGTTGGTGCGCAAAAAAAGCGGCGCGCTCCGCTATGGATACGGAAGCACGCCGCAGGTTTATGTTTTTTCCACCGCCGATTTGACCAGCCGCGGGTCACGGCGCACCCATTCGCCCACCAGCCGATATAGCGCCGCCGTCAGCGGGACGAACAGTACCATGCCGGAGATGCCCATCATGCCGCCGCCAATCAGCACTGCCCCCAGGACCCACAAGCCCGGCAGCTTCAATTTGCTGCCGACCGTGTGGGGGTAAATCAGGTTGCCTTCGACCTGCTGGAGCAGGAAGAGGTAAATCAGGAATTCCAGTGACTTTGCAGGCGAAATCGAAAAGAGCATGATGCAGCCGACCGCCGCGCCAATGTAGGGGCCGATAATCGGAATCAGCGCCATCATGCCGACAAACGTGCCCAGCATCAGCGCGTAATCCAGCCGCAAAAGCATCATGCCGATGGTGCAGAGTGTGCCCAGAATCACCGCTTCGGTGCACTGGCCGACGATATAATTATGGAAGCAATCGTCCAGCGTTGAGATGATGTGCATCGCACGCGCCATCCGTGTATCACCCAGAATGCGGTGCAGCAAATTGCAGCTCTGGCGCTGGAGCGTCTCTTTGCCGATGAGAATGTTGAAGGTGAAAATCAGCGACATCAGGAGGGAGAGAATCGAGCCGATAACCGAGGTGGTGAAGCTGACCGCCGTGTTGACCCGCGCCGCTGAAGAGCAGATTCGCCGCGCGCTCGATAATCTCGCGCCATTCCTGTTCCGTCGCAGGCAGAACGAGGTTGTAGTCCGCCATCAGCGCTGCAATCGTCGGATTCTCCATCAGCTTGTCGTACATCTGGCGCAGAACGCCCGGCAGCGACGACAGCAGCACCTGAACGCAGGAAATCAGCTGCGGCAGGATAATCTGAATCAGCGCAACGATAACCGCAACCAGCGTCAGGAACGCCAGCGCCATGCAGACCGGGCGGCGCATGGCATTCCACACCTTCTTCTTTGTGTTTGGCGCCATATGCCGCTCGTAGAAGCGCATGAGGATATTGAGGACGTAGGCAATTATCGCGCCGTTAATCAGCGTTCCCGCTGCCGCCAGAAAGAGGTTGAACAGGCCGACCAGACCGTCCCAGTAGTGAATCGCCAGATACAGCAGAAATACTACGATTCCCATATTGATGCAGGTTTTCTTGTCGATGTTCATGTTTGGTTTCCTCCGTGGATCACTCGCTGTCACCGAAATTCATGTTGGCGTAGATGCGCTCCATTCGCTCGTTCGGGAATCGTGCGTCCATCACGCTGCCAATCCACGTTTTCGGCGGTTCATCGTGCAGGCGTTCCGACCAGCGGTATACCGCCGCCGCGGATACAAGGCAGTTGACCGCCAGAAAAATCGACAGCACCCATGTGAGGATTTTTCCCGCGCGGTTCGGCAGTTTCAAAATCCACTTCGCCATCAGCGGGTAGATATCCTTAATCCACAGGATACCCAGCGCACCCCAGAACAGCGAATACAGCAGGCAGATTCGCCCGTTGATGTTGAACGGCACGCGGCTGTAATCCCACGAACGCGAACCGAAAAGTACCTCCTGCAGCCACGAACAGACGTATTCGACGACGCTGCCGACAACAAATCCGCCCAAGAAGCTCAGCCACTTGCCACGGTTGCGGAAACGGTAGAGGATGATAGACAGCGACGCCGCGCCCACGCCGTAGAGCATGTTGAACGGTCCCCAGACAAGCCCCGACCGGCTCTCCAGATAGCCGTGGCGCGCAAAGCACCACAGCAGCTCCAGCATCACGCCCGCAAAGCTGCCGATAAAGACAATCAGGGCGATTTTGTAGCCGTTCATACCGCGCGCGAAGAAGGATTTTTCCTCTTCCTGCACATCGATGGCCGTGTTCGACGGCGGATTGATGCGATACCACTTTCGGTTGAGGGACTTCGCCACATCCGCGGCACGCGCGGACAGCTCATCTACGGTGGAGGATGCGATTTTGTGTGCCGACGACAGGTTCTCTTTCGCCTGCTGGAGACTTGCAATCTCCGCCTGCACCTGTTTTTCCAATGCCTCGGGAATCTCTGTATCGCACTGCGCCAGTTCCGCAATACAGGTGTCTTGAATCATCTTGCGCTCCCGACGCGCCTGATTGAGTGCGTCCTGACTCAGCTTCTCCAGTTCTGTCTGCTCGCGCGCGGTGTTATTTTCCTGTGCCATGAGCTTCCTCCTGTTTTGCTTCTTCGCCTGTCATTTTCTCCGGCAGGGTGACGATAAACCGGCAGCCGCAGGGAGATTGATTTTCTTCGCGAATTGTGCCGCCGCAGTCGTCCAGAATCTGCTTGCACAGTGCCAGCCCCAGCCCGTTGCCCTCCTGCTGATGCGAGCTGTCCACCTGATAGAAGCGGCGGTAAATGCGTTCCTGTTCCTCCGGCGGGATTCCCGGTCCTTGGTCGGTAATGGCGATTTCAAACCGACCCGTCGGTTTGTTTTAACGCAACAGCAATCAATCCGTGCTGCGGGCTAAACTTAACGGCATTGCTGAGCAGGTTCGTCCAGACGTGCAGCATCAGCGTTTCCGGCCCGCGCCACGTCACTTCCGCCAAATCGGCATCAAAGTCAAGCTGTTTAGGCGACCACTGTGCTTCCAGCAGCACAATTGCCTGACGAATCTGCTCGTCCAGCCGATAGCATGTCTGCTTCATCGGCATCGTGTGATTGCTGACCTTGCTGAGCAGCAGAATGTTGCCCACCAGTGTGGACAGACGCCGCGTGTTGAGCAGAATCCGCTCGATATACCCTGCCTGCTCCGGCGAAACATCCGTGCTTTGCAGCAGAGTCGTGTAGCCTCGATAGCGCTCACAGGGGTTTTGATTTCGTGCGATACGTTCGACACAAAGTCGGTTTGCAGCGTCTCCGTTTCGCCCAGCGCCTCCACCATCCGGTTGAAGCTGTCATAGCTGTCCGCAATTTCGTTGATGACGCTGTTCGTCGTCAGGCGGACGGCGAAATTCCCGCTGGCAACCTGCTTCATTGCGCGGCTCAGCCGTACAACCGGACGCAGCAGCAGCACGTTCGCCGCCGTCAACCCAATCGTCGTGCCGAAGAGAAGCAGCCACACCAGTGGATGTACTTCAATCGCTTCGTGCAGCAAGTTTTCCAGCAGCGCCGTGAGCAGCGTTGCAATCAGCAGCGTACCGAGAATCTCTGCAATCGCCGCTAAGGTAAACAGCGCGCGAATATCCAGCTTACCGCGCCCCTTCTCCTGCTGCTTCATGCCTTAACCACCTTATAGCCCACACCGCGCATGGTTACGATATGAAAATCCGGATTATCACGGAAGCGCTCACGCAGACGGCCGATGTGCACATCCACCGTGTGGCTGTCCGAATCGGAATCGTAGCCCCAAATGTCGTCCATCAGCTGCTGCCGCGTGAAGATTTTACCCGGATATGCCGCCATCTTGTAGAGCAGCATGAATTCCTTCTGCGGCAGAATCATGCTGGTTTCGCCGCGCGTCACGGTCAGCGAGTCGCACTCCATCACCGTTTCGCCGATGACCTGCCGGTGCTCGTTCATCATCTGCACCCGGCGCAGCAGCGCACCGACGCGCAACACCATCTCGCTCACGTTAATCGGCTTAACCATGTAGTCATCCGTGCCGGAGAGGAAGCCGAGACGCATGTCGTCGAATGCGTCGCGCGCCGTAATCATCAGCACGGGCGTCATAACGCTCTTTTTGCGCAGCGAGCGCACCAACTCGTAGCCGTCCATCACAGGCATCATGATGTCCGAAATACTGAGGTCGACATCCTCTCCCGCCAGCGCATCCAGCGCTTCCTGCCCGTTTGACACCATGCGCGTGTGATAGCCGTTTTTCTCCAGCACATGCGAAAACAGCTGGCACAGCTCCGTGTCATCCTCGACGATGAGGATTTTGAACATGCCCTCGCCTCCCTGTCTCCGTCAAGTCCACCAGAGCAGATGCACCGCCGGTTTCTCCCGCTCCTCGGTGCTGATGTGCAGGCGCACCAGCACCATGCCCGTCATGCACAGCGTACCGAAGCAAATCCACAGCGGCACTTCCATCAGCAGCATCCCCAGCGGCAGCGTAAGGTACGTCACCCGCGTACGGGACAGGTTCGGCGTAATCCGCAGAATCGTCGAGTAGAAGATGAAGATACACGCCAGCACCAGCACCGGCGTCCAGAATGGCAGCAGCCCCAGCAGGCAGCCGAACGTCGTCGCAATGCCTTTACCGCCCTTAAACGAGCGTGTCGCCGGGAAAACGTGCCCCGCGACCGGTGCGCAGAGCACCAGCGGCGCAAGGGGGGTCAGCAGTGTTTCGGGCAGATAGTGCATATACAGCGCCACGGGAACCATGCCTTTGAGCATATCGCCCGCCAGCGTCAACACCCCGCACCAGAATCCACCGTGCACAAACGCATTCGCCGCGCCGGGGTTTTTGTCCTTCGCAGCCGACGCAATTTCTTTGTGGAACACGCGCGAAAAGACCTCCGCATACAGCACGCAGCCGGAAAGATATCCTAACAGCAGATAAAGCAGGTCACGCACCCGATTCATCGCTCCTTTCAACTTTCGTTACTTCCAGTTTCGCTTCCATTGCTGACGGCGGCGAAAATCGCGGATGCGCTGGATCAAATCGCCATAGAAGAACAGAATAACGTTGAGCAGGCTCATCACCAGCGCCAGAATGCCCCAGAGATTGCTCGTCAGCAGCTGCTGCACAACCGGCAGCAGATAGACCAGCGACAGCCACTTCATCTTAACCGGAATGATAATCAGGTTGACCTCTGTCTCCGGAAAGAGGACGGCGCACGCCAGAAATAGCGACAGATTGAGGTAGGTATTCGTCGCATAGCCAGTAATCAGACCGGCGAGAATCGCGCCGAGCATCCCGCAGAGGTAGTATACCGTAAAGCGGAACGTGCCCCATGTGTTCTGCAGTGACGTACCCAGATACCAGTAGAACATGAGCGAAATCAGCAGAAACACAGGCGAGGACGACGGCGGCATGAAGATAAATGACACCAGCCGCCAGATTTGCCCGTGGAAAATGGCTTCACGGTCGAACATCAGGTAATACGACAGGCTGATGTTATACGCCGCCAGCAAATAATCCGCCACATAGGTGACACCCATGCCGATGCAGAGAATCATCATCAGCTTCGGGATGCCGAAGTACCGTCCGAAACGCCGTTCACCGCGGCTGAGAAGCTTTTCAAACACAGTCGTTTTCCTCCTTCAAAGGATTCTTTGCAGAGTCCCCTTTCTTTATTCTATTCGACACAGAAGGGCTTTTGTCCTGCTGAATCCACACAGAAATATCGTCTTTCTGTACGTTCTCTTGTGTGGGATTAACTTTTCTTCAATTCCTGTTGACTTTCTTGCAGAGAAAACGGAAATGTCGGGCAAAAGTTCATGGACAATTCACCTTCTTCCTGTATAATAGGGGTGTAAGATGGAAGAAAGAAGGTGTATGGCATGAGCTACATCTCGTTTGAAGATGTCTGCAAGGACTACCCAGCGGGCAACACCGTTGTTCACGCGTCCGATCATGTCAATTTTCACATTGAAAAGGGCGAGTTCTGCGTGGTGCTGGGGCCGTCCGGCGCGGGCAAAACCACCGTGCTGAACCTGCTCGGCGGCATGGACAAAGCGACCAGCGGGCGAATTATTGTTGGGGATAAGGAAATCACCGGGCTTCGCTCGCCTCAGCTGACGGAATACCGCCGCCACGACGTGGGTTTCGTCTTTCAGTTCTACAACCTGATGCCGAACTTGACGGCGCTGGAGAACGTCGAATTGGCGCAGCAGGTCTGCGAACGCGCGCTTGATCCGCGTGAAGTGCTGGAGCAGGTTGGGCTGGGAGAGCGGATGAACAACTTCCCTGCCCAGCTCTCCGGCGGCGAGCAGCAGCGTGTATCCATTGCCCGCGCGCTGTGCAAAAACCCGGCGCTGCTGCTCTGCGACGAGCCAACCGGCGCGCTGGACAGCAAGACGGGCGAACAGGTGCTGGATCTGCTGACCCGCCTGTGCCACGATTACAGCACAACGGTCGTCATCATCACGCACAACGCCAGCATTGCGCCGCTGGGCAACCGCCTGATTCGGATGCGCAACGGCAGCGTGCAGGAAATGACCGTAAATGAACATCCCGCGAAGGTGGCTGATATCACATGGTAACGCAGAGCAGCGGGAAAAAGTATCATGGAACGCTGACGAAAAAACTCTTCCGCGACATGAGCCGCAGCGCCATGCAGTTTCTCGCCATGTTTCTCCTCTGCGCAATGGGCACATGGTGCTTCAGCGGACTGGACGCGAACTGGCGTATGCTGGAGCTATCCACCGAAACGCCGATTGCGCAGAGTAATCTGGCGGATTTCTGGGTGAAAGGATCGTCGTTTGGCAAGAACGACATCCTGAAGCTGCGGAATCTGCCCGGTGTGAAGGATGTGCAGGCGCGCGTCACGCTGGAGATGGACTGCCCTGACTTGGGCGACGAAGTGACCCTGATGGTGCACGGCTATGACGGTGACATGCGCATCTGCACGCCGATTATCCGCACGGGCAGCGAACTTTCCGCATCGGATACGCGCGGCTGTCTGCTGGAGGAGCAGTTCGCGCAGGCGCACAATTTGTCCGTCGGCGACACGGTGAAGGTGTCCTATGGCGGCGTGTCGCTCACCTTTTTCGTGCGCGGCACAATTCTCTCCGGCGAATACCTTGTGACGGCGAAGAACATCACGCCGCAGCCGGACATCTACGGCTACATGTACGTCAGCGCAAAAGCCATGGCGGCGTTCCCGTTCACCGAAATGCTGGTGAAAGCATCATCTGACGCGGACCTGACGCAGGTTCGCGCCGAAATCATGAACACCTGCCCGACGGCGCTGATTGTGGACAAGGACACACACAGCGGCACGCTTTCAGCGCGTAACTTCGTCAGCATGTTCCGCAGTCTGTCCTACTTGTTCCCGGTGCTGGTTTTCGCGGTCGCGGCGATGATTGTCGTCAACACGCTGACGCGCATGATTGAGAATCAGCGCGTGCAGATGGGCACGCTCAAAGCGCTGGGCTACCGCGATCGGCAGATTCGGCTGCACTACCTCAGCTATGCCATCGTGCCGTCCGTCGCAGGTTCGCTGCTGGGCGTGCTCACGGGGCAAATCAGCATTCCGTACATTCTTTGGCCGATTGTCTCGACGAACGTGCGCTATCCGGCGCGCCTTCACGCCCCGATTTCCGGCATCACTTGGCTGATTGCCGTGCTGTCCGTGGTCATGTGTCTGCTGATTTGCCTGCACACCTACAACCGCGCGGCGCGGGAAACGACGGCAAGCCTTTTGCGCCCAAAACCGCCGAAATCCGGCTCGCGCATCCTGTTGGAGCGGATTCCCCGGCTGTGGGGGCGTTTTTCCTTCAACACGAAGATGATTATCCGCAACATTTTCCGCAACAAGGGGCGTTCATTCCTGTCGCTCGTCGGCATCCTGTGCTGCAATATGCTGATCATCTGCTCCTTCGGCTTGCAGGAATCCATCAACACATTTATCGACGATTACTACACGCACACCCTGCGCTATGACGTGCGCGCGAACCTGATTTCCGGACAGGCATCCTCGCTTGACCACTACCGTGAGACGCTGAACGCCATGAAGGTGGACGGCATCATGGAGCAGTCCGTCAGCCTGCGCAGCGAGACGAACCTGCGCTCCTGTTTACTGACCGTGATGACGGACGACCAGACTTCCATTGCCTTGGGCGACAATGCGACGTTCCTGACGCTGCCGCGCACCGGCACCGCCATCAGCAGGAAGTTAGCCGGTCTGATGAACGTGGGGCTGGGCGACACCGTGAGCATCTGTCTGCCTGGCGACAGCGACACCATTTCGCTGACCATCAACGCGCTGGCGGACACAAACATCGGTCAGGGCCTGTTCATGAGCAAGGAAGCGTGGGAAGCGTGCCGCAAGAGCGATTTCCAAGTGACGACGCTGCTGATTACCGCGCCGACGCCCGCCTGTTCGCATCTGCTGGAGGAAATGGACGAGGTGGGAACGCTTCTCTATCCGGCGAAACAGCTGGTGGAAATGTCCAGCATTATGGACTCGACGACAGCGGCGTTCACGATTCTGAGCGTTGCGGCGCTGGCACTGGCGTTCATCATCTGCTACAACATGGGGCTGATGAATTTCAGTGAGCGCGTCCGTGATTACGCAACCTTGAAGGTGCTGGGCTACCATCAGAGGGAAATCCGCCGTCTGATGCTGCGCGAGAACAACTACATCTCCATCATCGGTGTTCTGCTGGGTATTCCGCCGGGATTCCTCATCACCACCATTATCCTCAAAATGTGTGAATACGATTCAATGGTTTTCCCGACGCATGTCACCTTTCCGTCCGTCGCGGGCGCTTGCGCAATTACCTATGTGTTCGCGTTCCTGATTCAGTTGCTGCTGACGCGCAAGGTTCGGTCGATTGACATGGTGGAGGCGCTAAAGAGCGTCGAATGACAAGAGAATCAACGAAAGGATGATTTCTGCTATGAAAAAGCTGTTTGCTCTCCTGCTTGCGCTGGCGCTGGTCGGGTCTATCGCACTGGCTGACCCGGCTTCGCTCACGGACTGCTCCGTGTCCAGCGGCGTTGTGAACGCGGTGAATTACATTGATATTACTGCGCCGTTCTCCGGCACACTCCAGCCCTTCACCTGGGAAGCGGGCGACCTTGTGAACGCGGGCGATTTGCTGTTCTCCATGCGCACAATCACGATTTACGCCACAGAGGATGCGACCGTACAGGCAATTTACTGCGCAGCGGGCGACGACGCCACTGCCGTTGCCACCCGCTACGGCGGGCTGATTGCCATGCGCCCGGAATCCGAATGGGTGATTGCGGGCAGCATCACGACGGCGTACGACAAGCGCGACAACCGCGTGGTGGACGTGGGCGAAACGCTGTACTTCCGCTCCAACAAGGAAGGGCGTTCGGTCGGCACGGGGCGCGTAACGATGGTGTCCGGCGCGGAATACATGGTGGAGGTGCTCACGGGCGAGTTTGAGCCAGGCGAGATACTCTCCCTCTTCCGCGACAAGAACCGCACTGCCAGCGACCAAGTCGGGCGCGGCGTTGTGAACCGGCGTGACACGCTGACGGCGGTCGGGCAGGGACGCGTGGCGGAAGTGCTGGTGAAGGTGGGCGACCAAGTGAAAAATGGTACGCCGCTGCTCCGCCTGATGCCGACTGCTACCACCCCGGATGCCTCCCCGGACATTACGGCAGCGCAGAACGGCGTGATTGGTACGCTCGCCGTGCAGCCCGGTCAGCAGGTGTACGAAGGGCAGCTGCTGGCGCGCCTGATGCTGGTGGACAAGCTGGAAGTCGTCGCGCAGGTGGACGAAGTAAACCTGAAGAACCTCTATGTGGGCGACAAGGTGTCCGTGACGCTGGATATGGACGAGTCGAATGTGCTTACCGGCACGGTAACGGAAATCGGCAACCTCGGCACGACGGTGCAGAATGCCGCGTACTTCCCCGTGCATGTGGAGCTGACGACGAACCAGATTCCGCTGGGCGCCAGCGCGTCGGTATACATTCCGAACAACAAGTAAAACAAGAAGCAGCTTCCGCCCCCAATTGGGGATATCGGAAGCTGCTTCTTTACATTCTCCACGGTTTCTCTGCTGCCGCTACCATCGCCCGCATAATCTCCGATGGATGCAGCAGTTCGCCGTGCTGCGCCATGCTGTACGTCTGGTTGCCCGCGACAATTACATGATCCAGCACAATGATGCCGACACCCTCCATCAGCTGCTGCAAATAGCGTGTTGTGCAGACATCATCCTCCGACGGCAGGGCAACGCCGCCCGGATGATTATGGCACAATACGACGCTGTGCGCGTTGCTGTTCAATGCGGCTTCCAGCACCAAGCGCGGGTACGCCGTCACTGCTGAAAGCGTGCCCTCCGTCACCTTGCGATTGCAGATAATGCTGCCATCTGCCGTCAAGCAAATGACATAAAACTGCTCCCGCCGGTAGCCCGCCATCATCGTTCGGCAGTAATCCAGCGTCACCTGCCGGCTTTCCAGCTTGCTCCGCACCTGATTCACTTCATCAGAATAGCGGCGGAACAGCGGTAGAATCAGCGAAAGCAGCGTCGCGCTCTCCTCACCGATGCCGTCAATCAGCATCAGCTGCTCCGGCGACGCTTCCAACACCCGCGGAAGCGACCCGAACACATCCATCAGCGCGTGTGCCGTATCGTTCACGTTGCCGCGCGCGCGGCCATAGAAAAGAATCAGTTCCAGCACCTCATGCTCAG
>ERZ780100.781-NODE-781-length-13077-cov-2.226924_pt1 | contig 13077 bp, 9 predicted proteins | sample MGYA00511573_ERZ780100 | MGnify/ENA primary metagenome ERZ780100 (study PRJEB29588, sample SAMEA2161876) | human gut metagenome | biome: human gut; feature: human-associated habitat; material: faeces | place: Denmark | collected 2008/2010 ...
CCATCATTGTAACCAAAAACCGGGAGGATTACGGGGATTTATCGCCGTTATCCGGCGTGGCTTTCCAGAGAGAACTGGAAAAAAGAGCGTATGAGCTCTGTCAGGGAGAAATTCCGGTGCAGACTTATGAAAGCTTCCGGAAAAGAACGGAAGGAAAGGAATCGGATCCTAAAGACGGCATGACCTTCCTGCCTGCCATGAAGGGCGAATACAACTGGGCGGATCTGACGGGCATTTTTCCTTCCTTTTTAACAAAAGACATTGTTTCCGGCATGGAAAAATTCGGACGTAAAATAAAAGGCTTTGACCGGGGCGACACATTGTTTTCCGGTGTGGAAAGCCGTACCTCCTCGCCTGTGAGGATTTTAAGAGATGACGAGTCCTTAGAGGCATCCGTAAAGGGGCTGTTCCCCTGCGGCGAGGGGGGCGGGTTTGCGGGCGGCCTCAACATCCCGGGCCGGGAGGGCGCCGGTTTGGCGGGCGGGATACCCTCCGCAGCCATGGACGGCATCAAAACGGCGGAAGCGGTTGTTAAGAGTCTGTCACAAGGGGAAAATGTACGTTGACGGATAAAAAAATATAAAGTAGAATAGGTTTGCATGTAAAACAGAAAATAAAAACAGGTTTTACAAGTTATGGAAAGACAGAGGCATTACAGAAATGGACTACAGAGAACTTATGAAAGATAAAAAGAGAATCGTGGTAAAAATCGGTTCTACCTCCCTGCAGCACAAGGAGACCGGGGACCTCGATTACACGAAGCTTGAAAAGCTTGTCAGAGAGCTTTGTGATATCCGCAACCGGGGCAAGGATGTGGTTTTAGTTACCAGCGGTGCCATTGCGGTGGGAAAAAAGGCGGTGCAGCCCTTTAGCAGCGGAGAAAAGGCCGAGACACCGCTTGCGTTCAAGCAGGCATGCGCGGCAGTGGGACAGGCAAGACTCATGATGACCTATCAGAAGATTTTTGCGGAATACAACCAGATAGTAGCCCAGATTCTGATGACAAAAAATACCATCGTGGACAATATGAACCGTTTCAACGCCCACAACACGTTCATGGAGCTTTTAAAAATGGGCATTATCCCCATCGTCAACGAAAACGATACGATTGCCACCTATGAATTAAATTTCGACAAGGACAACGACACCCTGATAGGGGACAACGATACCCTGTCCGCCATTTTATCCGCACTGGTGGAGGCGGATCTTCTGATCTTATTATCGGATATCGATGGGCTTTATACGGATGACCCGCGTAAAAATCCTAATGCTACCTTTATTGACACGGTGGAAGAGTTAAACGATACCTACATGAGCATGGGCAAAGAAAGCACCGGCAGCAATGTAGGCACCGGTGGCATGAACACCAAAATGACGGCAGCCAAGATTGCTACCAACGTAGGTGCGGACATGGTCATTGCCAACAGTAAGGATATCGGTATCCTGCACCGAATCATCAACGGGGAAAAGGAAGGTACGCTGTTTGTGGCGCACAAGGATGAAACCTTTGATTTACCTACCTTCGTGGATCAGTTACATAAGCACGATTAAGGCTTCGGTATGCAAATACCGGAGAGCACAAACCCGGAGAGAGTTATGTAAATTACCGGAAAGAGAGACAGGTTATGAGTAATATAGAAGAAAAAATTGCAAGAATTAACGAGCTGTACCACAAGTCCCAGAAGGAGGGACTGACGGATGCGGAAAAAGAGGAGCAGGTAAAGCTGCGCCGGGAATACATTGACAGTGTCAAGAAAAATCTGCGTTCCCAGCTCGACAACATCGACATTGTAAACAAGGACGGCTCCGTGGAAAATCTGGGCAAAAAGTTTGATGCCGGCAAAAACGGAAACTGACAGTATGAATGCGAAAGAAACATTACGAACCGAAATGTTAAAGAAGCGAAAAGCGCTTCCCTTTGACCGGCGTTTCCGCTCAGAGGTTTTAATTACAGACAGAATTTTAGGACATCAGTGGTATTATTCTGCCACTGATATTCTTGTCTATAAAAGCTGCGGCAGTGAAGTATCCACGGAAGAAATTATAAAGGACGCCCTGCAGCATGGAAAAAGAGTGTATCTGCCGAAGGTACTTTCCCCGGAAAACGGAACCATGGAGTTTTACCGGATTACCCGGGAAACACCTCTTACAAAGGGCTACGGCGGCATTTTGGAGCCGCCTGCGGAAAATCCTTTTATTTATACCGAAGAAACGGCAAAGAGCACCCTGATGATTATGCCGGGACTGGCATATGACCGGAAACGCAGTCGCATCGGCTACGGAAAAGGCTTTTACGACAGATACTTACAGGAGAAAGAGGCTCTGCATACCATTGCCATAGGCTTTGACTGCCAGATGGTAAACGATATTGAAGAAGAACCAAATGACATAAAACCCAAGCAGGTTATCTGCCTGTGATACAGAAAGGACGGGAATAGGGATGGATGAGATTATGTTGAAGGAAATGGGCGCGCATGCTCTAAATGCTAAGTACACTCTGCAGAAATTAACGGCAACCGAAAAAAACAAGGCGCTGCTGCATGCATCGGAGGCTTTGCTTTCCCATACGGAAGAAATTCTTTCCGCCAACGAAAAAGATATAAAGGCAGGAAAAGAAAAAGGCATGCATGAGGGACTCTTAGACCGCCTTGCCCTGACAGAAACAAGAATTGCCGCCATGGCAGAGGGACTCCGCCAGATTGCGGCGCTCGAAGACCCCATCGGGGAAATCATGGATACCTTTACCCGTCCCAACGGTCTTAAAATCAGCAAAGTGCGGGTTCCTTTAGGCGTTATCGGCATTATTTACGAATCCCGCCCCAACGTGACGGCGGATGCCTTCGGCTTATGCTTCAAAGCGGGAAACGCGGTTATCTTAAAGGGTGGCAGTGATGCGCTTTTATCTAACAAGGCAATTACCGTCGTGCTCAGGAATGCCCTGCAGGAGAGTGGTATTTGTGCGGATGCCCTGCAGCTTATCGACAGCGGCGACAGGGAAATCACCAAAGCCTTTATGAAGATGAAGGAATATGTGGATGTGCTTATTCCCAGAGGTGGTGCGGGCTTAATCCGCAGTGTGGTGGAAAACAGCACCATTCCTGTCATTGAAACCGGTACCGGCAACTGCCACATTTATGTGGACAGGGAAGCGGATTTAAATATGGCGGTTAATATCATCATCAATGCCAAAACCCAGAGAATCGGTGTCTGCAACGCCTGCGAATCCCTGGTTATTCACAAGGACATCAAGGATGCGTTCCTGCCGGTGTTAGCGGAAGGACTGCGGACCCATCATGTGGAAATGCGCGGTGACGAAGCGGTGCGGGAAGTGCTTTCCGACTGTCTGCCCGCAACGGAAAAGGATTACGCCAGCGAATATTTGGACTACATTATTTCCATGAAAACCGTTACAGATGTGGACGAAGCCATTGCCCACATCAACAAATACAACACCAAGCATTCCGAAGCCATCATTACGAAAAATGAACTTACGGCGGAGAAATTCTTAAAGGAAATTGATGCCGCCTGTGTTTATGTAAATGCCTCCACCCGGTTTACGGACGGCTTTGAATTCGGCTTCGGTGCGGAAATCGGTATCAGCACCCAGAAGCTGCACGCCAGAGGCCCCATGGGCTTAAAGGAACTGACTTCCTACAAATACCAGATTCACGGAAACGGGCAAATCCGTGGCTAAAAAGAAAAAAGGTCCGGAAGGAAAAAGTATGAGTAAGGTTATTGACAACTTTTTAAGATATGTAAAAATTGATACCCAGTCTGCGGAAAACGATTTACATCCCAGTACGGCAAAACAGCACGATTTAGCGAAGCTTTTGTATGAGGAATTAAAGGCGATGGGTGCCTCCGACGTGATTTACGACAAGGAGCACTGCTATGTGTACGCTACGGTTCCCGGCAACACTGACTCTGATAAGGTGCTTGGATTTATCGCCCATATGGACACGTCTCCGGCGGTGACGGACACTAATGTAAATCCCCGTATAGTAGAGCAGTATGACGGCTCAGACATTGTGCTTTCCGGGGAAGACGGTATTGTGCTTTCTCCTAAGGATTTCCCCAGCCTGCTTCTATATAAGGGTGAGGATTTAATTGTAACGGACGGTAAAACCTTACTTGGTGCAGACGACAAAGCGGGGGTAGCGGAAATTATGGCAATGGCGGAGTATCTGCTTTCCCATCCTGAAGTTCCCCACGGCACCATTAAAATCGGCTTTACCCCGGATGAAGAAGTGGGCGCCGGTCCCGATTTCTTTGACGTTGCCCTTTTTGGTGCCGATTTTGCCTATACGGTGGACGGCGGACGCATCGGCGAATTAGAATACGAAAACTTCAATGCGGCCGGCGCCAAGGTGACCTTCCACGGCAGAAGCGTACATCCCGGTGATGCCAAAAACAAGATGAAAAATGCCATTCTGATTGCCCAGGAATTCCAGTCCCTGCTTCCGGCAGAACAGAATCCCATGTATACGGAGGGCTATGAAGGCTTTTTCCACTTAGATGCCATCGAAGGCAATGTGGATGAAACCACGGCGGACTACATTATCCGCGACCATGATAAAAATAAATTTGCCGGAAAAAAAGAACTGTTTGTAAAAGCAGGAGAGTTTTTGAATGAAAAATACGGTGAAGGAACCGTAACCATTTCCTTAAAGGACTCCTATTACAATATGCGGGAAGTCATGGAAGAGCATATGCATCTGATTGACAATGCCAGAGAAACCATGGAAGAAATGGGCATTACCCCCATTATCCAGCCCATCCGCGGCGGTACCGACGGCGCCAGACTTTCCTTCATGGGGCTTCCCTGTCCAAACCTCGGGACGGGCAGCCATAACTTCCACGGCAGATACGAGTATGCCTGCGTGCAGTCCATGGAAAAAATCACGGAATTTCTGATTGCTTTGCTGCAAAAGTATGCGTAAGCACCGGTCTACAGAGAAAAGAAAGGATTAACAGATATGAACAGAGAAATCGAAGCGCAGATAGAAAGCCTGGATTTAACAGCTCCTGCGCCCACCGAAGAACCCTTACGCCAGTATTATTTCATGGGCAAAGCACGTCAGTATACGGAACACTTAAAAGAAACCTTACAGAGGATGCCCACCTTCCACGTTACTACCTTCGGATGCCAGATGAATGCCAGGGACTCCGAAAAATTAGAGGGTATTTTAGAGTTTGTTGGCTTTGAAAAGAAGGAAGAAGAGGATGCGGATTTCGTCATTTTCAACACCTGTACCGTAAGAGACAATGCCAACCAGCGTGTTTACGGCAGACTGGGCGAAGTGAAGGGCTTTAAGAAGAAAAATCCCCACATGAAAATTGCTCTCTGCGGCTGTATGATGCAGGAGCCCGGCGTCATCGAAAAGATAAGAGAAAGCTACCGTTTTGTGGACCTGATTTTCGGTACCCACAACATTTATAAATTTGCGGAACTTCTGACCGCATCCTTTGAAAGCAAGGGCATGCTCATTGATATCTGGAAGGACACGGACAAAATCGTGGAAGACCTTCCCGTGGAGCGGAAATACCCCTTCAAATCCGGTATCAACATCATGTTCGGCTGTAACAATTTCTGCAGCTACTGTATCGTTCCCTATGTAAGAGGACGGGAGAGAAGCCGCAATCCCAAGGATATTATCCGGGAAATCGAAGGACTGGTAGCGGACGGCGTGGTGGAAATCATGCTGCTCGGCCAGAATGTAAACTCCTACGGTAAAAATTTAGAGGAGCCCATTACCTTTGCGGAACTTTTACAGGAAGTGGAAAAAATCGAAGGCTTACAGCGTATCCGCTTTATGACATCCCATCCCAAGGATTTGTCCGAGGATTTAATTCAGGTGATGAAGCACAGCAAAAAAATCTGTCGTCATCTGCACCTTCCCCTGCAGGCAGGCTCCAACAAGATATTAAAAGCCATGAACCGTGTTTATACCAAGGAGCAGTACATAGCCCTGGCAAAGCATATCCGGGAAGAAATCCCCGATATGGCGATTACCACCGACTTAATCGTGGGCTTCCCCGGCGAAACCCTTGCGGATGTGGAAGAAACCATTGAAGTGGTAAAGGAAATCCAGTACGACAATGCCTTTACGTTTATTTATTCCAAGCGAAGCGGTACGCCCGCGGCAGCCATGGAACAGGTACCGGAGGAAATCGTAAAAGAAGGCTTCAACAAGCTCTTAAAGGTAGTGCAGGAAACCGCCAGAGATCGGGTAAAACGTTACGAAGGCATGGTAATGGAAGCGCTGGTGGAAGAGCAGAACGAGCAGGATGCAAGTCTTTTGACCGGCAGACTTTCCAATAACACCATTGTGCATTTCAAAGGAGACACGTCTTTAATCGGTAAGATTGTCAATGTGAAACTAAGCTCCTGTCAGGGATTTTATTATCTCGGCGAGCTTGTTTAATAAAAGAAACTTATGAGGAGTGGGGAGATTTCCCCGAAAAAATTATGGAAAAAGAAAAATTGAAACCGAAGTTGTTTTCTGTCATGAAAACCTACACCAAAGAGCAGTTCGTAAAAGACGTGGTGGCAGGTATCATCGTGGCAATCATTGCGCTGCCCTTATCCATTGCCCTGGCACTGGCGAGCGGCGTCACCCCGGAAAAAGGAATTTACACCGCCATTGTAGCGGGCTTTGTGATTTCCTTTCTGGGCGGCAGCCGTGTGCAGATAGCAGGACCGACCGCAGCCTTTGCCACCATCGTGGCGGGGATAGTGGCAAGAGCCGGCATGGACGGCCTGATCATTGCCACCGTTATGGCGGGCATTATCCTGATTTTAATGGGACTGTTTCATTTCGGTTCCCTGATTAAGTTTATTCCCTATACCATTACCACCGGTTTTACCGCCGGTATTGCCGTGACGATTTTTATCGGCCAGATAAAGGATTTCTTAGGTCTTACCATTGTGACGGAAGAACCGCTTATCGACACCATGGACAAGCTTTCCGCAGACTTCCGCTTTATCTCCACCATCAACTGGTGGGCGCTCGGCGTGGGAGCCCTGTGTATGGTCATTCTCATTGCCTGGCCGTATCTGCCCGGATTCTTAAATAAAATCCCCGCATCCTTAATTGCCGTTTTAGTAAGCAGTGCACTGGTAGCCCTTATGAACCTGCCGGTCAATACCATCGGCGATTTGTATACCATTTCCGCCAAGCTTCCGGCATTTTCCCTGCCGCATGCGGATTTGAAAACCATTGAATCCCTGGTACCGGATGCCTTTACCATTGCTATTTTAGCGGGTATTGAGTCCCTGCTTTCCTGTGTGGTGGCAGACTCCATGGTAAACTCCAGACACCGTTCCAATATGGAGCTTGTAGCACAGGGCGCCGGCAACATTGCATCCGCGCTGTTCGGAGGTATTCCCGCTACAGGAGCCATTGCCAGAACCGCAGCCAATATCAAAAACGGCGGAAGAACCCCCATTGCCGGTATGGTGCATTCCGTTACCTTACTGCTTATTTTAGTGGTACTGATGCCGTATGCAGCTCTCATTCCCATGCCCGCCATTGCCGCAATTCTTTTCATGGTAGCTTACAATATGTGCGGTTGGAGAGAGTTTGTAAACCTTTGCAAAACCGCACCCAAAAGCGATATTTTAGTACTGGTCTTAACCTTTGCGCTGACCGTGGTATTTGACCTGGTGGTTGCCATTGAAGTAGGTCTTATCTTAACCTGTATCCTGTTCATGAAGCGCATGAGCGATGTGACCGAGGTTTCCGGCTGGAAGTACGTGGAGCCGGAGGATGACCCGGAAGGAACCATGATGAACGTGCCGAAAAATACCGTGGTATATGAAATTACCGGTCCCATGTTCTTCGGTGCCGCAGACAAGCTCTTAAAGATTGCCGTGCAGGACAATGCAAAATGCCTCATTCTTCGTATGCGAAGCGTAAATGCCATTGACTCCACCGCCATGCGGAATTTTGAGAGACTGTATAAAGAATGTCAGAAGAAGAAGGTAACCCTTATTTTCTCCCACGTAAACAGCCAGCCGATGTCCATTATGCATAAAGCGGGCTTCTATGAGGAAGTGGGCGCAGACAATTTCTGTGCGCATATAAATGATGCCATGAAGCGGGCACAAGATTTACAATAACTATATTTTGTAGTATAATATGAGCGGGTGTGCATATATGGCACATCCGCATTTTTGACGAACAGGAGTATACAAAAGTGGCTGAATTTACACCCATGATGCAGAAATACTTGGAAACCAAAAAGGAATATCCAGATTGTATTCTTTTTTACAGACTGGGAGATTTCTACGAAATGTTTTTTGAAGATGCCCTGACGGCTTCAAGGGAATTAGAGATTACCCTTACCGGAAAGGACTGCGGACAGGAAGAACGGGCGCCCATGTGTGGCGTGCCCTATCATGCGGTGGAAGGCTATTTGAACAAACTGGTCAGCAAGGGTTACAAGGTAGCCATCTGTGAACAGGTGGAGGACCCGAAGCTTGCCAAAGGGCTGGTAAAAAGAGAGGTTGTCCGTATCGTTACCCCCGGCACCAATATTGACGCCAATGCGCTCGAAGAAAACCGAAACAATTACCTGATGTGCGTGACCTATATGCCGACGAAAATCGGTGTTTCCGTGGCGGATGTCACCACCGGCGACTACTATGTGACGGAAGTGGACGATTTGCGCAAGCTCATGGATGAAATCATCAAATACCAGCCGAAGGAAATCATCTGCAATGATGCCTTTTTAGTAAGCGGCATGGATATCGAGGATTTGAGGGGAAGGCTGGGCATCAGCTTATCCGCTCTGGAAGCCCATTACTTTGACGATGACAATGCAAGGAAGTGCCTGATGAAGCATTTCCATGTGAATACGCTCATCGGTCTCGGCATTGATGATTTCCCCATCGGTTTTATTGCGGCGGGAGCGCTTCTTACCTACCTTTACGATACCCAGAAGACCTCCTTGGAGCATATCCGTCACATCACTCCGTATTTAACCAGCAAATTCATGCTGCTTGACAGCTCGACCAGACGTAACTTAGAGCTGGTGGAAACCCTGCGGGAAAAGCAGAAGAGAGGCTCCCTTTTATGGGTGCTTGACAAGACGAAAACCGCCATGGGCGGCAGAATGCTCCGTAATTTCGTGGAACAGCCCCTCATCGAGAAAAGAGCCATTGAGGACAGACTGGACGCCATTTCCGAATTAAACAAGGACCCCATTACCCGGGATGAAATCCGGGAGTACTTAAATCCCATTTACGATTTGGAGCGACTGCTAGGCCGTATCAGCTTTAAGACTGCCAATCCCAGGGATATGATTGCTTTCCGCAATTCCTTACAGATGCTGCCGCCCATCAAGACGGTCATGGCATCCTTTGAAAAGGCGGAGCTTTCCTGTATCCGGGACGAAATCGACCCCCTTACGGACATCTGCAGCCTCATCGAAAATGCCATCTGCGAGGACCCTCCTTTTTCCATAAGAGAGGGCGGTTTTATCAAAGAGGGCTTTGACGAGGATATTGACCGGCTGATGCATGCCAAGCAGGACGGCAAAACCTGGCTTGCCAATTTAGAGGAAGAAGACAGGGAGCGCACCGGCATCAAGAACCTGAAAATCAAGTACAACAAGGTATTCGGCTATTATTTTGAAGTCACGAATTCCTATGCGTCCTTAGTTCCCGATGACTATGTGCGCAAGCAGACCCTTGCCAATGCCGAGCGTTACACCACGCCCCGGTTAAAGGAGTTGGAAGACACCATCTTAAACGCAGAGGACAAGCTCTGCACACTGGAATACGATTTATTCTGTAAAATCAGGGAAGCCATTGCGGCGGAAATGGACCGCATCCAGAAAACAGCCAAGGCGGTTGCCAAACTGGATGTCTATGCCTCCCTTTCCTTAGTGGCGGAAAGAAACGGCTACGTGCGTCCGAAGTTAAACGAAAAGGGCGTCATTGACATCAAGGACGGCAGACACCCGGTAGTGGAGCAGATGATTGACAATGACATGTTCATTGCAAACGACACCTACTTAGACAACGGCAGTCATTGTATTTCCGTCATCACCGGGCCCAATATGGCAGGTAAATCCACCTACATGCGGCAGACGGCGTTAATTGTCCTGATGGCACAGATTGGCAGCTTTGTTCCGGCAAAGAGCGCCAATATCGGCATTGTGGACCGTATTTTTACCCGTGTGGGTGCTTCGGACGATCTGGCAAGCGGACAGTCCACATTTATGGTGGAAATGAATGAGGTTGCCAATATTTTACGGAATGCCACATCCAACAGCCTTCTTGTTTTAGACGAAATCGGCAGAGGAACCTCCACCTTCGACGGTCTTTCCATCGCCTGGGCGGTCATCGAGCACATCAGCAACCGGAGGTTACTGGGCGCCAAGACTTTATTTGCCACCCATTACCACGAACTGACCGAGCTGGAAGGCAAAATGAGCAATGTCAACAATTACTGCATCGCCGTCAAGGAGTGCGGGGATGATATTGTGTTTTTACGGAAAATTGTAAGGGGCGGAGCGGACAAGAGCTACGGTATCCAGGTAGCCCGACTGGCAGGTGTGCCGGACATGGTCATCGACCGTGCCAAGGAGATCGTGGAACAACTGTCGGACAATGATATTACGGAAAAGGTGCAGAGCATTGCTATCGATAATAAAAACGATGGTAAGGCAAAAAAACAGCCCAAATACGATGAGGTGGATCTGGCACAGATGTCTCTGTTCGACACTGTGACGGATGAGGATATTCTGAAGGAACTGATGGAGATCGAGGTGACGACGCTGACCCCATTAGATGCACTGAACACTCTGTACCGGTTACAGAATAAGCTGAAGAACCGTTGGAACGGTTAGATATAAGGGAAAGGCATAGGTAGATATATGGGAATACATGTACTGGACTCCCGGACGATCGACAGGATCGCTGCCGGTGAGGTGGTAGAACGACCTGCCAGCGTGGTGAAGGAGCTGGTGGAAAATGCCATAGATGCCGGTTCCACGGCGATTACGGTAGAGGCAAAAGAAGGTGGTATTGAGTTCATCCGTGTGACGGATAACGGCTGCGGCATTGAACGGGAGCAGCTTCCCACGGCGTTTCTGCGTCATGCCACGAGCAAAATCGAAGATGCGGATGACTTGAACCATATTGCAAGCCTTGGCTTCCGCGGTGAGGCTCTGTCCAGTATCGCTGCGGTATCCCGTGTGGAGATCATCACCAAGAGAAAAGAGAACCTCACCGGAACCCGCATGGTGTTAGAGGGGGCAAAGGAACAGTCCATCGATGAGATCGGTGCGCCGGACGGTACCACATTCCTCATGAGGAATCTGTTCTTCAACACGCCGGTACGCCGGAAATTTTTAAAACAGCCTGCCACGGAGGGTAGTTATATCACGGATCTGATGGAACATCTGGCACTGTCCAGACCGGATATCTCTTTCAAATTCGTACTGGGGAATCAGACCAGATTCCATACCTCCGGAAACGGTGACCTGCGGGAAGTCATCTACCGGATCTACGGCAGAGAGATCGCCGCGGAGCTGGTACCGATCCAGATGGAAGAAAACGGCATTAAGGTAGAGGGGTATCTGGGCAAACCGGTACTGGTGCGTTCCAACCGCAATTTTGAGATCTATTTTATCAACGGTCGTTTTATCCGCAGCGGTGTGATCGCCAAAGCCATTGAAGAAGGTTATAAGCAGTATCTGATGCAGCATAAATTCCCGTTATGCGTGCTGCATATTACGATGGATACGGAGACCGTGGATGTGAACGTACATCCCTCCAAAATGGATGTGCGGTTCTCTGACGGCATGGCATTTGCCAGAATGCTGAGCGAGAAGATAGCAATAACCCTGCGAACCCGGGAAATGATCCCGGATGCTTCCTTAGAGGATGAAAAATCCATTCAGAAAAAGGAGCAGGAAGACAGAAAAGCTTCCTGGAAGGAACACACGCCGGAGGTGTTCGAGAAAAAAAGAGAAGAAAGCTACCGCGTCATGGAGGCTGCCAAATATGAGGCGGTACCGAAAGACCGGAGGGAATTTATACAGAAGCCGATATGGCAGGAGACACATGCAGGTATACAGACGAGTCTCCGTAAACCGGAACCGGTAAGTGAGCAGACAGAGGTACAATCTATTGCACCTGTGGCAACACCGGAATCGAAAGAGGACGATTTTTTCGTAGAGGCTGCACCGCTGGAGCCAAGGGATGAGACTTCATCAGAGCCTGTTATCTGCCCGGAGACCGCTGAGGTGATGGTGAAGGCTGTACAGCAGATGAATCTGTTTGAAGAGAAACTTTTATCTGTGCAGAACCGCAGCCGCTACCGTATCATCGGACAGGTCTTCGATACCTACTGGCTGATCCAGTTCGAGGATAAGCTGTTCATCATTGACCAGCATGCCGCCCATGAGAAGGTGAAATACGAGCGCCTGATAAAACAGTTCCACGAAAAGAGCGTGGTTTCCCAGCGCCTGATGCCTCCCATCATTGTCAGCCTGACGGGGCAGGAGGAAAGTATTCTTCATACTTATGAGGATGCTTTTACACAGCTCGGATTCGAGATCGAAGCCTTTGGCGGCAACGAATATGCCCTGCGCAGTGTCCCGGTAGATCTCTATGGATGCAGTGAGAGAGAACTGTTTTTAGCGGTGCTTGATGAACTGTCCCAGGAGACCGGCAACCGCGGCAGCTTCCAGGTCATCGAGGAGAAGATCGCATCCATGTCCTGTAAGGCAGCTGTTAAAGGTAACAACCGATTAAGCCTTCAGGAGGCGGAACAGCTGATCGATGAACTTCTGACACTGGATAACCCCTATAATTGTCCCCACGGCAGACCCACCATCATTACTATGACGGAGACTGACCTGGAGAAGAAATTTAAGAGGATCGTATAATGCGTTTACTGATCAAACAACGAGTATTTTCCTGGACAGATTCTTATGATGTCTATGATGAGAACGAAAATGCAAAATACTTTGTAAAGGCGGAATTTTTCTCCCTGGGACACCAGTTACACATATATGACAGAAATGATCGTGAACTGGGTGTGATCAGGCAGCGGCTGGTGT
>ERZ780100.804-NODE-804-length-12823-cov-3.005326_pt1 | contig 12823 bp, 11 predicted proteins | sample MGYA00511573_ERZ780100 | MGnify/ENA primary metagenome ERZ780100 (study PRJEB29588, sample SAMEA2161876) | human gut metagenome | biome: human gut; feature: human-associated habitat; material: faeces | place: Denmark | collected 2008/2010 ...
CAGCGTCATTCGAAGAATATAGAATTTGTGTTCCATCAGCCCCTCGTGCGAAATCAAAGTCTAAAAATTTGACTTTCGTAGAGTGTCTCCGAACAACACTGCAGGGTGGCGTGTTAAAAGATTATCATTCTCATTTGTAAAACCGACAATATAAGCATCTCCTTGGTCTATAATAGGGTATTTGCCTATTTGTAGATATTCTTTTGTCTCATATCGTTTTGTTGTCGGATATTTATCCAAAATATCTGATATAGGCAAAATATTCCACCCTTGCGGTATCTCACGTTTTAATTTCTCGTTCCATACCATAGCCCCACCGCTCGACTTGTACGGCTTGCCCTCCTCATTTGGGAAATCAAACTGCACAAACCAATATTCATAGAGCTGCTTTGCCATCGCCTCTAAATTATCATTTATCTGACGATTGACTTTGATTTTCTCATCAATAGAGGCTAAAGAGGCAACTATTTGGTTTTGTTTTTCGAGGGGTAGATATTCAATATCAATGGCAGACAGAGCATTGTCAAGCTGTAAGTTCTTGATGCCTGAAGTCTTCCCCTCGAAATTGAAAAATGCACCATGATTATATACATTCTGCCAAAAGTAATACACATACAAAGGATTCCAACCAGCCTTTACACGAAATGCTGTACAAAAGTTAGAACAGACAACATTACCTTTGGCTTTTATCAAATCTTCCGACACATATACAATGCGTCCAGTAGATTGTGTAGGACTACCTCCAGATTTTTCAATCACCAAATCACCTGCTACCAGAAGTTTTGTTTCTTTTGTGCGGTCACAAACATATCGTTGAGGTATGTCTGTAAAATTGTGGTTGGTTATAGGCACTATGTCTGCGCCCCTAACACAATATGCTGCATTAGGGGTATCTTGCGTAGGAGATTCTTCGCCCCAATCTCCCGTTATAAATGTGTCAATAATATCTGCTAATTTCATATACTTCTTACATTTTGTGATGCAAAGGTACTCAAAATCAAGCAGAATAACTAATTTGTAAACCTTAATTAAGGAATTTACGGTGTGCTATCTTGACATTTGTCTGATTTACCATAGCATAATGCAGCGTGGTGTCAATTTTTACATGTCCCAACATCTTCTGCACTTGCTCTATTGGCATACCCTTGTCAATAGCCATTGTTGCTAATGTCCTACGGAATTTGTGAGGGTGAACCTTGTTGAGGTTTACACGCTTTCCAAGCTGACGCAAACGGGCTTCTACGCCACTAATGGTCAGCCGTGTGTGAGGTTCATGCAGACTCACAAACAATGCTGGGTTAGTGTCTGTGCGTTGCTCCAAATACTTTTTGAGGTGAATTTTAGTCCTTGCGTTGAAATAAACCTCACGCTCTTTGTTGCCCTTGCCAAACACTACACACTGGCGTTCTTGAAAGTCAATGTCGTCACGGTTGATTTTTACTAACTCCCCTACACGCATACCAGTACTAAGCAGCAAATCTATCATAGCAATGTCACGCAATTCTTGGCAACTGTCACGTAATACTTCGATATTCTCATCAGTCAGCACCTCTTTCACCAAAGCATCCGTGCGCACCTTATGGATCCTGCGGACAGGACTTTTGGTGATATAATCCTCATCTTCAAGCCAAGAGAAGAAACTGGAATAAATACGACGCAAGTTGTCAATAGTAACCTTGCTAAGTCCTCGTTGTTCCTGTTGTTCAGCGAGATAGCAACGAATGTCATTAGTGGCAATGTCACACACATTCTTCTTCACAGTCGCTATCAGCTTCTCAATGGAAGACTTATAATAGTGGATTGTCTTGTCAGAACAGCCCTCCACTTTCTTTGAGGATATAAAAGCCCCAAGAAGTTCAACGTTTTCCTTGTTGCGCTGTTCTTCCTCTGTTGCCTTTGGCGTAATCTCACACTCTGACAGTGCCTTTCGGGTCACATCTGTCAGCATATCCAACTGATTTTCAGTTAAAACCGCTCGCATACCGTCTAAAACGGTTTGTATAATTGTTTCTTTCATGTCATAAAACTTGTATTGGTCTCTATATAATATAAGGGAAGAAAGAAACGATGCCGATAAATGATAATTTACCGATGCTTGACCGTTCATTAAGAGAGGCAAGAGTTCGTCACGTTGCTTAGTTAAAGCATTGATTTCTTCACCGATTATCATTTGTTTGTCGAATATTGGTTTACATACTTTCTCAAACTCTGAAATGACATACTTCATGGGAATGACAACAGGGAGATTGAATAATTCATCCTTTGTAATAGACCCAAATGTTGTACCTGCGGAGTTCATTCCTTCAAACTTTAATCTAAAGTCATTCATCAAATAGTATAGATGGGTCATAGAACCTATTTTTGACGATAAAGCAGAGAGACCACGACCAATACAACAATCATTATTTGCAATATTCAATGCTCCAACTGGTGCTCTTACGCTCATAAGAATATCGCCCTTATTGGCGTATCTATTTGGGGACGTTGTGTATTGGCGAATTGCAGGAAAGCGAAGTCCAAAATCTGTGCTGCCTTGATAGAAAATAGAGCCTTCGCCAACTTCATTGTAAGAAGAACCATCTGGCGATTGTCCCATTGTTATATTAGCTACATCAGATAATATTCCCTTGCTCCATCCTTGCGGTATCTCCCGTTTCAACTTCTCATTCCACACCATAGCCCCGCCACTTGACTTGTACGGCTTGCCCTCCTCATTCGGGAAGTCAAACTGTACAAACCAATAGTCGTAGAGTTGCTTAGCCATCGCCTCTAAATTATCATTTATCGGCAAGTACTTCTATATCTTTTGATATATCTGTCTTGTTCTTAAACTTTACAAACGGCAATTCACTTTATGAAGCAATCAGTCTTGATTATCAGTACTTTGCATTACCTTTGCACTCAAAAGAAAATACGCATGGGAATATTCAAGAAGATAAAAGACATATTCAGCAACGACAAAGGCAAGGAGACAAACACGCAAGAGAACGTTTCCTTGCCTTCTTCTATAAATGTACCTCAACAGTCCACCAAGCAGCCTTTGGTAATGCCTGGTGTTACAGAGGTTATAAAGGCAAGGACATATCTGAAATCAAATGACACAGAACGGACTAAATGCCAATATGAGAGTGCGGTTCAAAAAGGATATTCATTGAACCTTGAACCCTATAATTGGCTACTTAGCCATTATACAAGCAAAGAACAATGGGGCGATGCCAAGCGTGTTCTGTTGCTTGTCCCAGCAAAATTCAGCCAAGATGCGCTTGTTGTCGAATTTAGGGAAGTAATAAGGCAACGAGAAGACAAACTACCCAAACAAGCCAATCTCCACAGAAACATTACCACCAAAGATACATTGGCAAACCGATACAAAAGTTTGATTGCTCAACTGCCCGAATTTGATTTCTATACAAATGGAAACGACACATTGTTTTCAGAAGACGTTCCTGTGTGCCATCAGATAGAAGATATAATCAGCCATATAGAGAATGAACTACGCAAGGCAAAGGTTGCCGAAAAAAGCAAGGATTACATCACTGCAACCAATATCTATGAAGAGCTGATTGTCAATGGCTATTGGAAGCCGGAGCCTTACAACCGTCTGCTTTATATCTATGACAAGGCTGGACTTACAAATGGGGTAAAGGAGTTACTTGTTCTTGCAATAAGTTTCTTTGAAAATCAGCAAAAGAAACAGAAACAGGATTTGTTACGCCTTGCCGACAAGTACAAAAGCAGAGCCTATGCAGAGGCGAAAATAAATCAAGGAAAGACAGTGGCATATTTCGATGGTTTCTTTGAAATATACATGCCTTTCCCTGATATTGATGTCTGGAAGCGAATACTCGCTGATACTACCGCTTAATGCCCGAACTCTTTTTGGGATAGTGTTTGCTGTGGGCGAATCTCATGCAGCGTCTGGCAAAGCTGAAAATATCCTCGTCCTTATCCCTCCAAGGCAATTCCGAATTGGAGCCACCGCCACCTCCCGACTGCGTGATGCTTGTTGCCCCATTGATGCCCTCAATGAACATCTTGACGGCTGTGCCAAGTACATCTTTGAAACGCATATCGCACATGTCTTCAATAATGGTGTTCTCTGCCATTTTCTTGGCTTCGGGTACATTGGTGCAAATTCTACTGCTCATCGTCAGCAGTTCTTGAAAACTGCCAGCAAGAATAGAGGCTTGGGCGTATGTCTGCAAAGTACGTGATGTCTGCTCCTGCACGACACGCAATGTTTCAGCCTCAGACTTCTGCGCCCTTGTCATGGCTCTGAACTCGGCAAGGGCTTCATCGGCTGCACTCAGTTTTTCTCGTTTGTCCGTCAGCTTGAACTCCAAGGTGGACAACTGACTTTTGAGCCGTTCCAGTTCCTTTGACAACTCGGAATGTTCGCCATTCTGTTGTTCCAACAATTTCTCAACCTCATGGATTTTGTTCTCCACCTCATACTTCTGGTGTGTGAGGTTTTCTATCATCGTTTTCAGACCTTTAACGGCATTCTCCTTTCTGCGAATGTCAAGTTCCAGTTTGCCATTTACGATTTCCAACTCACGGCTTTCGGCTTGGAGTTGTCTATACCATTCGTCACGAGGGATATGCTGGGCATTGGTAGCCGAAACTGATTCGCCACGTACCAAGCCCCACTTTTTGTTGACCTCTGCCAAGTAGTCGTGAATAGCATCCAGTTTGTTTGCATCACCACCAAAAGTATCTCGATATTTGATACGCATCTTCTGTTTCTTCTCATCGTACATAATGGGCGTGACAAGGCAATGGATATGCGGTGAAGACTCGTCAAGATGAACGGAAAAGTCAATGATGTTGTCTTCGCCCCAAGCATCAGCTACAGCCTTGTAGATGTCCTTTGCCCACAATTCTATCTCCGATTTGCGCTTGACATGGCAGTTGTCTGCGCCTTTCGCTCGCTCCACATTTTGGTCTCCGAAAGCCATTTCTCGCATTCTGTCGGCATCGCCCGAAAATATCATGTTGCAGGCAATGCGATATTTGGGCGTTTCAAGCCCTTTGTTAGGGTCTTCCGCACCAGTAGCTTCCAAACGGTCTTGAAACCGTTCTAAAATGGGCTTAGAAGAGCCGAGAGGCACAATCTTACCGCCCTTGACTATCTCAAAGTTGAGATGCGCACGGCTCTTGTCGTAGTTAAACTTCTTGTTGGAGGCTTTGGCTTCCCATTGGGATTCCGTCCAACGCCTCTGATGTTCGTTGTCTTCGCCTGCCGAAAACGACTTGACGGCTTGTTGGTGAAACACTTGGTATTCTGGCATAATGTTATTTCTTAGATGGGGTAATGAAATTTATAAAATGAGCTTGCTCTGGTGTCCTCCTGAGGGCTTGCCCGACGGAGCATAATTCGGTTGGTGATAACCATACCGAGGATTATGTTCCCCATCTACATTATGCGTACATATAGGCAAGCCTCTTCTGTTGTGTACCATCACTGCTCTAAAACGGTTTTGATGAAGTCTTGGCATTGCGTTCTTACTGGCAAACTGACAGCATGAAGGCAAATGCCAAGACTAAAAATGAATGAACGGTAGGTTGCATTTCACGTTGCTCGTGGAATTGCTCCATATCTTCCACTAACAACTGCTCTCTCACATTATCAGGGATTTCTTCCAAGGAATGGATTTGCTCCATTTCCGAAGGAGTGATTTCTAATGAATCGGAAGAAGGCAAAGGCAAAGTTGAAGAAGTCGGATCTGAAACAGACTTGTTCGGGTTCTGTTCCGACTTCGCTTTGCCGTTGTCTCGCTTATAAAGGGCATTGGCTGTATAAACCGTTTCACCCTCATGCTTCCACGCTGCTATGCACCGCATATCCATAATGGTGGTAAGGCAATCAGTTTTTATTGTTACGATACCCAACTGTTCCAACTGTTTCAAGAAGCGGATAACTGTCTTTCGGTTGCAGTTCCATTCCTTTGAAAGTTCAAGGGCAGATACACAAGTTTGTCCTTGCATTAGTGGTTTGGATATGCCACGCTTGGTATAGGTGGTATCGGCAGTTGCCGTGTGGTGAAGCAGTCTGCGGAAACATTGTATTCTGTTGATGCCTCCCTCGTTGCTGCTGAGAAAATTCAGTTGTTCGTCCGTCAATGACAAATAGTAAGTGACAGGGCGAGTTTTGTCTATCTCTTTTCTTTCCATGTCCGAATGGTTTATAAATGGTGAATGACTGAAAGGACAACAAATCATCGGTGAAGACCATGCTGTTGCCGTGGCATATCCTCACTGACAATCTCCATGAGTTTTCTATCCAAGCGTTGAAGTTCATCTTTGTTAAGACTGTTTATTGCCTCTATGCTTACTCGTAATGCAACGGCACGTCTTCCATACAAAATGGCTTGTTCGTCATTGTCTATGGCATGGTTTGCACCAGTTGCTTCAATGTAATCATTGACGGCATCCCTCATAGATAGTTCACGAAGTCCTGTCTTAGCCCAGAGGACAGACAGTTTGACTGCCTGTTCCTTCTTGGCTTCAAATTCTGTTGTCCTCATGGCTACTTGACACTTAGATTTTTCAAGATACGGTTGGCTTCTTCTGAAACCTGTGCCTTTGACGCAATCGCATTTCTGCGAATCCATGTCAAGAGTTCAGCTTTCTCGAAATACACCATCTTGCCATTCGGCTTGTAATAAGGAATGGTCTGCTCATGTGTCATCTTATAGAGCGAACTTTTTGTCACTCCCATAAATCGGGCAGCTTCTTCCAAAGTCAGCACTTCCTTACCTGCTGACAAAGTATTTTCAAGCACTTCCACTCGCTTGGCGAGTTTTAGGTTCTCCAGCATGAGTGCTTGAACATCTGGAGTAACGTTTTGATTGGTTCGTGATTCCATAATCTGTTGATGTTTTAATTTGACTATTTCATCATGACCATTGTTTGTGATTGCAAGTTGAAAGTGGTGCAAAGGTATGTAAGAAATTTCTCATTCTGTTAGAAATGCTTGGTCAATGACGAAATCTTAAGCTATATTATAATAATGAAGTTGTTTCATACTCTAAATCATACTTGAATGAAATAAAGTGAAGACAAAATCAAACTTAGAAACGATAGTAAGAATACAAGAGAAACACTGTTCTTGGAACTTGGTTGTCAAACCCTCAAAACAGCCTTAAAATGCAGAAATGGTGCTTGGGCTGTAATTTTATAGTTACAAATACGCAATTATCTCTTTTTTATTTGGAAATTTTTGTTGCACGTTTGTTACGTGGAGGTGTTTTGTGAAATAGCAACACTGATAATCAGCGAGTTACATAGCGAAATAATCCCACGAAGTAGAGCATCGCTCCATAGAAATGCACGGTCAGATACCTTGTCAGCCACTTTGCCCAACTGCTTTCCCATTTCGGCAAGAGTGAGAATGCCCATTGTATCGGTCCGAATATCGTCAGCATTCCCAGTAGTATCTGTTGACAATAGATGGTGCTCCACCAACCGATACGAAACACGATCAATGCTATCAGCATTACTATCTTGTCGATGTTCACTACGGCTCCTGCAGTCAGTGAGGTGAACCACAGCTTGGCTGCCTCTTTCTCCATATTGGTCACTTCATCCACACCTGTCTGCTCCATGGTCGATTCCACCAGATTCGGGTCTGTTGTTCCCTTATGAGCAATGTCTGCCTGGGCTTGTACGTTGGTGTACATCGTGTCTCTGGTGTAGATGAGCTGCTGAACTTCCGTAAACTTGTCCTCTATCTGTGTGGCTTCCGCCTCATATAGGTCATGGGTATAACTTCCAATGGAGTTTGGTATGTAACTCAGAAAGTCCAGTACGCACCAATTGCTGCCACTGTTCGTCATGCCTGTATCGGCAGGTGGGTACCACCAACAGAGGATGATGCTTATCACCAATGGCTTGAATAGTTTCATCACATCCAGTGGCTCATGCTTCACCATCATCTTGTAGGCCATATTCGCTGCCACCACGATGGAGAAGAGGGCTGCGAGTGCCATACACATTTGAACGACCCACCAAAAAGGCCCATTCGAGCCTGTGAAAGTAGCGTCGCACAGGAACTCGTTGGTCTGGAAAATCACGTCATCAATCTCTTCTTCCAAGATATTGATACCGAAGTCGGATAATATGCTGCTGTTGTCTGCCATAACTCCTTATCTATTTATTTTCAAATCATTGTCATCCTCGTTCGAACCGTTATTACTGCCAGAAGATGTGTTGTTTCTCACTGCCATTCCTGCCTCTCGCCATTTGCTGGATGCACTGCTGATGATACTTCGTTTGTTGGAGGTCTGGTAGTTGCCGTTTGCTGTCAACAATTCCTTGGTCTTGCTGGCATTCGAAATCTGCACCAGTTGCTTCACAAGTGTCTCGTTCTGTTTTGCCACATCTGCATAAATCTGTAGGTACATCTTCTTACGCTTGGCATTGGGCATATAGGCATCCTTGGTGGCTTTGATGGCTGTCTCATAGACATGATAGTATTCTGTCCAGCGTTGCTTGTCACCGATGGATCCGCCTACAGGCAGGATGCGGTCGATGTTCTTCTTGAAGGCATCCATCTTGCTGTTTATCTTGCTTCCTTCCACCTTCCATGCCAGATCCACCTGTCGGTCTGCCATATTCAACGCCTCAATCTCTGCTCTCTTGGTCAGGGCAGAGTCGATGGCTTCGGCATATTCCACTTGATTGTAGGCTCCGATTCCTGCCGTTGTACGAAAACCAAGTTTGTTCTTACTCGCAGCCGACTTCTTGTAACTGCTGTGCAGTAACTGATAGTACAATTCTGGTGACAGACTACCACTACCGATTTCCATCACCGTTATCTGGTTCTTTTTCGAACTGTCATGATTGTATGTCACACCACTTTGGGCATTGCCGCTGATAGCGACTCCCAACATCAACATGATGGTTCCTATTCTTGTTTTCTTTCTATCCATGCCTATACATTATTATATATGGGATTATAAATTCTTCGTTCTCTCAATATCCGAGTTTACCTGCCACTCTCCACCGACCGAAGGCATCTTCCAGTATTTGCTGCTTGCTTTTGGTTCGGTAAACCTTTTCTTTCCAATAGCCGATACGCACTTGGATGTATCGCCACGACTCAAAGTAGCTTTTGTTCAGATGCTTCTCGATATTGTCAAGCGAGGTGTTGATGCTTTCCAATACCACAAGAAGGTCTGCCGTGGAACACGCTGCCGCTCCTGTGGCATACAGCACCAAGTCGCTCACGCTTTTGTAGAGGTATTCGCCTTCATTTGCGATATTCTCTATGGCTCGTCGGTTGATGCCTATCAGTATGGTATCGGCAAGCGAGATGCGCTTTCGTTTGATGACTTTCTCGTTGTAGTCATCCAACAGCTTCTTATAGTCCGATATTCTGTCGCTCACGCCCTCGTAGGTGGAGTACACGTTCAGACTGGTTCGTAAACTCTGATATAGCACATCTATCACATCAAATGCCCTGGTGTACTTGTCAAGGTCAACGTTCAGTTCCTTGTATGCCTTGGTCTCGTCCTTACTGTAACTGTGCAATAGCTTATTGCTGTATTCCAAAGTGCTTCTTGCAAGCAACAGACTCCGCTGTTTCTTGTGGTCATTGATGTAGGCTTCCACGCTGGCAACATCAAATCCCCATTGGGCGAATGTTTTAGAGGGGAGGGCGAGGAGCAAGATTGCTACCAGCAATGTTCTCACAATATCCATTCGTCGCTTCTTGCTCACTGACCCTGCAACCCTCTCCGCTGCATCAGCCTTGTATTCTTTTCTATTTCTCATTTTCATTGTCTTCATCATTAAACTTGCCGTGATAATCATCTGAGTGTTTGGTGTCGGCAGCTTTCCTTAACCAACGTTTCTTGCATTTTCCCACAAGACTCAATCGTCGTCCTTCGTCAGCATTGATATGTGGAGCGATGTCCATCAGCACGTCGATGATGTTGCGTTTGTAGTGCATCATCTTCTCCAACGATACCAAGTCTGCGTATATCTTGGTGATTCTGCTGTCCACCTCCCTGGCAATCTCCAGTCTGTCGCTCGACCATAGCAGATGGAAGGTATCATCGGTGTTATTGTCATCGGCAGGTGCGCTTTTAGCATATTCGGTGGTTATCTTGCACGATGGATATTCCTGTGCGATGTCCGAGATGCGCTTGTTCACTTCGTCCGCCTTTTCCTGCTCGGTCTTGCTTGGGTTAAGCGTTATCACATCCACTACCGAGGTGTTGGTGTATTCCGATGTCAGCTCCCAACTGATCTGCAGGATGGCTCTGTGTATCTTGATGCCCAAGAAATATTTCGGCTTTCGGGCAATCTTCAATGTTGCCTTGAAGGTGATGATGCCGTTGATGTTGGGCATGGTGGCTTTTCGAATGTAAGTATAGCCGCTCCATGTTCCTTCCCCTTGCCAAGTCAGGTTGTAGGCACTCTTGCAGTCGTTCATAATGGCTGGTATGCGATAGTAGTCATCCGTCGCCACGTCATTGTCCTTTCCTGCCTCTGCCTTGGCTTCCTCTATTTCCCTTTGTTTCTGTTGCCATGTGGCAAGTTCTTTGTTCAGTTGTTCGATGGAAGCCTTGTTCTTGTTGTATTGCTCCCGATACTTGGCTGCATCTTCCACACTTGCATTGGCGATTTGCTTGACAAGTGATTTATTCTCAGCTTCCAACTGACTGATTTGAGATTGCAGAGAGGCTATCTTGGCATTGGCTTCCTGCTCTTGTTTATACAAGTCCGAGAGGTCAAGGTTGTTCTCTGTCACAGATGTTGTCATGGCGCATTTCTTGCTGTGGTCATTCAGCGAACCGCCACAACTCTTGCATTTGTATTGTGTGGTGCCTTGCCCCAACTGCACACCGTCGCTGCATGTCACACTAATGGTCACGCTCTCGCATCCCTTCAGTTTGGCGGCATCGGTTGCCTGATAGTAGTTGCGTGCATCACTGCCTATATAATAGGTATAGCCTTCCTCGTTGTCATTCCATTCGCTCAACCGGGCTTGCAGTTGTGCCTTGAAGGTGTTCAAGTCCATCGAATAGGAGTCAAAGACTGCCTCATATACTTCTTCTGTCCTGTTCCAACTCTTGTACACCTGTATCTCGTAGGCGTATGCCTTCTGTTTCTGTCCTTTTTTCTTGCTACTGATGATGTAGCTGTTCAACCAATAGCTGATACTGTAGGTAAAGCCATCATTCTGGTTGTTGAGCTGTTGCACCCTTGTTCTTGACCATCCGGCATGATTCTCCGAGTTTTGCAGGATGGATTCCTTTTGGCTATTGTTGGGATAGAAGTTGGCATCCTTGGTGTTGATTCTGTACCAGTGGTCGCCTTTCAAGATGCTGTTGTCATCAGTGGGTGGTACATAGTCGCACAGTTTTTCTCGTCCTTGGTCTCGTCGGGCGATATACCATCTTTGTGTGTAGTAGTTTCCTGCCGTCTCATCCAGATAGTCCGTCATCCATGAGGTGAGGTTATAGTTGGCAAGAGAGAAAAGTCCTGCCACGTTGTCCTTGCCTCCAATCATGCCCAAGAGGGTGTTGCCTACGCTCTTGTCGAGACTTTTGAACAGTGAGGAATAGCTATCCACAATGTCGATGGCTGCACTGAGCTTGCCTTGGAAGAGGTCGTTGAACTGGCTGCTCTGCAACAGGGCATTGCCGATATTGTTCATTCCTGCTCCTGCAAGGTTGGCTCCTGCCTTATACAGATTGTCGATGTCGGATTTCAGATTGTCCACTGTAAAATTGCCTGGCACCTTCGACAAATCGTCCAACATCTTCTTCCAATCCACGTTGCCAATCTCTGAAAGTTTCAGTATGGCAGCTATCTCCTGGTTGATTTGTAGAAAGGCGATGTCCGAGAATGTGAGGGTGCTGTTTGTTACCACACTCTCAAACTGCATGCACAGGTTCTTGGTGTCGTCACATATCTTCATCAGATAGGTTCCCCAATACAGGGCAGTCTGCGGACTTTTCAGCATCATTCCTGCCACCGTCCATATCTTCGGCATGATTTTATTGCTCACCATGTTGTAGATACGGCGGTAATAGTAGTTCTCTGTGCTACTGTTCCAGATGCCCAACTCCGTCATTGCCTTGCGCTCCAGAAACTTGGAGGCGTAGATACCGGCACTCGCCACTTCTGCTGCATTATAGTGCTTCAAGATGTTCTGCACCTGCTCGTTATAGTACGCCTCTGCCACGGCTTCCGTTCCGTAGGCAGCAGCCATAGCAGCCACCGTCTGCTTGTCATAGTTCACGCTGTAGTACTGTGCGTCAGCCTTTGCCAACACACAGACTATCAGCATTATGATGGATAGAAGTCGTTTCATCTTTGATTACTTTTTATTTTTGTTCCCTAAATTCAGTACTTTTCCTGCCTGATTTACTTTTTGAGCAAAAGCGAGGCTCTTGCTGATACCACTTGCATCCCAATCCCTGCAATAGGCTTCGATAGCTTGTTGGTGGTTGCATTTCAACTCTCGCTTGTAGAGTTTTAATGCTTCCTTCTCCGCTCGTTCCGTGGTGTAGGTCATATAGCACTCATGAGGTTCTTCCACACCATACACATTGCTGGTCTGTCCTCGCCTGATAAAGACCTCACGGAAGAAGCTGCGTCCTTCCTTATTCTCCAAACGGTTGATGGTGAATATCTTCTTGCAGTCCACATCGGTCAAACCGAGTATCGCCTTGATGGTGTCGAAACGTTCCTTGAACTTGCTCTGGTCGAGCAGCATCACCACATCAGAGTTGTTGATGATGGCCTCTTTCACTATCTCACTGCCGATGATGTCCTGTATCTCCTGTGTCACCACACCCACGATCGC
>ERZ780100.829-NODE-829-length-12519-cov-2.824374_pt1 | contig 12519 bp, 6 predicted proteins | sample MGYA00511573_ERZ780100 | MGnify/ENA primary metagenome ERZ780100 (study PRJEB29588, sample SAMEA2161876) | human gut metagenome | biome: human gut; feature: human-associated habitat; material: faeces | place: Denmark | collected 2008/2010 ...
GTGTCTGTTTTAATCGTTACATTGTCACTAACTTCCAAATCATCAGGGGTCCCCAATGTTTTCGGTGTTGCACCCCTCAGCGTTCTGACAGGTTCAATGGAAGATACAATTAATACAGGCGATCTTATTTTCTGTGAGGTTACAAATGATCCTTCATATGAATATAAGAAAGGCGATATTGTTACTTTCTATAAGGATATCAACGGTAATTCCGAACTCAATACTCACCGAATTGTTGAGGTTGTTAAGGATGACAACATTACCTACTACAGAACACAGGGTGACAATAAGAAAACTAACCCGGAGCCCGATAAGGATCTTCAAACCTCTTCAACTATTGTTGCCAAATACACAGGTACGAAGATTGGCGGCGTGGGTAACTTTTTAAGCTTTATCAGAACTCAGCTTGGATTTTTCCTCTGCGTTCTGCTTCCGATGATTATTTTCTTTGTTTATGAAGCGGTTCGTGTTGTTCTCAACCTGCTTGCCTACAATAAGGAAAAAACTCTTGAACAGGCACAGCTTGCGGTTGATTCCGCCGAGCTTACCGAAGAACAGAAAAAGAGAGCTATTGAGGAATATCTTGCCTCCGTCGGAGAAAATCAGGACAAGGCGGAAAATGAGCCCAAAGTACAAACACCTGCTGATGGCAATAATTCCGCTGATAATTCCGATTAAGTTATGACAAATTTGTCCCTAACGCATTCATAGCGTTTATCGTAACGGTATATTTCTTTCTCAGTATCAAAGCTGAGAAAGAAATACAGTTACATACTGTAGGGGCGGTCATCGGCCCCCCGCCTTGAAGAATCTGTCCTTTATGACAGATTTCAGATAGGAATTTAGAAATGTGTTCTTACACAAAAGATGAGAGTAGATTTTTTTAAGGAGACGAAGTACCGTGGATACAGTATTTAAATTTCTTTTTGAATTTCTCGGTCAGTTTTTTGGCTCGTTATGGTCAATAATCACCGGGTTATTTGGCGGAGTAGGCAATGCCTTTGATTTTTCCGCTTATGTAAACATTATTAATGCCTATACCACGGAGCTTGGCGGCCTCGCATGGGTAATTGCGATTATTGCCATTGTGCTTCTGGTAGCTGTGCTTGCACTTTGCGTATGGCTTATTGTCGTCGCTGTAAAAAAGTTTATTCGTTCGCACAGAAGAAGAAAAGATACAGATTCTCTTGTTAAAGAGGTTCAGGCACTCAACAAAGAGGTTATGAGACTCAACCTTGAAAAGGATAAGATTCTCTCTATGAAGGTTTCACAGATTGGTCTTAACCCCAACGAGATTTCAGAGCTTACAGGCGAAGAAATCGAGTCGCTCAACAACGGCGAAGAAGAGGACACAGGCGAAAGCCGTTTCTACAAGCTTACGGAAATCGATCAGCTTTGGGCAGATTATGTTCCGCCGGTTTATGACAACGATATCACACTTCCCGAGTTCTGTGAGCGTTTCAGACTCTTTGCTTGTTCACAGCTTGGTCTTTACTACGATATTAAGCTTATCAGACTTTTTGTTGCTGCGTTTGCATCTACCAGACTTATTATCCTTCAGGGTATTTCAGGTACAGGTAAAACTTCACTTGCTTACGCCTTTGGTAAGTTTGTAAACAATCCTTCAATCGTTGCTTCCGTTCAGCCGTCATGGCGCGACAGAACAGAGCTTTTCGGTTACTTCAACGAATTTACAAAGAAGTTCAACGAAACCGAGCTTCTCCGTGCAATGTATGAGGCATCGTATAACGAAAACATCTATGCGGTAATCCTCGATGAGATGAATATCGCTCGAGTTGAGTATTACTTTGCCGAGATGCTTTCAATTCTTGAAATGCCGTCAAGAGATGAGTGGGTTGTTGATATCATCCCGAACTCTTGGCCGTCTGACCCGAAGCATATCGTGAACGGTCAGCTCAAAATTCCGCCGAATATGTGGTACATCGGTACTGCGAATAACGATGACTCGACATTTGCTATCACAGATAAGGTTTATGACCGTGCTATGCCGATTAACATCGACACAAAGGGTGTTCCTTTTGACGCACCTCTCACAGACTCTGTATACATTTCATACAAACATTTTGAGTACATCCTCAATGCCGCTAAGGTTCAATTTGTTGTTTCGGAAGAGAACCTCAAAAAGATTGCCCTTCTGGATGATTATGTTATTGAGCATTTCCGCATAGCTTTTGGTAACCGTATTGTAAAACAGCTTCGTGACTTTGTTCCTGCTTATGTCGGAACAGGCGGTACAGAGCTTGACGGTCTTGACTATGTTCTTGCCCGCAAGGTATTTAGAAAATTTGAGTCACTCAATCTTTCATACATTCGTGATGAAATAGATGGCCTTTGTGCGTATATTGACGAGCTTTTCGGCGAAGAAAATATGACTGAGAGCAAGGATTATCTCCGTATGCTCAAGAAGCTTGTATAATTTTAGCAATTCAGGGCGAACTCTGTTCGCCCTTTGCTTGGTGAAAGGACTTTGTTCCTTTAGCGGTAAAACTATCTGATTGGAGAAAAATCAATGGCTGATTTTGGTAAATATTTCAGAGCATATATGTATATGCAGGACATTCTGAAAAATGATTTTACTTACAATTACATAACAGAAGGCCTTAAGGACGGCGATAAGGGCGAGGATAAGCTCGACGGTAAGACCAACGAAAAGGTAATTGATATGGAATGGGTTGTTGCCATTGAGGAAACACTTCCGTACATTCAGAAAGCAATAGACGAACAGCGCCGTTTTATTAAGCAGGTTGACAATGTTGTTAGAGTTGAGCTTGCAAAAAAGATTGGCCCCGAGTCTGTTAAGCACCTTTCGCAGCACACTAACTTTATTGCCAAGGTTGAGGGTGATATGGTAACGCCTAACAAAATCCTCACGATTGAGCGCGAAGAAAGCTTTGCTATTTATGAAAACCGTGTGCTTATGACGCTGATTCGCAAAGCGCTTCATTTTGTTGACGATAAATATTCAAAAATGAAAGATGTGCCGAACGACAGCTATAATAAAATTTCTATGGTTCGCCACATTGATTTTAATGAGAAAAAAGTAGATTTTAATCTTAACTATATAAATGAATCTCACGAAACTCTTGCAGATGACCTTGATGTTCTTGATGTTTCTCAGCTTTCGGACTTTGACCGAATCAGAAGAATCAGAACAACCCTCAATGAGTTTTTAAACACTCAGTTGATTAAGGAAATCTCAAAAGAGCCTGAGGTTCGTCCGCCGCTCATGCAGACCAACCTTCTCAAAAAGAACCCCAACTTTAAAAGAGTGGTTGAGCTGTGGAACTTTCTCGACAGCTACAAGCGTAAAGGCTTTGAGGTTGTAAGCGAGGAATACAACGGCAAAATGACAGATACTGTTCAGCAGGATGTTTACTTTGCGATGGGATTCCAGCATTTTATGATGTCTATTGCTACAAACCCGGGACTTCGTTCAATCCTTAAGGAAAAGTACGACGCTGAAAATGCACGAATTGCCGAGGAAGAATCAAAGCCGCAGAAGACCCGCGAGGCGGTTATGCAGGCACAGCTTGATGCTGTTCGTAAAGAGGAGATGGAAATCCGCCTTCGTGAAATCCGTGAACGCGAAAAGAAAATTCTTGACCTCACGAATGAAATCAAGAATTTAAAGGTTATAATTGATCAGAAAGAACAGCAGATTCTCACTCTTAGGGGCAGGGTTTCTGCTCTTGAAGACCAACTTGAAGAGGTTAAGAAAGAGCTCCAGCAGACAAAACTCAAGTTGATGGAGGCAGAAAAGAGAATTGCCGAGCTTGAGGAAGAAAATCAGCAGTTAAAAGATACTATTGAAGAGTTGAATAAAACGATTGATGAACTCAATCAGACTATTGACACACTCAATAAAAAAATAGTAGAATTAAATGACAGAATTCTCGTGCTTGTGCAGGAGAATGCTCGTTTGCAGACAAAGGTGAAAGAGCAGGAAACTGTTATCGCCGAGCAGAAGGCTCATATTGCAGAGCTTGAAACTCAGGTTGCCGAGCAGCTTGCAAAGATTACGGCTCTTACGGAAAACCTTGAAAAGTGCCATGCGCAGATTGAAGAGGATAACCGCAGGATTACCGACCTAACCGAGAAAAATGAAAATCTTACGGAAACACTTCAGAATGAGCGTGTTCAGCACAAGGAAACAGTCAACAAAATGAATGCCGATTTTGCTGAAGAAAAACAGCAGATGAATGATGCTCATTCGGCAGAGGTTGAATCGCTTAACCATAAATTCAACGATGCAGAGGTTGAACATAACACTTATGTAGCAAAGCTGAATGCGGATTTTGCGGCAAAGGCAAATGAAACAGAGCAAAAGCATCTTAAAGAGCTTGCAGATAAAGAAGAGACTCACAAGAATGAACTTGTTGAAATTAAGGAAGCCAACCTTAAATCATCAGCCGCAAGCAATGCCGCTCACGCTTCTGAGCTTAAAAAGGCTTATAAGTCGGTTGACAAAAAGGTTGAGCTTGCAGAAAAAGCTTGTGAAAAGCGTATGAAAGCCAAGGTTGCCGAGGTTAAAAAAGAGGCTCAGGCTGAAATTCGCAAAGCCGAAAAGAAAGCAAGCGAAAAAATCAGCCTTGCTAAGGATGAAATTAAATCTGTCAAGGATACAGGCGATTTGTTCGTTCGTGACTACGGCTTCGGCAGTGTTGCAGTTGTTTCAAAATATGCCGAAGAGCTTGCAAAATTCGGCAAGCTTTCAATCGCAGACGAGCTTATAAACGCACAGAAAAGCGTAAGATCTCTTTGCATATGCAGAAGTAAAAAGGGTGTTGTGCTTGCAGGCTTTTCACAGAGCAGCGCAAGCGTATATAATGTTTATAAAAAGCAGGCAGATCTTACTGTTGCATTTAACGATTTGTGTTCAATGCTGAAAGGTATGAGCAATCTGCCGATTGTAATTACATTCTCCGGTGTTGACAGACCGTTTGTGATGAATTTTGAAAACATTGTAAGAGATGCAACCAAAAGAAAAACAACTGTTTTCCATAACAAAACTCTGAAAGCAAACGGATTTGTTTCAGTTTACTTTGGTAAAGAATAAGGGGCAAAAATGAAAAACTCTACTGCGCCCAACAGAAAAACGGGCAGAATGATTGCTAGTTCTGTTCACTGTTGCACTTGCCGGCTTTTGCGGCATTCAGGCGTGGTTTACGGATAAGCGTTCAGCCGAAGCCAACGGTATAGAGGTTGAGTGTCAGGCACCTGACGGTATTGAAATTGCTGTTGTTGGGCACGGTGCCCCTGCTCCTGCCAATGATAAATATACAGTGGGTAATATTACGCTTAATAAAACTAATTGCAAATTTCTTGAGAACCTTCAGTTGACCGAAATAACCGGTGACGGCACATTTTTTAGAAAACCGGCTTTGATTCAATCAGGCGGTCAAGCCCATGTTGATACAAAAGCAGAGTGGAGTGAGCCTACTGCAAATGAGCATTATTTGTCATTTGACCTTTACATTCGTTCAAAATCGCAGTATAATATATCAATAGGCAAAAAATCAACAATAAAACCGGATGCTCCTCAACTCACAACTCAAGACGGTACGGGCATTAAAAATCAAAGCAAGTACGGTAATTTTTCAAGAGATTCCGTAGTTGGTGCTGTAAGATTCTCGGTTGTTGACTATAAATCCGCTGCTCCTTCAAAAAAGCTCCTGTGGTTGCCGGCTCCGAATATCTTGTTGAAGCAGACGACTGACGAGTACACTTTGTCAGACGATATGCCAAGCGGAGAATCGTACAGTCATGTATACTATGACACGAATAGAGTACAACACACAGTCAGCAGTACTGATGTTGATAAGGCGTTTGTTGTGAATAATGATGGTTTTGACGGCGGAAAATTTACCTATGAGCTTGGTCAAAACCAAAACATTGCACAACTTAAAAAGTCCTCAGATACCGATACCGATCCATACTACGGCGACTACGGCGCTATGGTAACCTGTAATATGTGGATTGAGGGCGAAGACGCAGAGGCAAGACTTGCCCTTGTAAACGGAAAATTTAAGGTTAATCTTGTATTGACAAAAGAGACAAAATAAAGTTGATTTTAAAGTAGGAAAGGAGAATTTTTGATGAAGTTGAAAGATAAGTTTTGTAACTTTCTCAACGGTTTAGTTGACTCAAGACTGAATAACACAAAAAAGGTCACGACTTCATATGTTGCTCTTTTTCTTGTTTTAAGTATTTTCGCAGTATCTACCTTTTCATGGTTCACAATAAGAGATACGGCAACTATTGATTCAGATCCCTTTTCTCTTGAATCTGCTGCCGGAATGAGAGTTAATAAGGGTGAAGAAATAAGAAATACAATCACCGTAAAGGACGCAAAGCTGAAAGAAGCATCAAGTGTTGACGGTCGTAATATGTTTTTCCCTGTAGATCGCGGATACGGCGATAAAGGACAAAGCGTTGACACAAGCGAAATGAAATTTCGTGAAGGCACAGTAGGAGATAAAAATAACGGATACATATACAGCGATTTTACCCTTACCGGTCAAACAGGCGGTCAGGTTGAGGTATATGTAAAAAGTTACAAAGTTGAGGTAACAAATAAATATACAAAAAAGACAGAAGTTTATGACGGTGCAACACATATTACTGTTGACGGCAACAAAAAGCCATCGACATATCTGGCATATCAGAATCCTTGCCCAATAAGGATTGCATTCATCAGAAACAGTGCTGAGGCTTCGACCGTTATTGATCCCACTGCAATTATTGACAGCTACGCTGACGAATGTCAGGCAGTAAGCTCTGTTAATTCGCTCGGCTCGGCAACAACCACTCAAGCAAAGGGCAGGTCATTTTCCGACTACTATTTCGGTACAGGTGCTCCTCTTTTTACTCTTGACGGTCTTAAATCCCAAAACATAACCATGGTTGCTTGGCTTGAGGCAACCGGAGAGAACTGTGACGCTTACGAGGGTCAGAATGTGTCAATTACAGTTGAACTTGAAAGTAACTGGAAAGATATGGAATATGTTACTTTCGTTGACAAAACAAAAGGTGATGCTGACAATGACGAAAATACGGAACTCATGTGGGTTGGCAATGCCGGATGTTTCCTTGTTATGACCTATTATGACGAAAACTTTCAAAATCCAAAGTCAGTAGTAATGAGTGCGTCAAAGACTAAGGTTAATGCTGAGCGAAAACCACAACCTATTGAATGGATAGCTTATCTGCCAAAGGATAAAATAACAAACATATCTTTTATGCGATATAGTAAAGTAAAAGAGAAAATTAAGCTTGACGGAACTAATGAGGTTGAGGTAGGCAGAATATATAATGTATGGCATACAACAGCTGAAGTAAATGATTGGATTAAAGCAAATAATAGTGGCAAAGGTGAAAAAGCGTTTAATTGGTCACATCAAATAAATAAAGAACACGGTCTTCAGACATACCGCACAGATGACGGAACTGCAACCGGAAATAAAGAAAATACCTATTATGCCGTACACGGTAACGGTTACGGCGATACCCCTACTGTTGCTGAAAATGTTGCCCCCTGTATCGGATATTGGGGTACAAAGTATCCCAACAGTTCAGGTGGCAGTGTTGAACCGACTACAACCGAACAACAGCCGACAACCGGAGATGCATATGCAGAGGCGGATATCGTAATTGATAACAAATTATGGTTTAATGATTATAATTGGTATAACGGCGGCGGAGGTCTGAGAAATCTGCTTAGTCAGAATGTTTTTGTACTAAAAGCCGTATTTAGCGATACACACGGTAATGAAACCGCTTATGCAATGAAACCGGAGAGCAGCGGAGATAAGTGTAAACTAAATAGGACAAGTGTTAAAGCCGGTTCGAAGCTTGTAAGATTTGATTTGTATATTTCTGATACAGATACAAAAAAATGCGGATATGATGTGCCTGATAACATTCAGCATACATTTGTAGTGCGTGAAGGTGGCAGTTCTTATAACATATCCTATGAATTGGTAAATGAAGGATCTGGCAAAATAATAAAAGTAGGCAATTGGGAAAATTAATTGATTAACACATTAAGGAGGTGTCACGATGAGAGAAAGACTTGCTCTTTTAAGGGAGTATTTGAAAAACAGACTTGCATTTGGCAAGAATAAAAAAACAAGAAAAGGTTTTATACTCACTATGGTGGCACTTGTTGAAGTACTTGCCATATCGGTTGTGTCCGTTTCGGCTTGGGTTGAAACTATTTCAACAATCACAATTAAAGCTGAGGGCGCAAAAATTGACAACTATGTTTATACTAATGCCGATATTGGCAGTGGTAATGGTTATTCAGGCAAAACCATTGACTTGACTAAATATTTCCGTGCTGCGGGTGGAGTGCATCTTGCTTCGGCTTCAAGTGCTGACGGTGAAAATATATTTTTCCCGATAAAGAAATCGGATGTTTCTGATTTTGGTGCTAATTCTTACAGATGTGCGGATGTAAACGATAAGAATGTTAATTATATTGACTTTTCATTTAATGTAAAGGTTGATAAAACCTTTAACGCGAATCATGCAGAGTTTTACCTTGATCAAGTACCTAAGATAACTATAGGTGGTGCAGATGTTTCAGGAAACCTTGTAAGAATGGCAATTACAGATACCGATACTCAAAATACGGTTGTATGCGGTTCTGAGGCAAGTAATAAAAATGTTGTCAGTAAAGCAGAGGGCAATCAAACTCCTGAGACTGTTCGTGCTTTTAGCGATTTTGTTGTTAATCCTGAATCTGAACCAACCGAGTTGTTTAGGGTTGATAAAGGAAGCAGTAAAACAATAAATATTAAAGTGTGGCTTCAGGATGATAAGGCGACTACTGAATATGCCGGTAAAACTGTTTCAATATCTGGTGTTAATATTGTAACTCAGAACAAAAAAGGCAATAAAGTGTATTTTGTTGACCGTACCGTAAATGAAGATATAAAAAATTGGACAAAGGGTGTAACATTTCAGCAGGGTGACAAAACTCCTGTAACGATGAAGTTTAATGAGAATTCGCATACATATTCCTGTGAATACACACCCGCCGCTGGCGATACAATAGTTAAGTTCACCTCGGGAAGTGTCACTTGGTCTACTGATATGAAGTCGCTCAATTCAGGCGACAGTATGTACTACACCGCCTATGGCAATCATAATAGCAGTAATGCCGGATACGGTACATGGGGCGAAGTGATTGAAATCAGTGTTTCAAGCAAAACCGATGTACTCCCTGATACAGGCAATGTTTCAAGTGTATATATGGTTCCGGATAAAAATGACAATAGCAGTAAAATTAGAATGCCATTTACTAATGACAGGAATAAATGGGTCGGTTATATTGCAAAGGAAAAGGCAGACAACATGACTTTTTCTTTTAAAAATAACGGTAAGAATTATGAAATTCCTGCTCCTAACAGAGGCAATTCAACGCATTTTGTTGTTACTTCTGCTACAACAGGTTATTGGGATCCACCTGCTACTATTACTGTTACTGCAGGCAAGAATGATGCAGGAGATCCTAAAGTTAGTTATGATAGTTTGAAAAGTACTACAATTTCTGTAACCCCCGGTACAAAGGTTAAGCTAGAAGCAAATCCTAAAACAGGTTTCGTATTGAAAAACTGGGTAATCAGCGGTACAAGTACCGTGGCAGACGGCATTGACAGCAACGGTTATTTTACCCCGACAGCTTCAGGTAACTATAACTTTACAGCCGTTTATGTTGAGTCGTTGACATTTGAGGCTTATGTCAGAACATATGACGGTAAAGTTCTTTCTGAAAGCACAACGGGCGGTTCAGTTGAAATTAAGTGTGGAAACCAAAATTCGACTGTAGATTCCAAAGATGTAACACACATTACACTCAATGCTGTTAAAGGCAGCACAGTTACATATTACGCAAAAGCTAATGACGGATATGTTTTTGACGGCTGGTACACAGATGCAGACTGTAATAGTGTACCGGAGAATTTGAGCGATAAATATGAATTGGCTAATGTTGAGACCTCCAAGAAGTTGTATGCGAAATTCAAAGTTGATATTTATACTGTAAAAGCATACGCTCAGCACGGTAACAATCCTCCTTCCGGTGATGCCGGTAATGTATCTTTTGATAATAATAATTATGCGTCTGAAGTAACAACAACGGTAAATCGTAACGGAGAAGTTACTTTTTATGCTAAGCCTGAAAAAGGCTATGCTTTTATCGGTTGGTATGCGACTAAGGATGCAGCAAATCCGAAGGTAGCGGTTAAAGATTGTACATTAAATGGTGACGTCTATTCTACAAAAATTAATATACCATATTCCGATGTAAAGACATATGAACTGTACGCAAGATTTAAGGCTTTGTATACGGTAGAAGCCAAAGCGATGTACAACAACGAAAATGTTTATACAGCCGGTACTGTACAGGTTGGTAACGAAAAAGCCGATAAAATATCGAAAGCTCCCGTTATGGAGGGCGAAAATGTAACAGTTAAGGCAAGTGCCAATAACGGTTACAAGTTTGTCGGTTGGTATAAGGACGAGGCTTGTAATGAACCGTATTTCAATGAAAACAACAATGCGTCACCTATAACCTTAAATAATGTTAGCAAGGGAATCACTCTGTATGCTAAGTTTGAGTTGAAGACAGGCGTTACATTTTACCTTAATGATGGAGGCTTGTGGTCAGGTGATAAGGCGAAACTTGCAGCGTATGTTTGGGATGATAATGGCAATAAGAAATGGCTTGAAGTATCTAAAACTGACTATGACAATTATTACAGCTTTGCTTTAGATAATAATCAATGGAAGCAAGTAATTTTTGTAAGATATGATCCGAGCAAAAATTTGAACGATTTCCCAACGAAAGAGTGGAATGGCTATGTTTGGAATAAGACTTCTGATATAACAATTGATTACAATAATAATTGTTATGTTATAACATCTTCTCCAAATAGCGGAGGAAGTTCAACCGGCTATTGGATGACCTATGTTCCCGGACAAAATGTTATCAGAGAGATATATGTTTATACCGGAGATTGCACATGGTTTAATGGCAATGATGCAGTACTCGCTTATAAGTTTAGTGATAGTGATTCTTATAAGTCTGATTACTCTGAAGTGGTTAAAGACGGAAAAACTTATTATAAATTGAGTGTTCCGATAGATAAGGGCAAAATTTATTTGTCAAGAGCTGTTTCCGGCAGTTACTATAACGGATTTGATACAACTATTGATAATACTAAAAACTTGTTCAAGGTTAATGGCAATTTCAATGGAGACAGTTGGGAGACGTATTAAAAATTCAACGGAGGTGAAACCATGAAGAAATCTAAATTTACACTTGTTATTGTACTCGGACTTGTACTGTGTTTGTTGTGTGGAACAACTACGACTTTTTCGTGGTTTAATCGTCCTGATGTGCAAAAGGGCGACTCCCTTTCTTGGCGCGGAGATTACAATGTGACAAACGGAGAAAATATTACTGCTGTTACTTATGTTGCTACAAAAGATGACGGCAGTGAGTATAGTACTGTTCCGTTTGATTTTAAAACTCCGACAACTGTTCCTGCCCATGAAACAAAATATTTCTGTACAGAGGTAAAGAACACGGGAACGGCATCGCAGTCAATTTCTTTGTTCCTTAATAATTCGGAAACTAACACCCTTTCTGTCGGTGTGAACAGTCCCCTCAGAACCTACAGGAGATTTACCTCCGATTCACAAACAACATCTTATGTTACCAAGACACCGAGTAATGTGAATAAGAAGAATTTGTATATAGCTACGAATGTGGATGACCCTACGAAGTACACTATGCACACTTGGAAGAATGTAGATACCGATCCTACTGATAAAGAACTTAGCGGATACATTAAAGATAAGTCTGTTAATTATGATAATGTAGATTATAATATATCATATGTTACAATTCCTATGGAACACGACCACGCGAAGCTCTGGCTTGGTATTGGTGATTCTAAAAAGTGGTTCGGTTCTGATTTAGAAATTACAGCTCAGAATAATACTTATGTTTTTAAAGAAAATGAATCTACAGCTATGAAACAGTCAGATCCGTCTGCCGGAATTTCAAGTTTTTATTCTAGAGCAGAAGCTGTAGTAAGTGAGACATTTGACTTAGGAGCAAAGGCACAGGGTACAGTGACTTACACATCGTCAAATACTGGTGTTGCAACAATTGACAATAACGGTCAGGTTACTGCCAAAAAGGCAGGCAATACTACTGTTACTGTTACATCTACGGGTGCGTACGGTGATAAAATAACGGCAAAATGTGTGCTTACCGTAAGCAAAAAACCGGCTAAAAGCTTGTATATTCCGATTGTTACGAATATGAAGATTGAAGGCAAAGCCGACAACGATCCTGTTGTTACAAAGGTGTATTGGTATATCAAAAACGATACAGCATCCGACGCTGAATATTCACTTGGCGATCTGCAAATTTCACTTTAAAATTTTAGATTTTTAAATTTACAAAAGGGTTGTTTTTACAGC
>ERZ780100.832-NODE-832-length-12474-cov-2.874386_pt1 | contig 12474 bp, 3 predicted proteins | sample MGYA00511573_ERZ780100 | MGnify/ENA primary metagenome ERZ780100 (study PRJEB29588, sample SAMEA2161876) | human gut metagenome | biome: human gut; feature: human-associated habitat; material: faeces | place: Denmark | collected 2008/2010 ...
CCCCCCACATGATAAATCCCCCCTGGCCGCCGCTGTAAAGCTGTGCGGTTGTAGCCGGCTCTGTGTACCAGAGTGTGAGCTTGTGCTCGGGCTTGAATGTCATCGAGCCTACTGTCTTGTAGTCGGCTGCACCGAGGTCGGTGTCGGGCTTCACGAACACAACAACGTTGTTCTGGTCGTTGGTCTTCCAGAAGCCGATTGAGTTGCCGTCGCCCGGGTCGCCCCAAAGGTTAACGACGTTGTTGCCCGACTTAGAGTTGGCTACAATCTCCCATCCTGTGCCGTTGTCTGTGTTCGGAGCCACCTGAAGCTTGAAACCGCCAGGCTGCTCTGATGTGCTCGGACGCAACGGGTTAGGGTTAGCAGCACCAGTAGAGGTAGCGCCAAGGCTCTGCGAGCTAACCACGATGTACTTTCCGTCCTTGTTCTGGAACTGGAAGTTATCCTGCGAACCGACGAGACGCCACTGCTGTGAGCTTTCGCCGCTGCCTGCATAGAGACGGATACAATTGTCTGAGCTGACAGACATCACCTTCTCGTTACGCAAGAACTTAACGTAATAGTAAGTGCCGCCGTCTCCCGACGTTACAAACTCAGGCAGTTTCGGAGAAGCCTTCTTAAGGCCGCCTGCGGTAGCTGCACTAATGCACTCTACGCCTGCGAAGAAGCAAGCGACAAGCGCGATAAAGAACAAAGTAAATTTTTTCATTTGTAGATTGGTTTTTAGAATGTTGCAAAGTTACTGCTTTTTATTGAATTACAGCAGGTTTCAATAAAAATATTTAGGATGTATGGCAAAACTCATAGCACGAGAATTCGGACTATCCGTAGGCATTGCAAGTATTTATAATGGTCCGTATTTCAAAATTAAAGGCTACGGCAAAAATGCCGTAGCCTCCTTAATTACTTCTTCGCTTCGGGATATGATATGCGGGTGTGATATATCGACTTGAGGCGTTCGATGAGTACGAGCTTGGCGAGGGCGAGGTCGCGGAAGGTGATAGGACACTCCTTGAAGAAACCTTCGGCTACGTCGCCGTCGATGATGCGGTTGACGAGTTCGGAAATGCTTTCCTCGGTGTACTCGGAGAGAGAACGCGACGCTGCCTCCACGCCATCGGCAATCATAAGAATGGCTTGTTCGCGTGTGAACGGGTTAGGTCCGGGGTACTGGAACTGCGTGACGTCGACGTTGATGTCGGGATGCTCGTTCTTGTACTTTATGTAGAAATACTTCGTCACGCCGCGTCCGTGGTGGGTGAGGATAAAGTCGCGTATGAACGCCGGAAGATTAGCTTTCTCCGCCATACGCACGCCTTCGGTGACGTGGCGCATCACGACGCGTGCGCTCTCGATGTACGACATATTGTCGTGCGGATTGACACCTGCCTGGTTCTCGGTGAAGAAGACGGGGTCTTCCATCTTTCCGATATCGTGATAGAGTGCACCGGTACGCACGAGCAGCGAGTTGGCGTCTATCTTGTTGGCTATCTCGGCTGCGAGGTTTCCGACGGTGATTGAGTGCTGGAACGTGCCGGGAGCCACCTCCGAGAGGTCGCGAAGCAGTCCGCGATTGGTGTTAGACAGCTCGAAGAGCGTAACGCTCGACACGAATCCGAACATCTTCTCGACGACGTACATGAGCGGATAGCAGAGCAGCAGGAAGATGCCGTTGACAACGAGGTGATAGTACATATCGGTGTCGACGAGCGAGAGGTCGTTGCTCTGCATCATCTGCATGGCTACGTAGACGAGGGCGCTGGCGAGTGTGACGAAGAGCGCCGTGCGGAACACCTGGGCGCGGCGTGTGAGTTCGCGCAGCGAGTAGATGGCTACGAGTCCGGCTACGAGCTGTATGATGATGAACTCGTACTGGTAGCGCACGGCGGCGGTGCAGATGAGCACCATCGTGACATGGCAGACGAACGCCGTGCGCGAGTCCATGAAGACGCGCACGAACATCGGCGCCATAGCCAGCGGCAGTATGTAGACGCTGAGGAAGTTGTGGCTCACCATGAGCGACACGAGCACCGGGAAGAGCGTGATGAGCGTGTAGAGCATGGCAATGGAGCGCGGTTTGGCGAAGTAGTCGTGTCGGAAGAGTCCGAGGTAGATGGTGAAGAGCGTGACGAGGAGCGCCACGAACACTATCTGTCCGATGAGCATCACCATCATTTCGCTGTCTGTGGCGCTGCGTCGTTCCATCTCGCGCTCGAAGGAGTCGAGCACGCGGTAGGTATATTCGTCGACGATGTCGCCGCGGTCTATCACCTTCTGTCCGCTCATCACCATTCCGCTTGCGGGCGGTATCGACGAGAGGAGGTCGTTGCGCTCGGTCTCGGAGCGGCTCTTGTCGTATATGAGGTTAGGCTCAATATAGTTGTTGAGGTTGCAGCGCTGCAGTAGCGGTCGCTGCTGCGCGATGATGTCGTCGGCGAAGAGCTGCTCGTACGCCGCGAGCGTAGAGTAGAACTCGGAGAGGCGTATGCTCTGCGCCTTGTTGCCGAGTACGACGCGCACCTCAGTGGTAGAGTCGCGGTATATCTCGTTGTATTCGGGCGTGCCCATGATGCCCTGCTGATAGAGCTTGTGCAGGCGGTTGGCGATGAGCTTCACGTAGAGCGACGAGAGTCCGGGTATGCCGTTGCGATAGTCGGCGAGGAATCGGCTCACCATCTTCGTCTCCACCTGCTTGTCGTAGTTGTAGTAGGGCTGGTAGGTCTCGAGCAGCGAGTCTTCCTGCGCCTTTATGGTGGCATCGGTCTTGTATACGGGGAAGTCGAACTTGGCTATGAACGAGCCGTACATCCACGGTTTGCCCACGTCGTACTTGTATCGTTGGCGTTCGTTGTGCGGCAGAGCCCACACGATGAGCGTCACGGTGACCAGTACAAGGAGCGTTCGCGAGAGCATGTTGCGCCAGAAAATTCGCTTTGGTTGGTTCAATCGGTCCATATAAATCAGTTTGTTTAGAGGTTCTGCGGGGGTTAGTCCGCCGTGTTTGGGGGTTTCGACTGCAATATTACAAAAAAAATCACAAAATACGAAATAATTGCACTACCTTTGCACTGAAAACAAAACAACAAAACAAAATATGTCAGATAGAAAAGTGAGGGTGCGTTTCGCACCAAGTCCAACAGGAGCGCTGCACATCGGTGGCGTGCGCACAGCATTGTACAACTATCTCTTCGCCCGCCCGCAGGGGCGCGCCCTCGTATCCCGCACGGGGGACACCGACTCCAACCGTTTCGTACCGGGCGCTGAGGAGTATATCATCGAGTCGTTCCGCTGGCTCGGCATCAAGTTCGACGAGGGCGTGAGCTTCGGCGGCGAACATGGTCCGTACCGACAGAGCGAGCGCCGCAGCATATATAAGAAATATGTAGAGCAGCTGCTGGCTGCCGACAAGGCTTACATCGCTTTCGACACGCCGGAACAGCTTGAGGCTAAGCGTGCCGAGATTCAGAACTTCCAGTACGACGCACATACACGCGGCGAGATGACCAACTCGCTCACTCTGCCGAAGGAGGAAGTGGAGCGCCGCATCGCCGACGGCGAGCAGTACGTGGTTCTCTTCAAGGTAGAGCCGGGCATCGAGGTGCACATCGACGACATGATACGCGGTCACGTGGTTATCAAGAGCGACATCCTCGACGACAAGGTGCTCTACAAGAGCGCCGACGAACTGCCTACATACCACTTGGCTAACATCGTGGACGACCACCTCATGGAGATTACGCACGTAATTCGCGGCGAGGAGTGGCTGCCGAGCGCACCGCTTCACGTTCTGCTCTACCGCGCGTTCGGTTGGGAGGACACCATGCCTAAATTCGCTCACCTGCCGCTGCTGCTGAAGCCGGAAGGCAAGGGCAAGCTCTCAAAGCGCGACGGCGACCGACTGGGCTTCCCAGTGTTCCCGCTCGAATGGCACGACCCGAAGACGGGCGACGTTTCTTCAGGCTACCGCGAGAGCGGATACTTCCCCGAGGCAGTCGTCAACTTCCTTGCGCTGCTCGGCTGGAATCCTGGCACAGAGCAGGAGCTCTTCACTCTTGACGAGCTTGTGCAGGCGTTCGACATCCACAAGTGCTCTAAGGCTGGCGCACGCTTCGACTATCAGAAGGGCATCTGGTTCAACCATGAGTATATGCTGAAGAAGTCGAACGAGGAGGTGGCTAACCTCTTTGCGCCTATCGTGGCTAACAACGGCGTAGACGAGTCGATGGAGCGCATCACTAAGGTGGTGGCTATGATGAAGGACCGCGTGAACTTCGTTAAGGAGTTGTGGCCGCTTTGCTCGTTCTTCTTCATCGCTCCGACGGAGTACGACGAGAAGACCGTGAAGAAGCGCTGGAAGGCTGATTCGGCTAAGGTGATGGGCGAACTGGCTGAGGTGCTCGAGGGCATCGACGACTTCTCGGTAGAGGGTCAGGAGCCGGTAGTGATGAAGTGGATTGAGGAGAAGGGCTACAAGCTCGGCGACGTTATGAACGCCTTCCGACTCACGCTCGTAGGCATCGGCAAGGGTCCGGGCATGTTCGACATCTCGGCGTTCCTCGGCAAGGAGGAGACGCTGAAGCGCATGCGCAAGGCTATCGAGGTGCTGGGATAAAGCGGCAAATGATTAAGCAGACTGTCTGCTTGGAATGATTTAACAGCGGATTGTACTGCTCGGAATAATTCAACAACGGATTAAGCGGATTAAACGGATTCCTTATACAATGAAGGAGTCTGATTAATCCGCTTAATCCGTTTTTTTCATTATATACCCTAAATCCGTTTAAAGTAAAATCTGTAGGAGACAGCAAATCTCGCTCGGTTGATGCACTTTTCTCAGGGGGTGCAGCAGTCTCTGCTGCACCAACCAAGTAAACGGTGCACTTCTATTCTGTTGGTACACTTCTTGCTTGGTTGGTGCACTTGAGACAAGTGCACCCCCTTGAAGGCAGCCAAAATCCGCTTTTAATCCGTTGTTAATCCATTCAAGCTGTAATATGGCTGGGAGATAGGCTGGCAGATACCCCGCTCAGAGGAGAATCTGCCAGCCCTTATTCCGTTCATAATGTGCATGTTGCGCCGTTGCTGGGAGATATGGTAGATATTTTCACCTACAGAAGTTTTGTAACAGAACATACTCAATCCGCTCTTAAATATAATAATAAGGTGTAAAGCTCAATCGATGCGCCCTTTAAGCCAACCTATTCAGCTTCAAAGACATAAAAAAGTGGAAAATACTTTGCCACTATCCAAATTTTTACTAAATTTGCACCGAAGATGGAGTGCGTAGTGCCAAAAGGCGTTGCGCACCTTGCAACGTGCGCTGAAAAAGCGCCGTACTACAATCTAAGAAACCATAATCTAAAGACCTAAGAAGACCGAATAAACAAACTAAAGAAATCGCGCAAAACCGATTATTAATAAAACAGAAATTTTTAATTAACTTAATTCAATAACAATTTATTAACAAACAAAGAAAAGGATTTATTATGAAAAAAATCTTATCTCTTCTTTCGATGTTGATGATTACCGTAACGGCATTTGCTACAAGCTACACGGACCAACTTAACTATAAGTTGACCGTATTTACAGCTTTGACAAAGAATTTGCCCGCAGGTGAGCTCACCGTCGAACCTTATGGCACATCAAATTATACAGTGACAGCCAAAGGATGTGATCTGTCTGATTTTGAGGCAGGCAATTGGAACGAAATCGTTTGCGAGGACGTTGCAGGTACAACAGACGCAAATGGTGTTACCACAATCACACTGGATAACCCTTATGCTTACCGTACATCAGACAATGCAACTTTTACAGCAACTAAGCTCGTTGTTAAGTTCAATGGTACAAAGGCTTATGCTCATTTCGAGGGCAAGATGCCTGTTATGGGTGTTGCTCGCGCTTTTGAGTACACATTCGGCACTGACGAAGGCTTCGAGTCTACTGGCGGTGGCGAGACTGGCGGCGAAGACAAGCCAGCTATCGTTGACGTAGTAGAGGCAGACTATGCTCCTAATGGTGCAGCATTCGGCTTCCCGTTCACAATCAACTGGGAGACACAGAAGCTCGTTGCTAAGCTCGACCTCTCTACTTGCAGCCGTTACACTCACAACGAGGGTATCATCACTGTAGGTACAGACAACGGCAATGGTGACGTTTCTCTTTGGAATCCTAACAATGGCGAGGCAAACTGCCACTTGTATTACACACATTCTTACTATGGTTCTGACGAGAAGCTGCTCAACCTCCACTATCTGGAGAATCCTTCAGGTACAGTTAACCGTGTTGACAACTCAATCCAGAATCTTGAGCCGGGTCTCGTAGTATTCACATTCGACAAGGACGGTCTCCACGTAGGCGACAACCTTATCGCTACACCAGACCAGATGACAACTCTCTACAACTCTACAAGCTTGATCTTCGGTAGCAAGGAGGGTTCTACACGTAGCTACGCTACTTACAAATACGTTAAGGTTGTTCCTGCTGATTGGACAGAGACAACAGAGCCTGAGGTAACTGAAGTTTCTTCAAAGTCCTTCGAGGACAAGCTTTATGCATTTGCAGACGGCGAAAACATTGAGCAGGGCAACGCTACTGTTAAAATCAGCAACATGTCTGACGAGACAATCAAGATGTCTCTTGTTTTCGGTGATACGACTATCGAGTCTGCAAACATCGAGCAGGGTACAGACGACAAGGGCCGCACTACATACACTGGTACAGCCGATTGGGAAGGCGTAAACTTCGCTGTTAGCGCTGTTGTTTATACAAAGGATGAGGCTGAGAAGATTTACATGACTCTCACATCTAACGACGCTAAGTACACTGTAGGTACAGATCCCGACTACGTAGCACCGGAACCTCCGGCAGGCGAAAGCACAATCGTTGAGAACTGGCAGAGCACAGAAGGCGTTTCTTGGAGCCACGATGCAACTATCGACTGGAACACACAGAAGCTCGTTGTTTCTGTAAACCTCGCAAGCACTGGTTCTGACAAGGGCTTCCTCGGTGTAACCAAGAAAGGACAAACTGCAGGTTGGAATAACTATGGTATAATTTTCTACAATACCGATGGCTCTACTGTTCAGGGCTATGCTCCTGGTCAGCCTAACAATGCTAACACTAATTACATCACAAAGGGTGAAGACCCAGTTCGTTTTGAAATCTCTAAGGACGGTGGTGTAAAATGCCAGGGCAATGTTGTTATTTCAGCTGCCCATATCGCACATCTCACCAACCAGTCAGAAATCGTTGTTGGTGCAGCTGACAAGACAGCTGGTGCTCTCTACAACTACATCAAGGTTGTTCCTCTCGACTGGACAGAGAAAACAGAGCCTGAGGTTAAGGAAGAGAAGAGCTTCACAGACGCTATCTCTATGGTTGTTGGCGATATGTCAGAGGAAGTAGGTCAGGCTAAGGTTACCATCAAGGAGATGTCTGACGAGACAATCAGCATGACACTTGCTATTGTTGGTCAGGAAGGTGCTGAGTACACAGCTTCTGGTTTCACCAAGACTGTTGACACAGAGAAGAACCGCACTACCTATACTGGCAGTCTCAACGTTGACGGCGAAGACTTCGACGTAACTGCTCTTGTTTATACAGATGGCGCAGAGAAGCTCTACATGGTAGCCAAGGGCGCTGAATATAACTACGTAGTCGGTACAAATCCGGACGCTCCGACAGTGGTTTCTGACAAGACATACACAAGCAACCTCCGCATTTACGACGGAGAAGAGCCGGTTGTAGAGGAAACAGAAGCTCAGGTGAACGTCACCAAGTACTCTGACGATACCTACAAGATCACTCTTAAGGACGTATCTCTCCTTAACCAGGCATCCGACCTCGTATTCGTAGGTAAGGCACTCGTTGACGAGACAGCCGCTGCAGACGAGCCGCTCACAATCATGGCTAAGTCTGACGGCGCTACAACAAACTTCTTCGGCGAGCAGATGAACGCTTCATTCGAACTCACAGAGGTTTCGGCTGACGAGGTCAAGATGGAGTTCGCTATCGAGAGTGAGAACTTCAGCTATATGGGTCAGTTCAACTACGAGGAAGAAAAGCCAGAGCCAGAGGTTTACACAAGCAACCTCCACATCTACGACGCAGCAGCTCCTGAGACAGACCTCTTCAAGGCTGACAAGGCTAACGTAGAGTTCTTGGCAACTGAAACAGGTGAGTTCACGCTCACTCTTAAGGACGTAACACTCAACGAGAAGACCCAGGACCTCGTATTCACTGGTGCATTTCCTACACCACAACCAGGTGGTCAGGAGCCGCTCGCAGAAGAGGGTGAGGGTGAAGTAACTCCAGATGAGCCAGCAATGGTTCTCAACGCTACTGCAGACGAGGCTACTGCTACATTCCTCGGTGCTGCATCTGCAACAGCCGAGTTCTCTATCTCTTATAACGCATCCGACGAATTCATGATGACATTCACCATGAAGGCTGGCGAGAAGAACTACGGTGGCGAGTTCAACTACGAGGTTAAGACACCTGCTGCAGAACCGTTCTGCAAGGAGAACTACGTAGCTGACGGCAATGGCTTCGAGTGGGAGTTCGCTGTTGATTGGGATACTCAGAAGGTAGTTATGTCTATCGACCCGTCTACATGTACTGGCAACTGCGAGGATGTAATCGGTCTCGGCGCTGTTCCGACAGCTTGGGACAACACTCTCCACTTGTATCGCACAAGCGCAGACCAGATGCTCCAGGGCTACTTCCAGACATCTGCTACAAACAACAACACTGGCAAGTTTGCTGAGACAGCTCCGTTCCTGGTAGAGGTTTCTAAGGCTCAGGGTTTCGTTGTAAACGGCGAGGTTAAGATTGCTTCAAGCGCAATGAGCTATCTCTTCACTCTCCCGACCGTTAAGATGGGTACTGGCGAGGGCGCTAACGACAAGTCGCGTGCTACATACAACTACGTTAAGGTAGTTGACAAGGACTGGACGAAGGATCCTGCGACTGGCATCAACGCAACAACAGTTGCTGAGGGCGAGTTCGAGGTATTCTCTGTTGACGGCGTTAAGCTTTCTAAGCTCCAGAAGGGTCTGAACATCGTTCGCTCTGCTGACGGCAAGGTTAAGAAGGTACTCGTTAAGTAATATTCTATCATAACAACGAATAAAGCGTATTTCGTTGCTCGAATAAATTAACAACGGATTAATCGGATTAATCGGATTTTCTTCTTTGAGTAGTGAGAATCCGTTTCATCCGCTTAATCCGTTGTTTTTATTTTCTGCACCCTAACAATCTGTGTATTTCCGTGAAATCTGTGGGAGAATACGCAGCAATAAATTCTGTGAGTTCTGTGTGTTCTTAGAGGCGAAGGGCTAATCGTAGGAGGCTACGGCACGGCAGTATCTAAGGAAGATGCGTTAAAACGTTTTGAGGAAGTGTTGGGAAAAGTGGGAAACGGCTAAAGTGCGCCGTAGTACCAAGGTGTATGCCCACCATCCTTATATGGTTTGCGTGAATCATATTGCCCATAAGCTACGAGCATGAACAGAATACTAACCAGAAAGGCAATGCAACCAAGGAACAACAACGAAACGACAACAGCAGCGAAAGAGGCAATAGTGATGTTTCGCCAAAGTTTTCTTTCTTTGGTTTGCCTTTTTGCCGATATGTTTCTGTTTTGTCTCATACTTCTAACCCATTGGTTTACTCCACAAAGATACAAAAATATTGATTACTTAGTTACTTATACGCTGAAAATATGGCAAAAGAATTAAAGTTTAACATTAAGTTGCTCATTGACGGCAAAGAGCAGTTAGTTACCGCCTCAACATCGGCAAAGGAACTGCGCGACAATCTCGATGCCGCCAAGAGTAGTGCCGCCAAGTTCCGGGAGAAGATGATTACGGTAAACCAGACGGTTGCGGCTTTGCAAAACGCTTCGAGTGCCATAAATGGTTTGCGTGACACGATGGCAGGGCTAACGGCGAGCTACAATGCCGTGCAGCAGGCCAACACACAGCTTACTACCGTGATGCGTCAGCGTATGGCCGCAACCGAGGAGGACATCAAAAAGGTTAATGAGGTTATCGGCGCGCAATCCAAGTTGGGTGTTATCGGCGGTACGATACAGAAGACAGGCGCACAGCAGATAGCAACCTTTTTGAAAGAGAAAGGCACGTTGGAGCTGCTGATACCATCCATGAACGACCTTTTGGCACAGCAGAAAGGTTTGAACGCCACGCAGGAGGATGCAAGAAGTGTGGCAAACCTCATGGGCAAGGCCATGACTGGGCAGACATCGGCGTTAAGGCGTGTGGGTATCACGTTCAGCGAGGCCCAAGAAAACATTATGAAGTACGGCACGGAGCAGCAGCGTGCCGCCATGTTGGCACAGATTATCACCGATAATGTGGGACACATGAACGCCCAACTTGGCAAGACTGATGCAGGACAGCTGAAGCAAGCCGAGATGCAGTTTGCAGCCATTAAGGTACAAATCGGTGAATTGGTTTCCAAGTGGTTGCCTAAGATTGCATTTGCGGTACAGGCGTTGACTATCGTAAATTCCATGATTGCGTTAGGCAACAGCATAAAGGGCGTAACAATGGTTATCGCCAAATTCGGCATAACGACAAAGGCGGTAAATGCCGTTTGCATAGGTTTCAGAGCATCCGTTGTTGGCTTGACAGCCGTAACGAGAGTGATGCAAGCGGCATTTACCGGGGCGACCATCGGGGCGACCACCCTAAAGGTAGCCATTAAGTCTTTGCTTATTTCTACAGGTGTGGGCGTGGCAGTCTGGGCATTGACGGAAGCAATTTCGCATTTTGCCACTTCATCGGATAAGGCGGCAGGAAGCACCAAGCAACTGACAGCCGAGGAAGAGGCGGCGCAAGCTGCAAGACAGCAGGAGGCGCAGCAGAGAGCCGAGATTTTGGCGGCAATAGACATCAACATAGCCAAGCTAAAGGCGTTCAAGGGCAGCAAGGAGGAAGAAAAGAAACTTGTTGGCGAGATGAACAATACCTACGGTGATGCTATGGGCTACTATTCCACCGTGGCGCAGTGGTACACGGCACTTGTTGGCAACTCCAAGGCGTACTGTAATCAGATGATTAACGAGATACGCATTAGGGATTTGGCTAACAAGGCGGCGGACTTACAGCAGAAACGGCACGACTTTACCCACGACGACAACGGTAAGACACGCCGTTTCAGCAAAAAGCGCAAGACCCGACAGGTTGCAATAGGGCAAGTGGACGCGGGGGACGGCAAGATTATTCCACAGTATGCAGATGTGGAGGTCAAGGGGTCAAGCGACTACGAGAAAGCCAAAGCCAAGGTTACAGACCTTTACCGGAAGGAGCAAGTCGTGAGAAAGCAAATGGAAAGTCTGGTAAGGGAAAATACCAAAATCACATACAAGCAGTATGATGGTTACAGCAAGACAGCCCCGACCACACCGACCAAGACCACGACACCAAAGACAACTGACAAGAAAGAGGAACCGAAGACGTACATCGAAAAGCTGCAGGCGCAGCTGTCTGCTGCTCAGAAGACCAAGGACAACGCCCTGACCGTAGATGCAAGAGTAAAAGCCGATGCCAAGATAGCCGACATACAACGGCAGATAGACGAGGCGACAAAGGGCAAGGTTTCAATCGAAGCTGCTACCGAGCCGACCTATATCGTGGCAGGATCCGCCGCCGATAAACGCAAGAGCTACAGCAACGCACAGCAGCGCATCGGCAACATCCGCCAGGACTACGACTCTGGACTGATAGACAAAGCCTCAGCACAGAAAGCTATTGCCGACATCAACGACCAGCTCTCTGCGCTCGGGCTGAAACCTATCGAAGTGCACTTCAAGACACCCATCGAAGAGTTGCAAGAGCAACTGCAGAACGCAAAGCGCAGTCTCGATGAGGCTACAACCATCGAGGCGAAAGTCAAAGCCTCAGCAAAAATCGCAGAAATACAGGCAGAGATAGACGAGGCGACAAAGGGTGAGGTTTCTATCGCCGCCGAAGTAGAACCAGAATACATCGAACAAGGCTCCGTCGCCGACAAGCGTCAGAGCTACAGCAATGCGCAGCAGAAAGCAAGCCGCATTCAGTCGGACTTCGAGATAGGCATCATCGGCAAAGATGAGGCTATGAAACAACTCGAAGATCTGGACGCAGAGCTGACGCAGCTCGGACTGAAGCCACTGAAGATAGACATCAAGACAAGTGACATCGACGATGCAAAAAATAAAATGGAAGGAGCGTGCTCAGCAGCCAGCGCAATGGGCAGCAGTCTTTCTTCTCTCGGTAATGCGACAGGCGTGCCTGAGCTGAATGTTGCAGGAGTGTTGGCGCAATCTATTGCGGTAATGACTGAGGGGTTCGCTACGGCGACTGCACAGGCTGCAACGCTCGGCCCTTGGGCTTGGATAGGCTTTGCTGCTACCGGCATAGCCCAGCTTGCCGCAATGATTTCTGCAATGAAAAACCTCAACGGCTTCGCCTC
>ERZ780100.847-NODE-847-length-12335-cov-4.222801_pt1 | contig 12335 bp, 10 predicted proteins | sample MGYA00511573_ERZ780100 | MGnify/ENA primary metagenome ERZ780100 (study PRJEB29588, sample SAMEA2161876) | human gut metagenome | biome: human gut; feature: human-associated habitat; material: faeces | place: Denmark | collected 2008/2010 ...
GTCGGAAAACGAAAGTAGGAAGAAAACTACTTCGTTTTCCTCCTACTCGATTGTCTAATTTTGTGCTGCATAAAAACTGAACACCAAGTGTGTTTTATAAAACTAAAAGACCAGAATTGTTATGTTGTTTTTAGAAAAACTATTCGTCTCTCCGAGGGCTACGGTGCGTGTGATTTCATTGATAAATCTTATTCTTTCCGCTCTTGCCGGGGCGTTGTCGGGATTTGGCTCAGCCTTGTTCACGACCTTGTTCGGACTCAATGTTTCGGCTTCCATATTGTTCATGGTGCCTGACGAGTATAATGACTACAGGTCGTCCGTGTTGAATTCAGCGCTTACGATGTCGCTGTCCGTATTCGTGTCATTGCTGCTGGGAATGGATCTGATCGGAGAAAAACTGTGCATCATACTATATGTCCTGTGCTCGATGATTCCGCTATGCGCATGTCTGATTTCCAGGACTTTCAAGGCAATGCGTGATGAGAACTATCTGGTGACCAAGGTTTCAGGCTGGGAGATAATGTTATGTCTCATCAAGATGTGTTTTCTGGTGGCATTCATGTCCGTGGGGCTGCTGACATCCGTGTGCGCCATGCTCTTCGCCAGGTGGTGGGTGCGGATTCTGGCTATACTTTTCGCCGGTTTTTTCTATGCGTTAATCTATCTCAGGAATATAACATCTTCTCCTATACTTCATTATACGGATACGGGCATTCCTCTCGGTGAACGTGACGTTTATTCTTGCGTCTTGCATCCGTCCAAGTTCAAGGAAGATTTCAGTTACATGTATGACAAGATGCTGGCACTTCTGGAGAAGGAACAGCCGTATCTGGACCCGGAATATTCTTTGGATGACATGACTAGGGCGCTGTTCTCCAACAAATCTTATATGTCGAAACTGATCAATATCTGCACGGGGCTGAATTTCAGCCAGCTGATCAACAAGTACCGGGTGAACCATGCGCGGGAACTCTTTTTGGCGGACAATGACTTGAAAGTGTGCGAATTGGCAGATTTGTCAGGATTCCATTCCTCGGTGTCGTTCAATATGGCGTTCAAGCTGTTCTATAAAGTGACGCCAGGAGTCTGGTGCAAGGAAATCAGGGACAAGGCGGCTATTGAAGGGAAAGACCTTTCCAATCTTCAGGAACTGGCGCTGTGATTTCTATCGGCAGCTTGCTTACCGGGTGAATGAAGCTGATATGTCTGGCCATGAGGGAAATGCCTCCGTCGCGGTTGGACCTGGGAGCGCCGTATTTGAGGTCGCCTTTTATGCAGCAGCCTATTCCTGCCAGCTGGCAGCGGATCTGATGGTGGCGGCCTGTGTACAGGAGAACCTCCAGAAGATAGTATCTTTCAGTCCTGTCAATGAGCTTGTAGTGGAGTCTTGCAAGTTTGGCCTCCTTCTCCTTGCCGGTGCGGCTGATGAATGACTTGTTCATCTTCTCGTTGCGTGTCAGCCAGTTCTCCAGGTCTGCCTCTTCCGGCTCCGGCTTGTTGCATACCAGTGCCCAGTAGGTCTTGTGGACATTGCCTTCTCTGAACATGGCGTTCAGGCGTTCCAGTGCCTTGGAGGTCTTGGCGAGGATTGTTATGCCGCTGACAGGGCGGTCCAGTCTGTGCGGTATGCCCATGAAGACCTGACCCGGTTTGGAATCACGCATTGCTATGAATGCCTTGTATTTTTCGCCGAGCGGCTCGTCTCCTGTCTTGTCACCCTGGACGATTTCGCCGACCTTCTTGTTGACGGCGAGAATGTGGTTGTCTTCGTATAATATTCTGGATTCCAGGTCTTTATATTCGTATTCCGGTAATGTTCTGTAAACCATGTCAGAAATATGTGTAATGTCAAATTGTTTGTTTGCGGGGCTAAAGTTAGATAAAATATGACAAATTGTCATAAAATAATTGCGCTTGGGGCATTGGCACGGCATTGGATAAATGTCAAGGCGTTGTCGGCCGGATGGCAGGCAGCGGTCCGGGCAAACAGTCCGGATGTTACAAACGATAATAAAAAATAGGAGATAAATATTATGGGAAAAATCATTGGAATCGACTTGGGTACGACCAACTCCTGCGTAGCAGTGATGGAAGGTAACCAGCCTACAGTCATAATCAACAACGAAGGTCAGAGAACGACTCCTTCAGTAGTCGCATTCACCGAAGGTGGTGAGAGAAAAGTAGGTAGCCCTGCAAAACGTCAGGCTATCACCAATCCTAAGAACACCGTATTCTCCATCAAGAGATTCATGGGTGAAACTTATGATCAGGTAAACAAAGAAATCGAGAGGGTTCCTTACACTGTCGTAAGGGGCGAGAACAATACGCCTCGTGTAGAAATCGAGGGACGTCAGTATTCACCGCAGGAAATTTCAGCAATGATTCTTCAGAAGATGAAGAAGACAGCTGAGGATTACTTGAGGCAGCCTGTAACAGAGGCAGTCATCACAGTTCCTGCATACTTCTCAGATTCACAGCGTCAGGCTACCAAGGAAGCCGGCAAGATTGCGGGTCTCGATGTAAAGCGTATCATCAACGAGCCTACTGCAGCTGCGCTTGCTTATGGTCTTGACAAGAAAAATAAGAATATGAAAGTCGCTGTGTTCGACCTCGGTGGTGGTACATTCGATATTTCCATCATGGAACTCGGTGACGGTGTGTTCGAAGTGAAATCCACGAATGGTGATACCCATCTTGGCGGTGATGACTTCGACCAGAAGGTTATCGACTGGCTTGCACAGGAATTTGCTGCAGAGAACGGCGGCGCTGATTTGAAGAAAGACCCTATGGCTCTTCAGAGACTTAAGGATGCTGCCGAGAAAGCGAAGATCGAGCTTTCCAACCAGACTTCTACGGAAATCAACCTTCCTTACATCATGCCTGTAGACGGTGTTCCTAAACACCTCGTAAAGACATTGACAAGAGCTAAATTCGAACAGCTTTGCGATGACTTGTTCCAGAGAACCATCATCCCTTGCCGCAAGGCACTTGAGGATGCACGTCTGAGCGCGTCACAGATTGACGAAGTCCTGCTTGTAGGTGGTTCAAGCCGTATTCCTAAGGTTCAGGAAATCGTGAAGGAATTCTTCGGAAAAGAGCCTAACAGAAGCGTTAACCCGGATGAGGTCGTCGCTATCGGTGCCGCTATCCAGGGCGGTGTGCTCGCCGGTGATGTAAAGGATGTCCTTCTTTTGGATGTAACTCCGCTTTCACTTGGTATTGAGACACTTGGCGGTGTGATGACCAAGCTTATCGCTTCTAATACCACTATTCCTACACGTAAGTCAGAGGTGTTCTCTACCGCTGTGGACAATCAGCCTTCAGTAGAAATCAAGGTGCTCCAGGGTGAGCGTCCGATGGCCAAGGACAACAAGCAGATCGGTGTATTCCATCTGGACGGCATTGCTCCGGCTCCGAGAGGAATTCCTCAGATCGAGGTAACATTCGATATTGATGCCAACGGTATCCTGAACGTATCCGCAAAAGACAAGGCTACAGGCAAGGAACAGAACATCCGTATTGAGGCTTCATCAGGACTTAGCGAAGATGAAATCCAGAGGATGCGTGACGAGGCCAAGGCCAATGAGGCTGCCGACAAGGCTGAGAAGGAGAGAGTCGATAAGATCAATAATGCTGACGCGCTCTGCTTCCAGTCTGAGAAGAACCTCAAGGACTATGGCGACAAGATCCCTGCAGACAAGAGAGATGCCATCAATTCTGCTCTTACAAGCCTTAAAGAGGCTGTCAAGAACCAGAACATCGCTGACATCGAGACATACACCAAGAGCTTGGAAGAGGCTTGGCACAGTGCTTCCGAGAGCATGAATGCCGGTGCACAGGGCGGCCCACAGGCTGGTCCTCAGGGTCCACAGGGCGGAAACTACGGTCCTCAGAACGGTCCTGACAATCAGGGTCCTGACGAGCAGTAGTCTGCAGAAAATATTGTAATTCAGCAGAAAAATTGTAATTTTAGGGGACGACCGAGAAGTGACTTGACTTTAAGGCCGTCCCCTTATTGGTTTAAAAACAGAAAATTATGACTTACTGGTTAAGTTTCGGCTTGCTCATGCTTGCAAGCTTTTTGGTTCAGAATATGCTTCAGCGCAGATTCGAAAAATACTCAAAAGTCCCTCTGACAAATGGAATGACAGGTGCGGAAGTGGCACGTAAAATGATGAATGACAACGGTATATATGACGTGAAAGTGGAGTGCATTCCGGGTATGCTTACCGACCACTACAACCCTGCCACCAAGACCGTGAATCTGAGTGAGGCAGTTTATTCCGGCCGTTCAGTGGCTGCTGCTGCAGTTGCGGCGCACGAGTGCGGTCATGTCGTACAGCATGCCGTGGGTTACGCCCCGCTCAAGATGCGTACAGCCCTTGTTCCGATCGTGACCTTCTCCAACAATATCGTCATGTGGATTCTCCTCTTCGGCGTCATGATGGTGAATGTCTTTCCTGCCCTTCTCTGGTTGGGCATCATACTGTTCGCGGCTACGACACTTTTCAGTTTCGTGACCCTGCCGGTGGAAATCAATGCAAGTTCACGTGCGGTAAACTGGCTGGAATCACCAATTATGAAACTAAGCCGATGGCCATCGATGCGCTCAAATGGGCAGCATACACTTATGTCATCGCAGCGCTCAGCTCATTGGCAACATTGTTCTACTATATTTCAGTAGCGAGAAACAGGAATTAGCGGTATGGCGGAGCTGGATGAGAAATTCATGCGGGAGGCGTTGCGGGAGGCGAAAGCTGCTGAGGAGGAAGATGAAATCCCTATCGGTGCGGTAATTGTCTTCGCAGGCCGGGTGATAGCCAAAGGCCACAATATGACTGAACGGCTCCATGACCCTACTGCTCATGCGGAAATGATAGCGATTACGGCTGCGACCGAAGCGATGGGCGGCAAATACCTGAATGACTGTACGTTGTATGTCACAGTGGAGCCCTGCCCGATGTGTGCGGCGGCTTCTGCCTGGGCACAGGTGGGCAGGATAGTCTATGGCGCCACTGACCCCAAGCGGGGATGTTCGCTCTTCACGCCTTCTCTGCTTCATCCCAAGACTGAAGTCGTATCCGGCGTCCTCGCGGAAGAGTGCGGAGGAATGGTTACGGAATTTTTCAGAAACAAAAGGTAATATATTATGGAAGAACAGATGGCTCTCGGAGACGATTACAAGATAATCAATGACAAGACCGACGCGGCCGGAGTGCGTCATATAACTGCGGCGCCCAGCGCATTGGTCTGCTCCAAACAGATAGATTTCGATATAGTGGATGGCAAGATCCACAATCTCAAGTACTTGCGCGGCTGTGACGGCAACCTTCAGGCTATCGGAAGGCTTCTCGAGGGAATGCCTGCTGAGAAGGCCAAGGACATCCTGCTCGGCGTGAACTGCCACGGCAGAGGCACGTCCTGCACTGACCAGCTGGCGAGGATACTCGAAAAGCAAGTCCTCTGACTTTCAGGCCGGATGATGCCGCAAGACAGAGTCGCGAGTATATAAAACAAATAAAAAGAGACCGGCTTTTCAGTCGATCTCTTTTTATTTTTCAGTGCAGTAGAGGGATTAGAATCTCTCCTCTGAAGAAACAGTCAGCTTCTTGCGTCCATGGCGACGGCGGGAAGCCAGTACGCGACGACCGTTAGGTGTGGACATGCGCTCACGGAATCCGTGTTTGTTTACGCGTTTGCGTACAGATGGTTGAAATGTTCTTTTCATTATCTTACTTTTTTATATTTTCTACAAATAGGATTGCAAAGGTAGCCTTTTTCATCTTAAATGCAAAATTTTTCCAAAGTTTTTATCCCTCTTTTTCGAAAAAAGCCCAAGATTCATTATCTTTGAATGATTCGGGAAAGATTCGGACAAGGTCCGGATGTGGCCTGACAGCTTAACGGGAAGATTTCGATGAAAGAAAAATTATACCTGATTGACGGACACGCATTGATATTCAAGATGTACTACGCATTTCTGCGCCGTCCCATGATCAACTCGAAGGGGGAGGACATGTCCATCCTCTTCGGCTTCACCAAATATATCCTTGAACTCATTTCAAGAGAAAAACCCGAGTATCTCGCAGTGGCTTTCGACCCGCCGGGAGGCACATTCCGGAACCAGATGTATCCCGAGTACAAGGCCAACCGTACTGCCACACCTCAGCTCGTAATCGATGCCCTTGAACCTCTGATGAAGATATGTAAGGCTCTGGGTATCACAACATTGATGATGCCGGGCTTCGAGGCGGATGATGTGATCGGGTCAATGGCGAAGAAACAGGCTGCCGCAGGCCTTCAGGTATATATGGTAACGCCGGACAAGGATTACGGCCAGCTCATCGACGATGACATTTTCCAGATCAAGCCGGGAAAGGCAGGCGGTGAGGATGAGGTCGTGGACGTGAAGGCGATCTGCGAAAAATACGGCATCAGCAGCCCGTCTCAGGTTATCGAGATGCTTACCATCTGCGGAGACACCGCGGACAATGTCCCGGGAGTAAAGGGTGTCGGCGAAGTGGGCGCAGGGAAGCTGATAGCCAAATACGGAACAGTAAAGAACATCTATGAGCATATATCGGAACTGTCTGCACGTCAGCAGGTCATGTTCCGTGAAGCGGAGCAGCATATCGGACTGAGCCACGATCTCGTGACCATCAAGACCGACATTGACCTGCCTGAAGAGGATATGCATGTGGCCCTGGCATTCACTCCTGAGGTCGCGGAACTTTTCAGCCATTATGAGTTCAATTCTCTCAGGAAGCTCATTCCGGATGCCTCAGGAGCTGGTCTCCAGACAAAGAATGTGCAGTCGGCGGAACTGAAGATAGAAGAAGTTTCTGCAGTGGAGCTTTCAGAACTGGCAGGCAGCAAAGGTGCAGTCGGCATTGTCACAGATGCTTATGAACCCGGTATTTTCGGGGAAGCAGCAGGGATTGCGGTGGCAGTGGAAGACGGGGAGCTGTCCGCGAAGGTGGCATTCGGCGCTCCATCTGAATTCAAGTCTCTCCTGGAAAACGAAGACATAAAAAAATACGGTTATGACCTCAAGCTCCAGATGCTGCTTCTGGAGAACGAAAGCATTGACTTGAAAGGTAACCTATTGGATAACAGTCTGATGCATTATCTTCTGAATCCGGAAACAAGCCACAGGCAGGAGATGCTCGCCAAGACATTTCTGGGCATTGACCTGGAAAAGGAAGAAGAGGCAGAGGCTCCGGCGAGTCTTTTCGACACTCCGGCTGATGAGGACGGAAAGGTGGCGAGACGCTATGCGTCGGCAGCGGTATTGACCGGCATTGTGATACGAAAGGAACTGGAGAAAGCGGGCCTGGACAAGTTGTACTCCAAGATGGAGGAGCCGCTTATGAGAGTGCTGGCGAAGATGGAACGCGACGGCGTGAAGGTGGATCTTGCTCAGATTGAGGACTTTGCGGACTCTCTCAGACGTGAGACCACAGCGCTTGAGGCGGAAATCCGTGAACTTGCGGACGAGCCGTCACTGAACATATCTTCCCCGAAACAGGTGGGTGATGTGCTTTTCGACAAGCTGAAGCTCGATCCGAAGGCAAAGAAGTCAGGCAGAGGAAGTTACACGACGGACGAAGCCACGCTTACGGCCATCATTGACAAGCATCCCGTGGTCGGCAAAATCCTCGAATACCGTGCAGTGAAGAAACTCCTTTCCACGTATATAGAGCCGTTCCCGTCATACGTCTCCAACATTGACGGACGTGTGCATACTACATTCAATCAGGCACTTACGGCGACGGGGAGACTCAGCTCGTCCGCCCCGAACCTCCAGAATATCCCGGTGCGCACAGAACGCGGCAGAGAAATCAGGAAGGCATTTGTCCCAGGCACGGCAGACGGCGTGATCGTGTCGGCGGACTACTCCCAGATCGAGCTGCGCATCATGGCCCACCTGAGCCAGGACAAACATCTCGTGGAGGCATTCAGAAACGGCATTGACATTCATTCCGCCACTGCGGAGAAGATTTTCGGCGTAGCTCACGAAGAGGTGACGCCGGACCAGAGGCGGGTGGCCAAGACCGCGAACTTCGGCATAATGTACGGCATCTCGTCTTTCGGTCTGGCACAGCGCCTGGGCATATCCAGGACAGAAGCCAAGAAACTGATAGACGATTACTTCGCCGCATTCCCGGCAATCCGCGCATTCATTGACGATACAGTGGCGGCAGCAAGAGAGAACGGCTATGTGGAGACATTGTTCGGCAGGAGACGGTACCTGCCCGACATCAATTCCAAGAACGCGACAGTCCGTGCCCTTGCGGAGCGCAATGCGGTCAATGCCCCGATCCAGGGCACTGCGGCCGACATAATCAAGATGGCGATGATCAATGTGGACCGGAAATTGACAGAAGCGTCCCTGAAGAGCAAGATGGTCCTGCAGATACACGACGAACTGCTTTTCGATGTGCCCGAGGGGGAAACCCGGACATTGATGAAGGTGGTGAAGGATTGTATGGAAAATGTAATGGAACTGTCAGTTCCGCTAACGGTAGAATGTAATTATGGCAAAAACTGGCTCGAAGCTCATTAGTATCAATGATGAGGAACTCGTCAAGATGGCTCTTGACGGGAATCAGAAAGCGTTTACCGCCCTGCATGCCAAGTATCAGCTGGCTGTATTCCTGCACGTCGGGAAAATCATACAGGACCCCGAAGAGGCGGCCGACGTCTGCATAGAAAGTTTTGCCAATGCCTTCCAGAAACTGGACACATTCGACAGGACCAAGAAATTTTCCACATGGCTCTTCGCCATCGCCAAGAACAAGGCCTTGGACCACAGCATCAAGCAGTCCGGAAAAAGCAAGGGCATGATGGATGTCCTGCCCATAGATTCGCCTGACGTGGGACAGACCGAAATCGCAGATGAGGAACAGCCTGGCCCTGAGGAAGTTATCATCATGAGCCAGGACCACGAGAAATTCCTCTCCTGCATAGAAGGCCTGCCGGAACTCTACCGCGACATTGCCAAAATGTGCTACGTGGACTATCTCGGCTACAAGGAAATATCCGAAAAGACGGAACTGCCGATCAATACAGTCAAGACCAGAATCAGCCGCGCCAAAGCTCTGATTGTGGAGAAAATGCTTGAAGAAGAATAAGTTATGAGTTTCAATGATTTCATACAGACCGTAAGGACTTCGTTCCCCGACATCACGCCGGCCCAGGAAGAAGCATTCAGGTCAATGGAAAAACTATATGGCGAGTGGAACGCGAAAATCAATGTCATATCGCGCAAAGACATTGACAGTCTCTACGTCAGGCACGTGCTCCATTCCCTCGCCATCGCCCGCTATCTGAAAGAAGTGCGGCCCGAAATATATTCGCAGTGGACATCAGGACAGAAGAAGGTCAATGTCCTGGACCTCGGCACAGGAGGCGGTTTCCCCGGCATTCCGCTGGCGGTACTGTTCCCGAAAGTCGATTTCGTGCTGTGCGACTCGGTCGGCAAGAAGACCATCGTCGCCGAGGCCGTGTCCAAGTCGCTCGGACTTGCCAATGTGACAGTGGTCAATGCCCGCGCAGAGTCCCTGGGCAGGGTTTTCGACTATGTCGTGTCCAGAGCAGTGACGGCGCTTGACAATTTTTGGCCATGGGTGGCCGGCTGCTACACCGGCGACATATTCTACCTGAAGGGTGGAGATTTCGCGGAAGAACTCTGCCGGATGATGAGCGTGGCCGGACTCCGCCCGGGTTCCGTAAGGACCTGGAAGATACAGGATTGGATCAATGACCCTGTTTTCGAGGAGAAATACGTGATAGATATTCCGGTGGGTTCCAGAAAAAGATAGACATGGGAGAAAACTGGACTTTCGACGCTGAAAATCTGACAGTCGGCTACGACGGGAAGACTGTCATTGCCGATGTGAACTTCTCGGTCGTGGCAGGGGAGCGGATACTCCTTTGCGGAGCCAACGGCTTGGGCAAGAGCACATTGCTGCGCACTCTCGCCCTTCTGCAGCCGCCCGTTTCAGGGAAATGTTCATTTTCCTCCGGCAATGAAAAACGCCGCACAGTCCTCATACCTGCAAGAATACCTAAAGTGCAGGGCTTCAGCGTGGAGCAGTTCGTGGCAGCAAGCTGTTATCTCGAAACCGACTGGCTGGGCCGTATTCCCGCGCGTCTGAAAAACCAGATAAAGACCGCGGTAGAGAACGTCGGAATCCCCGAACTCCTGCACCGGGACATCTCCACACTCAGCGACGGCGAATTCCAGAAAGCGGCCATTGCTACTGCATTGGTACAGAAAGCCGATGTGGTCCTGCTCGATGAGCCGACAGCCTTCCTCGACGTGGACAGCCGCGCGGCAGTGCTTTCCACCATCGACTCCATGTCTCCGGAAATCTCGGTCATTTTCTCCTCACACGACATCTACGAGGCCTCCCGGCATTGTAACCGCATCTTCGGAATCGTACGGGACGCCGGAACGCCCAAATTCATTGACTCGGACGCGAATGCATCTGTGGCAGTGCGCAGAGCCGTCCTTTCGGAGTGCTTCAGGAGCGCTGCTTCCGTGCTGTAAAGAGCACCACGCTACTTCCGGGTTATGAAATAGAGAATCAGAGGAATGCCGATCAATGCGATAGTGCTTCCGGCCGGTACGGGAGTCGGAAATATCTGCGTAAGCAGGTCGCCGGCAAGACTGATGGCGGCACCGGTAAACAGCGAAAGCGGCAGAACAGTCCGCATGGACGACTGCCCGGAAATCTTCTTGGCGATATGCGGCGCGATAATGCCGACAAAGCCCACAGGCCCGCAGAACGCAGTTACCGCCCCGGTTGTGATACAGCATCCGAACATGGTCACGATACGGGTGAGGCGGACATTGGCCCCGGACGCGCAGGCGTACTCGTCCCCGAAAAGCAGCAGATTCAGACTCTTGCTCTGCCACAGCGCCACTACAAACCCTATCACCAGCGCCGCAGCCATGATCTCGACCGAGCTCCAAGTGCTGTTCCCGAAACTTCCGGCCGCCCAGCTCCAGTATGTCTTGAGCCTGCTGTCGTCTGTCTGATAGGCGATTACGGAAGTCAATGCACTTGTGATAAAGCCTGCCAGAACGCCGATTATCAGCATCTCCGAGGACCTGCGGATTTTCAGGGAAAGAAGCAGGACGATGAGCGAGACCGCCATCGCACCGACAGCCGCAGCAGAACTGATTGCCAGGCCCGAATCAAGCAGTGAAGAATGTGAAGCGGAAAGCATCACGGCCGTGGCCACACCTGCGCCCGCTCCTGCGCTGACTCCCAGAATGTGCGGGTCCGCCAACGGGTTCCTGAACACCGCCTGCATCTGCGCACCGGAAAGCGAAAGCGCCGCCCCGGCAAAAATCGCAGTAACGATACGCGGAAGTCGCAATTCTTTTATTATCAATGCATTGTCAGATTCGTTGCCGCAGAATAGCGTTCCGAAAATCTCGCCCACACCGATGCTCGTGCGCCCGGACATCAGGTCAATGACGCAAAGCACAAGTACCAGGACCAATGTCGCGGCCCATACTGCTGTGAGCCTCTTATTCATCGGTAGAGCTGTGCTTGTCGGATATTGATTTTACAGGAATGACCGCCATTATCAGTCCGATAAGGCAGACACAGACGGAAGTGAGCAGAATGTCAGACCACTTCAGGATGACAGGGTAAGCAGGCGTGGCGAATCCCCCCGGCATCTTTATGAAGCCGAAATGCTGCTGCAGCAGGGCGAAACCGATGCCCACCACCAGTCCCACCACCAGTCCGGCCAACGATATGAACCATCCTTCCGTGATGAAAATCCTGTTTATCAGCCCATCCTGAGCCCCAAGGCTGCGCAGCGTGGCGATATCGTTCTTCTTCTCGATAATCAGCATTGACAGGCACCCGAAGATGCTGAAAGCGATTATGACAATTATGAAAATCAATATGAGGAATATAGCGGCCTTCTCGTACTGCATCATTTTGTACAATGCCGGATTCTGCTGGAACCTGTCACGCACGAGGTAGCCGTCACCGAGCCTCTCTTTCAGTCCGTCAATGATTTTCCTCACGCCCTTCTCGCCATACTCCGGCGCTATCCTGATTTCGATGTCCGACACCTCGTCCTTGTAGTCCAGCAGTTCACGCATGGTCTCGATAGGGACGATCATCAGATTGGCGTCAACCTCTGCATTGACCGAAAACACTCCTGCAAGATAGACCTTCACCATCTCGATGGAAGCGGCAGGGTTCGCAAGCGAGATCCTGCGGTCCCTTGCGGGGTAGTAGATCTCAATCGGGGCTACGAAACGAGGATTCATATCCATGCTGTAGGCAGTCTTGGCGCCGATT
>ERZ780100.849-NODE-849-length-12286-cov-2.879814_pt1 | contig 12286 bp, 17 predicted proteins | sample MGYA00511573_ERZ780100 | MGnify/ENA primary metagenome ERZ780100 (study PRJEB29588, sample SAMEA2161876) | human gut metagenome | biome: human gut; feature: human-associated habitat; material: faeces | place: Denmark | collected 2008/2010 ...
TTTCGCCGGCAGAGCCTTGGCGGGATGAGAGCAGGGATGAAATGCTCCGCATGACATTGCATGTCGACGGGAAGCCGGACTATCAGGAAATCAGCGCGCCCGGAGGACTATGTGGTGGACGATACCAAGTATCAGATCACCATTACCACCGAGACCTTGAACATCACAGAGACACGGACGAACATCATGGCAAAGGGCAGCCTTATCGTCCGCAAGGTAGATGTTACCGCCAGCCCGCTCACCGGTGCGGAGCTGCTGCTGGAGACCTCTGCAGACGGCGAGACGTGGGCGGAGGTGGGCAGAATTACTACCGACAGCACAGGCGTTGCCAAGTGGGAGAATCTTAAAATCGGTGCGCAGTACCGCGTGACGGAAACCAAAGCTCCCGCAGGGTATACGCTGCTGACCGAGCCGCTGTTCACGGGAACGCTGGACAGCAGCAACCGAGATGTCACCATCACCGCCTGCAACAATGCGGGATTTGCCCTGCCGTTCACGGGCAGCAACGGTTTTATTGCACTCATTATGTTTGCAGCACTCATGCTTTGCATGGGTGTTTATTTTTGCAAAAAATCTGATTTTACGAAGGAGACAACCAAATGAAAAATATCCATCGCGTAGTGGCGCTGCTGCTGTCGGCGCTTATGGCCTTCGGCCTGATGACCACGGCGTCTGCCGCAACAGATTCTGCGCCTACCATCGACACCACGAAAAAGGCATCCCTGAGCATCTATAAATACGACATCACCAAGGCCGGCAACGATGGCGCGTGGGACGCGGAGTCCTACGTTTCTACCGGCCTGCATGACGACACGGTTATCGACAAGCTGAGCAAATACGCCATTCAGGGCGTGGAGTTCACCTACCTCCGTGTTGCCGACATCGCCATGAACAATGAAGTGCTGGACGGTCAGCGCACGGTGGGCGTGCTGTATGGCTTCGACGGCGCTGACGCGGTGCTGTCCGCCATCGGCGTAACGGCCGCAGATGCCCACAAGAGCGAAAACGGCAAAAACTATTACACTTCCGATTTGCTGAACAACAAGCTCTCCGCCGTCCTGACCGCCAACGCTACCGCCGCCAAGAACGCGCTGGAAGCTGCGGTCAAGAATGGCACGACCATGACCGAGACGGACGCTGCCGGTCACACCTCTGCTTCTGATATGGAACAGGGCCTGTACCTGGTGGTGGAGACCCGCGTCCCTGAGAATGTCACCAGCACCTGCAACCCCTTCTTTGTGTCTCTGCCCATGACTACCATTGATGGCGCGGCGTGGAACTACGATGTGACCGTTTACCCCAAGAACCAGACCGGCAATCCTACGTTGGATAAGACCGTGCGTGAAGCAAAAAACTCCACCGGCAAAAATACCGGCAGCCTGACCGACATCCAAAACCAAGCTGTGATCCACCTAAGACCAGTAACCACCAAGGGAGGGACTTCCGTCCCTCCCTTGGTGGTTGTCCAGCAGTTTGCCGCAATCGGGGCGGGCTTATGCCGGCAGGTTGATATGACCGATTTTATCCAGCGCAGAGAGATCAACGCTTTCCACATATGCTTTGATCTCGTCATCGCCGAGAGAGTCACCCGGCTGAGAAACCAGGCTGATAAATGCGTTCTCGCCGTTGTAAAGGACAATGAACTGATGGTTGCCGGAGTAAACAGACACTGTCTCGCCATGCGCGGTGGTATACGACCATTCATGGTATTCATGGGCATCATCCAGAGAAATGCAGTCGATGCTCATGCTCCCCTTCACCCGGCGGTTTATGGCAATGAAGCAGAAGCGTTCTTCCTCGCCGCCGGTGCTCCAGTCGTCCCCGCAGGAGAAGGAGCCGTCGTTCCATACCCGATAATCGGGGATGCTCTGCCGTGACGGGTTTTCCATTGTCAAAAAGCCATCGCTGCCGATGATCTCACAAAGGCTTGTATACCCGGAGCCTTCGTATAGATCGTCCCACGGCTTGAGAGCATATTTTTCACTGATCTCAAGGAACTTGTTGACCAGCGTTTCCGTGTAAAGGCCGTTGTAGAGCCTTCGATGGGCTTCGCCCCAGTCGCCCAGAGGCTGGTGCAGCGCATCTCCGTTATAGCCGTTTGCTTCGTAGGAGCTGGAGAAGGCGTTGAACTCGCGGGAGGCCTCGTATTCGGGGGAGCCGATGCAGCCCTGCATGCTGATGGTCATTCCGTCAGCCAGCTTTTTGCCTGCATATTCACCGTTCACATAGCTGTCGGAAACGATCTGCCTGCCCATCACAGCGTCTCTGATACCAAACAGATTCACCGCGTAGGCCCCCACGCACATGGCGCACAAAAGCGCTATGACAGCCGCCGCCACCAGTACCGATCTTCTGACAGGTCTCTTTTTGTGAATCGTATAGTTTTCCATGTTCATAATCTCCTTTTCGGCATCAGATGCCTCAACCGTCTGCATCAGGTCGATGGCATCCAGTATAAACTTCGGATCAATATTGTTGAACCCGGACAGAAAGTCAAACGATGTCATAGCAATCCCTCCTTAGATAAATATAGCCGTAATTTCTGCCTGGTTCGGAAAAGTGAGGTTTTGACCTTGCTTTGTGAACACTTACGCCGCGAGGCAATGTCCGCTATGGGAGCAAAGAGCCAGTAGCGGCACACGAAAATGTTCCGGTCGTCTGCGGAGAGCGTGTAAAGAAATTGATTTACCGCCGCGGCAAATTCCTTTCTCTCGTATGCCGCCTCCACGGAATCACCGGAAGAGACGGTGTCCTTCAGCTCGTCCAGCACAAGAGCCAGCTCGCCGCCGCCGCGCTTTTGGGAGTACTGCTCCCGCAGCCTCATCAGGCTGAGATTTCTGACAGTGGCTGCCACAAAAGCCCGAAAATACGTGGGGCGCTGCGGGGGAATGCTGCTCCACAGGGCCATGTAGGTATCAGACACGCACTCTTCCGCGTCCTGCGCATTGGATAAGATGCTGAGAGAAATTTTTGTGCAAAGCCTGCCGTACTTTTCATCGGTACGGGCGATGGCCTCCTGACTTCGCTGCCAGTATAGATCAATGATTCTTTCGTCCTCCATGACGGCCTCCTTTAAGAGCTCTCATCCAGTAAGTTGCAAAAAGCGGTGGACAGGTTACAGTTTTTTCAGCGGTGAATGTGGCTGCGCAAAATGCCCGAGGATAAACGGTGTCATCGTCATATTTTAGCGTCTTTCCGTCCGACAGGCAAGGAGAGGTACCGCAACGCCGCAGACAAGGGTGCGATCCAGGTCATCGCCGGACACCGGGGCTGGCACGGCGCGGATTACTTCCGACACATCGACCGCTTGGCTGTGGGCGACAGCGTTACGCTGACAAACTTATGGGAAACACTGACCTACACGGTGGCCGACATTCAGATCATCCAGCCCCATGAGGTGGACAAGATCAAGATACAGCAAAGCCGCGACCTGCTGACGCTGTTGACCTGCCATCCTTACGCCAACGGTGGGCGACAGCGGTATGTGGTGGTGTGTGAAAGAGCGGAAGTAACGCAGCAGCAAAGCCTATTGACAAAGAGTAATACGTATTGGAGGGATAACCTATGAGTATAAACCGAGAAACGGCAGCGTCTCTGCGGAAGCACTGCAAGGACATCGTGCAGCGGCGAGGAGGGATGGAGCTTGGATAAAAAGATTATCTCCATATACATGGGCAATCCCGACAACAGCAATCACGCGGAGCTGGAGCTGCCCGCCACGCCGTGGGAAATGGTGGATGTCATGGACAGACTGCGTCTGTCAGAGGGACAGGAACCCTATTGGCAGGTGGAGGACATGGGCCGATATGAATTTCTCGCCCCACACCTTGACGGGTATGACCTGTACCAATTCAACGCGCTGGCAGAGAAGCTCCGTACATTCAGCGATGTGGATGCCGTGGCCTTTGAGGGCTTAGTGCAGATGGAGCTTAACAATCTGTATCAGAACAACGGCGGTGATCTGACGCTCCGGCGGGTACTGGATCTGGCATACAGCGTGGATCGCTGCCATGTGGTGCTGGGGATCACGGACGATGCAGCACTGGGACAGTTCTACGTGGAGAACGATTTTCTCCCGGCTTTGGCAACCGTGCCGGACAGCGTATTGGAAATGCTGGACTACGAGAAGATCGGCAGATCGATGCGTGAGGGTGAGGGCGGCGTACTTACGCCCCACGGCTATGTGATGCAGGAGTCCGAGCTGCGGCAGGCCCCGTCCAACTTGGGCAGGCCGCCACGAAAGCCGCCGTATATGATCTATTTCCTCTGCGTCAGCGACGTCCGTGCTGTAAAGTTGTACCTACCCGCAAAGCAGGCGGAGCTGGACGCCGTACTGGACTGCCTGGAGGTGAACAGCTGGCAGGAGGTGCGGCTGGAGGAGTGCGATGCCGCCATGCCGGAGATGTGGCACTTCACGGATATGGCCTATGACGGCATGGAGCAGATCAACCGATTTGCACAGTGCCTGGAGGAACTGGACAGAAATAACGAACTGATAAAGTTCAAGGCTGTGGCCGGTCAGCTGGACATCAGAAGCCTGGACGATGCGCTTGCACTGGCAGAGCATCTGAGCGAATATGCCCTTGAGCCGGGGATCCATTCTCTGGAGAAATTGGCGAGGGATGAACTCTCCGTCATCGTGAACGATCCGGATCGTGACCTGCTGACGCGGCATTTGAACATGGAGGCCTACGGGGCAGCGCTGTTATGGCGGGATAAGGGAGTTTTCAGTGACTACGGCTATATCTGCCGCCCGGACGGACAGCCGCTGCAAGTACCGCGGCAAGGCGTGGACATGACCATGCAGTAAAATTTAACAACAATGGGGCCGCTTTCCGAAAAGGGATGGCGATCCCTCTTTTTGCGCCCTTTTCGGTGAACGGTCACCGGAAGGGAGTGCAAAAATGACGAAGGAAACCTTTGCCCTGTATCTGGAAAATGGATTTAAGGGGCGCAGAAATGTGATCAGCAGCCGGGAATTGGAGCGTGTGCTGGGCATCAGCGGGAACGAGCTGCGGCGGCGCGTCAATCGTCTGCGGCAGGACACCGTACCCATCGCGGCAGACCAGCGGGGCTACTACTTCGCAGAAACGGCGGCGGTGGTCTGGGAGACCGGCCGTTGGTTGCATACGATGCGCAGCGGACTGGACGCGGCTATCTCCGGACTGGAGCGTGCGTTGGAGAAATTTGATGCGTGACAGCCTGGTAAAGCTCATGCCTTGGATGGGCGGTAAGGGACAGCTTATGTGGGCCATACAGATGCTCTTGCCCATCCACTATAAAACACTGGTGGATGTGTTTGGCGGCAGCGGTATCATCACGCTGAATACCGCCGTGCCGAAGGGGTGCCTGCAAATATATAACGACCTGAACCACGACCTGTATAACCTACTTTTCTGCGTCAAGCACCGCCCTATGGCCCTGACGAAAGAACTGAGCTTTCTCCCGATCAATGCCCGCGACGAGTTTGATGTGCTGCGCAGACAGCTGCAGGGCGAGGACTTCACACAGCTGTATCTGGATGAGGAGCTGCAGCTGGCAGAGCAGATGTTCCCACCGCCGGAGGCGGAGGAGGTCAAGCGGCTGCTGCAAAGCCGTGCGGAGCTGTCGGATGTGCGCCGCGCCGCCGCTATCTACAAGCTGCAGCGATACAGCTATAACGGCAACGGCGACAGCTACGGCGTGAGCTCCTGTGATATACAGCGATTCTTTCGGGATGTTTGGGAGTGTTCTCACCGCCTGAAGGATGTAGCGCTGGAGAATAAGGATTTTGAGAGCATCATCACCGCCCATAATGACCCGCAGACCACGGTTTACTGTGACCCGCCCTATTATGAGGCGGAGCGTTACGCGGTGGAGTTTCCTCGCAGTGACCATCAACGGCTCCATGACGTACTGGCGCAGCATAGGGGCTTCGCCATGGTGTCCTATAACAACTGCGACTATATTCGCAGGCTCTACGAGGACTTTTTCATTTATGAAGTGGAGCGTCCCAACAGCCAATCCAAGAAGAAAAATGACATATACCGGGAATACATCATGACCAACTATGACCCCCGTGTTTTTGCATCGCAGATGACGATATTCGGCGATTACAGCAGCAATGGGAAGATATGCCGACTGGTGCATATCCCGGAACGACCTTTGAGAACTTGAGGAGGATCTATCATGAAGAACGAAATGACACTGGACAAGACCGGCCTGACCATCCCCGGCAGTGAGCTGGCAGAATGCGGCATGGCGGGCGTAGATCTGTCTGCCCAGATGACGCACAGCCTTCTGCTGCTTATGCCGCGTGAGATGACAGCGGTACAGACGGCAGACGCACTGGCCGGACTGTTTGACGCGGCGTCGCAGCTTGTGTCTGCCCTGCGGGACGCCTGTCGTATGCCCTGCTGCAAGGACTGCGATTCGGACGTGAGGGAATTTGACCTCGATGCCGTGCCTGCGCCGATCTGGAAGCTGCTGCTGGATAGCGGCTGCTGCCCGGCCCTGCTGGAATGCTATCTGGAGGAAGGAGATGTGGTCTATGCTGCCGAATGAGGCAATGTACCCCTACACGGCAAAGGAGGCAAGGGACAGGGGCGAGCTGGAGCTGTGGCGTGCCAATTTTCGCACCAACTGTGCCTGTGCCGGGGCGATAGAGCTGGCGATCCATCGGGACTTTGACGGAATGTATCTCAAGGACGGCTGCGCCAAAAGCGTCATTGACCAGTACGGCTATAGGCGTGTAGGGTATGTTCTGGCCAACACCTTGCAGCTGCACGCCTATGACGGACGCTACCATGAGACCAATAAGAGATGGAGCAGAACCATCTTCGTGCCCGAGGACGGTGGACACCGGCATACCTTCCTCATTGGCAGTCATCCCGCTGTGCTGGATGGCTTCGTCAGTGACTACCGTGCGGAGCTGGAGCAGCTCCAAGCGAATAGCAATCAGGCGATGTCCATGGGTGAAATGACAATGTGAAGGAGGACGCTATGAGATATGTGAAACGTGCAGTGCTGGTCTGTGGTGCGGCGGTACTGCTCTGCTGGCTGTTTTCCGTGGCGGCTTACGCCACCGGCAGCGGCGATGTTGCCGGTGCGGTGGAAAGTACATGGGCGGCGGCATCAGGGCAGATCAAGACCGTTGTCAACAATGTGGTATTTCCTGCCATTGATATGATCCTCGCCATTTTCTTCTTTGTGAAGCTGGGTACCGCCTACTTCGACTATCGAAAGACGAGTCAGTTTGAATGGACTGCACCGGCTATTCTGTTCGCGTGTCTGGTTTTTACCCTGACCGCACCGCTGTACATCTGGGACATCGTGGGTGTGTGACCGCGATATCCGAACATTTTTCGGTTGGCTTTTTGCGGAAAGCGTGGTAAAATAACATGGAAATGACAGAGAAAAGAGGTGGCACGATGCAGTATACGCTGATGCACAAGAATATCGCGGTTGCCGATATGGAACTGGATGAGGCGACAAGCTCTATCCAGCGTATCGATGCGGTGTACCGTCCGGAGCATCTTCCGGTGGCTACGGCATCAAAACGGGACGGCGTAGATCGTGCCGCGCTGAATGCATGGTGGATCGACCGTTGCATCCCCGCCAGCCGCTCCGGTGTGCGAAAGGCACTGGAAACGCTGGAGCTGCCAAATACGCAGGTGCTGCTGACGCGCTGCTTCGGTTTGAGCCTTTCAGATCAGTATTGGGTCAGACCCCATGGCAGCGACCTCCGGTGGGAGCGCATCAACTTCTTTGAAAATCCCTTCTCGGAGGATATCGGTGATGTGCTCTTAGGCAAAGCCAAAGAAGCGGTAGGTTTTGATTTCAGCTCCCCGGATAATACGTCTGATGGCTACCTGAAAAAACGGTGGAAGATCATAGACGGAAAACGGTGTCTACTGAAGGCAGGCAGCAACCCCTTTATGCAGCAGCCGTTCAACGAGGTGATCGCATCACTGGTGGCGGAGAAACTGGGTATCTCCCACGTGCCCTATACGCTGCTGTGGGATGATGACACGCCCTACAGTGTCTGTGAGGATTTCGTTACGCCGGACACGGAGCTTGTCAGCGCGTGGCGCGTGATGCAGTCCATGAGAAAAGACAACAACACATCGGTCTACCGCCACTATCTGAACTGCTGCGAGGCGTTGGGTGTGGAGGGTATGGAACACGCGGTGGATCAGATGATCGTGCTGGACTACCTTATCGCCAACGAGGACAGGCATCAGAACAACTTCGGACTACTCCGCAGTGCAGATACACTGGAATGGTTGGGCGCCGCACCTATCTTCGATAGCGGCTCCTCCTTGGGGTACGATAAGCTGACACCCCAGATCCTCTCCGCCCGTGCCATTGAGTGTAAACCATTCAAAAAGACGCACCATGAACAGCTCAAGCTGGTGACCTCCTTCGACTGGATCGACTTTGATAGGCTGAGGGGCGTTGAGCAGGATATCCGGGATATCTTGGATCAGGCCGGTGAGTATGTGGACGAGAGCCGTAAGGCTGCGATCATCTCTGCATTTTCCTCCCGGCTTGGACAGCTGATGGTCTTGGCGAAGGTGCAGCGGCAGGAGGATGACGTGGCACAGGATGTGGAACAGGACAGGGCGCAGGACTACGGCTTTAAGATGGAGTTGTGACCTGCAACATAATACGATAACAGGAAGCACTCTGCTGACGGCAGAGTGCTTCCTGCGTTTATGGAGGTGAGAACTTATTTTTATTTGGGACTTTGTAGCCGATACGGTGCTGGGTCAGATCGTGGACTGGTTCTACGGTCAGATCGTGGGCTTTCTCGGCAATTTCTTTTCGGAGATGGGAAACATGGGCGCCGAGCTCTTTGCCATGAGCTGGGTACAGAGCGTGGTGTTGTTTTTCTCCTATCTGGGCTGGGCGCTGTTTGCCATAGGACTGGTGGTAGCCTGCTTCGAGTGCGGCGTGGAATATTCCGGTGGCCGCGGTAATGTCAAGGAAACGGCTTTGAATGCCATGAAAGGTTTTCTGGCGGTCTCCCTTTTTACACAGGTACCGGTGCGTTTGTATGAGCTGGCGGTATCGCTGCAGGCCGACCTGACGGCAGGCAGCGCCGGCTTTGGGACGACCAGCATCGGGGACGCAGCAAAAGCGGCGCTGGAGGATTTCAACGCCGTGGAGAGCCTGACATCTTCCGGACAAATCATTTTGCGGGGCTTTGGCCCGGTGACCAGCGGACTTATGGTCATCTTCTGCCTTGCGCTGATGGCCTACGCAGTCATTAAGGTCTTCTTCGCCAACCTTAAGCGCGGCGGCATTTTGATCATTCAGATCGCGGTGGGCAGTCTGTATATGTTCTCTGTACCGCGCGGCTATGGCGACGGATTCATGCAGTGGTGCAAGCAGGTCGTGGGACTGTGTCTCACGGCTTTTTTGCAGGCCACCATCCTCGTAGCTGGCTTGATGGTGTTTAAGGATCACGCGCTGCTGGGCTTGGGGTTGATGCTCTCTGCCGGAGAGATCCCCCGTATCGCCGGTGCGTTCGGACTGGATACCACCACGCGGGCCAATATCTCCTCGGCTGTCTACACAGCGCAGAGCGCGGTCAGTATGGCGCGGACGGTGGTGGCCGCGGCGAAATGAGAGTTATCACCATGGGAAGTCTTTTCGATGGAATAGGAGGCTTCCCTCTGGCGGCCATCCATAACGGCGTTGTGCCCCTGTGGGCCAGCGAGATCGAGGCTTTCCCCATCCGCGTCACACGGGAGCGTCTGCCGGGGATGCTGCACTATGGGGATATCACGAAGCTGCGCGGGGACGAGCTGCCGCCTGTGGACATTATCTGCGGCGGCAGCCCTTGTCAGGACTTGTCCGTGGCTGGAGCGAGGGCGGGGCTTGCCGGTGAGCGTTCCGGCCTATTTATGGAACAAATCAGGATCATAAAGGAGATGCGAGATGCAGATGTTTTACGAGGACGAACAGGTATCCATGTTCGCCCCCGATTCATGTGCTGGGAAAACGTGCCCGGCGCATTCTCCAGCGGGCAGCAAAAGGGAGATGACTTCCGGGTCGTTCTGGAGGAAACACTCGGAATTGGTGTATCAGGAATTCATGTTCCTGAAAATCACCCTTGGGGATGGCGATATTCTGGGGCAGCCATATTGGGAGATTTTGTCTCCCTATGTTGGCGAGTCCTCGACGCTCAATACTGGGGTGTGCCCCAGAGTCGTAAGAGGATCTTCCTTGTGGCAGATCTTGGAGCCCCATCCTCAGCGCAAATACTATTTGAGCCGGAAAGCCTGCCTGGGCATTCTCCGTAGAGCACGGAAGCGCGGGAAGGAGTTGCCTGCAACGCTGAAATTGGCGTTGGAAATGCAGAGCGGCCTGCGGATGATCGATTTGGTGATATTGGCGCAGATGGGGCTTATCAAGGCGTACCATATCAACCAGAGGAACGAGGGTATCGATCTGGGCGATACGGCGGGGGCGCTGATGGCGACCTCCAATTTGCAGATGCAGACATTCGTGGCCGGCACATCGGTGGCTTTTGCGGCAAACCAGCGGGATGAAGTCCGTGATCTGGGCGATAAAGCCGGCGCGTTGGGTGCGCAGCCGGGGATGAAGCAGCAGACGTTTGTCGCCGGCTTCTCCGCTGGTGCAGGAGCCAGTGCGGGCGGCATCGGTTACCGCGAGGGCGTCGCACCGACACTGAAGGCCGGCGGCAGCGGAAACAGTATGCCAACCGTCCTGTGCATCAACGATCAGGGCGGCGAGCGCATGGACGTGACGGTAGATAAAACCGCCACGCTTCGGGCGCAGATGGACAACCACCAGCCGCTGATATTTGAGAGCCACGGTATGGACGCTCGCTATCGACAGATGGGCAGGGTGGCCCCGGCCTCGCTTCGGCACCGGCGGTAACAATGTACCGCTTGTGGGGGAGCAGGTTTACTGCCTTGCGGGGAATACGATAGACCGCGAGCCGGAGAACGGCGGCAATGGCATCGGGTATCAGGAGAATGTGGCCTACACACTGACCGGCTTTGACCGGCACGCGGTATTCCGCCGCCAGCGTGTGGATGCATTTACCACCGACGAGATCGCCGGTACCCAGAGCGCCCGGCAGAGCAAGGACGCCACTGACCTGATACTCCATACCTGCGAACTGATGGGCGACAAGGATCTGCCCATTCTACTCATCCGCCGCCTGACACCCTTGGAATGTGAGAGATTGCAGGGCTTTCCCGACGGCTGGACGGATATCCCCGGCGCATCTGACAGCGCACGATATAAGGCGCTGGGCAACAGCGTAGCCATCCCCTGCGTGGATTTCGTGATGAAGTGTATGGCGGACGCTATACGGGGAAGCGATTAAACATAACTTGTCCATTGTGCTTCGTTTGCGCCTGCTTCTTCGTTGTACTTGTCAATAGCTTTCCCATTGCGCTTCGGCTATGCTTTGCTTGCCTCACGGGAGGCGGAAAGGAGCACACCATGGAGGAAAAGAAAAACCTCTGCGCACCTATCCCGCTGTCCCTGCACCAGCGGCTTCGGGCGGAGCAGGAGCAGCGTGGACAGACGCTGGCAGACTACATCACGGATATACTCAACGAACACTTTGAAGGAGGAGCAAAAAACATGGGCAATACCAATCGCACCATCGCCTTTCAGGTACCGGAGGAGCTCTTTGACCGCCTGAAGGATTACCTTGCCAAGCACGGCTTGAAGCAGAAGGACTTCATTCTCGGCCTCATCGAACGGGAGCTGAACGACGCAGTGGATGCGGAATAACAACATACAGAGCCGCAGGCGTGTGCCTGCGGCCTTACTTTTGGAGGAGAACTATGTACCTATACCCTGAAAATCTGACGGCTCGCCCAATGCTGTGGCTGTGGACGCTGCGGGATGTGGCGTTTATCGGCATCGGACTGCTGCTGTCGGCAGTGGCACTGACGCAGACCGGCGCTGTCGTCCCCATGGTGGTCACGGCGGCGCTGGCCTTCCTCTGCATTCGGCATGACGGCGTCAGTATGCTGGATTTCCTGCGCTACGCCGCAGCGTTTTTCTTTTTCGGGCAGCAATACTACGAGTGGAGGGAACCAACATGAAAACAAGGAAAAAGTCCACCCGCCAGCTGGTGGGCATCGAGAACATCACGGCAGGCGGCGTTTAGACCGCGGACGGGGGACTGGCCTTTTATCTTGTGCAGCCCACCAACCTGAATGTCCTGCCGGAGCAGGGTGTCCGGGTGCGGGTAATGGCGCTGCTGAACGTGCTGAAGGCCATGGCGGAGATAGAACTGCTGGCACTGGACTCC
>ERZ780100.852-NODE-852-length-12244-cov-2.551235_pt1 | contig 12244 bp, 6 predicted proteins | sample MGYA00511573_ERZ780100 | MGnify/ENA primary metagenome ERZ780100 (study PRJEB29588, sample SAMEA2161876) | human gut metagenome | biome: human gut; feature: human-associated habitat; material: faeces | place: Denmark | collected 2008/2010 ...
AAAATGAACGCGGCACCCTCAAAGCCGCCGGCATGCTGACCCGCAACGCTCGTTCCAAGGAACGTAAGAAATATGGTCTCAAAGCCGCTCGCCGCGCTCCGCAATTCTCCAAGCGTTAATCGCTTCCTTCGGACATCCCAAAGCCCCAGGCAATGTTCTGGGGTTTTTTCATGCCAAAAAGGCGAATCCCATAATGGAAGATGCACCGAACGCAATTCCTATGAAAAAATGTACCCTTTTTGGGTTGAATCATGGGAAGCTTCCTATCCCAGAAAGAACCTTCGCGGCAACGTGGCACTTCCGAATGTGTAGGTAATTCATTGCTAGAAAAAAAGCGGATCCTGTGGTTTCCGCTTTCTTCTTTTCTATTTTTTGTTTCGTTTAGCGAACCCAACGGGTTTCCGATGGAGCCAAAATGACCCTTTCCTTGCTCCCGTCCATCCGGTAGAAGTCGGTGGAAACCTCTTCGGAGGCGTTGTTGATCAACGCGTATTCCTGAGTTCCTGGGTAATAGGTTATTTCCGTGAGAATATTCGTTAAGAAGGAACGGTGCAATTCCTTTTCCTTTCGGCTTGCCCAAAGCAAACTTCGATAGAGGAGGCGCGCGTTTTGGGGAGAATAGGGAGCTCCTGCAATATAAACCCCACGACCATCAAAATAGGTATTGGCAGCAAGAAGAACCTCTCCGCAATTGACGTTCCGTTGGACTCGAGATGGCAAAATATCGAGCACATCCGTCCCTTCGAAAGCGTAGATATTCTTCACGCCCTCCCCATAATCGATGGGCCCAACCACGTCTTCGGTGATGAAATGGGGTTTCTTTTCTATGTTGTATTTATCGGTGCTGAGCGTTTGGCCAAGCTCTTCCTCGACCCCGAGGATATCGGACAAAGCGAAGCAAGCTCCTTGATGGACGTAGGCGGAAGGCTCTCCAATTCCGATGAATCCATGGCCAGAAGCGACGAAAGAACGAACGATTTCGATCAATTTCGGATTGCTCCAAGCGATTCCTCCCGAGAATGCGGATCCTTTTTCCCCAACATTGATGAGGCAGTCGATGTCGCTCGGAATCCCTTTTTCTAAGATTTCGTCAAAGGATAAGAATTCGACTTCGACCGGAAGGCCCGACAAACTTTCCAAGACGCCTTGGTAGGAATAAATCGAAGGATACCAAAGTTCATGCGCGACCATATGGGACATCCAAGAACGGAGTTTCCCCCAAACGTTGAGGATGCCCACTTTTAACGCGGAATAGGGTTTGGCTAACGCCGCCGCGTCGTGGATATGGCGGAATTCATCGCAAATCTCCCCTGCCCGGGAAATGAATTTCGGGAATTGGGCCGCCAAGGAGAGATAGCCTCCAAAACCCATGCGATCTAAGGGGCAACGAAGCAGCGCTCGCCGCGCGGTCATCCAATTGCGATTGAGTTCATTGACCGCATTGTCCTCGTTCCCAGGAAAGAAGGTATCGGGGAAGAAATAAGGGAGGAATCTTCCTTCGTGTTCCTTCACTCCCGGAATTTCTCCTAACATTCGAACGGTGACTCCGCCCCCGACGCTGCCAACGACGGAATCCAGTTTCATGGAGGGGAAATACACCCCATAGGGTTCGGCTCCAATCCAATCGTCGCCGAGGAACATCATGGCTTCTCGCCCGTTTCGATGGACGATTTCCACAAGGCTGGAAACGATGGACGAGACAAAACGTTGGACGTAATCCATGTAGGCAGCGAATTTCTTGCTCGGGGTTTTAAATGGGGTGTTGTAGCGTCCCGCGTCCACGAAATCCTCCGCGACGAGATGAATCCCCGTTTCTTTCTCAAACCCTTCTAGAAGGGGAATGGAACAGGCTTCGCCATATCCGAACCAATCCACCATTCTTTCTTTCCCTTTGCCGTTGAAAACGAGGTTGAATTGGTAGAGGAAGGTGGTGAAGCGAACCACGTTGGTTTCGGGATGCTCATCGAGCCAACGTTGGAGATATTCCCGAATGTATTTTTGGGTATTGGGATACGCTGGGTCGTAGCAAAGCTGTTTTTCGCAGGTCCATTGGTTGGTGATGTAATTGTAGATTTGGACGGGATGCCAAGTGATGCGCGCGAGGAAATCCACCGAATAGCGATGGAACGGAATGGTCGGTATGACCACTTTCCCTTCCTGGATTTCCCAGCCTTTGACTTCTTTATTGGCCGTTCTATCCCAAACTTGCCAGCGATCGAGCGCCTCATAATCCGGGTCGATTTCATCGCTTAGGAATCCTTCCATCACATCGATGGTCAATGAGGTGCCTTCCGCGGTTTTCCGATTGCTTTCGAGGAACATCCGTTGGGCTTCTTCGGGATGGGCCCGCCCCCACGCGTTATCTCCGCGCACGACGAAATACGTGTTATAAACCTTCGGGGCGATTTCCTTGGCGTTTTTGGGCAGGGATACCCCATCGCAATCGCGGACCGCATCCGCGCCCCAAAGGGCGGCGATTTCCTTGCTCCCTTCCACGAAATTCGCATCGGTTGGGATGGTGACTCTTCCTGTGGATTTCGGATTCATAGAATTCCTTTCCTGCTGTTTTGGCAAAATAGTGGAGAACGGGGAACGAATTCCCTATTTTTGTATGGGGTCTTTCCCTTCTTCTTTTTCGATTACGATGGTCTTTCCTCGGTGAGGGAAGGAGAGATGATACGCGCTGGGGGCGGAAGCGAGGGAAGGATGGAAAACGACGCTTCCATCTTCTTGGACGTGGATGCCCAAAACGTTCTCGATGACAAAGGGGAGGATCCCCGTAGCCCAGGCATGCGCCAAGGAGCGGCGGTATCCCGTGTAGCAATCGGTTCCATGATCCCCGTGATAATCTGGGAGATTTTGCTGGGGCATCTCATCGATCCTTGTGCAGGAGAGCGTCCAGGAGGGATCGTGTTCTTCAAAAAGGGTGGTCCCTCCCATTTTGATTTCCCCTTCGTAATATTCTTTCCCTAGCAGGTAGGCTTCTTCTTTTTTCCCGTTTTCCCATAAACTGAGCATCAAGAAATAGGACAAGAAGGAACTCCAACGTTGGCACCCATCTTCCATAATGGAATGGACGAGTTTTCCGGCGTTCCCCACCTTCGCCAAAAGCATTAAGGCATTAACCGTTTTGATGGGAGTTGCTTCGGGGAAATCGACTTGGATGGCCGCAACGGCCTCTTTGGCCAATTTCCGCGCCTTAGGAGAGAGGGAATCGTCATTTTGGCATTGGAGCAAGAAATACCTCGCGAGGGCTTGGATGCCATATTTCTTTTCTTCGTAAGGAAAGGAAATCCAATCGAAGAAGGAATAACCCCAGTCCGAATCCGGATAGATTTTGGCGAAATCGCTCCATTCCCCTCCTTGAATCGTAGAGGCGATTAACGAGATGGTATCCTCGATGATCTTTCGATACGCGGGGTCCTTATCTTGAGTGAATTCTAGGTATTTTCTTACCGTCAAAGCGAACCAAATGTTATAGGTGGGGATCCCATTGTACCAAGTGGGGAGAGGGTAATGGGAAAGGATGTAATCGATGCTGTTTTTCACCGGCTCATAATCATCAAACGCGTAGAGGAAAGCGTAGCAAGATGGGAACAAATCCCCTGCCCAAACGTGTTGGTCCCGTTTTGCCCCATCCCATATCACCCCATGGTGAACGTTGAGTTGGAGGGTGCGGACAGCGGCCTCGATAATTCGATTTAAAACCTGGTCATTGGAAACGAAAGACAAAGAGGGAATGGCCTCGTAATCAAAAGCCAAAAAAGCTCCTTGGAGGTAATAATCCCCCTCTTCCAAAAAATCGACGCGGACAAAGCGGAATGCCGTCGATCCAATGGTCATGTCGCTATGGGGCGAAAAATAGAGGGCGAGGTCCCGGGTGGAATGGTCATTGGAAGAACCTTTCTCGCCGATTTCGCTACTAGCCTCCCCCAGAGATTCCCCGAAACGGATGCGAATATTGGGCCCTTTCATGGGGGAATTGGGCCCAAAGCTTAAACGAATGCCGCCAAAATATTCCTTCCCAAAATCGAAAATAAGGGTACCCTTCCCCGATATTTTGCATACGTCTTTCTTTCCTATCGTGTTTTGGGATTCTCCGTGAAAGAGAAATTCCGCATTTTCGATATTGGGGGAAACAAAAGAAAACGCAATCGGGGGCAAGAAATCAATACGGCGTCGCATACATCGAATATGATAAAGAAAAAGGGCGAGGAGAAATACACCCCCGCCTAGCCAAATAGTGTCCCCAATTGACCTTTTGATTATTTCGTGAAACAATGAATTCGCATGAAATCGCCCATCGTTTTAAAAGAATCTTCTTTCTTCGCTCCCGGAAGAAACGTCTATCACCAATTGCTCAATTGGTCCGCTTCGGAAAAGCATTCCCATTCCTTTTTCGAATTCACTTATGTCATTTCGGGACATTCCACCCACATTTATGGCGATCGCCAAGAAACCCTAAAACCAGGGGATGCCTACCTTGTTTTTGGACAATTCGAACATTCTTTTTCCCAAGGAGACGCTCGTTTCCTCCATCGGGATATCTTGATTCAAAACGACTTCTTCCATGCGGCGTGCGATTTTTATTCTCCTCACCTCTATGAAAAATTGACTTCCGCCCCTCTTCCTTTCTTCGCCAAGATTCCCGATGGGGACATCGCTCGTCTGGAACGCCTATGCGAAGAAAACCTCTATGGGAAAGACGCGGAAGAAATCGGGATTTACGAGAAAACCCTCGTCAATGAAATCTTGTCCCTCTTGTTATTCCAAGAACAGAGCCAACCGGAAGGCCAATGGCTTTCCCGCCTCATCACCCTCTTATCCGCCCCCGAGCATATGAATGAGGATCTGGCTTCTATTCTGGAGCAGGATTTCTATTTCTCGAAGGAATACATGTGCCGCGCCTTTAAGAAACGAACGGGCATGACGATGACGGATTTCTTCAATCGGAACCGCATGAAACACGCTTTCTCCTTGATGGCGACCGGCTTTTACACCAACGATCAAATTCGGGAAATGGTCGGCATAAAAAACGCATCCTACTTTTACCGCTTATGCCGGAAATACAAAGGCCTTTCCAATAATCAAGACGCCATCAATATATCCAAAAAGTCAATATAGGATACAAAACGGCCAAGAGAGACGCTATCTAATGAAAGCGCTTAACTTAAAATAATAGCGACAGGCATTTACAACCGAAATCCGTGATATTTTCCGTGTTTCCCACAATGCCGGAAAGGTAGTACCCATGGCTTCTTTGTCTCTTCAGCACATTGAAAAAATCTACCCAAACGGAGTTCAGGCGGTGTTTGATTTCAATTTGGAAATCAAAGACAAGGAATTCATTGTTTTCGTCGGCCCTTCCGGATGCGGGAAATCCACGACCCTTCGCATGGTCGCGGGATTCGAAAGCATCTCTTCTGGCCGGCTCTACATCGACGATGTCTTCGTCAATAATCGGGAGCCCAAAGACCGCCAAATCGCCATGGTGTTCCAAAATTACGCGCTCTATCCCCATATGAGCGTTTATGACAACCTCAAATTCGCTTTGGAGCTAAGAAAGGTTCCCTGCCCCATTTATGAAGAATGCTTGGAGGCAAAACCGTTAGAAGAAGAACAAAAAGCCCTTCGGGAAGAGGTGAAGAAAGTCGTCAAGCTCTTTACGAAGAATCAAAATTCGAAGACCCTCCTCGCCAAATACGAGGAACTCTATCGGAAAATCTTCGCTCTGGAAGACCAAATCGCCGCGATGCGGAAACCGAAGATGGGGAAGGACGAAGAAGGAATCAAGCGCCTTGAACGCGAGATTCTTTCGCTTAAAAAAGATATCGTCTATGCCCAAAAGAAGATGAAAGGCCACCCCGAATTGGAGGAAAAAGGGAAACGCCTCATCGAACAAAAAGAGCAGCAAATCGCCGAAAACCAAAAACGCATCGCCTTCCTGCAAGAAAACGATGTGCCATTAACGAAGCTCCGCCACTTAACCAAAGTGGAGATGGACATGAAGATCAACAAAGCGGCAGCCTCCATCGATTTAACGCGTTATTTATTCCGCTTGCCAGGCGCTTTGTCGGGTGGTCAACGCCAACGCGTTGCCTTAGGGCGAGCCATCGTTCGGGAACCGAAAGTCTTCTTGATGGACGAGCCTTTGTCGAACCTCGATGCCAAATTGCGCGTCCAAACTCGCGGGGAAATCAGCAAAATCCACCGCCAAGTCGGCGCGACGACGATTTACGTCACCCACGACCAAACCGAAGCGATGACGATGGCGGATCGGATCGTCTGCATGAAGGATGGGCTCATCCAACAAATCGGAACCCCTGAAGAGCTCTATTCCGACCCCGCGAACCAATTCGTGGGTGGTTTCATCGGCTCCCCAGCCATGAATTTCTTGCAAGGCACTTACGAAGATGGGAAGTTCGTTTTCGACGATGGAACTTCTTTTGAAGTCGGAGAGAAAAACGAAAAAATACTCGAAGCCTATAATGGAAAACGGATTGTTTTGGGAATTCGCCCCGAGAACGTGTGTCTCAAAGAAAGCGATCAACACCCCATTCTTTCCGCCCCGCTGTCCGCCAAAAAGGATTATTACGAATTGCTGGGATACGAATACGTGTGCTATTGCACGATCGCATCGCAAAAAGTCACGATGAAGACCACCGATCGCGCGCCCTTAGAAGGGGATGGGGATCTTCCCGTCCGATTCTCTTTGGACGCCTTGCGGTTCTTTGAAGTGGAATCGGGGAATCGAATCCGTTCCCAAGGAGGCGAACAATGAAACGCCTTTGCTTATTTCTCGGCCTCTTGCCTCTTACCATTTCGGTGACTCCCCTAGAGGGAAGCGCGATTTCCGCTGCAAGCGGAGACTCCCACGCCCTTTATTTTGTTCGGGCGGATGTGGTTTCGGATTTTTCTTCGGAGCGCGTCGAGAAAGGAAGTGCCCCGAAATTCGAAGGCGCCCTCATTGAGGACGAATTGGTTTTCTCGTTTCAGGGAAACGGAGGATCTTACGCCTCTTTCCCTGTTGAAGTCGAAAGCGGCAAAACCTACACCTTAATCGGGGATTATACCTGCTCTGAGGCATCCGGCGTCGCTTTTTGGATCGATCCGGGATCAGCCTGGGTGCAAGGGGATTTGTACGACGCTTACGTGAACGGGGCAACTTCTACGTATCGTCACTTCCGAACCGACTATACCCCCACGGCAAATGGGACTGTGTCCATCGTTTTCCAAAATCTTTATTCGGATCCTGCCTCCGTCCACGAAGTCCATATTCGCAATTTACAATTCGCGGAAAAAGTCAATGTCACCGAAGATGGCGTGATTGGGGCGCTTCCCGCTCTCCCGGCATCTACGGAGCGGAAACGCTACGACTATTGGGAAATCGATGGCGAAGAGATCGCCTCTGACAGCGTCTACGTCTATGCCGAAGATAAAATTGCCCTTCCCCATCTCACCACCTATTCGGCTTTGACTTTCCAAGTCGGGGACGGCGAACAAGGTTATAACGCGATTAATGGATCTAGTTGCGATACTCTTTGGAGCGGCCTCCCTTCTACGGTGTCCCTTCAAAACGAGGGGGAACGTGGGGGTATATTCCTCTTTGACGGCACTTCTGGGGATGCTTTTTCCACTCCGGAATTACAGCTTTTTGCTTCCTCGAAATACGAACTTTCCTTTGACGCGAAAGTCGAAAACGCCTCTTCGCTCGTCTTTTCCACTTTCCTTAATGAATCCTCTCCTTATTGCGCCGCCCAAGACAAAGTCACCGCTTTGTTAAGAAATAATTCCGACTGGCAAACGGTTACCAAAACCCTTACGTTCCAGGGAGGGGATTCGTTGACCTTCTCCACCGCGATCGGCTTCCGATTCTATGGGGGAAGCGGATCGGTTCGCTTGGACAATATTTCGTTGCATCTAGTGGAGACCACGCGTTATCTGCAAGACCAGGAACCGGTGGGAGAACTTCCGGGTTTGTCTTCCCGTCAAGACGCAGAGGCCCAATATTGGAAGATGGATGGCGAAGAAATCACCTCCACCACCTTGTTTGAGGGAGGAGAAGACAAAATCGCCACCACCAAATACACCGAACCAACCCGCCATTTGGATTTCGCCATCATGGACTTTGGCAGCGAGATCGAGACCAACGCTTCCAGCGATTCCAAATTGGAATACGAAAGCGAAAATGGGTCGCTTCGCTTAACCCATCAAGGGAATTTCGCTTCCACCTATTCCACTTTGAAATTCCCCTATGCTAGCGGAGTTAGCTATTCTTTCTCCTTTGATTATTCTTTGGATACGGGCGTCTCTTTGGATGTGATATTCCCGGGGAAAAGCACTTCCGCGCTTTCTTCCCTTTTGGGAACGGGGAGCGTGAAAAATCTATCCTTTGTCCCAGAACAGGCGACCGACGAACCCTTGAAACTCAAGATCAAAGGGAGCGGAAGCGCCGTCTTGTCCTCCTTCTATTGCGTGGATTCCTCGCTTCAAAAAGAGGTGCATCGCGATGAGCCCGTGGGAACCTTGCCTGAATTTGGGATTGTCCCAGAAGGAAAGATTGCCTCTTGGGTGTTAGGCGGAGTCACCTTACAAAACGACACCATCTATCCCTATTCCAGCGATTCGATCGCGGTGAAACGCCTGACGAGCGAAATGCATCGGGTGACCTTGAAGGATGAGGCGGGAGAAATTTTGTCCGCCTACGAAATCGCCTATGGGGAAAACCTGATGTGCCTTCCCCAGATCGACCCCGAGGAAGGATATGACATCCATTACGAAATGAACGGAACTCGCGTGGAACGCAGCGACTTGTTCGTAAGCCACGAAGACGTGACGATCGTCCTTGTTCGGGCTTTGGTGACCTATACCGCGACCTTTATCGCGAACGAAAAGATCGTCGAAGTGGTGCCGTTCACCATTTTGGACGAAAGCATCGCGGAACCCTTTGTCCCCACCGTCGATGGGTGCCGTGGCTATTGGGAAGAATACGAACTCAAAGCCCAGGATATCGAAATCCACGCGGTTTACGAAACGGGAACCTATTACTTAACCGTCAAAGAATCGCGATATGGAAAAGCTTTGCGCATCGTCCCCTTCCATTTTGGGGATTCGCTCGAAAGCGCATTCGAAGCCTTCCCGGAATCGATGGAAAAAGAAGGATATCGTTTCCTTCGCTATGAAATCGACGGGGAGGAAGTGAGCCCTTCATCGACCTATCGATGGAACGAAAACAAATCCCTCTACCCCGTGTATGAAGTTTTGGTAACCCCGCCTTCTGAGGAAGAACCAGAAATCGGGGAAACCCCCGAGCACGCTTACGCCGCAGGGGTTCGAAACGGCACCTTCATCGGCCTTGGCTCGCTAGCGGGTCTTGACCTCCTCGGCTTTGGCGCCGCCATGATTATTCGCGCAATTTTGAAAAAGAAAGGAACCAAATGAGAAGCAAATTCCTTAGTCGAATCACTGCATTCCTCGCCTTCTTGGCATTTGGCTTTTCATGCGCTTCCTCTTTGGTCAAATCCCCCACCTTCGTTCGCGCCGACTCCTCGCTGGGCGATAACGTTTTTGTCGGAGGGGACTTCGAAGGAACCGACCCTTTATCCTATTTCGATGTCGGAAACGCCGGCAGCGGCTGCACCGTCCAAAGCGAAACCGCGCGAAGCGGCAGCGCTTTGCGCTTCGAAGGAAGCAGCGGCAATTATTTGCACCATCACGCGATTGCGTTGCAAAGCCATTCGGTTTATCTCTTCGAATATTACGCGAAAGTGGAAAACGCGCACAACCTAACCTTTTCCACCTTCGTCACGGGAGGAGGAATCGCATGGATTGATTTCGCCACCCCCATCCTTTCCTCCGATTCTTCGGATTGGGTGCGGATCGCGGCCCTTTTGAGCGTTCCCGAATATTCAACCCCCACCCAAGCCATCCACATCGGGTTCAAATTCTACAACTCGCAAATGGATAACAGCTCGGGTTCTGGAGTGGTCTATCTCGACGATATATCGGTTCGCTTCCTTCAATCCCAATCCACGATTGGGGCCAATTTGGGATTTGAATACCAATACGATGGGATGCCCATCAATTGGACCTATTCGGGCTCGGGGGAGTTCCTCGCCCAGTCGGATGAATTGCCGGAAAACCCTTCGGGAAAATACGCGGCTAAGATTTCCAACGCCACCGAAGGCGGAGCCTCGTTTGTTTCAAGCGCCATCATCCCGGTTTCCCCCAATACTTCTTATGAATTCTCTTACGACGGCAAACTCGAAGGGGATTTTTCCGCCGATAGCTACGCCATGTTCGTCCAATACGAAGATAAGGAAGGAAAAACCCCGGCTTATTCCCCGTCATTTAATGTGAATAACTCGGATAACTATTACCGTTCGACCGGGGAAGAGGGAGATAAGGGAACCGAATTCATCAATCCCACTTGGAATTATCATTTATACGGGGAGTCGGATTGGCGGAAGGTGTCGTTTAGCTTCATCACCTCCCCCGATGCCCATTACCTCCAAATCCGCCTGATTGCCGTCACGGGGATTTGTACCGCTTATGTCGATAATATTTCATTGACCCCATCGCTCTTAAACGCCGAAGTTGGCAACGCTCCCGCGTGGACAAACGTGGATCCGAACGAGGATTTCGAACGCATCGACAGCAATAGGAAACCTTGGAACTGGAACATGTCCTCCTCCATGAGTTACCAAACCGTCTTAGACAGCGACGACACTTTCTACCATTCCGGAAGGCGTTCCTTGCATCTGGAGACCGACACTTCGCTCGAGAAAACGCTCGTCGATTCCAGCGCGCGCATCGAAGTGATCCCCGGGGATATCTACGAATTCAAAGGGTATTTCGCTTCGAAAAATTGCGATCCCCGCGTCAAGGTGCGCCTGTGTTTGAAGTATTACGACGAACAAGGCGGACACATCTATAATGAATACGGGGACAAACTCTACCTCTGGGGCGAAACTTATGTCGCGTCCTCCTCTAGCTTGCGGTCGAATTGGACCAAGATGCTCACTCGCAGCGCAATCCCCACCATCGCCAAATACGTTTCCTATTACGTGGAAGTTTTAAATGGCTACGCGGAGATTTGGCTCGACGATTTTTCGGTCACCCACGTGGAAACCACGAATCTCGAAGACCCCAAGCTCGAATATTCGACGGATTTCTCCTCACAAGACAGTTTTGGAAACGTTGAGGATTGGAAGCTCAATGATACGAGCAAGGCGATGTGGACCCTCGGCAAAGAAGGAGCGGAACTCTTCGTCGTGCAAGGGGATGGTTCGGCCGTCACTTACCGCCATAACACCTTCATTACCAATTACCAATATCGCCTCCGCTTCACTTACAACGCCTCTACTTCCGGCTATTTGCGCATCGATTTCTACGATTCGAATAAGAAGCGGCGCGATGGGTTTTCCATCGAGCGCCCATTATCGCAAAATAGCGACCCCGTGGATTTGTCTTTTGTTTCCCCAAGCGCTACTTACGCGATTATTTCCTTGGGCTTAAACGGCGCGGGTACGTTGCACTGCAATGGCTTAACGATCCATCAAACCGCCAAGCCTAGTTCCAAAGGCGAATGGAGCGGAAAGTGGGTTTGGCTCAACGAAAACGCGACCAACAACCCCGAGCAATACCGCTATTTCCGCTATACGTTCGAATTACCTTCTAAAGCGACCTACGCTCCCCTTCAGCTCACCGTGGATGACAAATACGTTTTCTACGTGAACGGCCAGTTCGTGGATTTCAACTGGGAAGCCGGCAGCGATTCGTGGGCGAACGTCCAAAATATTTCCTCCAGGATTATCTCGTCGAAGGCAAAAACGTTTTCGCGTTCAAATGCTATAACCTCGTCTCCGAGGCGGGCCTTCTCTTCGATGGCCGTTTCACTTTGGAAGATGGCACCGAATTCCTTTGCGCTTCCAGCAAGGACGTCAAAGTCACCCTCTCGGCCGGGGAAGATGTGGAAATCGGCTCCATGGCCGTTCCTGTATGGGCGCTTTTGGATTTTGACGATTCCGGTTGGGCCAATACCAAGGAATATGGCTCTCCTCCCGTCTCCCCATGGGGTCCGGTCTATTACGATTCCTCCTTATATGTGGATAACAAAATCCGAATTTTGGGCGCCTCCGCTCCCCGAAGCGTGGAAGCGGGAGACGTGCTCCGCTTCACGTTGACCATTGAACTAGAATCCGCGATTGAAAACAATTTCGTCTTCAGCGTGGGGTTAGTCAAA
>ERZ780100.854-NODE-854-length-12234-cov-22.861483_pt1 | contig 12234 bp, 9 predicted proteins | sample MGYA00511573_ERZ780100 | MGnify/ENA primary metagenome ERZ780100 (study PRJEB29588, sample SAMEA2161876) | human gut metagenome | biome: human gut; feature: human-associated habitat; material: faeces | place: Denmark | collected 2008/2010 ...
TAACTGCTTGGCGACCGCTTGCATACCACGTTAGTCAACTGCTATATAGTTACCTTTATTTTTCGTAGGTACACCTTTTGTCTGTGAGAGTGCTGTTATTTCCCTCATTAATTTATTTACATGGGTGTGAATCCAAACGGTACGCTTATCTCACCGTCAATCTTCTTTGAATACGTCATAAGACCTTTGGCTTAAAGTATTTATGATAACATATTCCGAGATCCTGGTACACATTGTGTGCGCAACTAAAAATATTCTTAAAACACCTAAAAATATTAGGAGATATGATTTTTATTCTTATCTTTGCATCCGTAAGATAATATTCGCGCGTTTGTTAACTTAAAGAATCGAGCAATGAAACAGAGACTTACTGCAAAAGAGGAAGATGTGATGAACATCATCTGGGCCAAAGGCGAGGTGTTTATCCGTGACATCGTCGCGGCGCTTCCCGACCCGAAGCCGAACTACAACACCGTGGCGACACAGGTGAAATTCCTTGAGGATAAGGGATTTGTCAAGCGCAAGCCGATGGCGAACTCTTTCCAGTACAGCCCTGCGCTCACGGAACGTGACTATCACGGGACTACCGTCGGGGACGTTGTCTCCCGTTACTACAACAACTCCTACATCAGCCTTGTCTCCCAGTTCGTCGAAGAGGACAAGATGGATGTGGAGGACCTTAAAAAACTCATTTCTCAAATCGAAAGCAAAAGGAAATGATCGCTTACATCGTAACGAGCGGGTTGCTGCTTTCCGTGTTTTACGCATTCTTTATGCTGCTGATGCGGAAGACCACCTTCTTCACTTTCAACCGATTCTCCTTGATGGCTGGCAGCCTGCTTTGCTTGGCTCTGCCGCTCATCCATTGGGATTTCAGCGGAACCGCGGTCTCGAACGTCATCCCGATCCTGACCCTGACGCAAGCGGTGGTCAGCGCGGAAGGCGGAACCCTGAACGCGGCAGACAAAGGAATATCCTGGCTCGGAGTCGTTTCAGGAATATACTTTCTCGGGGCCTTCGTTGTCTTGATTATGAATATCTTGTCCGTAATCCAGACATCCCGTATGATAGCCTCCGGCGAGCATATTCAGAAAGAGGGGTTCAAGGTTACTATCGTGGACGCTCCGGTGGCATCATTCAGTTTCCTGGGGCATATTGTGATCAGCCGTGAGGATTTCACCGCTACCCCGGTGATCCTGACGCACGAGATGAGCCACGTGAGGAAGCACCATTCTGTTGACGTGTTGCTGTTCTCGGTCGTCACCGTCCTGCACTGGTTCAATCCTCTCGTCTGGCTTGCCAGGGCTGAACTCAAGATGCTTCACGAATATGAAGCCGATGAATCTGTGATCAATCAAGGTGTCAACGCCGCTGACTATCAGCTGCTTCTGGTCAGGAAGTCGGTCGGCGAGCATCGTTTCCGGCTTGCGAACGGTTTCAACCACACAAAACTTTCAAATCGAATCGCAATGATGATGTCAGAAAAAACTAATGGATGGTTCAGGCTTGCGTATGTCGTATGCATACCACTTCTTGTTTGCACATTGTGCTTCAGCAGTTTCACAAAACCGGATTCAACCGGATCGTTGTCCGATGAGACAATGATCTCGGAAACAGCGCCAGAGAACGTCTCGGTTACTGTCACCGGGGAAAGTCGCAACGATATTAACATAGATGTTACCACCGATGATGATGAACCTGTCCCATTCCAAATGGTGGAGACCAAACCGGTGTTCCAAGGCGGTGACGCGAGCAATTTCGCCAAATGGGTCAATGAGCATTTGATCTACCCGGAGGATGCTCAGAAAGCTAAGAAACAAGGTCGCGTCGTTGTTCAGTTCACTATCACAAAGACAGGAAAAATGGAAAACGTCAAAGTCTTGAGAGGAACCTTCAAATCCTTGGATGAGGAAGCGTTGAGAATTGTCAAATCTTCTCCTGTATGGGAACCAGGTAAGATGCAGGGCAAGGCGGTCGATGTCACCTACACATTCCCTATCGTATTCCGACTCAAATAATGAGATTAAGCTACAAATTATTGATTACGATCAGCTTGCTTGCGTCGCCACAGATTGTGGCGGCGCAAGTGGCCGATCCACAGTCAGACCGGAACGCGGCCTTGAGTGAGGCCCGGTACCTCAAGAGTATATTCAAAGTTGACGAGGCGATCGAGAGATTGTCCGCTTTCGTCACTCCGGACCGTTTCGATGAGGAGATTCTGTCCGAGCTGGCAGACTGTCATTTCCAGAACGGGGACTACGAGTCCGCTGCTGGGACATATTTCCTGCTGACCTCCAAGTTCCCGCGGAACATCCTGTACAAAGTCAAGCAGATGCAGACTTTCTACAGGATGAAGGCTTTCGCCCAGAGCGCTGAGGCCGGGAAGGCGGTGCTGCAACTTGACACGATACCGGCAATCGCCGCGTTGGTGGGGGACTCGTTCAATCAGGCGGATATGCTGGACTCCGCGCTGACATACTATCGGCTCACGCTGTCTCTTAAACCATTGAATGAAAGCGTAGTGAGTAAAGCCGCGCGGATTCTCCTCTCTCGCCGGGACTATGATGGTGCGATCCGTCTGACAGATGAATATCTTGCCTTGGATCCCGATAATTTCACCATCGCCCCGATCAAAGGTCTGGCACACTATTCCAAGAATGAATATGCCCCTGCGATCGATGTCTTTGAGCGTCAGGAGAAACTTGGTAACGATTCCTATCCGGTCCACTATTATCTCGGACAATGCTATTGGCACACGGAGGTCATGTATCGTGCGCAGGAAGAACTCCTTGCGGCTTGGCAGATTGATTCAAGCGATGTTAATCTGGCATATTCAATAGCGGCGGTCTATGCCGACAGCAACCGTTCTTTTGAGAAAGAGGTCAAACCGTGGCTTGACAAGGCGATGAACATGCTTCAGCCGGATCCGCTGATTATGTTCAGGCTTTATCAGCAATATGGTCTCGGAGAAGCGAAACTTTTCCATTGGGACGAGGCTATCGCTCATTATCAGAAGGCATACGGTTACAATCCGAAATTCATCTCCGCCCTTACCAACATCGCCTACTGCTACGAGCAGAAAAAGGACTACAAATCCGCCCTCGAATGGTACGAGAAGTACTTGAAAGTCGCCAAGCCTGGTTCACGAGGCTACAATTTCGCCACCCAAAGTGTCAAGTACCTCAAAGGTGAGCTCTTTATGGAGGAGAAGTAAGGCGACATATTCATCATCATAAAAGGCTGCGGTTCCGGATAAATTGCGTATATTGCCGTCACTAAAACAGACGGTTATGAGGAAGATTCTGGTTTTGTCAGTGATGATGTTGGCTTTGTGCCCGGTTATGCACGGGCGGGAGGCCAGAGTTGCTGAATATCCGGATATTTACGGACATTATCTCAAGAGGGAGTGGAGGCGGTACGAGCGGCTTTCCAGGCGTGACAGGCCGGAGAAAGAGATCGCTCTGCTGACGTTCATCAAAGAACAGGCGCTGAAGAACCGGCTGGACAAGGATTACTACGATGCTGTGGTAACTATCGGCACGACACAGGCGCGGAGGAACTGGAAGCTGCGGGACTCTTTGAGAAACGTATTGACGGAAGAGTTCATCAAGGCCGGAAAACCCATAATGGCATATTCATTAATTAATTCGGGTGATTTGGGACGGCAGGAATTTGACGCGCTGCGGTTCGCGGAAGATAATGCCGAGGTCTTGAAAAAAGGAAAAAACGATGATTTTTGGAGGCTTGGCTACTGGGGCGAAGGCTATGTCTGCGACCACGAATTCATCCCTAATGACTATGAATATATTCTTTGGCACTGTCTGTCAGACGCTTCCGCGCACGATAAGGCTTTGGAGCTCTTGAAGGATGCGGTCGCCGGGAACTTTCCTCAATCTGCGTTGCTTGCCTATAGTGAAGCGCTTCGCAAGGATGGAGACAAGGAACTGGAACGCCTCGCCACGGACTGGAGCGGAAGCGTAGTGGCGTTGCTGCCGAGGAAGGTGCTGCTTAAAAGGGAATATGACAGGTTGGTCAAGGAGGGCGGAACATCGCGGCAGTTTGCCGAGCTTGACTCCAAATGTCAGGCTTTCGAGAAAGAGCGGGAGTCGTATATTCCAAAATATGTAAGTTCGGATCTTCTCTTTGTTTCCTCTAATGATGTGAATAAGATAATCGCTGAGGAATGTGGAGGTGTGATTTCGTCATTGATTGAGAGGCTGGAGGATAAGGATGTTTCCGTGTTGGTCCGTGAAGACACCGTGCTGGTCCGGTTCAGGAATATCAAGTCGGCCAATCTGTCGGTTGAGAGCCAGGGTAAGAGTGTGTTCCGTAAAAGGCTCGACAATCCGGTCCGGAGTTTTTACGTCTGGGACACTGTGAATGTGGCTCTGCCGGAGCTGGAGGATGGAGACTATTGGATCAAGGTTTCCGGCTCCGGGAAAGAGGCCGAGATCTCGTACGTTCACAAGACAGTGTCCGTGGCTGTCAGGAAGCAGGGTGACGGATTCGCGGTTTTCCCTGCTGATTACATCACCGGGGAGCCTTTCAAGGAGGTTGATGTCAAGATGACGAGAGGGGAGCGGGTGCTCTCGGCGCATCTGAGCATTGATGGATTCACGTTATTGCCTTCCGAGATGCAGGAACTGGCGGCTAAGAAGTCCGGACTTGAGTGCAAGGTTGTCTGCTCGGTGACGGATGGGAAAGCTGTTCGGCTCAGCAAGGAGGTTGTCATTGTCAAGGCGTCGTATCTTGACCGTCCGGTCACTTCGACAAGCTCAGTGACCAGTAGGGCTTTGGTCGCTGAGCCTGTCGAAGCGACCGTAGGGAATCATTCTGAAACAGAAACCTACGGCCGAATATTCAACGACCGTGGAGCCTACAAGCCCGGCGACACAGTCCGGTTCAAAGCCGTGATTTTCCGTGGAGATATTCATAAACAATTGGAAGTCATCGGAAAAGAAAAGGCATTCAAGGCCGCGTTATACGATTCTCAGATGAATATGATCGAGGAGAAGTCGTTCCGCACCAACGATTTCGGGTCCTTCGCCGGAGAGTTCGTCATTCCGAAAGGGCGGCGCAACGGGCTGTTCAAGATTGCTGTTGCCAATGGCGACAAGGAGATTACGTCCAGAATGTTCAGGGTAGAGGATTTTGTACTGCCAACGTTCGATTTGACTTTTGATGAGCAGGAATCACTTTATTTCGCTGGAGATTCCGTGACCGTCTCCGGAAAGGTCGAGAGCCTCTCGGGGCATAGCCTCGCTTCCGCCCGGATGACGTTAAAGGTGTCGTGTGACGGGAAGACAGTGGATGAAAAAGAGATAAAGTCCTCATCGGACGGACGTTTCGGTTATAGATTCAAGGCGAAGGATCAAGGACGATATTCAATCAATGTGACCGTGAAGGACGAGACAGGGGAGACCAGAGCGTTTGACACTTCGGTCAATGTCTATAATGTGATCAAGCTTGATGTCCGTCTGGTTAACGGTATTGACGGGAATCTGTTGCTTGCTGATCTGAACGAATCTGGCAAGGTGTCACAGGGAATCGTGACCGGGGACAAGGCAGTTTTTGTGCTGGAAGTCCGTGACAGATTCAGTAAAAAAGTGAAGTCTGAGATTCGCTATGAGTTCTTGGACATTTCCGGAACAGTCTTGCAGACAGGTAAATGCGCTTCCGGCGATGAGATTGACTTGCCGACAACGGCTGACGGACTTTATGTTCTCCGGGCATATTCAGAGAAAACGTACAGTCTTGGCAAGGTGGTCAAGGCGGATAAAGAATATAACCTTGTGAAGGTGAGCCGTGAGGCGAAGTCGCTTGTGGCTCCTGCTGTCTGTCTTCTGTTGCCGGGTAAGACCGAAGTCGCTCTTGGCGAGGACATCGTTATGACGCTTGGAGCTTCTGTGGCACCATTATGGGCAGTCGCGACAATGCTTGACTGTGGCGGGAATATCCTTGAATCCAGAATGGTGACGATGGACGGCTCGTCTGCCGGTTCGCTGCGAGAATTGCGTTTTCGCTACCCAGCTGGAGCTGATGGCCCTGTCAGCATCCAGTTGCTCTTCTTTAAATATGGCCGCTTCTTTAAGTACGAGCATACTTACAACAGACTGTCGGACGAACTTGATATGCCTCTGGATTTCAGCGCCTTCACCGATGTCACCAATCCTGGCACTGAATATACCGTCAAGGTCCGCGTCCCGGATGGCATCGAAGGTCTCGCGGCGATTTATGACAAGAGTCTTGATGCGGTCCGAAAGGAGATCTGGAATCCGGTAAGGCTTGAACCTAAGGCCGTTTCGGATGTCCAGATGGATATAGCCTGCGGATATATCACGAACAAGTCTTTAGGTAACATCTGTAGTGGATTTTCTTCCGGAATAAACGGCATCGTGACGGATGCGAACGGGGATCCGCTGATCGGAGCGTCAGTCATCGTGGACGGCACCTCCTATGGCACATCAGCTAACCTTGACGGGTATTTCTCACTTGACGCAAGTCCTGGGACGCTGATAACAATCAGTTACATAGGCTACCGGAGTGTGACATTACGAGGAACTTCGGGAATGAATATCGTCCTTGAGGAAGACGAGTCACTGCTTGATGAGGTGATGGTGATTGGTTACGGAGTCGCCTCCAAATCGGCACGGCGTCGTAAGAACCGTTCCAATGATTCGGGACGCAATTATGAAAAATCTGAGTCAAGTGCTTCTGCCGCCGCTGATTATGATTTCACATCCGTGGCTGTCAGAAAGATATTCTCAGAATCTTTGGCCTTTGAGCCGTTCCTCTATCCGGAAAACAACGAGGTCAAATTTACGTTTAAGACATCTGATAAACTCTCGACCTATCACGTTTTGTTCTTCGCTCACGACAAGGCGATGCGCAATGGCACATTGACAAGGGATTTCACCGTGACCGTGCCTGTAAAAGTCTCCGTCAACGCTCCGAGGTATCTTTACTCTGGAGATGAATGGACATTGACGGCGACCACCGTCGGCAATTCAGACGCGGTGATAGAGGGCGAGATGAAGATCCTTGAATATTCAAGAAGCGGCGAAGCCATTGACTCGCTGAAAGTTCCAGTGACGGTGAACGGTCGTGAACAATCGGTCGTTTCTTTCCCGGTTGATGTGCCTCACGACATCGACTCACTGACTTTCAAGGTCATATTCGCCTCAAAATCATTCAGTGACGCTGTCCGGTTCGGTGTTCCGGTTCACGATGCGAGTCAGGTCATCACCGAGTCCCATTCGGCCATAGCCTTGCCAGGAACTGACAAGGATAAGTTGCTGGAATCGCTCAGAAGCCGTTTCGTGAACGTATCCTCCGCTGGTGCCGTCTGCGAAGAGATCTCGATCGGCAAGATGATCGAAGAGGCCGCGACACAGAAGTCCAAGCCGTCATCCAATGATGTACTGTCACTTACAGAGGCATATTGCTTCAAATCATTCAAGTCGGAGCGCGACACTTCGCTGCTGGGCAGAATCCTTGCGTGCAGGAACTCCGACGGCGGTTTCGGCTGGTTCGAAGGTATGCGTTCCTCACAGTCAGTCACCGCCACGGTGCTGGATCGGATGGCTTTGGTGAGAAGTCTTGGCGGGAATATTCCTGATCTGACATCTTCTGTCGAGTATCTGGATTCCACTCAGTTCCTGGGCTTCCCGCGCTGGTTCGGCGGCCTGTCGAACGACACTTATATGCTCGTCCGCTCGAACTTCCCATCGGTCTGGTTCAAGGTGCGGATGGACAAGTCGCAGCGCAAGGAGTACCGCTCCCGACTCTCCTCTTTCCGGAAATATGCCCGCATCTACCTTTCACCTTCCAACCGCTTCGATTTCATTGATGGTCAGCCAGGTGCGAAAGCAAGACGTGTCCGTACCCTCAGCAATCTGATCGGCTCCGAAGAAGGAATATCCTTGGCCCGCGCTTGGGGCGAGCGTTTCAATGTCGATGCCGCGCTCCGCAGATCAATGGACGAAGACATCCTCTCCATCCTTGAATATGCCGTCAGGCACGATGGTGGCGGCTTCTACTACCCGAACGCTGTGATGCCGTTCAGAGGACTGCTGGAAAACGAAGCCTATGCCCACTCGCTCATCTCCGATGTGCTTTCTGAATATGCTTCCTCACATTCTGATCAAGTCACCGGTCAGAAAGCCGCCGAGATCGCCGATGGAGTCCGCTTATGGTTGATATTACAGAAAGAAACCCAGAACTGGGACACGGATCCTGCCTTTGTGAACGCCCTGTGTTCAGTCGGAAAGGGTAGCACCGACTTGCTGAACACCAGTGTCGTGACCCTGACCCAGCGTGTGCTGAAGCCTCTTGCTGATGTGAAGGCCTCCGGCAACGGCTTCTCTATCGAAAAGAGTTATTTCATTGGAGACAAGGAGGTTGGCCAAGGCGACACCGTCCGTCGGGGAGACCGCATCCGTGCCGTCTATACCGTCCAGAACTCCGAGAACCGAAGTTTCATCCGTCTGACCGCACCCCGTGAGGCGTCTCTGATTCCAGTTGACCAGTTGTCTGGGATCTACAATCTGTCTTTCACCCCGCTGACTGTTGACGGCTGGTACCGTGTCTCTCCGTGTGGTTATCGTGACGTGAAGCCCGACCGTACCGTCTTCTATTTCGACACCTACCCCGAAGGCCGCACCACCGTCACCGAGGACTTTTTCGTGACCCAGCCCGGCACCTTCCAGGCCCCCGTCCCCGAAATCGAATCCCTCTACGCCCCGCATTACCGCGCCAACGCCGCTGCCGTCCCGCGCAACCTGGAGGTCAAGTGACTTGTATTTGCCGGGACTATTCATTATTTTTGTGTAGATATGATTAAGTTGTTGAAAGAAAGATAGATGATGAAGAATGTTTTAGTGCGGAACAGCACGGCTGAATTTCTCACCTTCATAGCGGAAGGGAAGGAGGAAGGTATTCAGGTGCTATATAAGAATGAAAGTATATGAGCGACTCAGAAAGCAATGTCGATGCTATTTGACTGCTCGTCTGATAATATTGGCTTGCACCTGAAGAATATCTTTGAAGCTGTTTTGAATTGTTTGAAATGTTCTTTGAGGTGAAAAATCTTCATTTTCTTCCCGTTTCTTCAGTCAGATAGCACCGCTATCTTCCTTGGAAGAAGCGGTCGAAACTGAAGTTTTTCACTCTCAAACCTTCAAACAAACAATTCAAAACAGCTTCTTTAAATCTGGTGAACTTGAAGAAGGTTCAGTTGCCGAGAAAATCTCGGCAACTGCGGCGGATGGTAAAATGTATATGACGAAATTTTACAATCTTGATGCGATTATTTCGGTAGGCTACCGTGTCAATTCTATCCGAGCCACACAGTTTCGTCAGTGGTGCACAAGTGTTTTGCGACAGTTCACAATTCGAGGCTATGTTGTGGATAAAAAGCGGATGGAAAATGGAACCTTCATCGGAGAAGACTACTTTGAACATCTGCTTGCAGAGATTCGTGAGATTCGGTTGAGTGAGAGAAGATTCTACCAGAAACTGACCGACATTTACGCCACAGCTGTTGACTATAACCGTGACGCGCCCACAACAAGATTGTTCTACAAAAAGGTACAGAATAAAATTCACATTGCCGTTCGCGGCCACACCACCGCAGAACTGATTGTGGAAAGAGCTGATGCAGGTAAGGAACATATGGGTTTGACGACCTGGGAGAATGCTCCGGATGGAAAGATTGTTCAGTATAGCGAAGAATTACCTGAATGGTGTGGAATTGGAAGATATGGGAAAATTGGTCAACTCCGTTTTGGATATGGCCGAGAGAATGGCAGACAAGCATATTCCGATGACTATGGAAGACTGGTCTAAACGCATAGACATAATCCTTGAAGCTGGTGGTGATGCTATATTGAACGATGCCGGAAAGATTACTGCGGAATTTGCCAAAAGTTTTGCTGAATCCGAATTTGAAAAGTACCGAATCATTCAAGATCGCTTGTTTAAATCAGATTTCGATCGCCTGAACGATTGTGATCTGCTGAATACCATAGAATAATACCTGGTCGCAGAGCTTGTCGAAGCGACCAGAAAATATCCTTACAAAACACTTTCAGCCCTATATGCCACAGAACGTCCCCAGTTGTGCTTGATGCTGAAAAAGTAAACCTCCAAGTCGTTCGCAATTCATCCCAATACGCCACCTGATGCCTTGAAAAGGCCTATCGCCTGAAAGCTTTTTGTAAAAAATTCCGAGGAGATAGTTTTTTTCCATCCTTTATGCAATTGAGTTATGTTTGTCCGGAGAAAGCCGTATTCCCCGGACAAACTGGTGATATAGTGCGGCTTGTCCGGGGAAATGGCCGTTTTTGTGGACGAACGTGTGGTTTTGACTCTGCCGAACGAGTGTTTTTGTTTATCCTTTTGGATTTGCAAGGCTATTTCAGTATTTTTGTGGTTAAGTACATTAACATTGAAAACGATATGGCGACATTGCATATCAAAGGATTCGGTCCCATTGAGGATTCCACGACTATAGAACTCACACCGTTTATGCTGTTGATGGGGCGGCAGAGTTCAGGTAAGAGTACCTTTATGAAAGTGCTCAGTTATTGTCGTTGGGTGGAAAAAAGAATTATGGTATCAACCGATGATTTGATCAGTCAATATACCCACTATAACCGGTTCGTCAAGGAGTTGAAGCAGTTCAACAGATTGAATGATGAATATTTCCGTGATGACACTTTGATAAAGTATGACGGGGACACTATACAGATTGAATATGTCGGCAAAAGTGGAAACCCAAAAATATTACGGAAAAACAACTTTGCCCAAGGGCGTTTCAACAGCAAGCTGTGCTATATCCCTGCTGAACGTAATTTGATTTCCGCCATATAAAATGTTGATCGAGCCTATAAGGCCACTGATCGGGATGTCCTTTTCAATTTCATTTATGAGTGGGATGAGGCCAAATCTCCTTACACCGCTGAACATCCATATCCTTTGTCAGTTACCGGTGGCTTTAGTTATGTCAACAGGTCCGGAGTGGATATGATTGTGAGGGAAGATGGTGTAGAGTCCCCGGCTTTCTATGCTTCAAGCGGAGTGCAGTCAGTTATGCCGTTGGAAGTGATGGCTAACTATATGATGAGTCAGGTTGGCAAAAACGCTCCATTATCTATGGTGGAGCGCAATTCGATCAACGAAACAGACAATGGGTTGGCATCAAGAAGGTTGGAGTATCAGTCCGCTCAAGTATTCATTGAGGAACCAGAGCAAAATCTCTACCCCGAATCACAACGCTTGATTGTGTTGAGCATTATCCGTTCTCTGAAAATGGCATTGGATAAAGGTTCAGAGAGCAGTTTCGTGATGATGACATCCCATAGTCCTTACATCCTTTCAGTCGTCAATGTTCTGTTGCTGGCGGCTGTAGTGTCAGAGAAAGTAGGACAGGCAGAGATTGAGGATGAATATATTATACCGTCATCTTCCGTTTCCGGTTATTTCATAGGAGATGATGGAGTGTTCCGCAATATATTGGACAACGAGATCCCGATGCTCACTGGAAATGATTTGGACGGTGTCTCTGATTGGGTAGATGACAAAATCAGTAAATTGAACAATATTCTATATGGAGAAGTATGAAACGAGGCGAGAGAGAGAATATTCATCAACTTTTAACCGTTTGACTGTTGACGGATTTGTGCCGGAACAGAATCTTCAATTCCGTTCTAAGGTAGCTGTTTGCGAAAAGGGAAAACGCTATGCCTTGGCAACTGCCGAAGGACAAGACTCCGTGGTATATGCCGTTGACGGTTATATTGTCAAAGATGGCCTAAGGTGTGATAAGCTTGTGCTTGTAAGGCGTACGCAGGAAGGTCGGATTCCTGAGAATTGGTCGGAGATATTTGTTGAGTTAAAAGGAACTGACGTTGAGCACGCAATCGCCCAATTACGCGCGACTTTGAGCAAGCCTTTGTTCAGGCATCCGGCAAACGATGACATACGTGCCAGAATTGTAGCCCAATCCTTTCCAGCCCACAAATCCGACCTCAAAATGGAAAAAGCGAAGAAAGAGTTCCGTCAGAATTATGATTGTGACCTTCGTGGAATGAAGACCGGGCAGGAGGAGAAGCTATAATTACTTATTATACAAAATCTTCTCACTCAAACATCAATCTATGAATATTAAAAACAATCCAACGTGAATTTAACACATTTTTGTATAATTAACTATCAAGTTTGACGGTCTTTGCC
>ERZ780100.855-NODE-855-length-12232-cov-1.611973_pt1 | contig 12232 bp, 13 predicted proteins | sample MGYA00511573_ERZ780100 | MGnify/ENA primary metagenome ERZ780100 (study PRJEB29588, sample SAMEA2161876) | human gut metagenome | biome: human gut; feature: human-associated habitat; material: faeces | place: Denmark | collected 2008/2010 ...
TTTCGTGGCCAACGAATACGAAAGACCGATACGATCTGCATATGCAGTATTCTGCCTTGCTTTCTCAACTACTCTGGAGGCACGGACCCTTTCCATGACTGTCATAGGAGCACCTCCTTCAGAAAGTCCTTATCTCCTTTGCGTGATTATATTATAAAGCCTCACCAGTTCTGGAAAAATGACTGCAAGTGCAAAATACGATGCCGTATTTCCTCTATTACAGCAAAAACCACTTCGGCTAATTGACCGAAGTGGTTTTCAACGACTATGTTTACCTATTTGCTCTTAGCCGCATTGTAAGCCTCGATATCAATCGATCCATTGGCCAGCATCTGCTCTGACCAAAGCTGAAGCGTTTCCACGGTGATAGAGATTTTTTCAAGTTCCTCCTGGATATGTATGAAGTCCTGAATCTCATCGCCTGTAATCTGTCCGTCAGCTGTTATTTCGATCAGCCGCTCCTGCTTTTTGTGCATGGCATTCAAAGATGCCAGCATTTCAAGGACTATCTGTGAAAGGTCTTTGATCTTTACCTCGGGGACATATTGCTGGCCTATCGGACATTCCTTGGCGCAGTAATGGTTACAAAGATTGGGGTTCTTATAGCCGATGGACATCTCCAAAACCTCATCAGAGCGAGGGGTAGACTTTTCATTTTCGATTTTCTCAATTCGTTCCGGGGAAATCCATCCCAGCACTTCGCTGGCCTTTTCTCTGGAATAGCCAAGCGCCTCGCGGCTAATCTGATAGACGGTTTTATTTTCTTTTGTAGATATTCGTCCCATAAATACGATCCTCTTTCGAGTTACAATTCGATATATTCCGCCAGTGACCTGCAGAGTTTTCGAGGCTTTATATGAGGCGCTGTTTGGTAAACAGCCCCACTTCTGTCCTGCCATAGAACAATATCGTCGATATTGGCCTGCTCCAGCACATACCAATCCGATGGAACAGCAGTGTTGTTGCGTTCCTCTAAGGTAACAGGCACAACATTTAACCGTTTGGACCCGCAAACGCCTGTTAGCTCATGCCCAGCAAAAGATGCCGCTCCAAAGGCAGCGACATATTCTCGATAGTCTTGTGCAAATTGAAGGCCAAGTGTAATCTCTGCATTTTGAATGTTTTTGCCGGAAGCTCCATTTAATGCGCAGAAATTCTCTTTGCGTTGCATTTTCGCTGCAATGTCGTTCATAGTTATGTGGTACCTCCCATCATTTTCGCTAACTGTTTCCAGAATTGCTGGCGTTGCAAATCCCAGGTATTTCCTGTGCCATGCACCTCAGTAGGCTCACCAAACACATGCCATATCTTGTTGTTACCGCCCTGCATATGTTCGGCCTTGGTTAACACTGCCAGAGTTGAGTCTGCATGCTGACCGATGTGATGTAATTCATACGATGTCCCGGATGGATCAAGTGCTGCGATTCCTTGCTCCATTCTCTGTAGATTTGTCCTCCCCATATCATCGACATAATTTAAATCTATTTTCCGGATGAGAGCCATGTTACCATTGACCATATGTGGAGACAGACCAGCTGATTGACAAATCTGATACTGTTCTATACTGGAAAATTGCTTGATGACATCCAGCGGATATCCAGACTCTTTTTGGATCAAGGCAGCCTCATTCATTGTCAAGCCATTCAGTGTAGCACCCTTTAATGCAATCGCTTCGCCGGAACCTCCGGCAATCGTGCCTGAAATTGCGCCCCATTTGAAGCCTTCGCTGCCTGCCAATGCTGCAGCCTTCATAGATTCATTTAGATCACCGGTTTCAATTCCTTTGACAACACCTGCGGATACGCCACTGAACACACCGGATGAGAGTGCCATAATTGTGCCCGTTTTGGCAGAGGCCGCAAAAATCATACTGACAGCCGGTGCACCTGCGCCATAGGTCACAATAGAAACCGTAATACAAACTAGAATAACACCTGTTCCGATCGCAACATTCTTGAGTATCTGATCGTAGGTATCGTCGTATTTCTGGAATTCTGTGACAACGGTTTGCCCGTCGTCGCCAAGGGTAAACACATATCTTGTTCCCTGAAAGTAAGAATCCAGTTCTGATAGCGTATAGCCGAAGTAGATGTTTTCCTGCGAATTATATGCTACCTCTTCCAAATACTCTTTTGAGATATATATGGCATTTACATTTTCTACGAAATAGTCTTCGCTATTGAGTGCCGTTACAAGCTCGGAATAGATGCTATCCTCCAAATATGGCAGAAGATTCACATCAGCAAGGTCAGAAAATTCTGGCGGTTCTTCTTCAGTAAAAGAGTATGACGATTCCGGTTGACTCGTCGCTGGGGCAGTCGTCTCCTCTTGAACGCCATCGCTATTCGTTTGCGGTGTACACCCGGTTAATAAAGCACACACAAGAATCAAGGCAATTAATCGCTTCATCAAACATCACCCCCATTATCGGCTTTGTCTGCTGAATCTATTCGTGAGATGTTTTTCGCACGGCGCTTTTTCTTGCGTTGGGCTATTGCGATTGCCGACCCAATAAATGCCGCTAAAAGTGTAGCACCTCCTGCATACAGCCACATGCCAGCTGGCATGTGGTTTTTTGATGCATCATCGGATGAAGAAACCTCACTGTTAGGTTGCTCGTTGTGATTATCTTCGTCTTTTGTCGTTGTATCATTTTCTTCATTTGGGTTCGTAGGCTCAGCCGGTGGTAGCGACTGCTCAGATGCCGGAATCAGCGTACCATCTGCCGCAACAGTTGCTCCCATTGACAGTTGATATTCTACATCCGAAATGGAAAGTCCTGTTGCAACGTGAGCTTTGAGTACATCATCCGTTCCGACATAGATAACTTTCGTAGTTGTTTGATTTGTATATTGATTACTTACGGTAATTGTATAGATGCCCTCATCTGTATACTTCTCGCCATCTTTGGCAGGCTTATTGAAGCGGACATCTTCGGTTAGTCCCTCTGCGCCATCCTTGCGTACTTCTTTCTTAATATCAATGTTAAGGTATCTGGATTTTGCAAGATCAAGGTAGAAACCGTTTTCGGTAATCGAACTGTTTGTTAATTCGGCTCCTGTAACAACATCAAATGGATAAACCATACAATTACCATTGCGGACAGAAAAGCGGAAGAAAATCCGGTAGTCATTGTATGATGGAAACGGATTCCAACCGAACAAATCGAGATTGTTTTTACGCAACTCATAATCCAAAGCAACCTCATAATCTCCTTCCTCACAGAGCTTTACCTCCACGGCAGCATTCTGTGATGCAGTTGCCGCCAAATAATCAGTGTAGATTACAGGGTCGCCGGCATGATTTTGGTAATCTGTATGGCGAATAATCAATGTGCCACGCCCCATATCAGTCTTTTCAATACCGAAATACTCGTCGTGGCCGTTGGCATCATCGTTGATCGAAAGCGTCTCATCTCCATTGAGCTTTGTAATGTCCTGCTCCAGTTTAAACCACAGTGTGACTGTATCACCGACTGTTTTCAAAAATACTGGAGTGCCATTCTTGTCTTCTGTGACACGTGTGTATCCATTTACGTAGAACTCGCCAAGTTTCCACCCGAAATGAGGATCGTTCTCAGAGATTGCATTGTTTTCGGAAAAACCGGTATCGTGGCCTGCATTCACAACAGTACCCAAGTAGTGTTGTGATTCATTCGATTCTTCGGCTGCATACGCAATAGGTGGCGAAATCACCATCATTGCTATCACAATGGAAAACAGCAGCGCAAAGAACGGTTTAAAAGATTGTACGACTTTTCTCATAATCTTCACCCAGTCATCCGGGCAAGTGCCGGACCTCTTTCTTTTTGGCATCAAACTCATCCTGAGACAGAATACCCTCATCGACAAGCTGTTTCAATTTACGCAGCGTTTCGATTTTCTCGTCATATGAGATCAATGCGTCGTCTGCCTCTTTTGCGGGCTTTTCGCTCTTGATCTTGTTCAGCAAGGATACGCTCTTGGGGAATTCCGGCACTGACCGGCCCCATATCAATGATGGTCTGCAAATCGATATCGTCGCCTGCGAAGATCTCTGCAAGGAATTTGCTGCGGTTGACCTTCACGCCGGGTATCTTGACTGCATTGGTAATGATCGTTTCCAGTGCTACGGAGGTCGTTTCGTTTTTAGCCTGTTCCATAATTCTCATTCCTCCCTCTCCATTAAACCTGTGGTTCTGCGTTGCTTTCCGATGCGATGAATTCCCGTATTTCCTCCGACACATAATCCTCAAAATGCAATGTGCCGATTTTACGAACCTTTTCGTTGATCTTATCCATCACCGCCCGGCATTTGCTGTAATCTCCGGCGCGGAAGTACACCTCCAGCAAATGCCCCAGCAGTTCGACTTGCCGTCTTGCATAGGCGGCGATCTCCAAGTGATCTCCGCAGGTCAGAATGGAACGGAGAAGGTACAGCTCCGCTTGATCGTATTGCTGCCATTCCAGCATCAGATTGGCCATCGGGCAAAGCTGATCGTCGATTTTGGCAAGCTCCGAGGTGCTGATAATGTTTGTGATGTCGTAGGCCTTGAACAGATAGGCGCAGGTCTGCGGATAATTCTCCTCCAGATAGGTGTAGTACCATGCCATCGTCAGATCGTAGTCCCGCACCAGCTTGGAATTGGGCTGGGCGTATTTGTCAATCTGCTTCCGGACCTTTTCCAGGATTGCCCAGACCTTCTTTTTCTTCCCGGTGCCGCTGCGGATCAGGACAAGGGCCTTCAGCCGATAGCACTCACCCAGAAGAATGCCGGAATCTCCGGCATTGGAAACGGACAGCCAGTGGATGGCCTTATTTACTGATTTAAGGAGAAGGCGAACAATCTGCGTTTCTTCTGCTGTCTGTGCATCGTAAGCGCCGCTCAACTTCGCATCATAAAATCCCGCAAGGATGTAATAGAACCGTCCCAAAAGCTCCGGACTGCGATTTCGGGAGATGGCGGTCCGCATTTGCTGGATTTTCCGTTCCGCTTCCAAGAAACGCCTGTGATCGTACAGAATCTCCAACAGGATCTGATAAACCTTCAGGAGCATCCGCTCATTGCCCGGAGGAACCACGGCAATGAATTCCGTGCTCTTTTCCAGAAGAAACTGTTCATTTTCATAGGGCATATTTTGAATCGCATAATAGAGCAGTTCTATATAAATATCCGAAGAATATATCTGAGGTTCCCGCTTGCCGCCTTTCAATACAGCCGCAGCCAGCCGAAGAACCTCCCGATTCTCGTCGTGATGTGTTGCCGTACTTTCTGCGTAGCTACCGATTCGGTGAAGGTAGGATTCTCTTGTCCAACCGGAATCATCTTTCGCCATCATTTTTTGCAGTCTCCGGTCAAGAAGGCCGCCGGGAGCATTCTCTTGAACCTCGTGAGCCCGCCGGAGACTGCGGAGAAGATGCTTCGGATATTCCTCTTTCTGCGCTTCAACCTTCAGCCGGATATCCAGATACTGAAGGACCCTGTTTGCTGCATCCAGCGCCGCATCCGTGAACCCCCAGTTCGTTACGACCTCCTCGATAACCGGGTGCATTGTGAGAATCGTGTCGTTTATAGCAATCCAGCCTTGCCGGGAAAGAGCTCCGATGTCGTCTCTGTTTGGTAAGCGGAGCATATCGCACAGCCGTTCAATGGAAACGCCGGTTCGGCCAAACAGAGACAGGGCTTTCATCAGAGCGTTCTGCGTTTCCGACAAGGTCTCTGCCGCGAACAGGCCGGAGATTATTTGCCGAATGGTCTTCTGATGCAGCACCGCATCCCGCTGGTATCCGACCTTTTCGGGCGCAAGGATTGAGAAGCCTTGTTCTGCAACGATTTGGGCCGCCTGCACGAGAGACAGTGTGCAGACGGGACTGCCGATCTGCTTGGCAATCAGCTCAATGACCAATGTGTGACCGGCTGCATTTTGAATGATCGAGGCGGCATAATACCGCTCCTCCGCACTGAGCCGGTGGCCGATGTGCCTCTCAAAAAGGAGCAGAGCAGTTTCTTCGGAAACGGATTCCACTTCAAGGGTGTCATACCCCTGCGCAAGCGCCTTGTCTCTGGTCAGAAACAGCAAACGCCAGCCCGTTTGCAGGAGCTTCGGGATACAGGTGCCGCTGTCGCCGGCGTAATTGTCCATAACCAGTACGCAATTTTTACCGTCGCCAAGTTCCCGGAGAATCCCCAATTTTCGCTCAAAGTAGGCTTCTTCTGTTTCTGATTTGTCCTTTTGAATGCCGTGAATCTGTACGGCGTAGTCGTCGCAGATGGTTTTCTCGATCGTGCCCTGATAATCGAGGTAAAGGACAGAATCGATTCTCGACATACACTGCCTGATGCAGTGGCGGGCGAGAGTGCTTTTTCCGATACCTCCCATTCCCACAAGAAAGCTGCAACCGCCGGGGGCATCCAGAAGCCGCTGCGTCAGCCATGCCGTCTCCTGTTCTCTCCCAAGAAAGAACTCGGGGCCATAGATTTTGGAGCTTACCACATAGCGGGCGGACAGATCCGCCAGAGCTTGAAGCTCCGACAGCTTTTCGACCACAGTTTCCATATTGGAAAACCGATCCAGATAATAGTCCGCAAGGGTATGATGAAAGAAATCCGTCAGGCGGAAGGTCAGCGCATCCCGATATGCGCCGCCTGAGAGCTTGGACCTTGAAAAATCATACCGGGCACCGGTATCACAGTCAAAGGCATCCGGTACACGATCAAACAGCATATAGAACAGCAGCGCACCGATCCCATACACATCCGTGTGAGTCCCGATTCGTTTTCCGTCACCCCTTTGCAGTTCCAGCGCCGCAAAGCCTTTGGTAAAAGAGATTTTATCCCCCAATTCCGGAACATCGGAGATTGGGACGACCGTGTCGAAGTCAAATAGCTGGATCAGCTTCGTGGTGCCCTCCAGCGTCAGAATATTGCTCGGTTTAATGTCGAGATACAGAAAACCCTTATTGTGGATTTTAGAAATGGCAGTTGCCGCACTTTTTACTGCAGCAATGCTGCCCTTGACAGAGGAATAACGATCATAGGACAATTCCTGCCCCTGAGCATACACAGAAACCACATACAATGTGTGGTTTGCCTCGTAAATATTATAGGTATTGGCCGTCAGGTTCGTCAGCCCATCCACTGCAAAGAATTCGTTGCCCAGTTGATAAGCCCGCCGCATCTTCTGCTTTGTCTGCGCGAATAGCTTCCGCTCTGTCTCCGGGATCAGCAGATTTCCATCCGACGATCTTTGTAAATTGCATCTGAAGGGGTAACATTCCTTGATTCTTACAGTTTTTTTCGTTCCCAGATTGTCGATGTAATAAGCATTGTAAACGATGCTCGATCCGCCACGGGCCAACTCATCGGTGATTGTGTATTCCCATCCGTCATTGAATCTAAGCGTGTTGCCTGCTTTAAGTGCAGCTCTAGAGTCCATTTTCTCACATCCTAACCTTGCTCGCATATTGCGACGCTTAGATTCTAACACCGAAAATTTAGAAAGCGGTTTTTTCAGTGCAGGGCATTCTCAGGAGCCATTTTATTCAGATAAGCCTCCCGCATAAAGGAACGGAATGCATCCAGCGGGTAGGCATCCTGCGAGGCATAGAGGAAGATCCAGTCATAGGGATTCCCCTCATACAGTTCCGGATAGCTGGCATCCAGCAGCAGTCGGTTGATGGATGCAATGCATCTCGGGCCGTCATACGGCTTTGCCGCATATTCCGGCTCCGTTCCCTTGAGAAGCAGTTCTGTCCAGAAGCGATAGAAGGCCAGCAGGATCATTGTTTTTCGGACGACCTCATCCGACTGCCAGTTCCCGCCGATGATGGCCTCCAAGCCCTGCCGATCCGGGAACGATTTGCTCACAAGGGGATGGATCATGGCGTTTGCTTTCAGCAGCGGCTGTAAGGTGCGGTCGCCGCTTATGGGGTACAGCTTTTCGCCGTTGGATTCATCAAAATCCAGCAGCCCAAAAATCTGCCGGTAAATGTCCCATGCCGACCGGGATTTCTCGGCGAAAGTCTCTTTTGGATAGCGGTGCTTCAATTCCTGAACAGCTAGTCCATTTTCACCGGCAATTCTTCTCCAAAGTTCACAGATATACTTCTTCGCTGTTGCGTTGTTATAGCCAAACTGGCTGCTGTTCGCCGTTAAAAACGCAAGCAGTTCTTCCGGACTTTGAAACCGGTCCAATTCCTTGACAATCGTGCCTGTAAAGAGAACATCGGAATGAAGATCAACCGGCCCTTTTCCGCTCTCCTTCGGGGCTTTTTCAATCAGTGCCTGTGCCTCGGAATAGGATAGCCGGTGGCGAATGCAATAATAGTAAATCGCCTCACGAATCGTGTGACAGTCCAGATTCCGCTGCAAATACACACGGCGGAAGAAATCCCGTGTTTCATCCAGTGTCAGGTGAAATGCAAAACAAAATTGAATCGCGTAATCCCGTTTCTCGGCCTGTGTGTGCTTTTGAAACCAACCTTTCAGAATGCGTGCTTCTATCGGGATGCCCGCCTCATCAAATTTACACTTGATAAACCTGACTTTGGCATCCGTGTCTGCAAGGTTGCCGGTATAGCCCTTCTGCACAATAAACTCATCCAGTGCGGCGTCAAATGTCCGGAAGGAACTAGCTATCTCAAGCAGCTCCTGTATGTAGTTCTCATCCTCTGGAGAAATGCTATTGCCCTTTTGGGACAGAAATTGCGTATAATCTCCCATACCTATCCTCGTTTCCGCTGTATCTCAGCATATTTTGAATCACTCTCTCTTGTCCTCCGGCAGGACCTCCATAATATCTTCGATATGGCAGTCCAGCGCATGACAGATCCGAACCAGAACGTCCGTTGTTACATTGTCGCCACGGTTGAGCTTCCGGATGGTATAATCACTGATATTCGCTTTTTCCATCAGGTCCTTTTTCTTCATATCTTTATCAATGAGAAGATGCCATAACCGTTTGTAGCTTACCGACATAGTGGAACCCCCATAATTTGCAATTACCACACAATATTACAAATACATTATACCGCATAATATGCCGAATTTCAACGGATAGCAGAGAGAACGCACGGATATTCTTGAATTTTGTTTTACAACACATTTATATGGCAGTGAAGTGTGCATTCCTTTTTTTGAAAACATCTTTGAAGCATTTCTCTAATGAGGGATATTTATTGGACAGCAACTATGCTAAAATTATTTTTGAAAAGCAGGAACAATCGGTGCTTGCTTATGCCGTTAAAAAATAGAGGGCGCTGGCCCTCTGGAAAGGAGACGATAAAAATGCCAATTATGCTGACCAGAAAGGACGGCCCGCCTACGCCGTTCCGCAACGCAGAGTACATCCCGTTCTACTACTTCATCCCGAAAAGCATCCTGTCCCGCTGTGGGGCGGAGCTGAACGCTATCCCACGGAATCCGCAGGTGCTGCTCCGTAACCGGGCCGCCTGTGAGTTCGTGGAGAGCGACCTGTTCCGACTGCTCATCATAGATGCCACCGCCTTTATGGTTTGGCCGTATATGGGCTTCGGCGAGTATATGGAAATCTACTCCGGCTACGACCCGGCGTGGCGGTTCGCCCACTGCCCGGACTACTGGATCCAAGAGCTGACGGACGAAGGCATCTTGGCGTCCGCAGGCGAATTATTCAAAGGTTGCCATTCGGAATTGGGGTATGTGCCGGAATGGCAGATCGACATCTATCTGCGCTACATTGTGCCCAATGTGATGAAAAAGCATCGGATGGACGAGATCATCCAAGTGGCACGGGAGTACCCCTGCTTTGAGGACTTTGACTTCCGAAAGAGCAACCAGAAAACGGACTTCATCCGAAAATGGTACCACACCCGCACCAGGCACCCGATGATCTCACTGGAGGAATTTCAGGAGGCATATGCCGACGCCCACGGCGGACAGGAATACGAGGAGCCGGACCCGTCGCAGAATGTGGAGGAAACAGCGGTAGCACAGGCACTGGTGGATCAGTTCAAGGCCACGCTCAGCGAAAAGGATATGCAGATCCTTGAACTGCGTATGAGCGGCGACACGCTGGAGGAGATTGCCGAAAAGCTGGGCTACAAAAATCACAGCGGCGTGCTCAAGCGCATCCGAAAGATCGGACAGGCCTATGAAGCCTATACCGGCGTGGACTACGGCTTTGAGGGCGGCAAAATCATCGGATAACACCTACTAAAAATCGGTAGGTGTTATTTTTATGCCCAAACGGAGGTGGATATTATGAAATGGAGAATATACCCGTCCCAGCGAGGGCGGGTCAACAAACTGGTGCGCCGGCGATGTTGCTGCTATGACCACGGCAACTGCATCCTGCTGGATGACGGAGAGCCGCACTGCTGTGTGCAGATCATCAGCCGGAGCGGCATCTACTGCAACTATTTCCGCCGGGCGGTGTTGCCGTCCGACAGTGAGCTGTATGCACAAATCAGAGATCAGAATAAATGAGGAGGATACGAAAATGAAAACGATCCACAACACAAAAATCATCGGCATCGACCACGGGTACGGGAATATGAAAACGGCAAATTTCTGTTTTCCCACCGGCATCACCGCCTATGACCACGAACCGCTGTTTACGGCGGACATGCTGGTCTACGGCGGCAGGTATTATCTCATCGGCGAGGGGCACAAGGAGTTTGCGCCGGACAAGATCAAGGACGAGGACTATTATGTGCTGACCCTTGCGGCAATCGCCAAGGAGCTGAAAGCCGAAAATCTTACCGAGGCGCACATTGTGATTGCCGCCGGTCTGCCCCTGACCTGGACAAGCGGGCAAAAGGCGGACTTCAAGGAATATCTGATGAAAAATGCCGAGGTGGAATTTGTCTACAAAAAGACCGCTTACCACATCTATATCGACGATGTGCGTATCTATCCGCAGGGGTACGCCGCTATTGCGAGCTTTGCCACCACACTGAAAGGTGTCAACCTGATTGGCGACATCGGCAACGGCACGATGAACACCCTGTATATGATCAACGGCAAGCCGCAGCAGGAAAATGTTCACCGAGAAATTCGGGACTTACCAGTGTACCCTTGCCGTTCGTGAGGCGTTTATGCAGAAAACGCAGCGGGAAATCAACGATGCCATCATCGACGAGGTGCTGATCACCGGCACGGCAAATATTGCACCTGCTGACCTGAAAATCATCAAGGGCGTCGCCGCCGAGTATGTGCGGGACATCTTCCGCAGGCTGCGCGAGCACGGCTACGATGAGAATACGATGACCTTGTATGTGACCGGTGGCGGCGGGTGTCTCATTAAAAATTTCAGCAAGGTAAACGCAGACCGTGTAAAATTCGTTGAGGACATCTGCGCCGCCGCAAAGGGATATGAGTATCTGGCCGAGGCGCAGATGAAAGCTGAGGCGAAGAAATGAGCAAGTATCGGATCAATGTGCGGTTTGATTTGGACAAGCCGACAGAGGCAAAAGCCGCACAGTATTTACAGGCGCTGGATAAATCCCGCAACGCTTTTATGGTAACGGCGATCTTAAACGAAATGCAGCGGCAGTCATCCGCAAGTGGGGTTTTGCTGGAGGATATTCGACAGGTCATACGGGAGGAATTACAGGAGGTGTCGTTTGCTGCGACACCTCCTGTTTTTGAGCAGGTACAACCGGAGCTGACCGAGGAGCAGCAAGCTAAAAATGAAAAGAGTGTGCTGGATGACCTTGAAATGTTCGGCTGAGCCAAAATGCCGAGATGTGGCTCAAATTGCAGTATTTGCAGCAAAATCAGAGCCACTTTGGCGCAGAAACAAGATGTATCCCAAGGGGCAAGAAAGCGACTTTCAGTATCGTGCAGCGTAGAAATTCGCTGAAATCTCGGTATCTGACAGCCGCTTTTCCTTATGCCCTGCGGGATGCGTCTCACGGTATAACAAGCAGGGACTTTGTGTGCCACAAAAGTCCCAATCACAGCCGAAATCGGCTGGCTCTTTGGGGGCCGCGCCCCCCAATCCCCTGAAAGGAGAGATGTGTATGGGGAAAGATGTTCGTATTGCCGTCCGTGTGACGGCAAAGGAGAAGGAAAAGATTCAAACCAAAGCCCGAAAATGCGGGCTGAGTACAACCGAATATGTGAAGCAAAGAGCGTTGGGGTATGAGCCGAGAACGGTTCCGCCTGACGCTCTTTTTGTTTGCCTTGAAAAGCTGGGCGAGCTTGCGGATAAAGCCAGTTCACCGGAGCTGGACAAAGAAATTTGCACGGTGCTGAAGCAGATCACAGCAG
>ERZ780100.860-NODE-860-length-12175-cov-2.428053_pt1 | contig 12175 bp, 7 predicted proteins | sample MGYA00511573_ERZ780100 | MGnify/ENA primary metagenome ERZ780100 (study PRJEB29588, sample SAMEA2161876) | human gut metagenome | biome: human gut; feature: human-associated habitat; material: faeces | place: Denmark | collected 2008/2010 ...
TGCGCATGGCTCGCGCCAATGTGGCGATGGGGCGCTCGGCGTTGCAGGCGGAGAAAGACGCCGTACGACTGAGGGTTTACAAGGCGTGCATGGATTTGCTCTACTGCGAGGGTGCCGTGGAACACACCAGCCGCAAACGCGACGAGAGTCGTGCGTTGCTCCATCAAGTAGAAGTGATGGCTGAGGTGGGGCAGAAGAGCGAAGCCGACGTGGCGCAGATGCGAGCCACACTGGCTGCCGACGACTACGAGTTGACGCACATGCAGAGCCAGACCACAAAGGCGCTGCTCGCGCTGAAGCAGCAGATGAACTTCCCCATCGCCGACACGCTCATCGTTGAGAAGCCTTCGGTAGATGCTCCGCTACAGTCTTCAGACAATGCCTATAATATATATAATGTGGCGCTCACAACCAATCCGCGCATTGCGCAGGCTGAGAGCAGTGTGGCTGCAGCCCGCTACGCCCTGCGCGCAGCCCGCGGCGCCTTCCTGCCAACGCTCTCTCTCTCCGGCGGCGTCTCCACCTCGTTCTTCCGTAATATGGATGTGGGTGGACACGCTCCGTTCAGCAATCAGTTCAAGAACAACGCCGGCGAATACGTGGCTCTCTCGTTGAGCATTCCTATCTTCAACCGACTCGGCTCTGTCTCCTCCGTTCGTTCGCGCCGCATAGCTCTCGACCGGGCACGCGAATCGCTATGCTACGAGCGCTCCGAACTGCAGCGCATCATTGCCGAAGCCGTCGCCGACGTGGAGAACAGTGCAAAGGAGGTGCAGAAGATGAAGGATCAGGTTGAGGCTGACAGCTTAGCCGCCTATCTCACTACGCGCAAGTTCGAGGAGGGCATGGCGTCGTCTATCGACGTGCGCACGGCGGCGGTCACGCTCCTGCAAAGCCGTGTGAAACTGCTGCAGAGCCAGCTCACAATGATGTACAACCGCCAGGTGCTGGCGTACTATGAAAAGTAAAAAAGCCCCTCCCAACCCTCCCCATCGGGGAGGGCTTTAAACAATGCTTCGAAAGGCTTAAAGAGGCTTAAAGAGGCTTAGTTCGGCTTAAACGCCGCCTTAAAACAAAAAAAACAAACCATTATGGACCGACAAATAGAAAAGAAATCATTCCTCCGCCGCTACGCATGGTATATCGCTGCGGCTGCCGCCCCCGCTGCGCTCCTCGTGTGGATAGTGCTCGGCACAACTGCCAATACGATGACTGTAGACGCCACAGACATCACCATCAGCGACGTCACTCGCGGCAAGTTCGACGACTATGTGCGTCTCAACGGACAGGTGCTGCCTATCCAGGTGGTGCAGATTTCGCCCGAGGAGGGCGGCATAGTGCGCGAGAAGGTTGTGGAGGAGGGTACACGCGTCAGAAAGGGCGACGTGATACTCCGACTCAGCAACAGCAATCTCGACCTGCAGATTCTGAATGCTGAGGCCGAACTCGCCGAGAAGCAGAACCTGCTGCGCAACACGCAGGGGGGGGAAACGCAACGGCACCGACTCAACAATCGTACCGAGCAGGCTACGCTCGACACCGACTGCGACCGCAAGCGCCGCGCCTACGAACAGAACGCACGCCTCTACAAGGAGCGCCTCATCAGCAAGGAGGTGTATCTGCAGAGTCGTGAGGACTATAAGCTCGCACGCCGCAAGCAGAGTCTTATCTCGCAGCGCCTGAAGCAGGACAGTCTCTACCGCCACGTGCAGATGGCGCAGATGGAGGACAACCTCGACAACATGCGCAAGAACGTGCTCTTAGTGCGCGACCGCAAGAACAAGCTCGAGGTGCGTTCGGCTATCGACGGCGAACTCGGACTGCTCGACGTTGAGTTGGGACAGAACATCGTTGCCGGACAGAACATCGGACAGATAAACGACCTCTCCGACTTCAAGGTGCAGGCGCAGATTGACGAGCACTACATCGACCGCGTGCGTCCCGGCCTCTCGGCTTCGTTCAGTCGCGACGGCAAGACCTACCGGCTGCGTGTGCGCAAGGTATATCCCGAAGTGCGCAACGGAACGTTCCGCACCGACTTTGTCTTCGTCGGCGAACGCCCGGCGCAGATGCGCAGCGGACAAACCTATTACGTGGAATTAGCTCTCGGCAAGTCGCAGCAGGCTACGCTCATACCGCGCGGCACGTTCTTCCAGACCACCGGTGGCAACTGGATATTCGTGCTCGACAAGTCAGGACGCAAGGCTTACCGCCGCAACATCAGCATCGCCCGCCAGAACCCACAATACTACGAGGTGACAGACGGACTGGAGCCTGGCGAGCGTGTCATCACCAGCGGATACGAAGCGTTTAAGGATAACGAGGTGCTGGTGATAAAGTAAAAGCCCCTCCCAACCCTCCCCGTCGGGGAGGGCTTAGTTACCATTGATTTCTCAAGGCTTAGAAAGGCTTAAAGGCTTAGTTTTCTCAAGGCTTAGAAAGGCTTAAAGAGGCTTAGTTCGGCTTAAACGCTCCCTTAAGAATTAAGAAAAAAACAACCTACTTAAATAAAAACAATGAATAGCAAATCAATTATTTCTCTTGCAGCCCTCTCCTGCGTAACGGCAGCTTATGCTCAGCAGCAGAAGGCTCAGCAGCATCCAAACATTGTTTACATCATGTGCGACGACCATGCCTACCAGTGCATCAGCGCATACGGCAGCGCACTCTCCAAACTCGCACCAACCCCGAATATCGACCGACTCGCTGAGCGTGGCATGCGCTTCGACCGCGCCTTCGTAGAGAACTCGCTCTCTACGCCGTCGCGCGCCTGCCTTATGACCGGTCAGTACAGTCATCAGAACGGACAGCGCCAGCTGGGCGAGGGCATCGACACCACGCCCACGTTCTTCACCGAACTGCTGCAGGAGGCAGGCTATCAGACAGCCGTTGTGGGCAAGTGGCACATGGGTTGCGACCCTAAGGGCTTCGACTACTATCATGTGTACAACGACCAGGGACAGTACTGGAATCCGCAGTATCGTGGTACCGACACCAACAACGAGTTCGTCGTGGAGGAGGGCTACTCTACAGACCTCACCACCGACCACGCTCTCGACTTCATCGAGCACCGCGACCCGTCGAAACCATTCTGCCTGCTCCTTCCCCATAAGGCGCCGCCCCGCAACTGGCAGGCAAATCTGAAGTATCTCGGCATGTACGACGACGTGGAGTTTCCGATGCCAGAGAACTTCTACGACGACTATGCTACGCGCGGCTCTGCCACTCGCACGCAGAAGATGTTGGTTACGCGCGACATGCGTTGGGAGCAGGACTTCAAAGTGCCGGAGATGCTCGACCTTAACAACCCCGACAGTCAGGATTCGTACAACGCTCTTATGGGCGAAATCAACCGCATGACTCCCGAACAGCGCTCGGCTTGGGGACGCTACTACTTCCCGCGCAACCGTCGTCTGCTCGAGGCGCAACTCAAGGGCAAAGACCTCGACAACGGGAAGTATCAGGTTTACATCCGCGACTATATGTCTGTGATTGCAAGCGTTGACGAGAGCGTGGGTCGTGTGCTCGACTATCTCGACAAGAACGGACTCACCGACAACACAATGATTGTATACACCTCCGACCAGGGCTTCTACATGGGCGAGCACGGATGGTTCGACAAGCGCTTCATGTACGAGGAGTCGCTGCGCACACCGCTCATCGTGAGCTATCCGGGTCACACCAAGCCTGGCTCTGTATGCAACTGCCTTGTGCAGAACATCGACTATGCTCCGACGTTCCTCGCTCTCGCCGGCGTTCAGCAGCCGAAGGACATGCCGGGACGTTCGCTCGTTCCGGTGCCCGACAACGGCGACAACGTGAAGAACTGGCGCCAGAGCATCTACTACCACTACTACGACTATCCGACATACCACATGGTGCGCAAGCACGACGGTGTACGTACCGACCGCTACAAGCTCATCCATTTCTACGGCAAGGGCGGACTCGACGCTGTGCCTGAGAACAAGTATCAGAACGTGCCGGGCACACGCGAGTATGCTACGCTTAAAGGATTGGAGTCAATCGGCTACTTCGAACCGAAGGATGAGGCTGTAGACTACTGCGAGCTCTACGACTTACAGGCTGACCCGCACGAGCAGAACAACATCTTCGGCAAGCCGGGTACGGAAAAGATTACGAAGCAGTTGCAGCGTGAGCTGAACAAGTACAGAAAGACTCTCGCCGTTGACGAGTATTAGAAAGAGTACAGAAAGACTCTCGCCATTGACGAGTATTAGAATGGTTTCAAGTCTTCAACTGCGCAGCAAATACATAATTACCGCGTAGCAAAAATCCTGTTACCGCACTTCGGTTACATTGTTACCGCGTAAAGGTAATGTCCTTACCAGTTCGCGGTAACAACCGATGTACGCAGTTTAACTTGCTTTTGTTCGCAGTTTAACTTGCTTTTGTTCGCAGTTTAACTTGCTTTTGTCTTACCCTATATATAAAAAAGGTAAAGAAGTAAAAGATTAAACACAGCAGCTTATGCTTTTTAATCTTTCACTTCTTTACCTTTTTACTTTTTTACTCTTTTACCTTTTTACTTTTATCAGACTTTCATAAGGTTGCTCATCACCATATCGCTCACAAAAAGTCCTTTGCGTGTGAGTCGCAGGTGGTTGTCGGCGAGTTCAAGAAGTCCGCCGTCAATATCGTTCTTAGCTGAGTGCAGAGCATAGTTGCGATACTCTGGTTTCAGACGCATCAGGTCTACACCTTCGCATGTACGCATGGCAGTTGTGATGATGTCGTCGTAATGAGTGTCGTCGTCAATACGTTCGCTTTCGGACGGCAGATTGCCGCTTCCTATTGCGCTGACGTATTCTTTAATATCGGCTACGTTCCAGCTGCGTGTCAGTAAGTTATACGAATGAGCGGCGGCTCCAAAGCCTAAGTAGGGCGTGTCGTTCCAGTAGCTGCTGTTATGTATGGCACGATAGCCCGGAAGGCAGAAGTTGCTTATCTCGTAATGCTCGTAACCGTTAGCCGAAAGCGTGTCCATAAGCATGGTATACATAGCCAGGCAAGTGTCGTCGTCGGTCTGTTGCACCTTGTCGTTCTGAAGCATAAGGTAGAGTGGGGTGCCTTCCTCGTACATAAGGCTGTAGGCAGAAATATGATTGGGGCGAAGCTTCAAGGCTGCGTCCAAATCGTTCTGCCAGTCGTTCAATGTCTCGTTGGGGAAACCGAACATAAGGTCGATACTTATGTTGTCTATGCCGGCACGGCGTATTGTTTCGACGGCTTTGGCGGCTTGTGCAGCATTGTGGCGACGGCGTATAAAGCGCAGACGTTCGTCGCTGAATGTCTGCACGCCAAGACTGATGCGGTTCACGCCGAGGTTGCGCACAGCGGAAATAAGTTCTGTGGTGACATCATCGGGATTCATCTCTATCGTTATCTCACGGGTTTTGCAAGGGAAAACCGCTTTTATCGTGTTGATGATTCGTGAGAGATCGTCGATGGAGAGTGTGGATGGCGTGCCGCCGCCAATGTAAACAGTATCAATTGTACATTCATGGTCGGGATAGAGCGTTTTAAGCTCACCGCTACGCATGTGCATCTCCTTCAAGAGTGCGTCCACGTAGCGTGTGCGCCAGTCTTTTGCTGTCGTACTATAAAAGCCGCAATAGATACAGCGGCTTTCGCAAAATGGTATATGAATGTATATTCCTGCTTTCATTCGCTATATAATAAGGTGTATGCTGTCTGACACCTTGTTTAGTGCGTGCAAAATTACTAATAAGTTTAAAATTTTGATTAGTTTTTGTGCATTTCTTTTGGAAATACCGCATAAATGTTTAATTTAGTAAGCGGATAGACACCCGCCCCAAAGTCAATCCGCCTGAATTTATTATTAACCATTTAAAACCTGAAGAATATGAGGGTCTATCAAACAAATGAGATTAAGAACATTGCCCTTTTAGGCAGTGCGGGTAGCGGCAAGACCACCCTTGCCGAGTCTATGATTTATGGTAGTGGTATTATCAAGCGCCGTGGTACGGTGGAAGCAAAGAACACGGTGAGCGACTACTTCCCGGTAGAACATGAGTATGGTTACTCGGTGTTCCCCACAGTGTTCCATGTAGAGTGGAACAACAAAAAGCTTAACATTATTGATTGTCCGGGTTCTGATGACTTCATCGGTGGCGCAATCACAGCCCTCAACGTAACCGATCAGGCTGTTATCCTTATTAATGGTCAGTACGGTCCTGAGGTTGGTACACAGAACAACTTCCGTTATACCGAAAAACTTCACAAGCCGGTTATCTTCCTTATCAACCAGTTGGATTCTGACAAGTGCGATTTCGATAATGTCATAGCTAACATGAACGCTATCTACGGCTCTAAGTGTGTTCAGATTCAGTATCCGGTTAGCACAGGCCCTGGCTTCAATGCTATCATCGACGTGCTTCTGATGAAGATGTACACATGGGGACCAGAAGGTGGTATGCCTACTATCGTTGATATCCCTGCAGAGGAGATGGATAAGGCTATGGAGCTTCATAAGTCTCTCGTAGAGGCTGCGGCTGAGAACGACGAAACTCTTATGGAGAAATTCTTCGAAGAGGAGACTCTCTCTGAGGACGAGTTGCGCGAAGGCATCCGCAAGGGACTCGTTACACGTTCTATCTTCCCAGTGTTCTGCGTTTGTGCAGGCAAGGATATGGGCGTTCGCCGTTTGATGGAGTTCTTGGGCAATGTTGTGCCTTTCGTAAGCGAAATGCCAAAGCTTCACAATACACGTGGTGAGGAGATTGTCGCTGATTTAAACGGACCGGAGTCTGTTTATTTCTTCAAGACAGGTTTGGAGCCGCATATCGGTGAGGTAAGCTACTTCAAGGTTATGAGCGGCAAGATCAAGTCGGGTGATGACTTGACAAACGCTGATCGTGGCTCAAAGGAGCGTATCGGTCAGATATTTGCTTGCGCTGGTGCTAACAGAATACCAGTGGACGAACTCGTTGCCGGCGATATCGGTTGCACAGTTAAGTTGAAAGATGTAAAGACAGGAAACACCCTCAATGGTAAAGATTGCGAATGGCGCTTTGACTTTATCAAATACCCTAACCCTAAGTTCTCACGTGCAATCAAGGCTGTCAACACAGCAGAAACAGAAAAACTTATGTCGGCTTTGCTGCGCATGCATCAGGAAGATCCGACATGGCTCGTTGAGCAGAGCAAGGAGCTGCGCCAGACCATCGTACGCGGTCAGGGCGAGTTCCACCTCCGCACATTGAAGTGGCGTCTCGAGAATAACGAGAAGCTCGCTATCAAGTTTGAGCCGACACGCATACCTTATCGCGAGACCATCACAAAGATGGCGCGCGCTGAGTATCGTCACAAAAAGCAGTCGGGCGGTGCTGGCCAGTTCGGTGAAGTTCATCTCATCATTGAGCCGTACGCAGAAGGTATGCCCGATCCTACTTCATATAAGATCAACGGACAGGAGTTTAAGATAAATATCAAGGGTCGCGAAGAGATTAACTTGGAATGGGGCGGCAAACTCGTATTCATCAACTCTGTTGTCGGTGGTGCTATTGATGCACGCTTCATGCCTGCTATCCTTAAGGGTATCATGGATCGCATGGAGCACGGACCGCTGACCGGTAGCTATGCACGTGATGTGCGTGTTATCGTTTATGACGGCAAGATGCACCCTGTTGACTCTAACGAGCTTTCGTTCATGCTGGCTGCACGCAATGCGTTCTCTGCAGCGTTCAAGGAGGCAGGACCGAAGATTCTGGAGCCTATCTACGACCTCGAGGTTTACGTACCGAGCGATTACATGGGTGATGTGATGCCTGATCTCCAGGGACGCCGCGCTCTCATCATGGGTATGGATAGCGAGGCTGGTTATCAGAAACTTCAGGCTAAGATACCATTGAAGGAACTCAGCAACTATTCTATCTCATTGAGCAGCTTGACAGGCGGCCGCGCTTCGTTCACAACCAAGTTCGCAAGCTACGAGCTTGTACCGAACGATCTGCAGCAGAAACTTATCGAAGAACACGCAGCAGAGGCTGAGGAAGAAGAATAATCGATTATTGTTTTTTATATTAAAGACCGTTCTTGTGCGCTTCTTGCACAAGAACGGTCTTTTGCGTTGTATTAATACATTTTAAAAAAGTATCGATTATTTGCCTTTTTCTCTATTTTGCTGTAACTTTGCATGTATGAAAAGATTTTTTTACATACATATATATATAATATTGGCAGGACTGTTTTTCTATACTCCTGCATTCTCTCAAAACAACCTTGTACAATGCGAAGATACTTGCACTCATGTGCATGGCATTGACTTGAGCCATTATCAAGGTGAAGTGTTTTGGGAGGCGGTAGGCAATAACTCAAAAATGGCATATGTGTACCTGAAGGCAACTGAGGGTGGCGACCGTATTGACCATATGTATGAGCAGAATATAGAACTGGCTCATAAGTATGGCTTAAAGGTTGGCTCATATCATTTCTTCAGACCGAAAACAGAACTCTCAAAGCAGCTGAAGAACTTCAAGACACAGTGTCGCCCAAGTCAGCAGGACTTGATTCCGATGATTGATATTGAGGTAAAGCAGGGCATGAGTACGGAAGCTTTTCGCGATTCGGTGGCTAAGTTTCTTGATATGATTGAAGAAACCTATCATCAGAAGCCTCTTATATATACCGGTACCAACTTCTATAACAAAAATCTTGTCGGACTGTTGGATGGTTATAAACTGATGATTGCCCAATATTCTGCCAACGAGCCGATATTGGCTGACGATAAAGACTATATATTGTGGCAGTATACCGGAAAGGGATACATTGATGGCGTAAGAGGATATGTAGACAAGAGCAGGTTTATGGGCAGACACGGTCTTCGTGAACTTAAATATCAAAGGCGCAGATAATCTCAAAGGTATTGTGGCTCTTGAATACGTTGAATGTCTAATGCTTGATATTGTACAATCAATAAGATAAAACATTAAAGGATAATTCATTTAAATTAAGAAAATGGCAATAATCAAATGCCCTGAATGTAATCAGGAAATTAGCGACAAAGCCCCGGTATGTCCCTCGTGTGGTGTGCCAATCGCAGGACATGTAGTAACTTGTCCGCAATGTGGATACACGTATTTTAATAATAATACAGAATGTCCGCATTGCCACCATAAAACTGGTGTGGAAAGCGCGGCAGGTAGTGTACAACTGGCGGAAAGTGAAAACGAACAAAAGACATCGCGTTCGAATAACAACAGAACCGTCATTGCTGTTGTTGTATTAATTGTTCTTGTTTTGGGAGGAGTGTTGTATGCTTTCTACAGAAATGCTCAAGGCGACAAGGAAGAAGCTGCTTACGAGTATGCTCTCTCAAGCAACGACCCGCAGGTGTTGCAAAACTATCTTGATACCTATACAGATGCACCTGAAGCACACCGCGACTCTATCTCAGCGCATCTTGAGTACTTCGCACAACTCGACAGAGATTGGACTAACGTTGTGGTGAGCGGTTCGAAAAGCGATTTTGAAAGATACATTGAGCAGCATCCGAATTCTCCGTTCTGTCAGATTGCACAGCACAAGATAGACTCTATTGACTGGTCGAAGGCTGATGCTACGAACACTATTGAGGCTGTTCAGCTTTATTTGGAGCAGCATCCTGACGGTGAGCACTTCGATGAGGCTAACGATAAATTGAAAGCTCTTAATGCAAACACCGTAAGTCCTGAGGATAAAATCTTGATCGGTGCGGTGTTTGACGGTGTATTCAAGAGTATGAACAATCGTGATGAGGAAGGATTGATGAATTCGTTCAATCCGCTTATCGGCAAATTCCTCGGTAAGACAAATGCCACACGCAGCGATGTCGCTACTTTCTTGCATAAAATATACAAGAACGATGTGGCTTCAATGACATGGATGTCGCTTGAAGACTATAAAATAACAAAGAAGGAAGTGGGCGACCAGCAGTATGAATATACCGTTGCTTTCTCTGCATTGCAGAAGGTGGAGCATACAGATAACAGCTCAATCGAGACAAGATTCCGCTTCAATGCCAAGGTTAATCCTGATGGCAGAATAACAGAGTTGAACATGACAAAGATATTAGAGTAAAATAAATAAAAAAATAGTTGGGTAACGACTATTGTTTCATTTTTTATAGCTAACTTTGTAATATAAATTAGAAACTTAAATTATTAATAACGTTAACATACATTTATATTATGGGAGACAACAAAGAACTCATAAAGCAGTGTGAGGAGAGAGCACAGCAGTGGCTTACTCCGGCTTTTGACGAAGAAACACGTAAAGAGGTGCAGGCAATGCTTGATGCAGAGGATAAGTCTGCGCTTATCGATGCATTCTATCAGAATCTCGAATTTGGTACTGGTGGTTTACGTGGCATTATGGGTGCTGGTACAAACCGCATGAACAAGTACATCGTTGGTATGGCTACACAGGGCTTTGCTAACTATATATTGAAGGCTTTCCCAGGCGAAGAGAATCTTTCAGTTGTTGTAGGTCACGACTGCCGCAACAATTCGCGCCTCTTTGCTGAGACTGTTGCTGCTATCTTCTCTGCAAACGGCATCAAGGCTTATTTGTTTGAGGGACTCCGTCCTACACCAGAGATTTCTTTTGCTATCCGTGAACTCGGTGCAAAGGCTGGTGTGAACGTTACAGCTTCTCACAACCCGAAAGAATACAACGGCTATAAGGCATACTGGAGCGACGGCGCTCAGGTATTGGCTCCGCACGATAAGGGTATCATCGACGAGGTTAACAAGGTGACTATTGACGACGTAAAGTTCGAAGCTAACTGGGATAAGATTCAGATTATCGGTGGCGAGATGGACTTCGATTATATGACAGCTGTTCATTCTGCAATGATTGACCAGGATGTTATCAACCGCCAGAAGGATCTCAATATCGTTTATTCTGCAATGCACGGCACAGGTCGCGTTATCGTTCCTCTCTGCTTGCGCTCTTGGGGCTTCCAGAACATCAATGTTGTTCCTGAGCAGATGGTTGTTGACGGCAACTTCCCGACAGTTGTTTCTCCGAACCCAGAGAACGCAGAGGCTATGACACTGGGTATGAAGCTTGGTACAAAGCTCAATGCCGACTTGGTTGTAGCTACAGACCCTGACGCTGACCGTCTTGCTATTGTTTGCCGTGATGATAAGGGTGAGTGGATGATTATCAATGGTAACCAGACTTGCATGATGTTCTGCTACTACATCATCGAGAACAAGAAGAAGCTTGGCAAGCTGAAGCCGACAGACTTCCTTGTTAAGACTATCGTAACAACAGAGGTTATCGCTGAAATCGCTAAGAAGAACAACGTAGAGCTTCGCGACTGCTACACTGGCTTCAAATGGATTGCACGTGAGATTGCTATCTCTGAGGGCAAGCAGGATTACATCGGTGGTGGCGAGGAGAGCTTCGGCTTCTTGCCTTACGACAAGGTTCGCGATAAGGACGCTCCAGCTTCAATCTGCCTTATCTGTGAGATCGCTGCTTGGGCTAAGGACCAGGGCAAGACTCTCTACGACCTCTTGATGCAGATTTATCAGGAGTATGGCTTCAGCAAGGAGTTCACAGTGAACGTAGTTCGCCCGGGCAAGACTGGCGCTGACGAAATCAAGCAGATGATGGCTGACTTCCGTGCTAATCCTCCTCAGGAGTTGGGTGGTAGCAAGGTGGTTCTCTGGAAGGACTATCAGGCTCTCACAACTACAAAGGCCGACGGCACTGTAGAGAAGCTCGATATGCCTACAACAAGCAACGTGCTCCAGTGGTTCTGCGACGACAACACTAAGGTTAGCGTTCGCCCATCGGGTACAGAACCTAAGATCAAGTTCTACATCGAGGTTAAGGATCCGTCATTCAAGTGTGCTGGTTGCTACGAGCGTTGCAGCAAGGCTGCCGACGAAAAGATCGAGGCTATCAAGAAGTCTCTTCATCTTGACTAATAGCAATGTTGCTTCTTCTGAAGCAGTTGCTTTGAATATACAATAATGATAAGTCCACTTAAAGATATGGCCTAACCGGACATTCCTTAAGTGGACTTTCTTTTTATCTTTTTCAACTCAAATCTTCATATTATATAATGATGAGAAAGACTCTGATTTCTATTCTTTGTCTGGTGGCATGTGCGTTTCATAGCATGACGTATGCTACCGACTTC
>ERZ780100.864-NODE-864-length-12144-cov-7.174952_pt1 | contig 12144 bp, 5 predicted proteins | sample MGYA00511573_ERZ780100 | MGnify/ENA primary metagenome ERZ780100 (study PRJEB29588, sample SAMEA2161876) | human gut metagenome | biome: human gut; feature: human-associated habitat; material: faeces | place: Denmark | collected 2008/2010 ...
CAGCCGCCGGAGCGGTGCTTGAGCCGTTAGGCGGGAATTGTGCGGTATTGCCTTAGAACCCCCAGTGCAGAAAATCAGCATCTTGCACGATTATTTGAAATATTTTTTGTGAATACTCTTGACAGAGCGTGGTTTATCCGCTATTATTATAAATGCGTGAGTTAAGGGGTCAAGTGCGGCCAAAATGGAAGCACAACCCCCGCAAAAAACTGCGCGGAATAATCAAGAAAGGAGAAAAGAAATGCCTACTTTTAACCAGCTCGTACGCAAAGGCCGTGAGGTCCTGGTAACCAAGAGCACTGCTCCTGCCCTTCAGAAGAGCTACAACTCCCAGAAGAAGCAGTACACCACCATGAACAGCCCCCAGAAGCGTGGTGTTTGCACCGCTGTTCGTACCATGACCCCCAAAAAGCCCAACTCTGCTCTGCGTAAAGTTGCCCGTGTCCGCCTGACGAATGGTATCGAGGTCACCTCCTACATTCCTGGTATCGGCCATAACCTGCAGGAGCACAGCGTTGTCCTGATCCGTGGCGGTCGTGTTAAGGACCTGCCCGGTGTCCGTTACCACATCATCCGTGGTACTCTGGATACTCAGGGTGTTGCAAACCGTAACCAGGCTCGCAGCAAATACGGCGCAAAGCGTCCCAAGGCCGGTGCCAAGAAGTAAGGAAACATCTTTTCGCCATAAAATGGTCAGCTGACCCTTTTGTGGCATAACGGGAGTTTTCTTTAACTTTCGAGTACCGATGATATCATTAATGTGAAGGAGGGAAGAAAGATGCCCAGAAGAGGTAAAATCGCAAAGCGCGAAGTTCTGGCTGATCCTATTTACAATTCCAAGCTCGTCACCCGTCTGGTCAACAGCATCATGCTGGATGGCAAGAAGGGCGTCGCTCAGAAGATCGTTTACGAAGCTTTTGAGACTGTCAAAGAGAAGACCGGCAACGATCCTCTCGAAATGTTCGAGAAGGCCATGGAAAACATCATGCCCAGCCTCGAAGTTAAGGCCCGCCGTGTCGGCGGCTCCACCTACCAGGTTCCCCTGGAGGTCAGCCCCGCCCGCCGCGAGACCCTCGGCCTGCGCTGGCTGACTCTGTACAGCCGCAGCCGTGGTGAAAAGACCATGTCCGCTCGCCTGGCCGCCGAGATCATCGACGCTACCAACAACGTTGGCGGCGCTGTCAAGAAGCGCGAAGATACCCACAAGATGGCAGAAGCCAACAAGGCTTTCGCGCATTACCGTTATTGATCTGCTTACTGAGGAGGTTTAAGCCATGGCAACGCCGAGAGACGTATCCCTGCAAATGACCCGAAATATCGGTATCATGGCCCACATCGACGCAGGCAAGACCACCACCACCGAGCGCATTCTGTACTACACCGGTATTAACCATAAGATCGGCGAAGTTCATGACGGCGCTGCTACGATGGACTGGATGGAGCAGGAACAGGAACGTGGTATTACCATCACTTCCGCTGCAACCACCTGCTACTGGAGCCACACCGAGACCCAGCACGATCCGGCTCTGTTCAAAAAGAACCGTCATCGTATCAACATCATCGACACCCCGGGCCACGTTGACTTTACTGTTGAAGTTCAGCGTTCTCTGCGTGTTCTGGACGGTTCTGTTACCGTTCTGGCCGCAAAGGGTGGCGTTGAGCCTCAGTCTGAAACCGTTTGGCGCCAGGCTGACGAGTACAAGGTTCCCCGCATGGTTTACGTCAACAAGATGGATACCATGGGTGCTGACTTCTTCCGCTGCGTACAGATGATGCATGATCGTCTGCATGCCAACGGTGTGCCTATCCAGCTGCCTGTCGGCCAGGAAGACACTTTCCGCGGCATCATCGATCTGATCGACATGAAAGCTGATATCTACTATGATGATATGGGCAATGATGTGCGCGTTGAGGAAATTCCTGAAGACCTGAAAGAACAGGCTCAGGAATATCATGACAAGCTGATCGAAGCTGTTGCTGAGACCGACGAAGAGCTGATGATGAAGTACCTGGAAGGCGAAGAGCTGACCAAGGGAGAAATCAAGGCTGCTCTGCGTAAGGCTACTATTTCCAACGAGATCGTTCCTGTTGTCTGCGGCTCTTCTTACAAGAACCGTGGCGTTCAGAAACTGTTGGATGCAATCGTTGATTATATGCCCGCTCCGACCGACGTTGCGGCCATCAAGGGCACCAACCCGGAGACTGGCGAGGAAGAAGATCGCACTTCTTCCGATGATCAGCCGTTCTCTGCACTGGCATTCAAGATTATGACTGACCCGTATGTCGGTAAGCTGTGCTTCTTCCGCGTGTACTCTGGTACCGTTGAGGCTGGCACCACTGTTTACAACTCTGTTAAGGATCAGGACGAGCGTATCGGCCGTATCCTGCAGATGCATGCAAACAACCGTAAGGATATCGACATCTGCTACGCTGGCGATATCGCCGCTGCTGTTGGTCTGAAGAACACCACCACTGGTGATACCCTGTGCGATGAGAAGCATCCCATCATCCTCGAGTCCATGAACTTCCCCGAGCCGGTTATCCGCGTTGCCATCGAGCCCAAGACCAAGGCTGGCAGCGAGAAGATGGGTATTGCCCTGTCTAAGCTGGCTGAAGAGGACCCGACTTTCCGTACCTGGACCGATGAAGAAACCGGTCAGACCATCATCGCCGGCATGGGCGAGCTCCACCTGGAAATCATCGTGGACCGTCTGCTCCGCGAGTTTAAGGTCGAAGCTAACGTTGGCGCACCTCAGGTTGCCTACCGTGAAACCATCCGCAAGGATGCTAACCAGGAAACCAAGTACGCACGTCAGTCCGGTGGTAAGGGCCAGTATGGTCACGTTAAGATCAAGATTGAGCCCAACCCGGGTAAGGGTTATGAGTTCGTCAACGGTATTGTTGGCGGCGCTATCCCGAAGGAATACATCCCCGCTGTTGACAACGGTATCCAGGGCGCGATGAAGTCCGGCATTCTGGCTGGCTATCCCGTCGTGGATGTCAAGGTCACTCTGTGGGACGGCTCCTATCATGAAGTTGACTCCTCTGAAATGGCGTTCTCCATCGCCGGCTCCATGGCATTCAAGGATGCTATGAAGAAGGCTGATCCCGTCATTATGGAGCCCATCATGAAGGTTGACGTTGTTGTTCCTGACGAGTATATGGGCAACGTCATTGGCGACTTGAACAGCCGCCGCGGCGCGATCCAGAACCAGGAATCCACCGATGGCACTGCCCGTGTCACCGCTATGGTTCCTCTGTCCGAGATGTTCGGTTACGCTACTGACCTGCGTTCCAAGACCCAGGGCCGTGGCCAGTACTCCATGGAGCCGGCTGATTACCAGCAGGTTCCCAAGAGTGTTGCAGATAAGATCATGACCGAGCGCAATAAGGGCTGATTCTGCACAAATTCGCGCAAAATACTTGATTTTTCTTGAAAAATCTAGTATGATAGCCTTACAACAGGCTATTTTATCTGTTTGAATTAAAGGAGGATACTTCCAATGGCTGAAAAGGAAAAATTTGACCGCTCTTTGGAGCATGTCAACATCGGTACCATCGGTCACGTTGACCACGGCAAGACCACTCTGACTGCCGCTATCACCAAGGTTCTGGCTCTGAAGGGCGATGCCGATTTCATGGATTACTCCAGCATCGATAAGGCTCCTGAAGAGAAGGCTCGTGGTATCACGATCAACACCGCTCACGTTGAGTACCACACCGCGAAGCGTCACTATGCCCACGTTGACTGCCCGGGCCATGCTGACTACATCAAGAACATGATCACCGGTGCTGCTCAGATGGACGGCGCTATCCTGGTTGTTGCTGCAACCGATGGCCCGATGCCGCAGACCCGTGAGCACATCCTGCTGGCTCGTCAGGTTGGCGTGCCCAAGATCGTTGTGTTCCTGAACAAGTGCGATATGGTTGACGACGAAGAGCTGCTCGACCTGGTCGAAATGGAAGTTCGCGAACTGCTGGACAGCCAGGATTTCGACGGCGACAACACCCCGATCATCCGTGGTTCCGCTCTGAAGGCTCTGGAGAGCACTTCCAAGGATCCCGATGCTCCGGAATACAAGTGCATTTGGGAGCTGATGGACGCTGTTGACAGCTACATCCCGACCCCGGACCGTGCTGCTGATAAGCCGTTCCTGATGCCCGTTGAGGACGTTATGACCATCTCCGGCCGTGGCACCGTTGCTACCGGTCGTGTTGAGCGTGGTACTGCTCATGTCGGCGATCAGATGGAAATCGTTGGTCTGAAGGAAGAGAAGCTGACCACCACCATCACTGGTCTGGAAATGTTCCGCAAGAGCCTCGAGTTCGCTCAGGCTGGCGACAACATCGGCGCTCTGCTGCGTGGTATTGACCGTGACCAGATCGAGCGTGGCCAGGTTCTGGCTGTTCCCGGCTCTGTTCATCCCCACACCACTTTCGATGGCCATGTTTACGTCCTGAAGAAGGAAGAAGGCGGCCGTCATACCCCGTTCTTCAACAACTATCGTCCTCAGTTCTACTTCCGTACCACCGACGTGACCGGCATCATCACCCTGCCCGAAGGCACTGAGATGTGCATGCCCGGCGACAACGTTGATATGCACGTTGAGCTGATCACCCCGGTTGCCATGGAAGAAGGCATGCGTTTCGCTATCCGCGAAGGCGGCCACACTGTTGGTTCCGGCGTTGTTTCCAAGATCGAGAAGTAATTTTCGGCTTGTGATATAGCTTTCAAGGCTCCTGCTGTTAAGGCAGGGGCCTTTTTGTTGTGTACGACTTATGGGACGGGGAGGGGGCAAAGGCCGGGTGTGGAAGACCAAGGAAGGCATCATGAAAACATCAGGAATTGTAGATAGGGGAGAGGACACCATTCGGAACTTTGAAAAAGTGGGGCAGGAGGGGGCACTCACACCGCCCTACCTTGGGAAGGTGTATTTCAGGTCGCGGTTAAGGGGTAAGGATTGATCTATCCCTAAGTTTTCTGAACGGTCAGGAACGCTCTCTACAGTACAATTTATAATGGGCAATTCTCAACCTCCAATTTTCCCTTCAAGTTTCCTCCAATCTCTGCCAAATCTCTCAACAAGCCAAACCGAAATGGCAAAAAATGCGCGGTCACAATACCGGGTGATTGTATTAAGAGATTGCAAAGAACATTATCAGGGTAAATGTTTAATCATTTGATAAAAACAGGAATAAACCATTCAAAAATGTTAATAAATACCGCCAAAGGGTCACCGCACCGCAACGCAAATAATGTGCGAAAAACAGGTTTCAGTTGATTCAAGGACAAAAATTTACATAGAAACCGCTCTAATTAACTATGCAAATTCTGGCAACTGTGATATAATGTATATACCTAGATGTGTCGGAATGGTTATCATTTGCAGGATCAAGGCATGCAGCCGGTACAACGTTTTGTCAGCCGCTGTGCCGGGGCCAAAAGCCCCAAAAGCAGGCCGCAGCCCGGCAAGGGATCGCCAGACCGAGGGAGCACAACCAGGCGTTTTGCAATCAACACCTGCAAAGTGCCGCACATCTGCCGTACCACTTTTCACACAAAAGGGGAAAGTAGTAACACTTAAGGGAGGATAAAACTATGAAGAAAAACCTTCAGCGTTTTGGTGCATCCGTGCTGGCAGCAGCCATGGTTGCCCAGAGCGTGGCGCTTCCCGCAGCAGCCGAAACTACCAAGATTGATTCTTCGGTAGCGCAGTCTGTTGCAGCTAGCGCAGCAAGCGCGGCCAGCGCTGTGCAGTCCCTGCCCAAGTTCACCAGCACCGCAGACCTGATCAAGCAGACAGCCCAAACGCTGGCTGCCCAGGGCGAAGTGCATGAACTGGAGCAGGACGATGCCAAGCTGGAAGCGACTGCACAGAGCAAGGCGGGCATGAGCCTTGCAGCGTTGGAAAATGCACTGGCCGATGCCATGTACGCCAACGCCGCAGCCGGCAAGATCAACACCGAAGCCTATGGCCTGAACAAGGACGAGATGGCATCGGTGATGGCTGCCACCATCAAAACGTATCATCTGTCCAGCGCCGTTACCGACCTGGGCTATGAGACGAACGCCGCAGGCGTTGTGACCGCCGTTACCTTTACCGGCAGCTCCGGCATGACCTCTGCGATGGAGTCCATGACCAACAGCGATGATGAAGTGATTGCGCAGCAGGCTGACAGCTACGCACAGGCTTACGTTGCTGAAAACTCCGATACCTTTGCTGCCAGCGCCGCTGCAGACGGCCATACCTATGGCGAGCCGAAATGGTACTGGAATGACACCAACCCGGAGGATGGCCACACCCACACCTGGAAGGAAACCCCCGATGGTTACTGGACCAAGACCGATGACGGCTGGGCTTACACCGCTGTGTATACCTGTGAAAAGGGCGATGCCTACCAGAAGGTAGAAGGCACCGTAACCAAGGATACCACCGAGGCAAAGCCCGGCGTTGCCGGCAAGACCGTTTACTCTGCCAGCGTGCCCGCTGACAAGAGCCCGGTTAAGAAGGAATACAAGGAACCCACCACCCGCACCGACGACATTGCCGCCCTGCCCTGCCAGAGCCATGTCGTGTCCAAGGATGCAGATGGCAACTTTGTTGCTACCTTCAACTGGGAAATGAAGAAGGTCGAGGGCGAGCTGGAAGCTGACTACAGCAACGCCCAGCTGTTCTATGACAGCGAAACCGGCAAAATTTCTGCCGGCGCTCCCGTTACCATTGACTGGGAATGCACCAGCGTCACCTTCAAGTGCGCTGTCTGCGGCGAAGAAATCAAAAACCAGCCGGTAATGACCATGCCGGTCAGCGTTGTGGTAGACCAGAATGACAATTCCGTCTACATCAACGTGGGTGGCACCCCGACCCTGGATACCACCTCCGGCGGCACCGGCGTTACCCTGGTGTCCGCAATGAAGGACGGCAACTGGTACGATATGCAGAACAACCCGGTTGACGCAAGCAAGGTGAACTTCACCTATCAGAGCGGCGACAACAAGGGCAAGAACAGCCTGCTGCTGTACGACAGCCAGAAGACTGCCGTGTATGTGGACGACCAGGGCAACCAGGTCACCAATACTTACGATGTCTCGACTGCGCAGATGAACTACTACTACTTCCAGCTGTCGCAGTTCAACCAGGACGAAGCAGAGTACTTCGGCGTGGTTGCCCCGTTCTGGACCTCCAAGGGCGTTCAGAAGCAGGGCGAGGATGGCAGCATCACCGGCACCATGGGCGCAATCAAGATATTGTGCAGCATTGATCCGAACGATGATGTCCCGCCGACCACCATGGCATTCATGCTGAACATGCTGCCGCAGGCGTTCATGTCTTACGTCATGAACTATGGCGAAGCTCTGAAAGCCATCCGTAATGAAGGCTTGAAACAGGTTGCCGAGCTGGGTGACAGCGCTGACTATGTTACCAAGCTGCTGATCCTGCACGACTGGATCTCCCAGGTTGCAGAATTCGATATGGGCTCCATGGGCGATATCACCGGCGGCGGCAACAACGACCCCATCCAGACGACTGCTTTCGGTGCCCTGCTGGGCGGCGAGATCGGCGCTAAGGGCGTTGAGTATGGCTGCATCTGCCTGGGCTATGCAGCTGCATTTAACTACATGGTCCAGAATTTGCCTGACAACAAGGAAATCTATAAAAAGACCGTTGACGGCAAAGAAGTTTGGAAGACCCCCGATGAAGTAGGCGATAACGCTGTTGTTGACTTTGCCCAGATCCTGTATTACTGCGATACTTCTGATACCAGTGTTGCCGGTAATGCGTTCGGCGGCGGCATGTTCAACAACGTCCACTACTTCAACGCAGTCAAGGTCAACAAGCTGCAGGGCGACAGCAATTCTGCTACGATGACCACCGGCGAAGCCAACAAGAACTGGTACTATGTTGACGTCTGCTATGATGACGTGAACACCGAGTGCATGGCCCAGACCCGCGTTGAGAACGCAGGCGACATGCGCCATGTCAACTTCCTGGTTTCTCCCTCCGGTCTGGAAGGCCGTTACAGCAAGTACTATGATTACATTGACTCGCTGTACGATGGCTACACCTACACCAAGAACAAGAATCCCGATGTGGATGATGACGGCAATGTTGTGTTGAACAACGGCAAGCCGCATTACTCTTACACCAAGGCGGAGAACAAGAACGAGACCCGTTACACCGATACCTGCTACGAGGATACCTGGTTCACCTCTATCTGCAGCCCCATCTACTTCGACAATAATTACTTCTATTACGTTGATACCACGACCAACCAGAACCTGTATAACAACATGCGCCGCCAGCAGTCCGAGAACGGCAACAACGGCAACTCTGGTTCCGGCAGCTCTGGTAACAACTCCCAGATGCAGCAGTTCATGAAGAAGATGCAGAACCAGGGCCCCGATACTCTGGAAGCACGTCCGCGTAATGCGAACTACTATATCCGCAAAGAGGATTCCAGCAGCAGACCCGGCGGCATGAACTTCAGCATGAGCAGCTTTACCAAGACGGATGACCCGTTTGATATCATCCTGATGTACTACAACGATCTGAAGGAAACCAGCAGCAACTTCAATGATGACGACAGCAATGCCAAGGTTCTGGCCGAAGCTGGCACCATCTATAAGATCGATACCAGTGCAAAAGATAAGCATACCAAGGTTGAAAACAACCTGAACACCGAGTGCCTGGCAGACGCTGCTGCAAAGCGGATCTACCCCGCACTGGTACACTCTACCGCACTGTATGATGGCAAGCTGTACTTCAACGTCAACAACGCCATCTACCGTATGGACCCGACCACCGGCGCAGTGGAAGAAGTGAAGGAATACAACACTGTCTATGGCGGCATTAAGCTGACCAAGGATAAGGACGGCAACATGGTTCCCGATACCCACTTTCCCGGCATGAGCATGGTTATCATGGGCAGCCCCCAGAATACCGACAGTGTGCAGTATCTGAAGACCTTCATGAACCATCCTCTGGCTGGCCTGACCCTGCGTGATAGCTACAGCTTTGCTACCACCACCCAGCAGGGCCAGACTGTGATCACCGGCATCAACACCACCAAGGATCAGCTGGTCGTTTCTGTCGGCACCAACCTGTCCAACACCTATAAGAGCCTGGACGAGCTGGATTCCGATGGCAAGCCGGTTGTTAAGACCGATGCCTCCGGCACTTCTTATGCAAACCGTAAGAGCTACAAGAACGAGTCCTGGAACTACAACCCGAGTTACAACCAGAACATGGGCAGCTCTGACGAGAAGAACAAGAACGAAGAGTTCATGTGGTGCGCTAACCTGGTTGAAACCATGCCGATGTCCGACATGGTCAGCGACCTGAGCAGCGGCGCAACCACCAATGTTTCCGTTGAAGCATGGTGCGATACCCCCGCTTACACCCAGGACCGCACCAACAAGTACGGCCTGACCAAGGGTAAAAAGGTGTACGCTGACAACGCACTGCCCAAGGGCCATACCTGGGCTCTGGACGAGCTGGAAACCAAGTCCGTTGGCAACAATGTGTACCTGTGCTCTGATTGCCATACCGCAACCGAAAGCACCCCCCACACCGTTACCCTGCCCGATCCAGTTGAAGGCGTTACCCTGACCCTGGGCACCACCAACAACACCTACATCAAGGACGATACCGTTACCCTGACCGTAGAAAAGACTGGCACCGATATCGTTACCGTTACCGCAAAGAGCGGCGATACCGAAGTTGCTCTGAATGAAGTTCAGGAAGCAGCGCAGGACGAAGCCGCAGCCCAGGCTACCACCGAAAAGGCGAAGACGGTTTACACCTTCACCATGCCGGACGGCGATGTGACCATCAGTGTTACCAAAGCTGCTAAGACCTATGCGGTCAAGGTGGCTGATGCTAACAAGGATACGTTGAAGATCACCAGCCCCGAAGCTGACCTGGATAAGGTTGCTGAGGGCACCAGCGTTACCGTTGTGGCTACCCCGAAGGATGGCTATACCCTGACGGCTGACGGTGTGGTGGTTACTTACGGCGACAATCAGACCCTGAAAGCAACTCCTGACACAGAAAAGGCCAACACTTACACCTTTGCAATGCCCGCTGGCGATGCAACTGTCAGCGCAGAGTTTGAAGAGGTTAAGAAGTATAACGTTACTGTGGCGGGTACTGTTGAAAACGGCACTGTGGGCGTAGAGCCGAAAACCGCAGCTGCGAAGGATGTTGTTACTGTTACCGTTACCCCGAATACCAACTTTAAGTACACGGACGGCAGCCTGAAAGCTACTTATACGGATGGCGGAACGAAGAAAGAAATTAACGACTTTAAGGCAGTAGACGGTAAGGAAAACACCTACACCTTCGAGATGCCCGCCGCTGATGTTACCGTTAGCGCTGCGTTTGAGAAAATTGCGACCGAGACTTACACAGTAACTGTTACCAAGGACGGCGACGGCAAAGTTACGGTCAATGAACAGGAAACTGAAAAGCTTGAGGGTCTAAAGTCTGGTGATACTGTTACACTGAAGATCAACCCGATAGATACAGATACTTTGCTGACTGAGCTGGCAGGTGTAACGGTTACATCTGGCAAAGTTGATGTCTCCACCACAAAGGTAGATGAAAATACCTATACTTTCAAAATGCCGGACGGCGATGTAAATGTCAGCGTAAAGTTTACGACCGTTGAGTATGGCATTGAAGTTAAGATGCTGGGCGAAGGCGAAGGCACTATCACATTTACTGATGGTAAGACCCGCTTCGCGGCAGGTACAAGTGTTACAGCTACCATCACGCCGAATGGTACCACCTACGAATTGACCAAGGTGATGTATGATGATGGCAGTGAGAACAAAGATGTTACGAGTGAGTTGAAGAACGGTTGCGAGTATACCTTCACTATGCCTGCAAACCATGTGAAGATTGAAGCAACCTTTGGAGAGGCACCGTCTACTGAACCCGAAACGCGCACCGTTCACGGTGCCGCTGAAAAGACCACCATTACCGCAATGGCTGTCTTTACCTGCACCGATAAGAACTGCGCAAGTGCACAGTTCGTGGATGCAACTGTAAAGCAGACCAGCGGCGTTACCACCGCTGCTGTCAACTTCAACGGCAAGGACTACACCGCCAAGTACGGCGAGAAGAACGGCTGGGTTGAAGAAAACGGCAAGAAGTACTGGTACGAAAAGGGCGTGAAGCAGGGTACCACCGGCCGCGGCAAAGAGATCTATGATCCCGATTCCGACGCCTGGTACTGGCTGGATGCTGTCCAGGGCGGCGCAATGACCGTCAGCAAGGACGTTTATCAGGAATCCGCCGCCGGCCAGTGGGCTGATAAGCCCGATGGCACCGGCAAGTGGGTCCGTTACGATGAGAACGGCCACATGGTCAAGGGCTGGCAGACGACCGATAAGGGCACCTACTACTTTGACCTGATCACCGGCGCTATGGCTAAGGGCGCAGGCGATATTGACGGTGTACCTTGCGCATTTGACGAGTACACCGGTATCGCTCTGGACGGCCAGTGGCTGACCATCAAAGGCGCTGACTTCTGGTACGAAAAGGGCGTTCGCCAGGGCCTGGATGGCCGCGGCAAGGAAATCTATGACCCGGCTTCCGATGCTTGGTACTGGCTGGACTCTGTTGATCAGGGCAAGAAAGCCACCAGCAAGGATGTCTATCAGGAATCCGAAGCTGGCCAGTGGGCTGATAGGCCCGATGGCACCGGCAAGTGGGTCCGTTACGATGCACAGGGCCACATGATCAAGGGCTGGAGCGCTGACAAGCGTTACTATTTCGACCCGATCTATGGCACCATGGCTAAGGGCGATGCAGTCATCGATGGCCGCACTTATCATTTCGATAAGAAAACCGGCATTCGGCAGTAATCCCACAGCCTGAACAATGAGCTGTAACCCAGCCCATTAACCCCTAAATAGAAATGCCGCAGCAGATGTAACAGTCTGCTGCGGCATTTTTGTATTTGTGGGCATAGGTTCGGTGAAATATTTGCCAGGCCAGTAGGGCGGGGGACCCCATGATTGTGGTGGCTCCCCTGGAGGGAAGCTGGACGCGAAGCGGCCTGAGGGGTAGTTCCTTGCCGCAAACCTAAGGCAACACCGCACAATTCCCGCCTTACGGCTTAAGCACCGCTCCGGCG
>ERZ780100.894-NODE-894-length-11774-cov-2.093694_pt1 | contig 11774 bp, 8 predicted proteins | sample MGYA00511573_ERZ780100 | MGnify/ENA primary metagenome ERZ780100 (study PRJEB29588, sample SAMEA2161876) | human gut metagenome | biome: human gut; feature: human-associated habitat; material: faeces | place: Denmark | collected 2008/2010 ...
TCCTGGTCCGTAGCCAGTCTCTCTATCCAGCTGAGCTACACGTACATTCACAGGTTTTCACCTGCAACAGTATGTATTTTAACTGCTGCAGGCGAAAATGTCAATAGAATTTTTTAATTTTTTCAAACAATTTTATTTTCAGCAGATTTTTCCGATGCAGGTACGACTTTCGCATCATACTTTTCCAGAATAGCCTGCTTGAACTCTTCGTAATTATCCTCATCATCGTAGCAGGCGTATTCAATCTCCAGCGGTTCCTCCGTCTTCATCAAAAGCATTCCCAAAAGAGACTTCGCATCCATTGCGGTCTTCTGAATACGGATATCGATCGCATCATCGAATTCATTGCAGGTATCCACAAATTGTCTGATTTCATCCTCCGAATGGAAGGTAATATATAGTTTTTCTCTCATCCTTCGTTCTCCCATCTGTCCACTTGCGGACACCCCATACCTTTGTATATTATGCCGTCAAACGCATAAGCCTATCCCCACGCGCCGGTCAAACGTGGAGATGCGCGTCTTTAGCGTGCTGCCAGTGCCTGTGCGATATCCTCACGCATATCCAGCACGGCCGCGCGGGAAGCATCTGCATAATTCTGCTCACCGAACTGTGCATACTTTTCCTGCTGGTATGCAGCAATGATGCCACGGGAGGAGTTGATGATGGCACCCAGTCCGTCTTCATTGAAGAAGTGTACCAGGTCTGCACCCTTACCGCCCTGTGCGCCGTAACCGGGCACCAGGATAAATGCCTTGGGCATTACCTTACGAAGTACCTTTCCCTGCTCAGGATAGGTTGCACCTACCACAGCACCTACATAGCTGTAAGAATCGCCCATGCAGTCAGCTCCCCAGGCTGCGACCTTTTCTCCTACCAGCTCATACAGCGGTCTGCCATTAATTAACTGATCCTGAAATTCGCCGCTACTGGGATTGGAAGTCTTCACCAGTACAAAAATGCCCTTTTTCTCTTCCTTACAGATCTTCACAAAAGGGTTCACACCGTCAGATCCCAGATAAGGGTTCACGGTCACGAAATCCTCATCAAAACCGTAATAGCTCCTGCTACCTACCTGTACTTTTCCCAGATGTCCTACTGCATATGCTTCGGAAGTGGAGCCGATGTCGCCTCTTTTGATATCCCCGATAACCACAAGACCTTTTTCCTTGCAGTAATTTACGGTTTTCACAAAAGCGTTCAGTCCCGGAAGTCCGAACTGCTCATACATGGCAATCTGCGGTTTTACGGCGGGAATCAAATCCGCTACGGCATCCACAATACCTTTGTTATACTGCCAGATAGCCTCTGCGGCACCTTCCAGTGTTTCACCGTATTCGGCAAACGCTTTTTTCTGAATATGCTCCGGAATGTAAGAAAGCATGGGGTCTAAGCCCACTACAATAGGGGCATTTGTTTTTTTGATGTTGGCAATCAGTTTATTAATCATGATTTGAACCTTTCTTCCGTTTTCTATTATAAATTTTTAGTTGTAAAAATTTACTCACTTGTGAAAAGTTTAGCATAAAAAAGCCGCCTTAGCAACTCTTCCCTTGCCTTTTTTTCCGCAAAGCTTTATAGTAAAATATTAGAGCACAATTTATAGAAAGAGGAAAAAAAGTATGTTAAAACAACTTGCCGGATGCGTAAGAGAATACAAAAGACCTACCATTCTTACGCTCATTTTCATTGTAGGCGAAGCTGTCATCGAGACGATTATCCCCTTTATCACCGCCAATCTGGTCAACCGGATTAAGGCAGGCGCTTCCATCGAAAGCGTTATGGAAGTGGGACTTCTTCTTATTATAATGGCAGCCATCTCTTTGGTCTGCGGCGGTCTTGCCGGCTTTACCTGTGCAAAAGCCTCCACCGGCTTTGCCAAGAACCTGCGGAGTGATCTGTTCCACCGCATCCAGACTTATTCTTTTGAGAACATCGACAAATTCTCATCATCTTCCCTGGTAACCCGTATGACGACGGATGTTACCAATGTGCAGATGGCGTTTATGATGTTAATCCGCATTGCCATAAGAAGCCCGCTGCTTCTTATTTTCTCCACGGTCATGGCATTTGTCATGGGCGGCAAATTAGCATTTGTCTTTGTTGTGGTAATTCCCATTCTTGCCTTTGGTCTTCTTGCCATCGGCAAAAAAGCCATGCCTGCCTTCCGCAGTGTGTTTAAGAAATATGACCGGTTAAACGAATCTATTGAAGAAAATGTCCGCGGCATGCGAGTGGTAAAAGGCTTCTCCCGGGAAGAATACGAAAAGCAGAAATTCAATACGGCGGCGGACAACATCCGTAAGGACTTTACAAAAGCCGAATGTATCGTGGCTCTGAATACCCCTCTTATGAATCTCTGCGTGTATATCAACATGGTTGTGGTTCTTTTGGTTGGTTCCAAGCTCGCCATAACCAGCGGCGGTTCCGCCCTGGATGTGGGACAGATTTCCGGTATGCTGACCTACGGTATGCAGATTTTAATGTCCTTAATGATGCTTTCCATGATTTACGTCATGGTTACCATGTCCGCGGAGTCCGCCAAGCGAATCTGCGAAGTGCTTGAAGAAGAACCTTCCTTAAAAGAGCCGGAAAACCCGGTTATGGAAGTAAAGGACGGTTCCATCGAATTTAAGAATGTGAATTTCAAGTACTCCGCCAAGGCGAAAAAATATGCCTTGTCGGATATTGACCTGTCCATCCGTTCCGGTATGACCGTTGGTATTATCGGCGGTACCGGTTCCAGTAAATCCTCTCTGGTACAGTTAATCCCGAGACTTTATGATGTAACGGAGGGTGCCGTTCTTGTGGGCGGCGTGGATGTACGGAGCTACGACATTCCCACACTCCGGAGCGCTGTCGCCATGGTGCTTCAGAAAAATGTGCTGTTCTCCGGCACCATCAAGGATAACCTGCGCTGGGGCAATGAAGCGGCGACGGATGAGGAAATCATGGAAGCCTGCCGTCTTTCCCAGGCAGATGAATTTATCCAGACCTTCCCCGACAAATACGACACCTACATTGAACAGGGCGGTTCCAACGTATCGGGCGGTCAGAAGCAGCGTCTCTGTATTGCCAGAGCCCTCTTAAAGAAACCGAAAATCCTGATTTTGGATGACTCCACCAGCGCCGTGGACACCAAAACGGATGCCTTAATCCGCGCCGGTTTCAAAAATTACATTCCCGATACCACAAAAATTATCATTGCCCAGCGTATTGCCTCCGTGGAAGATGCCGATTTGATTATCGTCATGGACAACGGCAGCATTTCCGCCGCAGGTACGCATGAAGACCTGCTTCAGAGCAGCGATATTTACAGAGAAGTTTACGAGCAGCAGACGAAGGGAGGAAACGAAAATGAATAAACCGAATAAAAAAGTCAATCCTCATACCTTCAAACGTATTATGAAAACTCTCATCGGTTACTACCCGGTACTCGTACCCGTAACCGTGTTCTGTATCCTGTTTTCCGCGATTGCCGCCGCCATTCCCGATATCTTCATCCAGAAAATTATCGCTATTATCGAAGTATGGCAGCCGGACAAAAACTGGACGGCAGCCGTAAAGGAAATTACACCGTTAATGGTCATTCTGATTTCCATGTATGTGATTTCCATTATTGCCGTCACGGTTTACTCCGAGCTGATGGCATTCATCACACAGGGATTCTTAAGCAAGCTGCGTATTTCCATGTTCGGCGGCATGCAGAACTTACCGATTAAATACTTTGACACCAATAAGCACGGCGACATCATGAGCTATTACACCAACGATATCGATACGCTGCGTCAGCTCATTTCCCAGTCCATGCCCGCTTTAATCCGCTCCATTGCCATTGTCATCGGCGTCTTTTTCATCATGCTGTATTACAGTGTCTGGATGACGCTGCTCCTCCTTGTGGGCGTGGCTGCCATGATGATTATTTCCAAGAAAGTCGGCGGCGGTTCTGCCAAATACTTTATCAAACAGCAGCAGTCCATCGGTAAGGCAGAGGGCTTTATTCAGGAAATGATGAACGGTCAGAAGGTCATCAAGGTCTTTAACCACGAGGAGGAATGTATTTCCGATTTTGAAGAAATCAATACGGCGCTTTGCGACGATAGCTGCAAGGCAAACGCCTATGCCAATATTTTAGGTCCCATTATTATGAACATCGGCAACATCATTTACGTGCTGATTGCCGTAGCAGGCGGTCTGTTCCTTTTGTCCGGTGTTCCCAACATCAGTATTTCGGGACTGGGCTTCAGCATCAGCATTATCATTCCGTTCTTAAACATGACAAAGCAGTTTACCGGCAACATCAACCAGTTGTCCCAGCAGATTAACTCCATCGTCATGGGTCTTGCCGGTGCCGAGCGTATCTTTGCCCTGATGGATGAAACACCGGAAACGGACGACGGCTATGTTACTCTGGTAAATGCCAATATTGCCCCGGACGGCACCATCACGGAAACCGATAAGCACACCGGCTGCTGGGCATGGAAGCATCCCCACGGTGACGGCACTCTTACCTATACCGCCCTGCAGGGTGATGTGCAGATGAATGATGTGGACTTTGGTTATGTAGAGGGAAAAACGGTGCTTCACAATGTTTCCGTTTACGCCAAACCCGGTCAGAAGGTTGCTTTTGTAGGCGCTACCGGTGCCGGTAAAACCACTATTACCAACTTAATCAACCGATTCTATGACATTGCAGACGGTAAAATCCGTTACGACGGCATCAACATCAACAAAATCAAGAAAGCGGACCTTCGACGCTCTTTAGGCATTGTATTACAGGATACCAACCTCTTTACCGGTACGGTTATGGACAATATCCGCTACGGAAACTTAGACGCCACGGACGAAGAATGCATCACTGCCGCCAAGCTTGCCGGCGCCGATGATTTTATCACCAGACTCCCCGGCGGTTACGATACCGAACTTTCCAACAACGGTGCAAACCTTTCCCAGGGACAGCGCCAGCTTCTTGCCATTGCCCGTGCTGCCGTAGCAGACCCGCCGGTTATGATTTTGGACGAAGCCACTTCTTCCATTGATACCCGTACGGAAGCCATCGTCCAGCGCGGTATGGATAAGCTGATGGAAGGCCGTACCGTTTTTGTCATTGCGCACAGACTTTCCACTGTCATGAATTCCGATGTGATTATGGTTCTTGACCACGGCAGAGTCATTGAGCGCGGTACACACGACCAGTTGATTGCCAAGAAGGGCACCTACTACCAGCTCTACACCGGTGCATTTGAATTGGAATAAACTATTATATACAAATGAAAAGCATAAAAAACAGGAGCCTTCCGGGGCTCCCGTTTTTGTGTATGACTGTAATTATGTGGCAATGTTTTGCATGTATCTGTACTATTATCCACTTCCTATGCCAGGATAGCTTTTACCTCTTCCAACGCCTTGTCCGTAGCCGCCGCGATCTGCTCCGCTGTGAAGCCGTTTTTGTGCATGCTTCGGATAAGCTCTTCATGCGCTTCCATACGTCCTTTCGTTTCTCCGATAGCAATGCCTTTTTCCATTCCAATGGCAATGCCCTCTTCCATAATCCCTTCACCTAAGTTGCACATCTCGTTCACATCCTCTCTGAAATCTTCTTCCTCTGATATATCATACTCTGTTTTCATTATATGTAACTTTTCTTCCACTGCAAGCTTCTGGGAAAATATGGTTCCCAAAAACCGGTGCAGTTCATAGCTTTCTTCCTGTCCGGGCAGGTCTTTTCCAATCCCAATCATAACGATATGGAACAGATCCAGTCCTCCCCTCCACGGCTGGTTTCCCATCAGATCCTCTTTGGTCAGATGAATATGGCTCATGGTATTTTCCTCCATATTCATGCATATCCAAATAGAATAGACTCTTTTGATGTCATTGTAACTCGAATTCTTGAAATCCCGTTCTTTCTGGGAAGAGACCAGTCTGCTGACATAAAAAATCGCCCGGTTTAAAATCTCATACTCCCCTGGTTCGTCTTTCTGTGCTTCTACATTAATGATGATCTGCGACAGACCGTCCTTCGTCCGTACATAAAAGACAATATCAAATCGTGCCAGTCCTTCGTTGATCTCTTGGTTTTCCGTATTAAAACCGACAATACGTTGCCCGTTTCTGTCAAGTACCGCGTTCGTCAGCCCCGGTTCCACAGGTATCGCACTGATATAAGGGGTTCCTTCTATACAGCCTGCAACTGCTTTGGGATTCATTCCCTTAAACTCATCCACGGTTTTGATCAAAATCTGTGCCAGGATTCTTTTGTGTCCTACCAGCCGCTTCACTCTCGCATCATACTGCGCTTTCAGATCGGCTGCTTTTACTGCATTCTTCAGTTCTGTGTTCAAATAGCTTCCTCCTACATTATAACTTACCTGTTTTTCTGATACAACTGGTTTCTGTGTGGGGTTTGCCTCTCCTGATTTCCCGGGGAAGCAGGTTGACATCAGCTTTCGCTGATAAAGAAAATTCATAAGTGATATGTACTTATAGAGGAAGCATACTCTATATTTTTTAATTATGCAATAACTATATTTCAAAATATGCTATTTAAGGGGATCACTCTCAATCCCCCCTATTTTTCCCTCTCCGATTAATAGCATTCATCTGTGTTCAAACATGATCTGGGGTTCTTTGAGGTTCGGGTTTCTGTCAGGTTCATCCAGCTGTTTAGATTGACCAGTACACAGTTTATTATTCTAAAAATTCCACGGCAGATATGCCGCCAGACGAGGTTGCTTCCGATGCAGAAGATTAGTGTCCCAATTCTATCATTGTTTTTTCCTCTGTTTTTATAATGTCTTTTATCCCCGGAAGCAATCCTCGACCTGCTTCACAATCACTTCATCCAGCCAGCCCTTCTTCGCCATATCCCACAGGATCTCACAGGCTTTTTCGTGAGACATGCCCTGTTTATAGGGACGGCTTTCCGTCAATGCCTGGTAGATATCTATGCATGCCATCATGCGCTCCTGTGTGTTCAGTTCCACTGCTGTCTTCCCGAAAGGATAGCCGGTTCCGTCCAGTCTCTCATGGTGAAATGCCGCCCAGTCACGGATCTCGTCAAAATCATCAATGTCCGACAGAATATAGTAGGTATATGCCGCATGATGCTTCATCACGGCAAATTCATCTTCCGTAAGTCTTCCCGGTTTCTCCAGGATCTCATTTCCTACCGCTACTTTTCCGATGTCGTGTAAAGCGCCCGCAAGGTACATTTTCTGCACGGTTTCTTCATCAAATCCCATATAGCGGCTCAACCGTTTTGCATCCTCTGCTACACCGATAGAATGGGTGCTGGTGAATGGAGATTTGTAATCGACGATCTGTGCAAAAGAGCTTGCCAGCTCCTTGATCTGTGCGAAGCTTAGCTCCTGTTTGATGCGGGGGATTTTCTCCCACAGATTTTTCTCAAAGCCATCCTCTCCCAGTGTCAGAAAATGCGGCAGGGGAAACGCCTGCAGGAAAGCATCCACACATTCTTTGTCCACAACGGTTCCTTCATTTTTGTGAAGATATCCACAAGCTTTATTAAAAGTATCCTCCGTAAATCCCTTTGCACCGTATGCCCGGTCCAGCAGATCGCTTATATGAATGATTCGGGAAAAAATCGGAACCTCTTCCCACGTTTTTCCAAACGGTCCACTCCCATTGGCATTTTCATGGTGATACAGAATTACATTCTTCACATCCGTATGGAAGGGAAGTCTCTGTATATTTTTTTCACCCAGGGTACAGTGAATTCCTACCTGAGAAGCTTGCGGAACATTTGCAACATCCTTATGTAATTCTTCCTGAATATACTGTGTCAGTGCATTATCATGAAGCAGGGCACATGCTGCCAGATCCTGCAGGCTCTCACCGCTGATCCCCAGCTGCTCTGCCATGCAGACACTCATGTATGCCACACGCTTCGCATGTTTGTCAGACACATGTACCAGCTCTGCCTCCACACAGTCCAAAGCATACGAACAGGCTGACAATAATCCTAAAACATCCAGTAACATTTCTATATCTCTCCAATCTCTTTATAACACACCTATTATGACAATGATTTATGTGAAAAGCAAGCATATCCCAGATAATAAATTATATCAAAAAGGAGCATCTCCCGGTACTGCAGAGTTGCTCCTTCTTACTGTCCATTGATCGGATTATGTTAGCTATTGATCCTCTTAATTACTTCTTCCATTACAGGCATCGCAGGTATTGCTCCTTCTCTCTCAACACATAGGGAGCCACCGCATTTCCAAAGCGGACACATTCTATCATTTCCTGTAAAGAATATTCTTCTATACGCTTACCGGATTCACAAATCTTATATAAAAAGCCTCCCATAAAAGAATCTCCGGCACCGGTGGTATCCACAACTTTGCTGGAATAACCTGAAACATATGCTTCCTGCTGATCCTGCAGATATACAAACGATCCTTTTTCTCCTAAAGTAATGAGTACTATTTTTGCGCCATACTCTGTTATGCTCTCTGCTGCTTTCCGAACATCCGTATAACCTGTTAATAGCTCAATCTCTTCTTCTGATTCTTTAACGATATCTGCATATTCTAAAATACTTCTCATCCATTTACAGGCTTCTTCCTGTGAATCCCATAAACTGGCTCTGTAATTCGGATCATAAGAAATAATTGTTCCATTATTTTTCGCAGCTTTTAATGCAATAAACTCTGCATTTCTGGATAGTTCATCTGTTAACGACAAAGAGCCTACATGAAGAATACGGCTTTGGCAGATTATATCTTTCCGTATTTCCTCAGCCTTCAGACCGATATCTGCTCCGGGTTTTCTGGCAAACGCAAAATTTCGTTCTCCGTTATCTGCCAGTTTAACAAAAGCAAGTGTTGTAAAATAGTCTGCATCACTTATTAATCCTTCGGTTGAAACACCGCATTTATCCAAGGTTTCCTTTAAGAAATCACCCAGGAAGTCTTCTCCTATTTTTCCGATAAATGCTGTTTGGGCACCCAGCCGTTGTGCCGCAACCACAACATTAGCAGGTGCACCTCCCGGATTTTGTGTATAAGACAATGTTTGTCTTTCACTCTCTTTTTTCCCGGTAAAATCAATCAATATCTCTCCCAGAGAGGTAATATCATAATGCCGTTTTGTCCTATATTTTATATCTACGCCTATATTTCCTTGTGGGTATAATTTTCCTGTATAGCGATATAAACCATGCTCCCACAATAATGTAAATGTATTTCCGTCTATGAGGATATCAATATCTGTTTCTTTTTCCATCATTTCACAGGGCACAGTCCGTATACCATATCTGGAAGCTCTGTCTGCCCGGTTATAATTCACGGTCATTTCTTTATTTGAAGAATCAAAGCATATTGTCACTGTATGTCTATCTGTATCATATAGATCAATACACAACAACTCTCCATCTCCCGGCAGCTTTCCCTTCAGTTCTACCATAACCGGCTCACTTTGCGGTGGTATGTTTTCACCGGTCCAATGTTTTTCCAATGTTCTGCTGAAGAGCTTCATCTCAGCTTTCACTTTATCAGCCACTTTTGCGCACAAGCGCCTGTTATCATCTAAATACCACACTCGTGATACATCCAGTATTCCACGATACCCCTCCTCCGGACCGAAATCCCGGATCCAGGGCATCCACAGCCAGCCGCCCAGCCAGGCAACAGACCGTATTTCCCCATGCAATACCGGATATGTCTGTGCTGCATAATAATGAGTTCCAAGATCCAAAGTTCCGCTTATCTCTTTATGGAATTCACATTTGTCAAAATCCACCTGTCCGGACAGATACAGCGTCGTTACACTGTCTTTTTCATACATCGGCGAAGTTGTCAAAAACCAGACATCATCAAGGCAGAAGGCATCCGGACATTCAAACATTCTGCCCTCGCCGGGCTCTGCTTCGTACAAAATTCCGCTATACGTCCAATGGTACAGATCGATAGAAGAGAAAAGATAAATTCTTCCGCAGCTGTCCGGATGTTCAATTCTTCCGGTGGATCCTCCACAGATCATTCTCCATTTCCCTTGTGCAAAAAACACCTTGGGATCTCGAAAATCTCTTCCTCCCTTTTCCGGGACTTCTTTTATCAGCGGGTTTTCTTCTGCCTTTACGAAATGTATCCCATCCTTCGACACTGCCAGATTTTGCGTCTCAAAAATACCGGTTTCATCTTCCGTTCTTCCTGTATAAAATAAAAATAGCTGATCATCATGTACAACAACCGATCCGGAAAAACATCCGCCGTTTTTATCGTTATCATAGGGCATGTCGGGGACCAGTGCCGGTTCCAATTCTTCCCAGTGTATCAGGTCCCGGCTTACCGCATGCCCCCAGTGCATACTGTCCCAGTTGTCATGGTACGGATTATACTGATAAAATAAATGATATTGTCCTTTAAAAAACACCAAGCCATTAGGATCATTGATCCAGCCTTTCTGTGGTGTAAAATGTAGGGATGGCCTTACGATATCTCTCATTTTCTTATCCTTTCACTGCTCCTGCAGTCATACCACTTATAATATACTTCTGCAAAATGACATAAAATACCAATTCAGGAAGCATGATCATCAGACTCGCTGCAATGATCCCACTGTAATCCATGGTATATTGTCCTTTAAACATAGATGTCATTAATGACACGGTGTTTAAGGCATTATCCTGAATAAAGGTTGATGCAAACGGGAACTCATTGTAAATATAAACTGCATTAAAAATAATGATCGTCACGAACGTGGGTTTCATAACCGGAATCACCACTTTGGTACACAGCTTAAATAGATTGCAGCCGTCGATAATTGCTGCTTCTTCCAATTCTCCGGGGATATCTCTCAAAAATCCGGTAAACAGCAAGGTATTGAACGAGATGTTCACTGCAACATACGGCAGGATCAGTCCCAAACGGGTTCCAAGAATTCCCATCAATGAATCAATCCGATATACCGGAAACAGTAGTACATAAATAGGGATGCCAATCCCGATCAGCAGGAAAAGATACAATGTTTCCGATGCCTTATGGTTCCGAAAAACCATTCTGGCAATTGCGAACGAACTCATAAAAGTAAATAAAATGCTGAAAAAAGTAGATATTACTACCAGTAAAATCGTGTTAAAATACATTTTGGAAAAATCAATAGTATCGATCGCACGCTGATAATTTTCAAAGCTTATTGTCTGCGGCAAAGAAAGCGGACTGTTGACAATCTCATTATTTGTCTTTAATGAAAGCAACATAGCCCACAGTATGGGCATGACCAAAAGAATAATCAATCCCAGCAGACATATGTAAAAAATGACTTTTTTTATCGATATTCTCTTGTTTCTCATGTTTAACTCCTTTGCTTCCTCGTTGTGATCTTAATATAGGAAAACGAGCCCAGAATTGAAAGTAACAGAATTGCAACCGCAATTGCCATTCCATATCCATACCTTCTGGATGTAAATACTGTAAAATACATATATGAGGTAAGCAGCTCCGACTGATGAGTAGGTCCTCCGCCTGTCATCTGATATACCAGTTCATATATTTTAAATACGCCTGTTACCACCAGAACAATATTAATAATAAAGGTCTCTTTCAGCATAGGAATTGTCACATAAAACAAGCGTTGTAACAAATTGGCTCCATCAATATCACAGGCTTCGTAAATATCTCCCGGTATTGCTTTGATTCCGGATAAAAAAATAGTTCCATGGAAACCCAGTACCTGCCATGTGAATACGATCGCCAATGACAATGGAGACCATTTAGTTCCACCGATCCATTCAATAGCAAGCATAT
>ERZ780100.896-NODE-896-length-11758-cov-3.399385_pt1 | contig 11758 bp, 10 predicted proteins | sample MGYA00511573_ERZ780100 | MGnify/ENA primary metagenome ERZ780100 (study PRJEB29588, sample SAMEA2161876) | human gut metagenome | biome: human gut; feature: human-associated habitat; material: faeces | place: Denmark | collected 2008/2010 ...
GCACCATACTCAAACTACGACCTGTATAAGAGATTTTTAAAATATGTTTGACTACCCTTTAAAATTGCACCATACTCAAACTTAGACGTACGAGCATTTCCCGTCGAAATAGTTTGACTACCCTTTAAAATTGCACCATACTCAAACTTAACAGAATGACTCAAATTAAAGCGACTAGTTTGACTACCCTTTAAAATTGCACCATACTCAAACAAAATTCATTTAATGCCGAGCAAGCTCAAAGTTTGACTACCCTTTAAAATTGCACCATACTCAAACAATGAGGCGTAAATATGTTCTTTCGGGCGTGTTTGACTACCCTTTAAAATTGCACCATACTCAAACGTGACGAAAACTTGATAAATCCCATGAATAGTTTGACTACCCTTTAAAATTGCACCATACTCAAACATAAAAGACGACGTCACACGAAGCACTATTGTTTGACTACCCTTTAAAATTGCACCATACTCAAACCTCAAACCTCAAATCAGAGTATTTTTACGCACCACACGCATCAATTCAAAGGACAGAATGCAATTATTTATATTATAGCATAAAATCTTATTCAGACAATGATTTCGCACAAATCTTTGTCAATCAAAGTGACAAATTCTTCGTCTGTTTTATTTTTCAAAGTATTTTCCAAAAGAAAGAGACAAACATCCTCCAGCTGCGCCTCATAGTAAAGACTTTTCAAATCCTTTTCGTTTAAAAAGTTTTTTAGATTAAAGAACGCAAAACATTTTATCCCCAAAATCCGCGCATTAAAATGAATAAAAGAAACTATAGACTCCAACAAACAGTCCTTTTCATCCTTCCAGCGCACTCCGTATGCTTTTAAAAGCTGAGTCAAACTGCTTTCCGTATCAAAATCTATCGGAAAATCCGTTTCTCCGTTCAGTTTTTCAAAAAAAGCATAAATCTTCTCAACAAGTTCCGAATACTCGACGGCAAAGTTGTTTTCGGCAATTTGCACCAAACAATTTAACAATCCGTCCCGCGCGCGTTTGTCTCCCAAATCAAAATTGAAAAAATCATACAGCAATTTTACGTCCTTGACTAAGGATAGTTTGGTATCGCCGTCAAAAAGAACAAAGTTCCCCGAATTGCCTTTGGATTGCAGTGCAAATTCTTTGCAAAAATCGAAAAACTTGTTTTCGTTTTCCACTACAAGAACATTTACTACGGCAGGCGTCAGCTCCAACGGCTTTTCCAAGTCAAAATGAGACAGAATCACAGAACCACCAACCTTTCGGCGGTGTCTACAACCGTCGATTGTTTCTTTCCGAGAACAAATTCCATATTTTCAAATTGTCTTTCGGTAACGGTAAGCATCTGAATCAGCCCTTTGCCCGTTTTGAGTTTTCTTACTGTTTCTTTTATCACGTTTGCGGCGGTGTTGTTCAGTATTATTTTGGAATAAACGGATTCCTGCATCATGAAAAAACCGTTTTTCAAAAGCGCGGCGCGAAACCTTCTGTAATCGCGTCGTTCCTCTGCCGTTTCCGTAGGCAAATCAAAAAAAACCACTACCCGCATAAACCTAAAACTCATATTCCTTTATTTTTGACGTATCCCCGTCTTCCAACGCGTTGAAAACGCTCTTGGCGTATATACCGATTGCATCGTTTACAACAAAATATTTGTCGTCTATCTTTATTTCTCTGTTGAGAATATCGCAAAGGTATCGTTTGAAATCCGGCGTAAATTGGCAATTATCCTTTCCGAACACCGCTTTGTCCACAATCACCCTGAAAGGCTCCACCAAATCACAGCTCAGATTGAATTGATTGAACTCGCTTTTGTGCGCCAATCCGAGCTGTGTATTGAAACCCAATCCCGCGATTTCCCTGTTGAACGCAGACAGCAAAATGGTATATCCATAGTTCAACGCCCCGTTCAGAAAGGTTTTGTCTCCTCTTTTAAAGCTCAATCCGAACAATGCGTCGAAGTATACCTTTGCCGCGTGTCCTTCACGGTTTGTTCTGTCATTCAATTCGGTACCGTCGACATAACTTTTCAAAAGCTCGCTCTGAGGACAGCAAAGTTCGGAAAGAAATTCCATCTGCTTTTTTATTTTCATACGGACAATCGCCGTCCACACCGCGCTTTTATGTTCTTCTTTCCAATTGAGCTGCCGCCGCAAAACTCCGCTGCAATCGTGTCTTCCGTAAAGCGGCAACAGCTGTGAAACCGGATTGTGATTTTCGTCGCAAAACAAAATGTTGACTTTGTTTTTGATTAACTCGCTCAACAAAGCAGCCGTCAAAGAAACCGCGGTAGACTCCACCACAAGCGAGGATATCTCGTTAAGAAACAACTTTTTGACTTCTTCGCCGCGACAGACGAGATATCCCAGCTTGTATTCCAGCTTGCAACGTCCCCTTACCACTACAACCCGCCAGCTCATAGGAACCGCTTGAAGTCCACGACTTTGCAAAAATAGCCGGTAGGCGAACAGAATATCATTTTAACGTCGGAGTCTTGTATTAATTTACTGATACGATTCTTCCCGGCATTTTCAGCGCCGCCGATAAGCTTGATATTACTCGTCATACTGTTGCATTGCATAAATTTCAATATTTCCATCAGCACAAACAATTGGTCTTTCAATTCCAAAGCCTCGAATTTGTCTCTGCCTTTTTCAAGATTTTTTATCTGTCCCTGTACAGGCAGTCCCGCATATATTTTTCCGCCCAACTTTTCAGTAAACAAATCGTACAAAGCAAGATTTTGCTCTTTGCTGAATTCTTCTTCTCTGACGGGTAAATCTTTATTATTGTATTTTTTAACGTCCCGAAAATGATTTGAGATTTTTTTGAGCTCCTTTGCGCTCCCGTTGTCCAGCCAAAGCTGATTGGCATTGCAAAGTACCAATCTGTCGTTTGTTCTTCCGCGAATCCAGGCGTAAGAGCCGTTAATTTTGAATAATGTGTTCAATTTTATTTTTTCTATGAGTATTTCAGGCTCTTTGAGTCCCAACTCTTTTTCGCAATACTTCAACTTATCTTCCGCAGTGCGGAAATTTTTATCCGCAAGCACAGTCACGCATTCCAGAGAAAGCAAAGTCTTGTCCTTTTTCTTTTTGTCCCTGCTCTTTACCAGCATAAAATAGGCTGTTGTCTCTTTGTCGTATCCGCCGTATTTCGACGTGTCATTAAGCGGCGCCTTCCCCTTTACGGGCGCAAGCTTGTCGTTTTTTCCTGCGGGATAAATGGTAGCGTCGTAAAACTGCCCTTTTTCCGTTTTGGAAAATCTTACTACACGGCAAGTGTTTTTCTCGGCAACAGAACGTATCCTGTTTTCGTCTCCCTTTTTCCATGCATTTGTAATATCAAAATCATAAAGGCGTTCAAAATCATAATTGCCTGTACCGTTACTCCGTTGAAAAACTGCGGGATTATGGTTGAATTTGGTATTGAACACATTGCCCACCACGATATTGAAATAAGCGTCCTTTGCGTGGTGCAAATCGTTCAGTTCTCTTATCTTCACGAATTCCAGCCTTTTTTTGAATTCGTTTACATTGCCGGCTTTGGAATAAACTATTTCCGATTCGGGCAGCATCCTTTTCAAAAGCTGAATTGCGGCTTTGGCGCTTTGACTTGTGGCGATAAGCTGAGCGTTGATAAAATCGCCGCATTCTTTTTCCGTCAAAGGCGTGCTTCGCGTAAGTCTGTAAAATTTCTCATCGCTTATGAGTTTCTTGTCTCTGAGTTGACGCCATAACCCCTCCATCCTGTTCCTGATTTCGGCAGACAAAGGATAGGAGTCCTTTTTCACGCTTTGATTGATTTTCCTTCTGACGAGGACGCGATTGTCCAAGCTGTCGTCTTTGATTTTGGAGCGCGGATAAATATGGTCTATATCATATTTTTCTGTCTTGAACACATCGTCGAATTCTATTTTTTCACCCGTATAAGCGTCTTTGCCCATTTGCGTGAAATAGAAAAACAATTTGTCGCTGTTGAACTTTGAATCCTCTGTTTCCTCAATTTTTTTAATCAACTCTGTTTCATTGCGCAGATTTTCTCTATATTTATCCAGCAACTGCTGTTTTCGAGATACCGTGCGTTGCCCCTTGCGCGTTACGTCGGGCTTTTCGCGCGTCGTCTCTACAAATATCTTTTTGGGAGAATGCCCCTGCACTTTCACGATTTCACGGACGATTTTCAACGCGCTCCAAATCGACCGCTTGACTGCGGGCGAACAATACAGCTCCTCCACCGCGCGGTAAGTCACCCTTTCATCTACAATACTTTCGGAATTTGCAAGTTCTATCGCTCTTTTGTAATTGTGTTTATTTGAAAGCAGCTCCATAAAGTTTTCCGTATCTGTCCGCATTTTTTCGATAATAGATACGTTTCCGACCTCGCCTTCTGAGTCGGTTTCAAATATTCCGTCAAGCAGTTTTTCGGAAAGCCTGCCCCATTTCGTATAATTGAGCGCCTTTAAACCTTTGATTTCCTCGTCGCTCAAAACGGTTCCGTATTTGTCTTTGATTATTTTTACCAATCTTTCTTTATCGGATATTACGGTTATCCATAAAATGATTTTCTCGCACATATCCCTGTAAAGGTCGGCTTTGTCTCCGATAATCCTTTTGAAATCTATGTAAGAAGACAAAGAGTTTTTGAAATCTCCGTCCGTACCGGAAAAAACGTCCCGAGCCTTGCTACCCTCGGGCAGCAAACCATTTTTTACAAGCTGCTCGCAGCACTTTTTGAGCGTAAGCTTTTTGTTTGTTTTTGCAAAATCAAAAAGAATATTTTTTACGCGCAAATCCTTTGTTCCGTTGACTTTCAGATTGTTCAATTCGTTCAGAAACGCATATTCGCTGTACAAAAAAGACGACGCGGGCAGCACCTTTTCACCGGTCAGGTAAGTGCAGAAATTTGTCATACGCTCGATAAATTTCTTTTCGGAGGCGTCCCTGTCCACGACGTCGTCAAAGTTCCAAGGCGTAATTTTTTGCGTACTTAACCCCTCCTTTTTTATCATCCAGCTGAAACGGGTTTCTTTATCGGTGAACGGTCCCACATAATAAGGCACGCGGAATTTCATGAGCGAAATTATTTTTTCACTCACCGTCATCTCGCAGTTTTCGTCCTTTTGTTTTAAAAAAGGAAAATAATTTTCGGCGTTGGCAAGTATCGCTTTCAACTCCGCCAGATGCACCTGATAAGGTATGTCGCAGTTTTCCGCAGAAATCTGTTTGGGCAAAAATATTCCCTCGTCTATCTTTGCGAGTAAACTTTCGTCATTAATACCAATCTCTTTTTTAAGAAAAGCGTAAAAATCTTCTTTTTTGCATTTTTCAAACCCTTTTCCCTTGTCCATGCCTATGTAAGCGGCATAATTGTTGACTTTTTTGTCGTCTTTTTCATTCTCGTCCGCGCCCGACGTATTTTTCTTGCCCTTTTTGACCTGACGGCGAAAAACAAGCGCGTACTTTTCCGGACAATTTTCACGGACATATTTTTTCAGCTCGGACAAATCTCTGCGGTGGGTTTCGTAAGCTTCCGTTTTTGCTTCGGAAATAAACTCCTTTCCGTGCAGGATATTGTGCAGGCTTGCAACTGACTGTACTTTTTTAAGAGTCTCTAAAAAATCCGCTTCGTCGTCGTCGAGCGCCATTCTCGCCTTTGCAAGCTTTTCTTCAAAAGAACTGTCTGTAAACGACATTTTATTCTCACCCTGAAAATCTCTGTCTTCTCCAAACATCTTTGACAGCGAAAAATTAAGCCCGACAACGGCGTTCACGGCTTCGCCAAGCAGCTTGTTTTTTGAATTTCCCGCCAATTCGAGTATTTTTTCTTTTCTTTCTCTTTTTGCCAAATTCTCATTGCAAAGCGTCTCGAATATTTCGGGTATTTTTTCTCTATCAAATCCCGCTCCGTCGTTCTCGCTCAGAAAACGGTTTATTTTTTCAAATTCGCCGCTGACGTCCGACGCGTCGTTGACATTAAAATCCTGTTCCCCGAATAAAAAATGACCTCTGTTTTTCAAAATGTGATGCACGGCAAGATAAAGCAGGCGTACGTCTTTTATTTCCTGCGTTCTCAAAGCGTTTCTCAAATGAAAAATCGTAGGATAATTTTTATAGTACTCCTTGTCTCCGAAGTCCTTGTCATTGAACAAAAGAAATTTTCCCCGCGCAATTTCAGGCTTGTCCTCATCAAAATATTTGCTGTTTTCAAGTCTGTAAAAAAATCCGAAATCCTTTGCGCTTATTTCGCTGTCAAACAATTCCTGCAAAAGGTTAAGACGGTGCCTTACTCTTGCAAGGCGTCTGCGATTCGTTCTAAAAGCGCGGCGACCTTGCGCGGTTTGCGCTTCGTCGAATAAATAAACGCCCCAATAATCCTGTCCGCGTTTTTTAATGAGATTGTAATCGACGTCGGTAACCGCCCAACCTACAGATTCCGTTCCCATATCCAAACCTATGTAATAATCTTGTTTCATATTGCTTGACACTCCTTGTCTTTCGGTATATAATAATATCAATCAAAGGCTTGACTACCCTTTGAAGTTGCACCATTAGTTCAAATAAAGTTTTTCCAAGACGCCGTTTTTACGGTTACGCACGAGGTGCGTTCGACTCTTTCTTTATGAAAGAGTTTTTTATTTGCGCAAAATATTCTTTAAATTTAATTAGAACTATTATCCCATTTTAAAGCTTAAAAGTCAAGTTTTCAGCCACAATACTTTCCCCAAAACAACAAATGTCTGTCGGACATTATTCGACAGACATTTATGTTTTTCCGCATTTTTTTACATTTGAAATCAATTTAAAACAGCAATTGAAATAATTCTAAATAACTTTTTTTGATTTGAATCGCGAACGCTTTTTACGCCGCAAGCTCGATGCGGTTGTCACTCCACGTTGTCAAACTCCACTCCGCCGATGACGACGGTGTCGCCGTCCTTCATTCCCGCCTTTTTGAGTGCGGCGAAAACCCCTTTGTTCTTCAAAGTTTTCTGCATATAGCGCAAACTGTCGTAGTCGTCGAGCAGCACCTTGCGGGCGAGACTGTCAACAAGAGCTCCGACAACCTCGAAGCTTCCGTCGTCGTTGACAACAATCTCGAAGCTGTCCCCGTCGTTTCTTTCATATACAAAAGGCTCGAATTCCAACGGAGCGACGGGAGGAATTTCTTTCAGGGCGCGCGAAACGTATTCGAGAAGCGACCTGACGCCCTCCCGACTCATTGCCGATACGGGAAAAACCTCGCAAACGTCCTTGAATCTCCGTTTGAAAGACTGCAAATTTTCTTCCGCGCAGGGCAAATCCATTTTGTTTGCCGCAACAACCTGTTTAAGCTTGGTCAAATCCTTGCTGTAAATTTCAAGCTCCTTGTTTATAAGCAAAAAATCCTCCTCGGGATTTCTGCCCTCGCTTCCGCTCATATCGACGACGTGCACAAGCATTCGGGTGCGTTCTATGTGTCTCAAAAACTCGAAGCCCAGTCCCGCTCCGCTGCCCGCGCCCTCAATCAGTCCGGGTATGTCGGCAACCACAAAGCTGTCCTCAAACACGTTGACCACGCCGAGATTGGGGTTTAACGTCGTGAAATGATAATTGGCAATTTTCGGACGTGCCGCCGAAATCACCGACAGCAAGGTGCTTTTTCCCACATTCGGGAAGCCCACCAGTCCCACGTCGGCAATGGTTTTAAGCTCCAGCTCGATTTCCTTTTCCTCCGTTTTGCCCCCGTGTTGGCTAAATGACGGCGCCTGACGGCGGCTTGTCGCAAATTTTCTGTTTCCCCTGCCGCCTTCGCCCCCGCGCATAACGACGAAAGTCTGTCCGTCCTCGAACATATCCGCCATGATTCTGCCCGTTTCCCTGTCGCGCACAACCGTGCCCACGGGCACGAAAATTTTAAGGTCCTGCCCCTGCTTGCCATAGCAGTTCTGCCCCGCGCCGTTTTCGCCGTTCTTCGCGCGGTAATGTTTTTTGAAATAACATTCGCTCAGCGTGTTTACGCTTGAACTCGCCACAAAAACCACGTCGCCGCCCTTGCCGCCGTCGCCGCCGTCGGGCCCGCCGTTTGGCACGTATTTTTCGGTGTGAAAAGACACGGCGCCGTTGCCGCCGTCGCCGGATTTTATGAATATCCTTACCTTATCCGCAAACAATTCAATTTTTCTCCTTGGATTTTTCTAAACAGCCCGATTGAAAATATTCGCACAGAGCTTTCAGCCTGCAACGGGCGCAGTCGGGACGCTGCGACTTGCATACATATCTTCCGTGCAAAAGCAAGTAATGGTGACTGTCCGACCACAGCTCTTTGTCTATTGCTTGGCAAAGCTGTTTTTCGGTGTCGAGCACGTTTTTGGCATGAGCCAGCCCGAGCCTGTTGGCAACTCTGAAAACGTGCGTGTCCACCGCTATGGCTTGTCCGCCGAAGCCTACGGCATAAACTACGTTGGCGGGCTTTCTCCCCCCGCCCCCAAGAGTCCTCAATTGTTCGAGATTGTCGGGCACCTGTCCGCCGAATCTTTCAATCAAATCCCGCGACATTTCCTTGATAAATCTTGCTTTGTTTTTGTAAAATCCGCAGGAATATATAAGTTTTTCAAGCTTTTCGTCGGGCAAATCTGCCATTTTTTGAGGCGTATCCGCTTCGGCGAACAACAAAGGCGTCACCTGATTGACTCTTTTGTCGGTGCATTGTGCAGACAAAATCACAGCCACCAGCAGCTGATACGGATTTTTGAATACGAGTTCGCTTTTGGGTGAAGGAAATTCTTCCGCAAGTATATCGAGAATTTCTTTGGTTTTCTGTTCCATACGACAATTATATATCAAAGCGTTGTATTTAACAAGCGTTTTTGACTTTCACTGCCCGAACTCAGACGGCGCGCGCCGCTCTCGAAGCATTCAGGCGCGCACGACCACCGTTCGTCCGTTTATTTCCGTCACAGCAAAAAAGCCCGAAAAGCTTGAGTAGCTTTTAGCCGTTGCCGCAACGATATTTTTATCCTGCGGCAAAAATTTTATACTCAGACCGCAGCCCACGTTTGCCGCCTGAGGCGTGCTTGTTATGGCGCAGTTTACTCCTCTTTCGATTAGTCTGTTGTATGCGCTCGTCGTTGCGCTGCGCGACCTGAAGGTTGCTATCAAGTATGTCATAAAAACCTCTCCTTTTTCATTATGTAAGGATTAAATTCAAATCGCGCTTAATATAATTTCTTATAGCGGTCGGGCGGAAAAAACATCCGTATAATAATATACTTTTCCGCCGCCGAAAATGTGAAAGGAGCTTTTTGGCATGATTTATTTCGACAACGCCGCAACAACCTTTTTCAAGCCGCCGCAGGTTATAGACTGCGTTCTCGACAGTCTGAAAAATCCGGCAAACGCAAACAGAGGCGGGCACAGTCTCTCGGTCGCGGCAACCGCGAAAATAACCGAAGTACGCAACAAGGTGGCGCGCATGGTCAACCTCTCCGACCCGCTCAACGTCGCTTTCAGTCAGAACTGCACATCGGCTTTGAATCTCGCCATTTTGGGGAGCGTAAAACGACGCGGCTTTCACGTAATCACGAGCGTACACGAACACAATTCCGTGCTGCGTCCTCTTTTCGAGTTGAGGCAGCGCGGCATAATTTCCCTTTCCGTGCTTGCGCCCGACAGAGAAAACCGTCTGACGGCGCAGGCCGTTCAAAATGCCTTCAACAAGGATACGCGGTTGGTTGTTTTAAGCCACGTAAGCAACGTGGTCGGTTTCGTAAACGACGTCGCTTCAATCGGAGACCTGTGCAGGCGGGCGGGCGTAACTTTTATCGTGGACGCGGCGCAATCCGCAGGCTACACCGAAATAGATATGCAGCGGATGAAAATCGACCTGTTGGCTTTCCCGGCGCACAAGGGACTGCACGGCATTCAGGGCTGCGGCTGCCTTTGCTTCAATGAAGAAAGCAAGCCCAAGCCCATTATTTTCGGCGGAACCGGCTCGCAAAGCAATCTGCTCCTCCAACCAAAGGACAGCCCGGACTGTTTTGAAGCGGGCACGCTCAACACGCCCGCCATACTCGCGTTGGGCGAGGCGATAGAATGGCACTCCGAAAACGGAAAAAACAATCATGCGCAAATAGAGCTTGTCGCAAACACCGTAAAAGAAGGCTTGAAGGAAATCCCCGACGTACATATCATGAGCCTGAAAAATCCCAGCGGCATAGTCAGTTTCAGAATCGGAGACAGCTCCAGCGACAAAATAAGCGATATTTTGAGCGAGCAATACGGAATCGCCGTAAGAAGCGGACTGCATTGCGCGCCTTTGTGCCACAAATTTCTCGGCACGGAAAAAACGGGTCTTGTGCGCGTGAGCGTCAGCGGGCAGAACACTCTCAAAGAGGCTTATATTTTTCTCAACGCAATCGAGCATATCGCAAAAAATCTGCGGAGCCAATAAAAGTTTCAAAAAAACGAGGTCGAATAGACCTCGTTTTCTGTTTGCCTTTGCGCTTCATTTTTTGGTGTACCAGTTGTCGTAAAGGTGCCTCAGCTTTTCCGACACCTCCACGCCCGCGATATTTTCCACCGGTCTGAAAAACTCCTCCGACTCCTCCGTAGCATCCGACGCTGACGTGTCACGAGCATTGAAATCCTGTCCCGAAGAAACGGAATAATCCTGTTCCGTTTCCGTCGCGCCGTCGTTATGTATTTCTTCGCCTGCTCCGCTCGTCGGCTGATTGCCTAAAAACTTGCCAACCAGCTCCGCCACGACGGGATTGGACATAAGCTCCATCACGACGGGAGGGGTCGGGGGGGGGGGGGGGGGGGGCGGTTTGTCCGTATCCTTTCCGCCCAGCTTGTTGAACGAGTTGATTGCGCCTACGGCGTTCTGTATATTTTCCATGTCTATGGCGTTGCCCGAGCCGCCGCTCTGTTTTCCGCCGCCCTTGTCGGAAAACAGGGAAAACAGCAGGACTCCTATAATTACGGGTAAAAAGTTCACCTTCACCCCTCCCTTTCGCTTCTTTTTTGTGGTCAATATATTGTATGCAAGCATATAAATGTTAGTGTACTAATTTTTAGGAGGTTTATATGGACGCACGCAACAACAACGACCCGAGAAATATGTTTTTCGACCAGCGCAAAGATTTCAATCCCAACGGGGCAGGCGCTCAAAAAAACGCCAAAACGACGGGCAACAAAGAAAAAACGGAAAACAACGCGGTGCCGCCTACGGCGCAGCAAATCAATTACATAAAAAATCTTGCCAAATACTATGAGGGCAAGGGCGAGGAGCAGTTAATCAAGGACATCTACAACAACGTAAAAGCACAGAAAGAAAGCGGAAAGCTGACAAACGCACAAATAGAACAATTTGCCAAAACGGTGTCGCCCATGCTGAGTCCCGCTCAGAGAGAAAAACTCAACGAGCTTGTAATTCAGTTGAAGGAATCCACCTGATTGCTTAAAGAAAAGTAAACAAAGCCGGGCTTTAAACCCGGCTTTGTTTGCGTTTGACAATAATAAAATTTTTTGTCATTTACTTATGCCATAAAAAAAACGTCGGTGTAAACCGACGCACAGAGCGAAGCGAACAGTGAACAGAGATAACTACTTTTTCGTCAATTCTTTTCTTGGGTTTGCAGCTCTTTTTTTAAGAGTCGCTGCCTCTCTCTTTTTCTTTTTGACGTCGGCCTAAGCCGACGTATCGACTTCGAAAGCTTTTCAGCTCCCTAAAAGGAGGTGATCCAGCCGCACCTTCCGATACGGCTACCTTGTTACGACTTCACC
>ERZ780100.900-NODE-900-length-11688-cov-1.843291_pt1 | contig 11688 bp, 4 predicted proteins | sample MGYA00511573_ERZ780100 | MGnify/ENA primary metagenome ERZ780100 (study PRJEB29588, sample SAMEA2161876) | human gut metagenome | biome: human gut; feature: human-associated habitat; material: faeces | place: Denmark | collected 2008/2010 ...
ATAACAGAAACGTTATTCTCTTTCGCCTTGTTCATACGCGGCGTACAATCAAACAAGGCCAAGCATAAGGCATCCAACAAGGTTGACTTTCCGGCTCCGGTACTGCCTGTAATGGCGAATATACCTGCCGAACATAAAGGCTCAACGGTAAAGTCAATAACAAATTCGCCTTCCAATGAGGCTAGATTCTTCCCTCTTATCGCTACTATTTTCATATTCCGGCCTCCTTGATCACACTTTCCAACAATTGTTTCATGGTATCGGGCATCTCCGTCCCTCCATATTTTCGTTTAAAGACATCCAGTGCCATATCCAGCGGACGGATGGTCTGCAATTCCTCATAGGAAGTGGCGGCAGTGCCACTTGCCTTTTTCTGTGGAAGCATGGCGGCGATGCGTGCCAAACGGACTGCTTTCCCTTTCAAGGCCTCCTCAATCTTATATTTATAAGAAGGCTCGGGTTCAGTCATTAAGATCTTGATTTCCAGATAAGGTGAACGCAACGTGACATCACCGTCAGGCAATTCACCAATGACTTGCAACACTTCTTCCAACGGACGAGCTTCGGGGGGAATACTTACTAAACCGGCCAATGGCTGGAATTCCAATTTTTCAATATTTGTACCCTCCGTATCTATCGTTACCATAACTACACCGGATGCATTATTCTTCTCAGCAAAAGACATAGGCATAGGAGTTCCGGAATAACGCACATTCTCCCGATGGGATACACGTTGGGAGCGATGCAGATGCCCCAATGCGGTATAAGTAATGGCTTCATTAAAGGCATCGGGGGATACACATTCCAAGCCGCCGATAACAGTACGTTCCGACCGGTCGTCTTCCGAGATTTCCGAGCCTGTGGCTTGCAGATGCCCCATGGCGACAACGGGGATTCCCTTCTCTTTCACTTTGTTGAAAAGCTGTTCATAAAGCTGCTGGACTCCCTTTGAGTAATTCTCTGCCGAAGGGTAATCACCCTGACGCAGATAGGGAACGGCAAGACAATAAGCGGTCACTTTTCCTTCTGTATAAAGGGGAACAATGAGGTGTTGCAAATCTATGTCGCCTTCCGCATTGCGCCGCACCGTGCCACGAACAATGATATTCATATCCTCCAATAAAGGATTGGGGGCCTCCAGACGAGCTGCCGAGTCATGATTTCCGGCAATGATGACAATTTGTAAAGAAGGGTTCTCAGATGTGACTTCTCTTAAAAAACGATAATACACTCGTTGAGATTCTGCTGAAGGATTTGGGCTGTCGAATACATCGCCTGCTATCAGCAATACATCTATTTCATGCTGTTTTATCTGCTGTTTCAGCCATTCTAGAAAATGGAAATGCTCTTCCCGGCGGTCGTATTCATAAAAGGTCTGGCCCAGATGCCAGTCTGCTGTATGGAGAATTTTCATTAGCTGTTCGGTTTGTTTCCTGCAAAAATAGAGAATCTTTTCGGAAAGACAGATAGCAAACAGGTACTTCATTTATAAAAAGAAATAAAAAACGATCATACCCATAAGACATGATCGTTTTTATTACTTTAAAGCATGTATTTATTCAGTCACCAACCGCACCTCATAAATATGCGGAGTCACTTTCTCATTTCCTCTACCAATCTTTATTTCCAACTGATCATCAGATTGCATAGATACAGGCACGTCAACTATGCCAACCGACAAATCCGAAGCTGGTTTGTCAGCTAATTTACCTACTTCCTGCCCGTTTATCCATACTTTTGCATCCTTACGAATCTCAGGACGGAACAGGATACGGACCTTATGAACAGGTTTTCCATTCGTCTTCATACGATAACTGAACCAACCGGTTGTCTCGCGCCAATGAACACCTTCATCATCCCCCGTACGAGAGTTCTCCATCCGGATGAAATGGTCGCTTTCCGGTTGCTGTTCCCCACAAATCACCTTGTCGGTAGTAATACCATCCAATGCAGCACGTTCCTTCTCTTCTTTCGCTAACTGTTCCTGCCTTGCCTGCAACTCCTGTTTGGACAGGACGGGCCAATAAACCATATACCGGCACTCGTATAAACGGAAAAACGGTTCCACAATCATGCCCTCATAACGTTCGGGATAGACTCCGGTCAACGCAAATGTCAACGGTTTGCCTTCCACTTTCTTCAGATGAGAGAGAATATCATTCTTATCCCCCACCATGACAGGCATCGTTTGTAAAGGCAGACGGGGCCCGGCGGCTATGTGTCCGCCACGACTGTCATCGGCGAACATACCATCCTGATTTTGCTTGCCCAATTGGGCGGCCAGCACAATCGGTCCGTATAAGATGGAATAGTTGGCAGAACCATCCGGCAATGCAATGGCACGCAGATGCATCGGCAGTTCCAATCTCACTTTGTCACCTTTTGACCAAGTACGGTTCAAGCTAACATATCCCTCTTTGACCGTTACTTTCTGTTGTTCACCGTTGACAGACAAGCGTAATGCTTCCGGATTCGTCCATTCGGGAACACGGAAAAGAAGTGCGAATTCCTTCTCTCCCTTTTCCGGAGAAACAGCAAGAGTTGTCCCTTCCTCATCGGGGAAAGCCGTTTGTTGCTCAATATGGATATCTCCCCAACGCAAGGTAGAGGGAATGAAAAGATTGACATACAGATTATTATCCTTGTGTCCATAAATCATTTCACCATAGCGGGCATGATTTTCCATCCCCGATCCCACACAACACCAGAAACTGGTCTGAGGTTGCGAGTAGACTCTATAATGACCGGCACGCATCGGGGTGAAATAAACAAAACCACCTTGTACAGGATCTTGTGTGGAAAGGATATGGTTATAAAGCGCCCGTTCGTAATAATCCATCAAATGAGCGTCCGCACTCGTTTCATACAACATTTTTGTAAGGCGGAGCATATTATAAGTGTTACAAGTTTCAGGCCCCTGTTCACTGGTGAGCATACTGCTGAAATCATCAGCCGGATGAAAATGCTCACGCACACTGTTACCTCCGATGGTGATACTGCGATGGTCTACTACTGTTTCCCAAAAATAACGGGCAGCCTCACTCCAGTCCCGATTGCCTTCCAAATCGGCAATACGTTTGAAACCTATCACTTTCGGTATTTGGGTATTGGCGTGCATGCCGGTCAATTTATCCTCTTGTTTCAATAAAGGCTGCAACACAGTCTGATGAGAGAACTGATGAGCTAGTTTCAAGTAACGTTTGTCGCCGGTGATAGCGGCTACATCGGCGAATGTTTCATTCAGTCCTCCATGTTCGCTGCGCAACATATCCTGTATCTGTTCATCGCTCAGTTTGGATATCAGACGAATCATCCAGTCAGTGAGTTTCACCAACATTTCTTTTGCTTCCTTACTACCTGTCTGAAGAGTTGCATCACGAAGGCCGGCATACATTTTATGAATATTGTAAAGAGGAACCCAACGATCGTTCAGTCCGAAACCGGAGGCACGAATGTTCCCTTCTTCTATTTCTTTCCACATTTTGCGCCCGTTTGGAACTCCGCACAGATAACCGTCACCGGCGGCATCCTGACAACGTTTCAGTTCACTTATCATATAATCTAAACGAACCTTGATCTCCTGATTGCCTGTAGCGGCATACATATAGGAAAGGGCCGACAAATAATGTCCGCCAATATGTCCGTCCAGTCCTGTATTTTCCCAATTAGTATAATTTTCTGCTTTAGGGAACAGGCCAGCCTCCTTCAAATAAGGAGCCAACAAACGATCGGGGTCTATTCCCAGCAAATATCGGTTAGCGATATCCTCTGCATGTTTGAAAGGGCTGGCGGTGAGCCGCACATCCCTAACCGGAAAACTTTCTACTTTTGTGGGCAACTGAGCATGCAAAGCTACTGAAGCTATGGCAAAAGCGGAAGTGGACAAAATGATTTTAAGTAAATTCATAATTAGGGGTTTATTTCAAAGTCTTATTTCCTTGCAAAATTAATGGAATAAATGAAAACAATCTTTTACTCCTTAAAAAAATCCTATTGAACAACCTATGATTAAACAAAGAGCATCCGATGGAACTATTTTGTGAAAATCCAAAGTAAATTCCACCGGATGAAATAACCTGATTATTTAGAATATCCCGGATTCTGTTTCAGATTGCTATTGGTCAACAATACTTTATTTGGAATAGGATACAGATTTTTGGTTTCATCACTCTTATCATGAGAGAACCAAGCTTTCGTGGTGAAGATTCCAAAACGAATCATATCCTGACGGCGGCGTCCTTCCTGACAAAACTCCCAACCTAACTCATCAAGGAAACGACCATATTTAATATCCGCTCCACCATCATGTTCTGCCTTATAACTATCTCTTCGGCCATAATCATATACACTTCCTCCCATCAATTCTGCATCTGTAACTTGCGCTTTTTCAGGCTCATTCTTAAAGGCACGTTCACGTACCTGAGTCACCAAAGCACCTGCTCCCGATTTGCCCAAACGCATCAATGACTCCGCTTTCATCATCAATACATCCGCATAACGTAACAACGGCCAGTCATTACTCAAGCGGTTTGTTATACCGGTGGCATATTCAAACTTACCCCAACGGAAACCATCATCCACATCCGACTGGTCAATAGAAGGGACATCTACCGTATAAATCAATGGCTTTCCATCAATACTACGCTTCAAGATTTCACCGGAATAGGTATATTGCTGGCCTTGAATATAGTTAGCCTCCAAACGTGCGTCATCCTTATCAAAAGAATTAATAAACTGAGGCACTGCACACACACCACCCCAAGGACGTGCAGTCAACTGATAAGTTTCCTGGTTTTCAGGTGCTAAAGTGTACATGTGGAAATCAAAATCATTCCATCCCGTCACATAAATTTCATCAAACGGCAATGCAAAGATTATTTCTTTGGAATTCTCATTATGCGTTACAAAAACATCCTTCTGATTATTTTCCAATGCATATTCTCCGGACTTCTCGGCATAATTAATCACGATATCACACTCGTCGATACATTTCTGCCACTGAGCAGTACCCGACCAGACTTCAGCATTTAGCCAGCAATGCATGGGCCGCCCCCTTATTGAAACGTCCATAATAATAACCTCTCGGCGTTTCGGACAACAAATCCATATTCTCTGTTATTTCTTTCACAATAAAGTCAAAGACCTCTTTGCGAGTAGACTGTTGCGGTAATGAAGTATCTTTAAAGTCTGTCACAATGGGCACATTACCATACAAATCAATCAAAATATAATAATAGGAAGCCCTCAGTACTTTCAATTCGGCAATCAACTTTTCTTTCGTTTCTCCATCCACACTGATCACACCTTCTTCTATCTGAGATAAAATACGGTTACAGGTATTCACACCATTGTACGTGCGTTCCCATCCTTGAAGTACACCGTCATCCTCGGTAGTCCAAGTATGCTGATGCCATCTTTTATAGATATAACCGTCTACCCATCCAATACCATCGCGAGCGGGAAGAACATCCTGATCCGCACATAATTCCTGTGCACGAACCACTCCGTTCCATTGCAATAACGTTTCGCGCCAAGGTATATAAGCGGCATTTACCAGATAACTGACATCTTCCTCCGTTTTCGGCACGTAATCCTCAGACACTACCTGCCCATAACTCTCATGCAGTAAATCAGTACAAGCTGTATTTCCCAACAATGCGGCTGTCATCAGTCCCATTGTCCATAATTTTATATTTGTTTTCATCTTCAATTCCTTTTTAGTTCATTAAAATTTCACATTAACGCCGAAAGTAAATGAGCGCACACTCGGATATCTGTCACGTGTATCATATCCCGGAGTCAAGCCGTCTGTTGATACTTCCGGATCAATACCTTTATATCCGGTTATAGTCAAAGCATTCAATACCGAACCATAGATACGGAGTGACTTTATATATTTACCTACCTGACCGAAACTATATCCCAAGGTTATATTGTCAATCTTCCAGTAGTCACCATCTTCTACATAATAGCTGTTGAATTCCGGTTCCACTTCCGGGCTCAACGTATGCTTGCCAAACACCAAGTCATTCACAGATTTCAAACGATTTTCAAAACGGCTGGTCTTTACATTCTCGTAATTCATACGTCCACCATTGATTATCTGGAAGCCAAACGCGCCACGCATAGTCACATTCAAGTCGAAGTTTTTATAACGAAGAGTATTGTTCCATCCTGCATACCATTTAGGAAGACCGTTACCAATCACATGTTTATCTTCAGGAGCATGGGTAAAGTCCTTATAGTTCACCAGCTCACCATTCCTGTCTTCATAGATCCAACGCCCTTCACTGTCTACATCCACTACTTTAAAGCCATAGAAATTACCGATACTTTCACCCACCTGTACTCTGTGAGAATCGGCTACCTGACCGGAGTATTCCACTGTACCCGTATTAAAATAGTCGTAATCCGACTTAAAGATACTGCCAGACAAACTGATTAGCTTATTAGAGTTCAAAGAGAATGTTCCGGTAGTGCTCCATTCAAAATCTTTATTCTGAACAGGAACCACAGTCACCAACACTTCCACACCACGATTTCTCATTGTACCCCCATTGGCCATTGTCTTATTATACAAGTTCGGAGGAGTCGGTACTCCATATTCGTATATCAAGCCATCCACATCACGGTTATAATAATCAATAGAACCGGACAAACGGCCACCCCATGAAACGAAGTCCAAACCAATATTAGTTTCTTTCTTTTCCTCCCATTTCAAATCAGGATTCGGGTTGGATGCCGGAGCGATGGTCTGTATCCAATTTCCATTTACAAAAGCATACGATCCGTATTTCAACATAGCCACACCCAGAAAAGGATCTTTAGGCTGTGAACCTGTCACACCATATCCCACACGAAGTTTCAAGTCATCAAAAATCTTCTGATTCTTCATAAATGCTTCTTCGGTAATTCTCCATCCTACAGATACGGACGGGAAAAGTCCCCATGCATTATCAGTACCCCATAACTGACTGGCTCCTTCATAACGAAGGGCTCCCATCAACAAATAACGATTCTTGAATGAATAGGTGGCACGACCGAAAAAGCCGATCAAATTTGTAGGAGTTTTCTTTGAGCCGATGTTCGCTTTACCGTCTTTCAAAGCAGAACCGATGCCAATATTATGCCATCCGCCAAAATAATCATCCTGAAAACCATAGTTATCAATCCAAAGTTCTTCAAAATCTGTTTCATTGTAACTATAACCACCCAAGACACTGAATTTATGCGCACCGATTTCTTTGTTATATTGTGCAGTAAGTTCCATCAACTTCTCCATCTTGGTATAAGCACCTACCGAAGACCAACCTGCCAATCCATCACGCAAAGCAGAAATATGGCTCAAAGTCTCGCCGTAGCCACGGTTCATATTGTCACGAATATAAGAGAATACGGCAGAAAGAGTCAAATCTTTGATAGGATTATAAACAATATTTCCATTGTAACGCAACTGAGTCTTTTTTACATTTCCTTCAGCCTCATACAACAAAGCCAACGGATTCTCATATTCGAATTTGCTCACATTCTCATTCCATGTACCATCCTCATTTCTTACCGGATCAGTCGGGTTTCTACGAGTTGCCTGACCATATACCCAACCTCTGAAGCTACCCCCACTAGTTGTAGATTCCATTTGATTTTTCTTACCAAACAAACCGAATTTCAATTTCAACTTATCATCAAACATACGGTGAGTCACCTCAATACGTCCTTGAAAACTTTCGAAATCTGATTTTTTCATGATCCCTTGACGAGAAGCATAGTTCAAATTGGCAATATAATTAGTCTTTGAGTTACCACCCATCAATGACAAGTTGTGAACGTGGCTGATCGGCGTACGGCTAATCTCATCAATCCAGTCCGTATCAGCCCCATGATCCTGGTCGGGATAAAGGGTACGGAACTCATCCGCATTCAACATATCCAATTTCTTGGCAATAAGAGAAGTACTGACGTAACCATTATACTCCACCTGGTTGATATCCACTCCTTTAGCTTGTTTGGTAGTAATCAAAATCACACCATTCGTACCGCGCGTACCATAGATAGCGGCAGCAGAACCGTCCTTCAGCACATCCACACTCTCCACATCTTCCGGAGCCACAGTGCCGAGTTCGCCCGGAATTCCATCAATCAACACCAAGGGGGCTGTATTGGCTCCACCAATGGTATTTGTACCACGAAGACGTATCTGAGTACTTCCCGTCGGGTCACCATTAGGATTTGTGATAGCCAGACCGGCTACTTTTCCTTGAATCAGCTGTCCCACATCCTTCACGGCTCCTTTTACAAAGTTATCGGCTTTCACACTAGCTACAGAACTGGTTACATCCCCTTTACGCTGTGTACCGTACCCAATCACCACCACTTCGTCCAAGGTCTTGGTATCCTCTTTTAAAATAATCTCTAATGATTTTTTTCCTGCTGTCGGAACTTCCTGAGTGACATAACCAATATAGGAAATAACCAATACACTCTTTGTAGGAACATCCAACATAAAGTTTCCATCAAAATCCGTAATCGTTCCCATGGTATTATTGCCTTTTACGACAACACTGGCTCCTATGACAGGCTCGCCGGAAGAATCCTTCACCTTACCCGTCACTTTTTGCTGGGCTAAGGCTGTTAATGAAAAGCTTAACAGAGTAAGCAACAAAAACAAATGTTTCATTCTATATTAAATTTAAAGTTAGACATACCTTTACTGCGGGAATGAATGAAGAAGATGTGTTTTTCTCCCCGTAAAAGGTTGTGGCAAAAGAATGAAATAGGAAATAGAAATACAGGTGAAGAACCATGCTAACAGGGGATACAAATGGCTCTAGCTATAACTTGACGCATTTGTACCCCCTATTTGCAACAATTAAAGGACAGGAAGATGTTTATTCTTCGTGTTGTGATTTCTGGAACTCACTGGGAGTCATTCCAAATTCCTCTTTAAAGCAAGTGGTGAAATACTTCCGATTAAAATACCCCAACGTAGCGGCAACCTCTGTTACACTTTTGTCTTTATCTTCCAACATGTGTCTGGCATGCTTCATCTTGATGTTCCGGATAAAATCCAATGGAGTTCGACCTGTTATGGCTTTCAATTTACGGGTCAAAGTAGAACGGGACATATTCATGGCATCAGCTAGAGCTGTCACATCAAAATCAGGCTCAGTAAGGTTATCTTCCACGGCTTTTACCGCTTTCTCCAATAGAAGTTTGTCCAGTTGTACAAACTCAGGTTCAGGCAAATTCACCTTACTATCCAAATAAATACGCATTTTAATCATCTCCTTGCTGTCCGCCCACATTTCATTATTCTTACGGTCCACGCGCTTCAGATAAAGATACAGACTATAACCGGATACACCCATCACTATCAATACATAGAACAAATACGCCCACCAAGTTTCATAAAAAGCAGGAAGGCGTCGGATAGTCAGTTCAGTTACCTCTTTACTCCAAAGACCATTTTCATCCGTCGCTTTCACCTGAAAAGTATAAGTGCCCTTACTCAGATGATTATAAAAAGCCGAGTTTTTTCCACCTTCCACATATACCCACGCTTTGTCCACTCCTATCAACCGATAAGCATAGCGTATCTTTGAAGCATAACGGTGGTTAAGAGAAGAAAAACTAATTTCCAAATTCTGATCATCGGGATGCAATTCTATCCGGTTAATGGAATTGCTACTCTTTCTATCTCCGAATATCAATGATTCTCCTTGCAACTTTATATCAGTTATCTTGGTCTTCACTGCACTAGCCTTTCTTTCCAACCCGTTTGATGGAGTAACCATGCAAATGCCGCACCAATAAATATTGCCATCTTTTGCTTGACAAACAGCAGTGGGAAGAAAGCGATGCAACAAGATAGAACCATCCGTGGTAAGATAGGTGCGGAACGAACCGTTACGAGGATTAAATTCTATCAGTTTCTGGTTCGTATCAATCCAAATATGATTATATGCATCAGCCACTATCTGGTTCACCTGATTACCATTCATGCCGCAGGCCCCATTATAACAAAGCAACTTATTCTCTGAAGGGTCATAAGAGTAGACCCCTCCGTCACAAGTTCCCAACCACAAAATCCCATCAGGAGCGATAGACAGACAGGAGAAGTTCTTTTCTAATTTAAAAGAACGCAGTTTTTCATCTGCCGTTGTCTGAAACAAACCGTTGTCCTGAGTACAAATCCATATCAGTCCTTCCTTATTTTCGACTATCCCCATCACATGACCCACATCCGGATAAACCCGTTTGACTCTTTTCTGACGAACATCATAGCTACAAAGTCCTTTGCTCAAGCCTATCCACAAGATTCCATGCGAGTCTTCATATAATTTTGTCACTGTAGCATTCTGTTCCACCTGTCCGTTCAAGTCGATAACATCTTTCAGATGCATCTCCATTCCCTGACGAGCCATGCCATAGACCCATCTATTCAAATCCTTCGCCACCCAGACCCCGTTATTGATGCGTGCTCTCGTCATCTCTCGTCCATTATTCAAAGGCAAAGAAGCAAGTGCGGGAAAATCCGAATAGATTTTCACTTTATCCTGTTTCAAGTCATACAGTGCAAGACCAGTTCGTTCCTGCATCATCCACATCATGCCATCTCCATCATCACACAAAGCCATTATGGCCGGACTGCGGTTTACCCTGTCCGCCAAAGCGGGCAAAGCATAATCTTTGGTTATATTATCCATCAGATGTAGGATGAAACTAGGACGGTCAAAAGCTGATACCCACAAACATTCCTTTCCTTTCAAGACCTCTACCAGCATGTGGTTGACAGGCAAAAGTCCTGCCGGAAATTTCAACTGCTTCAACGTCCGGTCCGGTTGAATTTGCAAAGCCATGAAATCGTGGCCGGTAGTCAACCAGATATATCCCAGTTTATCATCCTGTGCCAGACTGAGGATGAGTCCGTCCTCCTCACCGGCCGCATTGACCGGTATTTCAGAGTATACAAACATGGAATCCCCTGGGGCCGAAGGATCGAAACGTACCACGCCATCCCCCCAGGGAGCCAACCAAAAATAATCCTGTTCATTATCCTGAACCATCACCGTAGGATTTCGACTTCTCATCTTATCGGGATAAGGGATAAACTCATCTTTTTCTTTGTCCAGATGATATACCCGACCATTCCACACAGAAATAATAATTTCATGGTTGCGACTCTCACAAAATCCGGAGATGGAGGCTCCTCCGTGTTCATTCCGGATAGGATATTCTTTAACCAACTGCCCGTTGGTATCATATTTAGCCAATACAGAGCGATACCCCAGCCACATAGAGCCGTCACTGGTAGCATAAAGATACATCACTGGAATATTCTTCAGACGCTTCGGATCTATAGGATGTACACTGTAATCCGATTTATTAAGAATATATGCCCCTTTGTCTGTACCGAACCATATATTTCCTTTCTTATCCTCAGCGATACATTCTACCAAGTTGTCCTCTAATAGCCCCGGAGTATCAATGTCCGAACGAAACACCTTTACATGATAGCCGTCGTCACGACATAATCCGTTCACCGTGCCATACCACATATATCCTTCACTGTCTCTGAAAACACGATGAATAGCATTTACCGGCAACTGGTCAATGGTAGGAATATCTGTAATAGTTATGTTCTGAGAACACACCAAGAAAGAGAGAAAAGATAGTATAAAGGTCAATATA
>ERZ780100.909-NODE-909-length-11624-cov-2.091797_pt1 | contig 11624 bp, 10 predicted proteins | sample MGYA00511573_ERZ780100 | MGnify/ENA primary metagenome ERZ780100 (study PRJEB29588, sample SAMEA2161876) | human gut metagenome | biome: human gut; feature: human-associated habitat; material: faeces | place: Denmark | collected 2008/2010 ...
GCTCGTCACTTGCCGTAGATACACGGCAGTAGGCAGCCACTTTTAATTTTTTCTTTTGAATCAGGGGTTCGTTTGCCCCGATTTTTGTTATCCTTTTCATCAACTCACCTCGCTTTTTGGGTAGTGACATATTCCCGTACTATTGCGGAAATATCAAGTCATTTAGCCCATAATCTCCGCCAGAAAAGGGGAGAAAGTTTTGCGATTATAAGCCGATATTTTGTGGAATTCATCCACAGAAATCATGCCGAACATAAACATGGTTTCAAGCATCTGCTGTGCCCTGTAATAGTCAAATTCACGCTGCAATTCTTCCTGTGTGATTTCGTGTGCCACGGCATTGGGTATCTTAAAATTCTCAATTTGTCTTACTTCCATATCAATTCCTCCAATCTGGGGGAACGGTGGAAATGTTCCCCTCTGCCTATAAGCGAAAAGACCGGATAAATCGAACCCCCAAACGGGCAAAAAAATAATGCCCTCCAAGGAAAAATCCCCAAAGGGCATCATCTTAGTTTGGAATCTTGAGTTTCCAACCGCTGTAAATCACGTTGGAAGTCAGTCCGTTCAGTTTTTTGATTTCAGTGTATCTGCTGCCTTTTCCGAGATACTGCACGGCAATATCCCAAAGGGTATCTCCCTTGACCACCGTGTGAACACGATAATCCGGCTCTGCCGTGCTGTCCGCAGGATAAATGGCAGTGCCGTCATTGGCAAAAACAAAAGTGCCGGGGTTCTTATCTGCCGTCGCCTTCGCATTGGAGAGAATACGATAAGCGCCCACCTGGGACTTGCTGTCCTTCCAGGTCTTACGCACACGGTAATAACCTGTGGTCAGCTTTTCTGGATAAGTCACCGTAGGTCCTGCAGGAGTTTCGTCTTTCTCCTCATCGGCTGTCGCCAGGAGTGCCTTGACCTCTGCACGGAAGGTATCCATGCTCTTGCCATGCTTTGGAAACCAGTGCATCACATCACCGTGGTTGGATGCAACGCCCTGTTTGTATCCTTCGGAGTGGCAGATGATGTTCTGCTCGGTCAAGCCGTACTCCTTGCAGAGATAGGCACAAAGTTCAACGGCCTCACGGTACACCTTCTTGAAGTAGGCATAATCCGTAAGACCGTCCTCGCAGATTTCAAATCCGATATGTGTGTTGTTTGCACTGCCCCCGGCGTGCCATCCACGGTGATTCCAAGGGAGCGTTTGGTAAGTGGCAATCGTGCCATCAGCCAACTTGCCGATGAAAGCATGAACGCAGACCTCTCTACCGCCGGGATGGTAAGTATTCCAGTGATTGCCGTACTGGTTCTTGCCAAGCAGACCATCATCGGGTCCTACATAACGCTTGAGGTTCGGGTTATTTGCACCCGTGGAATGAACCATGATGCCTTTAACCGTGATTTTTCTGCCTGCCTTGTAGCAGGCGTTTTCCGTTAAAATAAGTTTGCGTAAATTCATGTTATTTGCCCTCGCTTTCCTTATTATCGCGGTCATGGAGCTGCTCCAGAATATCCTTCATCTTCTCCGGAATTGGCAAACCAAGGTGGGATGCGTTTTCCAAAAGGCTCACGCCCTCGTTGGAGAGATAGAAGAAAATAACCGCCGTTCTCAGTACGCTGCCGTCGCCGATGACATTGGCATCCAAGACGTGTGCGATTCCTACCATCGCAAAAATCAACACTTTTCGACAAATGCCCTTAAACCCGACCGAACTGGAGAGGTTCTTGTCCACAACAGCACACATGACTCCCGTGATGTAATCCACAACCACGAAAATAATCAATGCATAAAGCAGACCGTCAAACCCGCCAAGAAACCAGCCGAGCCAACCACCAATGGCGGCAAAAATGATTTGAATGGTGTTCCATAAATCCTTCATAGTAAAATCCTCGCTTTCATAAATTTTTTGATATACAAAAAGGGCGTCCACCACATGGCAGATACCCTTAAAGCCGTTATTCAGTTTGCTTGGGCAGCCACTCCCAGACTCGCATATCTTCCTGTCCAAGGGACCACATACACATCCCTCGAAGTTTCCATCGGTATGCTGCCTGGTTCGCCCAATAGATCAGGCTGTCCACATCCTGGTAATACAGAATGGAAAAGCCGTCCGAATCCCCAAGGAACAATCGTGAAATCCAAATGTTGATGTCCCTTGGGATGATTTTTGCCGTGTAATCATTCCCGCACTCAAGTGGCATGATGTGGGAATGGTAGAACTCATAGTCCAAGGAGATGCTTTCGCTTCTGGTAGAGGATTCCTCCACATCGGAAGTCAGCGTGAATACCTGGAACTCCTCATCCCAAGTGCAGTTGCTACGCTCAATCCTGCCGAAGGTAGTCTCCGTACCGTCCGGCATCACCACATCGAACCTCTCATACGGCTCATATGTCCAGGCATCACCCAGACGGAGCAATTGGCAGTTGATTTGGTTATCGGAACGGATGGCTGCATAACCGCCGCCACTGCTGACCGTTGCCGTGAATCTGAGCGTATTGGATGCGGAGGAATAAACACGCACCTTATTTCCACGCTTACGCATCTCAATGGTATAGACATTGGGATTGGTACGCAGGTCTGCTTTTGCTGTTTTGGAAAAATCCGTAGCGTAGCTACCTTTCAGCGTTGACCCCTCATACAGTTCAATGCATTGGCTGTCATAATTGAAACAGCAGAACAGCGAACCGAGGAACACACCCGCTTTGCCGCCACCATCTTCCGGGAAGATAATCTGCGCCCTCAAATGAATATCGGAAAAGCCGTTGTAGTTCCACGCAAGCTGACCGTAACCCTCAAGCTGTGAATAAGGTCGGCTCGTATCACCATAGGGCAAATCCTCCTGCCACACATCCCACTCTCCGGAGAGAACCGTCCAGTAGCTTTCGGGGATTTTCTGTTCATCACGGAAGTCCTCATACCAAACAAGTGCCGAGTCAGGCTTTCTGCGTAGCATCTCAAGGGTCAGCTTGAAGCCTGTGGCAGGACCCACCATATCACCGTTTACATCCTTGAACTTTCTCGGAGCAAGGGTGTATTCCGCTTGCCCTGCGGTCGGCTCCTCGGAGAAGTTAGTGCAAACCCTAAAGCCATAGAACTGAACACCGTTGACGCCAACTGAAATGGTCAGTGTATGCTCTCCGGCAGAAAGGCTCACACCCTTGGCAAGCGTAGTCCAGAAGGTAGTTCTCCAATACGACCACCAAAGCCTGTCCTCGGAGAAATGTACTGTGCTGCCATCCAACGATGCGTAGATGCTGTTTTTATCCCAAAACGGATAACAAAGGCGAATGGCAACATCGTAGATGCCTTCTTCATCAATGGTGAACTTATAGGTGGCAGAACCCTCATCACCCAAAGTGACCAGGGTTTCAGACACAGAAACCACGCCGGAATAACTGTCCGGCTCGGCATTGTGGTCGATAATAATATCTCCGAACTCCGTCTTTTGCTGTTTAGCATAAGCCGTCAGATACCTTCTTCGGTTGTAGGTTTCCGACATCTGCGGATATTCCTTGTAAACGGCATCTCTGCCTTCCATATAGTCATACACATGAGGCAATGCCCATGGTCCCATATCGTAGTCATCCCAATAGGAAACGATAGGGATGAAAGGCTGCGGAGGTGCATCGTCCGTAAAGTTATACAGACCTTGCATCCAGTATTTCGCAGCGTAATAGGTGTGGGATGTACCACGATAATACTTACCGAGGTTCTCCGGGGTATCGTAAATCTGCCAGTTCCATCCGTAGGCAGGCATACCAAGGAACACCTTGTCGGGGTTCATTACCTTGGTGGCATAATCGTAAATGCCCTCAAGCCAACTCCTCGGAGAAACAGGACCCGGAGCAGAACCCGACCAAGCCATACCGTAACTCATGATGGATGCAGTATCGCAATATTTATCCAGATCACCATATACGCACCAGTTCTCGCCACCGACCGAGCCGTTGACAGAAGTCATACCGGGAAGACAAATGTTCATCTCCTTGGTGGAGTCATAGGCTTTGACTGTTTCGTAGATGTGCTTGAACATTGCCGTAGACGCTTCGTGGGTGGAATAGCCATCTCCTTTTTCAAGGTCGATATCCACGCCGCTGCACCACGGGTATTTCTCCATGATACGGACAAGTTCCGAGCAGAAGGTGTCCTGTGCACCATCTGTGTTATCACGCAGAGCCTTGAAGATGCTGTTCGCACCGTCATTGGCAACGGTGAGTAGCCAACGGATATGTGGCCACTTATTGATATAGGTCAGCATATTGCTGATTGCCACACCGCTTTCGGTAATCGTTCCGGTCTTATCCACCTTGAAGGAAAACAGACCAATGGTGTCGATACGGTCACCGTAATCGCGGAGAGCCTCATACATTCTGGAATTTCCCATGAAAGTCCACACCATGATGCGTTTGCCTTTTAATTTATCCCTCAAATCGACACACCCCCATCCGTCATCTGCTGCAACTCAAAAAGCACCCTGGCAGACTTACCGTCCTCCAAGGTAACTTTGTGCTTGGAATCCCAAGCGGCACTGTATTGATAAAAACCCTCTTTCGGCTCGGTCACACCATTCCTGGTGCATTCACGCACCGAAGCAAGCAGAGCCAAATCATCCTCCGCAGACAGAGCATTGGGGAATGTTACTCTTTGACCGCCCACACCCTGGGCAAGCTGTACCGAGCCTGCCGCCATATCGGATTTCGGATAGATATGGACATCCAAGCCGCCGGAGGTATCTCCCACATTGCAGATAATGACTGTTTCTTTGGAACGAACCACACCGTTGAACCATACCTTGGTATCTTCCTTAAGTCGACTCTCAGTATGTGGCACATAGCCTGTCAGTGCCGGTCCCTCTTGCAGTTGCAGGTCGGTAAACCAAATCGTGCCGGAGCAGTTGGTGACGGTAGGTTTCACCGTAACGCTCATGACACGCATATCCTGCTTTTTATTTATGACCTCTGCAAGACGGATGAATACAGGATTAGCCATCCAGCACCCACTTCATCTCGCAGGGATGACCTACCCATCCCGTGGCTACAGAACCGGGCTGCAGCAAGAGGTCTGTGATATATAAAGTGCCTGTGCAGTCTGTAACGCACACACGCACCGTAATGGATTTTACTTTGGAGAAGTAGCTTTCCGGCGTAATCTTCTCCGAGGTTTTAGAAAAATAAGCCATAAGCACCTCCATCAGTACAAATCAATAAATCTCGTTTCTATACTGCCGTCCTCATATTCAATGACCACCTCAATGCCGACCTGGGCATCATCGGATAGTTTCTTTAAGTCATCTGAGGCAATCTGCGCCGACAGTGTATAACTGCTGCGGTTGGACGGATACACGGTCTGAGCAAGACTCAAGGTCATACCCTCCACACCCACAGCCTTAAAGGATGCTGTGCCGGATGCACCGTTTTCTCCGTCAGCCTCAAAACCGGAACTGACCCAATAAGCAAGACCGTCATCGGCACGGGAGTTTCGCAGATGATTGAACGGCACCAGTTCACGGATATCGTTGTTGGATACCATTCCTGTGCCTTCCAACGCATCAGCAATGGTATCAATGGAACTGACCGAACTGCCGAGGTTTTTGAGCGTAGTGGAAAGTTCCAACACGGTATTCCAAGGCTCCTGCAGGTTATATTCACGGCGCACGATACGGGTGGTAACAGAAAGTCCCAAATCCTTATCTTCCACACGGACATAATCGCCAAGATTCCAGGCTTCATGCTCATATCCTGTCAGCACGGACAAGTCCATCGCATTCAGCACATAGGAAACGGAAGGCTTGCAGTATTCCGCAAGGCGCATAGCCGTGTATTCCTTCATCTGATATGGATTGGTAAAGGAAGAACAATCCAGGGTGGTGATACGCACTTCCTTGGAATAGGTGAAATCCTCAAGGTAAGGCTTGCCGCCGTTAATGTCGGCAAAGGTCATACCGTTAGCACCGACCGCATAAAGCCTTGTTACAAGGGAGCGGGTGTCCACCACACGTTCGATGCTTTTCATGTTCTTCTTGTATGCAAACAAAGCACCGCTGTCTTTACCGTTTACTGTCAGCAGATGCACCAGTCGGTTCGGACAGTCAAAAACAAGGTCACCGCCGTGGAGGTTGGCAACGCTGCGGAGGATGGACAGAGCGTTCTTTTCTGTGGAAGTCCAGGTACGCTTTGAGGTAACATTGACCGTTCCCACACTCCACTCGGTATCTGCAAGGGCATACGCCATCGCAACATCTGCCGTTTCCGCATCAAACTTCTTTTCTTCCTTACGAACAGAAAAGGTCAAATCGTAGAACTCCGCTTCGGCATAAATCTGCGTGACGGTGTTTCCGGTGCTGTCCTTCACATCGGTAACGGTACGGATTTTATACACATCATCTACGATCTGGATTTTCTTCTCGTTTTCCAGGTACTTTCGTTTACTGTCACGGAACGGAATGGAAAAGGTCAGCGTGTCTTCGCCATTGATTTCGCCCGTAACGATGATGTCATAGGCATTCTCCAAAATGGCCTCCCACGCACCGTTATCATCAAGCACCACAGGACGTGCATAACCGATTTTCTTATAAGGAGCCTTTGGAATGTCATAAAGGCGGATGTCCACCAACTTCGGTGTTTTGCTTGTATCCGTAGTGGTCAGTGTGACCTTGAAACGGATATAATTTCGGTTCGGAGATTGCAGCTTGCCGTCCATTCCCACAGCTACCCAATCACTCCAATCGGTGAGGTCATCACTGGTGGATGTTTCCACCGAAGCCACAGCCGTTGTGCCTGCCACATACTCACTTGTGTAGGACACCTTGCCTGTGCCGGAGAGGTTGCATTCTGCCGCCTTGGTATAAAGGACACCGCTTTCCGGGTAGACACCATCTGTAGCTTTCAGCGTTACACCGCTTGCATCGGTAAGGGCATCCACATCAGCGGAACTGTCAGCACCGTTGCAGAGAATGGTGGCGTTGAAATAATCCACCAAATCATCTGCGGTAAGTTGAGAGTCGCAGTCCAGGAACCATTCATCAAAACCACCTGCGTAATAATAGGTGTCGGCGTGCATACCGATAACCAGATCCGCTGTGCAGAATGCATTCAGCGTTCCCGTAAAGGTCAGCACCTCGGACTTCCAAACCACTCCTGCAGAACGGTCGCCCACAACATAAGTGAACTGCTTGTTATTCGGCTCAATGACCCCTGCGATAAAATACCACTTACCGTTCTGCAAAGAAAAAGACGGTGTAACGGTCTTATCCAAAATCAAGCTACCGGAGGAATTATAGAGCATAATTCTCGGCTTACCGGAATACAGGGACAGATAGAAAATCGGCTGTCCAGGGCCATAACGGGTATTGAATATCGGGCAGAAAGTGTTACCGACAGAATAGGTGGTCGGACACATCCAGCCGCCCACGATGATACGCTCACCGAGGTTTGCGAAAATACTGCCGTCATTGGTCACCTGCAGGTGAGTTTTCTCTGTGGTCGGATTATTGATATTAAAACGAATCTGTCTGCCTTTCGGACTGTTTGAAAGGTTGGCTGTTGTACCACTCCAGTTCACAACAGTAAAATTTCTGCCATAACCGGAGGAATCAGCAAGAGCCGTATCTTCATCCGGTGCAGATTCATTGAAACGCCAAAGACCGGAGGCGGCATAATCCGCAGGAAACTCTCCTGTGAAATCCGTCTGCTTGTTCAGTATCATTTTCAGAGCCATGCCGTCACCTCCATCTGCTCTTGGCTTGTATCTGTAGTTCCGTCAGTGTAGCATTATTCACTTCCACCGTGACGGTATTATCTCCGACAGCAAGGGTCGGAAAGTTCAATTCCTGTAAATATGGCAGACCGTTTCGGAGTGTCTCGCCGTTTTCATCCACCACATAAGCGGTCATTTTATCCGTATCCACAACAAGAGTTTCTCCCTCTGACAGCGTTGCGTTTACGATTTTCAGTTCCATGCCGTTTGTGGTAATGCTGATATAATTGCTTGCCCCGGCGGTCACCACACCGCTGATACGATAGACGGGCAACGACTCAATATTGCCAATGGCACGGGTCACGGTGTGAGTGCCTTCTGCCGTGATGGAGAAAGTTTCATCCGTGATGGCATAACCGAAAGGGTCTGGACAGAAGAACTTCAAATCAAAAGACCCTGCCGAGCGGATTAGCCTTTCACAGTCCACCGCATCGTTAAGCCTTGCCATGAAGTATCTGTCCGGCACATCATCAAAAATAAGCTGGCGCAACCCCTGCACAGGGTCAAGCCATGCTGCGATATCGTCCAAGGCAGATACCAATGCCGTAAAATTGTGTTTCGGGTAAATGTTGCAGTGGACATTGATTTCACGATAGTCAAAATCTGCGCCGGAATCCGCCACACCGTATTTACCCGGCACGGTGGTGGTAAAATTACGCATCTTACCACACACCTGCCAGGAAGTCAGGCGGGCTTTGATGCCCATGCTGCTCGACGTAATATCATTAAAAATAAAACCCATAGGTCAAAACCCTCCTTTATGCCGTAGTGAAGTGCCCCTGTGCACGGGAGCCACTCTGAATCAAATTGTAAAGTTCCTGGGAAATCTTGCGGATATCTTCTTCGCTTCGGACAATCATCTGCTGAATGGTAATCAGCGCACTGCCACCGAATCCTGTGCCGGATACCGTGTCATTGCGATTGACCGTGCCATTCACACTAAAGTCCGCAGGAAGTGCCGTGGTCATATCATCTGCAAGGCTGTGCATCACATCGTTGATGTCCTTGCTCATGCCTTCAGCGGCGGCAACCGCATCCTTGCCATTGGTATTGATGGAGCCTGCCAGACCTTCCACAAGCATTTCACCAATCCATGCCATCTCATCCGAAGGCGAGTGAATGCCGAAGAAATCGCAGATACCATCCCAAATGGAAGAAATCCAAGAGGATACCTTGTTCCAAAGCCAGGATGCCAAAGACTGGATACCCTGCCACAAGCCACGGACAAGGTTTGCACCCACGCTTGCAAGCTGCGATACACCCTTTCCAAAAGCAGAAACCAAGCCGGACAGAATCTGCGGTACGGCTTTCACGATTTCCACGATAATGGTCGGCAGGTTCTTAATGAGTGATACAAAGAGCGTTACACCTGCCTGTACGATTTGCGGAATGCTGTTTATAAGAGCATTTACCACAGAACCGATAATCTCCGGAATTGCCGCCACAATGGTTGTGATGATTTCCGGCAGTGCCTGGATAAGGGCAACGAGCAGGTCGATACCCGCCTGGATAATCTGCGGAATGGAGCCAAGCACGGCTGTGATGATACCCTCAATAATCTGAGGGATTGCCTCCACGATAGCCACGATGATTTCCGGCAATGCAGATACCAGGGATGTCAAAAGCTGAATGCCTGCGTCTATGATTTGAGGAATCGCACCAAGGACAAATTCCACGATTGCCAAAATAATGGACGGCAGAGCCTCAATCAGTACCGGAATTGCCGCAAGAAGTCCCTGTGCCAATCCCATGACAAGCTGAAGTGCTGCATCCAAAATCAACGGCAGATTTTCAATCAGTGTTTGTACCACTGTTGTTAAAATCTCAATGATGGTCGGAATCAACTCCGGAAGTGCCGTTGCAATGCCGGAGGCCAGTGTGGCAATTACCTGCATGGCTGCCTCTGCAAGCTGTGGCAACAGACTAAGCAGACCGTTTACCAATTCAAGGACAATCATGACCGCCGCCTCTGCCAAGGTAGGCAGTGCCGACACGATACCGTCAAGCAAGGTAACGATGATATCCACTCCTGCCTGAAGCAGTGTCGGAAGGCTCGTTAATATGGCTTGACCTATCATCGGAATGATAGTGGAAAGCTGTGTGAGAAGAACATCCACGATGCCCCTCATACCTTCTGCAAAGGTTTCTGCCGAGCCTGCTGTTCCTTCCAGAACGCCCTGCAGTCCTTCTCCCATCATGGCAACAAAGGGAATCATCTCATTCAGCACATCTGCTGCCATAAATTTAAGCGTGGTCATAATCGGCTCTGCTATCGCACCAAGCTGTGCATAGGCATCGGTCAGTTCTGCCTGGGCGCGTCTTGCGTCCATCACATCGCCGTTTAGTTCCTTGTAATTTTCAGCGGCATCTTCATACAGACCGTTTAAGGTTTTTGTAATCAGTGCTGCTCGTTCCTGTTCGGAATTACACGCATCAAGGGATGCCTGGAATTCATCCTCCGATGTACCCGCCCAATTGAGTGCATCGGCAAGGACACCCGTAAGCTGTCCGGTCTTTGCCGTTTCATTGGCAGCCTCCGTCAAGCCTTCAATGGGCAAGCTGTCACCGAAGGTTGCCCATACGCCTGCGGCAATAGCTGGCCACTGCGTCAGCTCCGCTTCGGTTTCACACTTTTTTACAGGTTGGTTGACCGCCTCAACACTTCGGTCTTCCTCTCCCAAAATGGAATAAAAGTCCGTGTAGGCATTGCCTGCCTGTTCCGCCGTAAAGCCTGCGGTAGTAAACGCAGCATCCAGTTTTGCCTGGTCTTCACGGTATTCCCGTGTGGATTCCGCCAAATCAAGAAAACTCTTTGTCAGTCCTGCAAGGGCAGCACCCGCCGCCGCAACGGAAGCACCAATGGCAACACCAAGACCCTTTACTACAGAACCGACCTTATCCAATTTGGAAGATGCGTCATCCGCATCCTTGGCAGTGCCCTCCATCTCATCACCGAAATTGTCAGCCTGCCTTGCTGCCTGCTGCATCTCATCTCCGAGTTCATCGATGGCTTTTTCATTCTGCTCCAGTTCACGCTCCATATTGTTAAGGGCGGCTGTCGCATTATTAAGCTGAATCTGCCAGTTCTGTGTCCTGCGGTCATTTTCTCCGAAGAACTCGGAGGCATTGGCAAGAGCAGAACGGAGTGTTTCGATTTTCTGTTTCTGTGCCTCGATTTCCTTATTCAGCACCTTGTTTCTTGCCGTAAGAGCTTCTACGGAACTGTCGTTTTTATCAAACTGCGACTGAACGACTTTCATTTCCGAGCCGAGAACCTTGAAGGACTGATTGATTTCGGACAGTGCCTTCTTGAATTCTTTCTCGCCCTCAAGACCGATTTTTAAGCCAAAATCATCTGCCACTTCAAACCACCTCCCTCATCAGATTCCGACAGGAATAATGTCATCAATGAAATATTCCCTTACAGGCTTCGCAAGCCCGTTATACTGTTTGTGGCACTCCCATAAATCCAGGAGCAGACCAAACGGCATCAGCCACACCTCATCCTGGGTCAGATGCAGGTGGGCGATGCCGTAATATAAAAGTCGAGTAAATAACTCATCGTCACTTACTCGACCACTGCGTTTTTTGAGTCAGCCTCACTGACCACATTTCTTTTGGTGCCCTTATACAAAGCATCGGTAATGGCGGTCTTGTAATCTGCCAGATCAAGAGGTGTGGTCAGAAGTTCCACCATCTCCTCTGTAAGGACATCCTTCTTGTTTTCCTTGTTCTTCAGATTGTGGATAAGGATGGACTGATTGGCAAGCAAGGTAATCAGCCACACGATTTCGCCGATAGCCATCTCGAAGTTCTCGGATTTCATCAGCTTATCGCCAAGGTTCTCAAGACCGCCATAGCGTCCTGCGA
>ERZ780100.920-NODE-920-length-11468-cov-3.459476_pt1 | contig 11468 bp, 10 predicted proteins | sample MGYA00511573_ERZ780100 | MGnify/ENA primary metagenome ERZ780100 (study PRJEB29588, sample SAMEA2161876) | human gut metagenome | biome: human gut; feature: human-associated habitat; material: faeces | place: Denmark | collected 2008/2010 ...
TCGCATTGGCGGGATGCGCTTCGAGGAGTCGGCGCATGGTGCGCGAAATCCGCAGTCGGGCGAAAACCAGATTCTGCATGGAATTGCGGAAATTGATGTGCTGGAAGAGCGGAAGCGGCAGGCGGAAGAGTTCATGGCGTGGTTTCAGCCGGCGTGGGATGCGCTGGGGGAGGACGAAAAAACGGTGCTGACGATGTTCTATCTGTCAGAAAACGGGAAAACGGACGCGATAGAGGAAATCAGCGAACGGTTTTGCGTGGAGCGGAGCTCCGCCTACAAGAAGAAGGATCGCGCGCTGGCGCACTTGGCGCTGCTGCTGTATGGGAGGTGAAAGGGGAGGAGAAGTTGATAGATGATATTGACAGGACAATCACATTATGTTACAATAAACATGGAAAACTTAACTGCAAATATATCTAATGCTGATTTTTGCAGCAATAAATGAACTTCAGAATAATCTGAAGCTGAAAGGAGTGGAATTGTGAAAGCAAATGGCAATAGGGTGGTGACAAGAGGCAATTCTGACGCAACAGAGCAGATTAGGAAAACGCGAATGCCCCCAAATACATCACACCTGTTTGCTAAAATGCTGGTCAAAAGGCTAACACTTTCCATATGTACATAATGACTGTGATTGCAAGACCAGCAGCTCAATTGCTTTCTTTGAACAGTCAAAATGTATGTGCGAAAAAGATAAATCCATAGAGCTGTCTGACGGTCAGGATTAGTTCTCAAAAGAGAACTATTTCTGACCGTTTTTTTTGTAACAAAGAGCCGTGTGCAGAATCCCTTCGGAGCCGGCATCCCCGAAGGAATTGCCTGATGAAGGATACGGCGCATATCAGCATCAGCCGAGGCAATGGCTGCTGCCAACCAAATGAATGGAGAAATTCATGATGGTAGGCGGCACTGTTCAGTATACCCTTCTTTTGCGATTTTCTCCATTCGAGACAAAGGAATGGAGGAAAAATTGCAATGTCACAAGGACGTTACGTTTGGATTGCAGGGAAGAAAGTATATCTGAATTCGGAGCTGCAGAAGGAATGGGACAAACTCATCAACAAGGAACGTTATCGCCTGCATCAAATGCTGAAGTATATAAGAGAACATCGGAGTACATTCTGCGATTTTTGATGTGGCATTATTTCCGGTTTCGACGCATCATCTGCTTGCGCGTAGCGCTGCATTTCACTTCTGTTCGTCAGCGTGAAAATTTTTTTTGCAGAAATTCTTGAAATCGCGTAAAAAAACCGATTTTTTTTACCAGTTATGGTGAGAGGGATAAAAGTCTCTTTCAAAAAGAAGGGGGAATCAGCATGTCCGGCATTAACTTTTATTAGGAAATAACATCCAGTATGACTGGAATCATGAGGAGCAGCGCTTTCTGCCTCTGACCGTGCTGCGGCAACATGATGAAAACAGGAGAAGGCTGATGCAGCTTTGGGTTGGAAGCAATGGGGGAAAATGTTGGTTTGCCGGGAACAGCCAGCGCGTTTCCAATAACAGGAGGTGACTTATGTGGCAGAAGCAGCCGAAAAGAATAGACAGTCTATCTGCATTTCTCAAAATAGTCTTGTGTGGCAGGATGATAGTGTTTTCAAACTGTATTACTACTGTATGAATTGTGCCTGCCGTCAGAAAGCTGAAATCTGCGGGAAACAGCTTATGCCGGGACAACTGCTCTTCTCATACAGAAAGACAGCGCTTGAACTGGGCTGGTCTCGTGATAAGCTGACGAGGAAGATGGCTGCGCTGGTTCAAATGGGCTATGTTCAGATACAAACAGCGCGGGACGGTTCTATCGTTACCGTATCGAACTGGCTTGAAAATCAGACCGCTGGCGGTATGAAAATAAGGCTACTCTGTCCCGAAAATCAGTACGCAGACGGTACTGAAATAAGCACGCCGTGTGCTGAAAACAAGTCCATATGCGGTACGAAAGAAAGAGCGGAAAACGGTGCAAATGCGCATTTTTCAGCATTTGCACATCGCAGGCGGCTTGAAAATCAGCACACCCAGCAGCAATATAATAATAGTAATACGATAGATACACTATCTCATTATCCGGATGAGTTTGAAAAGCTGTGGTTTGCTTATCCGGCTAATCGCAGAAATGACTGGGATGAGGCCTTTCGCATATATCAACAGGCACTGCGGCATGGTGCGACGCTTGAAATAATCATGACAGCGCTTGAAGCAGCAAAAAGTTCTATTGCATGGACGAAAGATGGCGGGCAGTATATCCCCGGCATTAGCAAATGGCTTCAGCGCGAGCCGTGGAGAGAGGCGAATCTACAAAAAGCGCAAAAGGAGAATCAAGAACAGTGGAACTCGCAGTAAAGTGGCTGTCCTTGCTGCATGAACCGGATGCAATCATTGAAATCAGGAGTATAGACCCTAAGCCTACTGTCAGCGGTTATTTTCGTGCGGACAGTCCGCGCATTGCTGCTGAATTGGCAAAGTATCCGAATCGAACGTTTTACCAGTCGCTGAACCCCGTCAAAAGTGCCTGCTATGCGCGTGCTCAGCATGAACGTCTGGTAGAACGTCCGAAGGAAACAACGTCTGACAATGACATCATAGGATTTCAATGGATTTTGATTGATGCAGACCCAGTCCGCCCCAGCGGTGTCAGTGCATCGGCAGAAGAAAAGAAAGCAGCACACGCTGTTGCTGGAAAGACAATGAAGCGGCTGATGGCAACGGGATTCAGCGAGCCAATTGTTGCAGACAGCGGCAATGGCTATCATCTGCTTTTTAAGGTGCATATCAGCACAGATGACCGGCAAGTGGTTGCGGATTTTCTCTCTGTGCTGGACATGTGGTTCAGCACAGACGAGGCAAAAATTGATACGGCGGTGTATAACCCATCAAGAATTACCAAGCTGTATGGAACAATTGCAGCGAAAGGAGCCCATACGCCGGAACGTCCGCACCGACAGAGCTGCATCATCCGCTATCCGGAGCAGATTCGGGAAACACCCATTGCGCTGGTCAAGAATATTGCAGCGGAACTGCATCAAGCGGCGATACCGACAGAAGCTCGGCGTTCCGGCAAAGAAAGCACTTGGGACATTGAGCATTTTCTTTCCGCACATGGCGTGGAGGTGGAGAAAAAAGTAGCCATCAGCAGCGGTACAAAGTACCAATTAGCACACTGCCCGTTTAACGATTCGCATCAGCACGGAGATGCCGCCGTGTTTGCGTACCATCAAGGCGGTTTCGGATTCCACTGCTTCCATAACAGCTGCGCCGGATACCATTGGCATGAGTTCCGGCAGAAGGTAGACCCGGCAGCTTACAGCAGCAGCCCTTATGCAGTAACGCCTGCTGTGCCGACAGCAAAAGTCAGCGCAGCGGAAAATTCTCCACTGCTTGGCAAGGCGAAGGCACGGATGCTGGACTTTGCAGAGATTCCGAATGTAGACCGCAGCAAAATTGTGGTAATTCGGTCACGGCTCAGTTCGCTTGACGCAAAGATAGGGGGATTCAATGCAGGCGAAATGTCCATTTGGAGCGGGGGCAATGCTTCGGGCAAGTCAACGCTTGTCAGTCAGATTGGTCTGGCAGCTGTATCGCAGGGATATAAAGTCGCGCTGTTTTCAGGAGAAATGACGGCATCACGGATACGAGAATGGCTACTGCTTCAAGCAGCGGGCCCAGACTATGTAATGCCTGATCCGCTGAATCCCAATCATTTCTGCCTGAAGCCCGGCATTGAGGCGAAGCTGGATGCTATGCTGACAGGCAAGTTTGCCATCTACGACAATGACTTCGGCACTGATTGGGAAATCGTTATCAGCACAATTTACGATTGGTTTCAGCAGAACGGTGCTTCGGTGGCGATTGTCGATAATCTGATGGCACTGGATATTCAGCTTGGCAATGTGGACAAATATGAGATGCAATCCCGAATTGCCAAGCGGCTCTCCACAATGGCAAAGACGTTGAAAATTCACGTTCATTTTATCTGTCATCCGCGGAAAACAGAAGCATTTCTGCGCAAAGGCGACATCAGCGGAACAGCCGACCTTACAAATGCAGCCGACAATGTGTTTATGGTTCATCGGGTCAATGCTGATTTTATGATGCGCTATCGCTCGGTATATCCCAAACTTGAGATTCAGCCGGATGTGGGAAATGTGGTGGAAATCATGAAAAACCGTGACCTTGGCGTTGTGGATGAGATGATAAAACTCTATTTTGACCGCCGAAGCAGAACTATGTCGGATGTGAAGGGACTTCCGCCGCAGCACGCATGGTCTGAAAAGATTGAGCAGATGCTGATGGAAGGTTTCACGCGGGTCAATCAAGGCGAACTTCCTATGGAATGGCGGTGAGAACATGCATGGCAAAGTGAACGATGATGAATGGGAGATTTTCCGCGATGCGTTCCGCCTGTATGCAGCGCATTGTGATCCGCCGGAGAATCAGGCACAAGATGCCGAAGAATGGTGGCTTTCAATGGTAAAGGACACCAGTGAAAAAGCTGCAAAATGGAATAATCATCCCTTGATGATGCTGCTGTTTCGAGCTGTTACTGAGTATGTTGAGCAAAAAGCAGCAGAAAAAACGCAAAGAACAATGCGAAAATAAATAAAGGAATATCTGGCGGAGGTGCTGGGATGAATCAGAGAAGAAATTGTTCCCATTATGTTTATGGAGAAAAGGAACCGTGGAAAGCGTTTGCGAGTGCAGTGATTGTTCAGGCAGTCAAGGATTTCCGCAGCTGCGGTCGGATGCAGTACGAACTTCGGCAAAAGTTCCGCAGCGAGACAAAGCTGACAGCAGAAGAACGGGACTATCTCACATACCGCATCATGCAGTACAAGCAGAGGCTTGATGAACTGCGAATCTTTTTTCAGTCCGGTCGTTTTGTATTGCTTACTGACATAGATGGTATCCAGCTGCTGAAAAGATTGGAGCGTGAAATTGCATGAGGAAAGCAGTTGCATTTTTGAAAAGGGCAGAAGCAGTTGAACAGAGAATAGATGCCCTTCTCTCGCAGATAGAACTCTACAAAAGCCTTACGCAGCGAGTTACGGCATCTTGGGGAAGCGAATTTACCGCCCATGCGCGCAACGTGGGTGCGAATGAGAATGCGATTATTCGTCTCACGGAAGCACGCAGAGAGTTGGAAAAATTGACACAGGAGTATCGGGATGCCGTTGAAGAAATCACAGCTGTCGTAAACAGCATGGATAATCAGGCGCACCGGATCATCCTCTTGAACTATTATCTTTCTCATATGAATTTTGAGAAAATTGCTGAAAGAATCGGATTAAGCCGGTCGCGCGTGTATCATTTGCACACTCAGGCGCTTGATGAACTGGAAATGCTGCTAAGTGCAAGCAACTGAATAGGGGACAACACGGGCGGCAATCGCGCAAGATAGCAGCAAATAGCATGAAATAGCATCGCGCAGCACAAAACAGGACAAATTAGCAGCGAACAAGACAAATTAGCACGCTTTAGCAACGAAACCTGTGCTATAATAGTAGTGTCGAAAGAGACGAAGGCATTGATGGAGCAATCTGTCGATGCCTTTCTATTTTCCAGAACAGGAGGTGTGAAATATTGACAGGCTGAACCCACCATCAAACAGCAGTGGAGGGCAGGGAAGTTCTGCTGCCACGGATGAACGAGTGCAGGAAGGAGGAAGTGGATGAATCCCACGGTGCTTGCGACTGTAAATCAGAAAGGAGGGGTAGCGAAAACGACCAGCTGCATCAACATAGGTGCAGCGATGGCACGGGAAGGAAAAAAGGTGCTGCTGGTGGACACTGACCCGCAGGCCAGCATGACCATCAGCCTCGGCAATCAGCAGCCGGATCAGCTTGCGCCCACAATCGCAGACCTGATGACCAAGGTCATGAACGACATCCCGATTGCGCCGGGCGAAGGCATACTGCATCATCCGGAGGGAATTGACCTGCTGCCCGCTAATATCGCGCTGGCAGGAACGGAGGTGTCGCTGGTGAATGCAATGAGCCGCGAAACCATCTTGAAGCAGGTGCTTGCCCGCAATCGGCAGGACTACGACTGCATCATCATCGACTGTATGCCGTCGTTGGGGATGCTGACCATCAATGCGCTGGCGGCAGCAGACCGTGTAATCATCCCGGTGCAGGCGCATTACCTGTCCGCCAAGGGGCTTGAGCAGCTACTGCAAACCATTGCAAAGGTACGTCGGCAAATGAATCCCAAGCTGGAAATCGACGGCATCCTCATGACGATGGTGGATGGGCGCACGAACAACGCCAAGGAAATCACGACGCTGATTCGGGAGACTTACGGCAGCAAAATCAAGGTGTTCGAGACGGCGATTCCGCATTCCGTCCGCGCGGCAGAAGCGAGCTTGACCGGGAAGAGTATTTTCGAGTACGACCCCGGCGGCAAGGTGGCGCAGGCGTATCGTGCGCTCACGAAGGAGGTGCTTCAGCTTGAAAAGCAGCGGCAGAAAGCCAAGTCTGACCTCCTACGATGAGATTTTCTCCACGGAAGCCTCACGCCAGCAGGAGCAGATTCAGAGCCTTGTGCTAAGCGAACTTCACCCCTTCAAAGATCACCCGTTCCGCGTACTGGACGATGACCGGATGATGGAAACGGTGGAGAGCGTGAAGGAGTATGGGGTGCTGGTGCCGATTATTGCCCGGCCGATGGCGGACGGCGGATATGAAATTGTGTCCGGGCATCGGCGGAAGCGCGCCTGTGAGCTGGCAGGGCTGAACGAGATTCCCGCCATTGTCCGTGATTTGGACGATGATGAAGCTGTCATCATCATGGTGGACAGCAATTTGCAGCGCGAGAACATTCTGCCCAGCGAACGTGCAAAGGCGTATCAAATGAAAATGGAAGCTATGCGCCGGAAAGCTGGACGTCCATCCAAAGAAAATTCCCGACAAGTTGTCGGGAATTTTGAAATGGCAGATGTAATCGGTAAGGAGACGGGAGAAAGCGGACGACAAGTCCAACGCTTCATTCGCCTGAACAACCTTGAGCCGCCGCTCATTGATAAGGTGGATGCGGGCAAACTCGCCTTTACCCCTGCCGTGGAACTTTCGTACTTGAAGCCGGAAGAACAGCAGTGGCTGGATACCGCCTTGGAAAACACGCAGCAGACACCGTCCCTCTCGCAAGCCCAGCGCATGAAGCGCGAAAGCAAACAGGGCACGCTGTCGGAACAGGGCATCATGGAAATCATGACGGAGAACAAGCAGACGATTCCTGTCAAGGGGTCTGTCGTGCTGCCGCAGGAAAAGCTGACCAAGTATTTTCCACGTTCCTACACGACGGAGCAGATGGAAAAGGTAATTTTCAAGCTGCTGGATTACTGGATGCGGAAGCGGCAAATGTCGCAGGAGCGATAAAGACGCATGAAACGAAAACTGGATATTCTGCTGATGGTCATGTTTCTGTTCGGAAGCATGATTTTTCTTTGCCCAATTTTCGGGCAGATAAAGGAGGTCGAAGAAGATGACCGTGTATACACGCGCATGTCCGCACAGGTTAAGCCCCTTCAACAGGCTTCGGGACTGGTGGAGGATGCGCCATCCCCCGCGGCAGCCGCCGTGCAGACTGTGCTGCCCCCGCTGCTGGAAGTGCCGCTGCCGGAGAAAACCGCTGTGCCCGCTGCCACGCCGCCCTCCGCACGCCCGGCTGCTTCCGACACTGCCCCGCCAGCACAGGCAGAGCGGACAGCAAATCCCCGCAGTGTCGATGTAGAAGCATGCGTTGCGCAGAATCCGGATTTTGCCGCATGGCTTACCATTCCGGGTACGCCGGTGGATTATCCGGTTGTGCGGTCGAACAGGACAGACTACTATCTGACGCACCTGTTCAGCGGCGAAAACAGCAAGCTGGGATGCCTGTTCTCGCTGCCGTCGGCGGATTATCAGACACCGAGCAGGAACATTGCCATCTACGGGCATCACCTGAGCCATAGCGACGCGATGTTCAGCAGCCTTGTGCAATACAAGGATTCGGGCTACTGCGCCGCGCACAGCATCATTCAGCTGGACACGATTTACGGCGAACGCACCTATCGGATTTTCGCCGTCGTCAACATGCAGGTTGGTGACTGGGATGCAGCGGCGGCTGATTTTGCCAGCGGACAGGCGTTTCAAGCGTATGTAGACCGCGCACGAGCCAAGGCACTGTACGATTCAGGCGCGGCAGTCGGTGCGGATGACCACATTCTGACCCTGATTACCTGCGACCGCAGTGCGGGCGGTGCAAGCGGCCGTCTGATTGTGCTGGCAGTTCAAGAATAGGAGGAGCAAATGAAATTGAAATCCAAATTGAAACGATTTGCATCATTGGTGCTGTCTGCGGCATTGGTGCTGACCTGCATTCCGCTCTGTGCGGCAGCAGAAGAAGCAGCCACGCCCTCGGACATCACAGGAACGGAAGTCATTGTGCTTCCGGCAGAAGAACCGGCGCTTCCACCCGTGGAGGAAGCGCCTGACGAATCCGCATCCGATGTGCCGGATGAGCCGCCCCATGACGAAATGCTCCCCAATTCGGAGGAAGAAAGTTCGTCGGACAACCGTCATCCTTTGCAGGCGGCGATTGAAGAACATGGGTATGTCTACGTCCGGACGGTGCGGGCAGTCAGCGTGTACGCCAGCGCAGAATCGCAGGAGCGCATTGTTTATGCCGCGGTCGATGATGCGTCCATTCTGCTGGCGACCGCGTTTTTCAGCAATCATCAAACCGTGCAGGTGTGGTTTCTGGATGCGGAACAGCAAATCATCCGCGGCTTTGTACCGGCAGCATCGCTGGATACCCGCTATCTGCTGGATGCGGATGTGTCGGGCATTGAAGATGTGCCATCCTGCGAAGAAATGACTGCCGTCGGTCAAAAGCGATTGTTCGTGGTCAATGGCAGCCGCCCGGAAGAAGCATCTGATGAAGAAGAAACGCCCGCGGATGCACCTTCGCAGGACGCGCCGCACCAAGAATCGAATCTGCCCGAAGCGGATGAAAGCGGTGATTCGGAGCAGCCGGATGCCGCAGAACCGCCGGATGCTTCGGTACATCCGGAAATTAGCAGCGCGGAAGAAATCGACGAAACGGTGCCGCCTGTAAATCCCGGCGATTTTGTCCGCGTCAGTACGGACACGCGCGTCTTTTCTGCGGTGGATGATGATGCGTCCGAAGCGTATTTTTCCAGCGAGTATCAGGGCAATTTCGTCAAAGCAGCAGCGGTGCAGGTGGTGTCCATTGCGGAAGATGCTTCGGGCGCAGTGTGGTATCAGGTGCGCTTCCTGTACGGCGATTCTTTCCCCGGCGGCAAGATGAAGCGGACGGCTGACGAAACGGTGTGGGTGATGGCGGCGGAAACCGGCGAAACGGATGCGGATGCCTGCACGGTAACGGACTTCGCGTATCCCAAAGAAATGCTGCGTCTGCTCCGGGAAATGCAAACGTATACCGCAGAAACGGACGGATTCAGCCTTAAGAATATTCATGGCAAAATCGGCAGTTTTCAGGCGGGACAGTCGGGACTGCAAGGAAGTTCCGGCAGGGACGCGGCGTATCCACAGCTGGCGAAATCGGCATCGCACGGCACGATTTATGCGACACCGCACTATCTGGAGAGCTTCCCCGTGTACTGCCTTGAGCATACGCTTTCCGGCCCCGGCGAAGGGTCGGGCACGAACAAAACAGAAACCGGCCCGTATGCGCTGCTGGATATGGAGGCGTTCGTGAACACCGCAGAAGGCGGCGGCGTGAACGGGGTGCGATTCAAGGCGCAGACCATGCACGCCATCGGCTGGGTGCTTCGGCACACCTACCCGTTTATGGTGCTGGATCGCAGTGATGCAAACAACGAAGTGTGGAGCCGTGTCGCGGGTCAGTTTGCTATTCGCGAGGTGATTAAGCAGCTGGAAGGCGCGCAGTACGTCCGCAGTTATTGGGACATGGATAATTTCTACGCCTTCTCCGGCGGCGCACCGGAAGTGTACTTGACCTATGCCCGCTGGCTGGCGAAAAATGCGATTGCACACGCAAAAATCACCGGGAAAATCACCGTCAGCGGTCAGCGCATCCAAGCGTCAGACGGCGGCTATATCGGTACGGTTACGCTGACGACGGATGCGGATTTGATTCGGATTTCCAAGGCAGCGGGCAGTATCACGGGGAACAGCGGCGGTTCGGATGAAGCGTACTACTATGTCAAGAGCGGCGATACCATCCGGATTTTGTCGGACAAAAGCAGCTTCTCCGTTTACATGGAATCAATCGCGTCCAGCGCGGAAGAAGCAGGCTTTCTGGTCGGAATCCCCAGCGCCTCCATCCAGAAAGTGCTTGTCCCGATAGAGGGAACGCCATACCCGCTGCAATCCGCCGTTGTCACGTTTGAACTGCTGTATGGCACGGTGTTTGTGACCAAGCAGTCCATGGACGGCATTTTGCTGCAAGGCGCGGTGTTTGAGCTGCTGGATGAATCCGGCGCGGTGCTGGCAGAAGCAGTGACGGATGCGCAGGGGCGTGCCGTTTTTTCCGGGATTGCACCGGGACGCTATCAGGTTCGCGAGAAAACCGCACCGCAGGGGTATCGGCTGTCTGTTGTCTCGGCGCAGGAAATCATGGTGACGGCGGGGGCAGACACGGCGTGCATGTTCATCAACGAGCGCATGATGGGCATCATCCGGGTCATCAAGACGGACAGCATGACGGGAAAACCGCTGCCCGGTGTCACGTTCACGGTGACGAGATTGACCGCGCCTGCATCGGACAATGCTTCCAACATTGGCAAGGTTGTCGCAACAATTACGACGAATGCGGATGGCATCGCACAGACCGAAGCGCTTCCGTGGGGAGAATATCGAATTGCGGAAACCAATGCGCTTGACGGTTATGTGGATACGGACTTTGTGACCATCGTTCAAATCAAATAACAGGAGGAAGAAAAATGAAGCGGATGAAGCAATGGATGCACTGGGTGCTTGCGCTGGTGCTGCTGGTGATGAGCCTGTCTGTTCCGGCAGCAGCGGCGGAAACCATCACGGTGAATGTAACCAACACGCCCGTGCGCGGCAGCGTGGCGCTGGAAAAGACCGGCTTGCAGCTGGTGCGCTTTACGGACGAGCAGGATGAATGGGGCAATACCGTCATGAAGCCTGTCTATCAGCAGGGATATTTGAAGGGCGCCGTGTTTGAACTCCGCGCCGCAGCGGATGTTGTCGGCAAGGAAGGGACGGTTTTCTACAAGCAGGGGGAACTGGTGGAAACACTGACCACCAGTGCAGACGGCGCAGTGAACTCGAAGCTGCTGCCGCTGGGCAGCTACTGCTTGCAGGAAGTTTCCGCTCCGGACGGCTATCTGCTGGATGATACCCCGTATCCCTTCACGCTGACGGCAGCAGGCAAGCAGACGCCTATCGTGGAAGTGAAAGTGTCCGCGGTCAACACCTATCTGCCGATTCGCGTGACGCTGCACAAACAGCAGGAAGCGATTC
>ERZ780100.923-NODE-923-length-11438-cov-2.272687_pt1 | contig 11438 bp, 10 predicted proteins | sample MGYA00511573_ERZ780100 | MGnify/ENA primary metagenome ERZ780100 (study PRJEB29588, sample SAMEA2161876) | human gut metagenome | biome: human gut; feature: human-associated habitat; material: faeces | place: Denmark | collected 2008/2010 ...
CTTAATTTCTTCATTTATTCGATATGATTCATTGTCTTCATTGAATTCTGCAATTCCGTATAATCTTGCTTCCGAATCTAAATCCAGTAATGCAAGATAAGGATTATTTATAAACTTATAAATAAAATCATTATTCGACGGATTGTTACTATTACAAAAATAATCAATGGTAAGTGCGATTTTATCTTTTATTTTTGTGTATGGAAACACAATTTTCTTAACATTGCAATATTTTAATAAATATTCTAATCCGTTAATATGATCCTGATCAACATGAGAAATAAATACGATTTCTATTTCTTCATCTTTACTAAAATTAGATCTGATTGCCTTTTGAACTATCTTAACATCTGTTAGAGAGCCACAATCATAAACAACATTAACCCTATCAACATTTGAATTAAATTGTTCTAAATAAAAAGCACCCTGTCCAACAGGCAAAAAACTTCTTAACACTTATTTCAACTCCTTATGCATATTGATAACAAATTGTAACTGCTAATAATTAACTCATCAATACTAAATGCAAAACTGCACATTTTTCGACAAAAATGTGCATTTTCAGTGAAATTATTTCTCTTATATAATATAAGTGTCGAAAAATGTAAAAAGTAACACAAAAACTTAAAATTTTTTCTAAAAAAATCTCAGAGAACAAAACTCTGTGATTTTTTAGCTTATTGAATTATTAAATTCTTCAAAATTTTACTTTTTACATAAACAAAACGGATGACCTGCAGGATCAAACATTGTAATAAAATGTTCTCCGCCATACTGATTTGGTGCTTTAGTAGCTCCCAGTGATATTGCTTTTTCAACAGCGACATATACATCGTCTACCTGAAAATCAAAGTGCATTTGCTTTTGCTGTTTACCTGTTTCCTCCGGCCAAACAGGTGCCGCATAATCAGGCTCTTCAATGAACAAAAACACTATACTGTTGGAACTGCGAACAGCAGGTCTGTCGAACAATTCACACATTTCCCAGCCTAACAATTCTCCGTAAAATCTCTGTAATTTTATTTCATCATCACAATCGACCATTACATTGCCAAGAATAACTTCATCACTCATTTTTAACACCTCAATAATCAGCAATATTCTTCAAAATTTCATCTTTAACTTTATCACAATATATGATATGCTCAACAGTTTCTTTGACTTCACTGATACCCAGTTGTTGTTCTTCCTCGTTATCACATTCAAGCATCAATGCTCTTTTGATGTTGTATTCAAGCCAACCGAGTCTACCATTGTTACTGTAATACAAAGCCTCCCAGTCAACATTTGTATCAAGATTTGTATTATCAAAATATGACTTGATGAATGTATTAAACAAATTAAAATCTATATTACATCCTTCATATCCTGACCAGCAAAGTGCAAGCTCAAACAATTCGAGATAAGGATTTGAATATCCTAAACATTCCAAATCAATCAGCTTAAACTCATCACCAAGCCAAAGTACATTTTTGCTGTCCATATCGTTATGGCAAATTGCTTTGACCGGCGGTAATTTCTTTATAGCCTCGTTACCTTTTGTCATGATGTAATTAAAAAAATCGGCATAATCTTTTATGTAATCACAAATCGTTGAGTTCATATCTTTGGCAAGCTCAATATATTTTTGCCAGTCAATGTGCATTTCGTCTTTCTCTAAAGGCTCATTTTTCAAATCAATATTATGAATTTTTGCCAACACTTCGCCTATCTTTTCGCAATGAACTGACTTGATTTCACCGTCTTTCAATGACTTGCCGTCATACCACTCAAAAATATAATAATTTTGACCGTTTAATTCCTGTATTTTTCTATTCTTGAACTCCAAAGCATAAACTGCAGGAATATTGTTTTGCTGTAGTATTTTCTCAATATCATCAGCGATTTTGTAGTTGCCCATTGCATTAGGTCGCTTCATAATGTTTGGGTTTAAAAGCTTAATTATGTAACTGCCTTTTTCGGTAACAATCTTAAACATACGGTGCATAAAACCGCCTGCTACCTGAACGGGATTTTCAAGCACTTTGCCTAACTGCAAGTCTTCCGCAACTAAATTGAAAAAATTATTAATGTTTATCATTTCTCGTTTTGTCATTTTTTATAACACTCTTTGTTTGCCATAATCTGTTTTATGCCAATTATCCTTTGACACAATTACACCTCGCTATTTGCTAAAAGTCTTTACATCTCCAAGCAGTTTAATATTACCGTTATCTACGATAATACCGCCTGACATAAAAACAGTTGCATAAACTGTTTTTCCTCTTTCGGTTAATACTCGCTCAATGGCTTCATTTTGAACTTTTCTATTCTCGTAATGAACCTCCAAATAGAAATCATCTAAATATTCCAAGCCGTCATAGTATTGAAATTCTTTATAATCTTTGTCAGGTGATATATGATATTCAGAAAGCTGAATAACCGCACCTGCACTATAACCCATAACAATTCCGTTATGCTTTCTTAACATATTCACCAAATCAAACTCTTTGATTCTGTCCATCATTCTGTCAGGTCGACCGCCGGTAAAATAAAGAATATCCGCATTTTCTATTTTTTGTTTAGCAGACTCTTTTGTATCCTCAAAATAGTTTACAAATGTAATATTATTTTCCGATATTCCGTAGGCAGTAAAGCCGCTGACTATTCCCCTGTAATAAATACCCTTTTCTTTGCTATACAGTAAATTCCATTCTGTTGAATTTTTAACCTCACTGTCACGAAAAGAAAAAGCAATTACTGCAACTGAATAGTCGGTCAATATGTATTTTTTCAAGTCATCATAAAGATAATCGGAATTTATTTCATATCCTTCAAGTAAAATGTTAACCATTTATTTACCTTCCACAAATCCAAAATGCTTTGCAAGTTTCTCACAAACTTCTTTTCGTGTATCCTGTTCACTATCATCACGAACCAAAATAAAGAATCCGCTTTGGGCATATTCGTTATAATGCTTTTCACTGTTAATCAACTCTAATCCTGCCTTGTAATTTGCCATTACCTCTTCCGAATTATCGCAATTTTTGATTACACTGAGGATGAATTGCTTTTCTTCGTCATTTCTGTCAAAAAATCGCTCAACACTCATACTTTGAGGTGACAACATAACTGCAACATGATTATAATCTGATATTTCTTTCAGCACATCAATCGGAATATTGGTATCAACAATTACTTTTTTGTCTTTGGAAAGTGATATTAGTTCTGCAATTTCAAATCCTGCTACTTCATCAGACGTGCCATACATCCATTTTTCATATTCTTCAGGGGAACGTTTTACAAAATCCTCCCAACTGTTCATTAAATTCATAAAGCATAAATTCGGTTGAATATCAGGATCTGCTACTTTATCTGTAATATCACAAGTATAGTTCTCTCCGCAGAATATCAAATCATATTTTTCTGCAAGTATTTTCACCATTGTAGATTTGCCTGCATAAGCAGTTCCTGTAATGAAATATACATTTTTCAAATAATGCTTTAGTATATTATTTTCAATAAACATTTTTCTCACCATCACTCCATATACTCATGTTTAGTCGGAGTGTAATTTTTTGACTTGTATTTTTCGTACTTATCTGTCTTATCTTTGGATTCTATATCGCCATTCGCATATTCAACAGGCTCGATACAAATTGCGTCAAGCAATATTTTTTCTAAATGTTCGTATTCCGAATGCTCACCAAGGCTTGCAAGAACAAAAGAATCACGCACATAGCCGGCACTTTCAGCCATAAGATTTTGATCAAAGAAATAGCCGTAATGTTCCACGAAGAATGTCATCATCATTACAGTAGTTCTTGTGTTGCCTTCTCTAAACGGATGAACTTGCCAAAGCTTTGGAAACAGCCTTGCAATTTGTTTTGCAAAATCTTCTCGTGTAAGACTTGCCCAATCAATCTTTTTGATTTCGGCAAAAACTTTATCAAGGTCAGCACCTATTTCAGTAACATTCGAATACCAAATGCTTCGACCTGCCAGCAACTCTTCACGCTTTTGTATATTTATTTTTCTATACTGTCCTGCCCACTCGTAAACATCGCCAAATAAAAACTTGTGAATAAAACAAAAGCCGCCGGATGAAAAATCACTAAAGCCATTTTCATACAGCAGCATCATGTTTGCACGAGATAATTCAGCCTCTGCCAAATCAAGCTCTTTTTCATTTGTTATGCCAAGCAGGTTTTTGAGGACTGTACTGTTAGGAATCAAGTACAAATCGTTCATAAACTCACCTATGATATTTTCTTATGTTTTGCTATGAGAGCAGCTTTCATATCTGCACCTGTAATTTCGCCTTTTGCCCATTTTGCAGAAAGTTCCTTTGCAAAGGCTGATACAGGCACGCCTTCAATGCTATTCAACGCATCTGCAACTTTGATTGCAGCCGTTCTTTTTGTTTCAATCGGGGACATTGTATCACTCCTTTACATATTTATTTTATCATATAGTATGGATAATTACAATAAATTTATTTTGATACCTAAATTAAGCAAAAAAACAATTTATAGTAAAAACCACAGCATACAAAAATCAGAATGCTGTGGTTTAATTTAATTGCCAGATTCATAACACAAAGCAGTTAGTCCAAATAGGCTGCTTTAGCTTTATTATGAATAACATGTTTGGGTGTCTATGCTGCCAAACGCTTCATTAGGGACACACTAAGACCTGTTAGCACTGATAAAATTGTTTTATAGTTTTATCATATCATTATCAAATTCAACAGAGCGCTCATCTCTGTTAAAGAAATGGAACCCCCAAATTTTATATTTATTGTCGTCTGCAAATTTTGTTACAGGGATTGCTTTAGATTCAAGTTGTAAAAGAAAATCCTCTTTCCAACGATCTTTGTCGATAAGATGTGCTCCTTTTGGTTCAATAAAAACTTGTAGTTGCTCATAACTATCATTTTTTTGTGTATGCAGGAAAAGAAGATAATCAGGCTCAAAGCGTTCACCGCCGTCAAATGAATAGATCGCAAGCTGACGTTCATTGCGAACAAGATATACCTTATCATACTTGTCTTTTAAATAATCAATATATGTTTTAAAATATGCAACAAAAGCCTTTTCCTCACTTGTGCCATAATTGTCTTCAAAAGCAAACCAATCTTCTTTTGATAGATCCATTTTCCAAGCTATAGGAACACTGCTGTCGTTTTGCGATATTCCTATTCCGCCGTCGTGAGGGTCTATATAATTGCATCTTTTGTCTTTGAATACATCGTGAATATATCTTACTGTGAAATCCTTGCTTCCCTCATATGTTTCCTCGATACCCGATATGCTTTCAGCAATATTTCCGAGAACCTTCAAACAGGCATTGTATAGAACATCAGTATTAGGAATTTTATATTTTGATATAATATGAATTTTAATATCTCCCAAATAATTTTTTTCATAAATAAATTCTTTAGTTGATTTCAAATTTGGAAAATACGATTTTAATATATTGAATTTAAAAATACTGTATTTACATAAAGCCTTATAAACAATCGCATAATTTATGTCCGCAATTTTACCTATTGTAGTTTTATAAGTAAAAGTGTCCGGATTGTTATCGAGTGATGAATTATCATCCATAATAACATCTTCGCCTGAACGCCCGGTAGCGATAGAAACATTAAATATTTTATCTCTTACAGACGGCAACAATCCTATAACTTCATTTCGGCTTTTCAAAAGGCGATCATTCGCAAAAACATATCCGTTTTTGTATAAATCATCTTGCTTAAATTCTTCCTTGAGAACATAATTTCTTGTTACAGTCTTGTCCAAGTCAATACCGATTTCACGCAAAGCGGTATGCAATTCGCTTATGTAACGAGGCTCATTCCAACAATGATAATATAGTGTTTCACAAATTCGAAGTGGATTATCTATATCATTGTCATATTTTCGCTGATATTTTTCCTGTTCTTCTGTAATTTTGAAGGGACAATAACGAGCCCCACGACCGATAAGCTGTGCTTCTTTCATTGTCGTTTTGCCGGGAACGCCGTTTTTCCCATCACGGGTTTCATACAAACGAACAATATCAAAAAGGTTGAGAACATCCCATCCTTCGTTGAGTTTGTCAACCGCAAAAACAGCACGGTACGGATTTGTCTTATCCTCTAACGAGTTAAGCATTATTTGCTTATTTTCAACATCTTGATTGTCATTTGCTGAAATGCAATGTTCTTCTGAAAAATCATCTTTCAATTCACTTGCTAATTCATCATAGGAAACACCGTTTTTAACAAAGTATTTATGTGCCTGTGCAAATGTTTTGCTCGTTGATTGTTCAAAAAGATTCTTTATACGCTCACCGGATAAAGACTTCACCATATTGATGATTTTCGCCATATTTGCGGCATTTTCCTTCACCAATCTTGACTGAAAAAATACCACCGGCTTTATATTTTGGCGGTAATCCTGAAATACTTTATAGCGATATTGACTCAGTATTAAAGCCTGTAAAGCACGGTCTTCGACATCTAAGTCTGAACGCAAGGTCTTTATTTCTTTTGAATATCTGTCCGAACGGAATTTATAAAGCGGATAATCAAAAACTATTTTATTCTCGTATTCTGCCTTTATCAACGGATTTTTAATATCGCAGGTTGCAGTGAATTCAAGCAGTACATTATCTCGATGGGCATTAAAAATATGATGAACTGTATATTCCCAGCTTTTGCAACTTGCTTCTTCATCTTTGCTCATCTTTTTTGTATCGGCATTCAAATGGTGTGCTTCATCGGAAATAAGCACTATTTTTTGATTTACAAAATCATCAATCGAAAGTGCATTTTCTTTTACTCCCCACATATCCGAATGAAGTCCCTGCGTGGTAGTGAAGCAAATATTTATAGCATTATTATCGCAGTACTGAAAATTTGTTACCTCCTTAATCGGCACTTTTTCACCGTCAATGACCATTTCTTCCGAAAAAAGATATTTACTTGAACAGTTATTCAAAAAATTTTCTTTTGTTTTTTGAACAATATTAGAGAGATTGACGAAAAATAAAAAATTACGGTAGCCGTGCTTATACAAGTACAGTATCAGTCCCGCCATAATAAGTGTTTTGCCGGAACCTGTCGCCATATGAAAAAGCGTCTGCGTAGGCTTTTGGCACAGTTTATCACTTTCAAAATATGTAATAAAATTTTCAAAAACGTTATTCTGATATGGGCGCAATTCAAAATTCGGATTTAGGTTTTCAGGTATATATTTCGGTAACTCTTTAGATACGCCCACTTCACGCAATGTATCTATTTTTTCATAAAGGAACGGCATTGCTTATACCTCCCCGTAAAAGCTTCTTGTAAACGCTTTATCTTCTTCTGAAATTTTAAATGTTTCATCGTCTATGTCGCAGTAATTTACATAGAGCTGATTTTTATCCAGAAGTTCCATCAAGAATCTCTTTTTATCGTCAAGCGACAATTTAGTAAAGTCTTTATCTTCCAAATTAATGTCGCTCGGATTGACCTTGCAACTGATAAAACCGGTTTTCAACATATCGTTCCAGATGCCAACCAATTCGCCATCGGTTGCCTTTTCAATTCGTTCAACAAAATTCTGGTTTAGTTTTGCCAATTCGCAATATACAAAAGAATCTTTACCAGATAGTGTTTTTTGAACACGAACAGTAGTAACAGTATGAATATAATCCATTTGCTCACAGAGAATAAACTGACGGTTTCCGCCATCTTCTTTGTTTAATTCAATTACGGCGTGTCCAGTAGTTCCACTACCGCCAAAGAAATCAAGAACAATGTCTCCGCTATCAGAATCTGTTAGCATATGGACAGTATCTTTTACGGTATATAATGACTTTGGATAACTAAATAATCTATCGCCACCAAACATTTTCTTTAACATTATAGTACCGTTAGCAGAAGCATCATATTTAGAATCGTACCATATAGTCTTCGGTTTTCTGCCACTCTTTATTCTATCTTTTAATTGAACGATTATTTTGCCATCTTTCTTTTGGAAAGCGAAATCTTTGCGGTCGGCAGATTCCAAAATTGCTTTTCTATCCGACCATCGCCAAACACGACGCTTTCCTAAAATATCTACCGGCAATAATGGAATTAAATCTGGATTGTTTTCAAAGAAAATGTTCGGTTCAATACTTACAACGATACCATTTTCCAAACAAAGAATATCTTTGGGTTCATATTCATAAGGATACGGATTCTTTCTCTCTCCACCAACGGCAACAATATTGTTCTTTTCTGGGGAATAATATAGTGCAAATTCGGAATTTGGTCTTTCGTCTGGTGTAGAAGTACCACCACTGCGTCTAAAAGGCAAAAGTCTATACTGTCCATTATCGTCTGCCTTTGAGAAATCGCCCGCTTGTTCATCAGTCAGTTCTTGATCGTTTACTGTAATTAGATTTATATCTTTCGCATAAAACAAAGAGTATTCGTGGCAAGTAGCAAAATTTGAATTGATGGTTCTTCCACGAGGGTTGCTCTGTACGACGATTGTACCAACATAGTTTTCTCTGCCAAAAATATCATCACATAAAACTTTAAGATGAGCATATTCTTCGTCGTCAATGGCAATACAAATACAACCATCATTTTTTAATAATCGTTTTGCTATTTCTATTCGGTTTTTCATAAAAGTTAACCACGTGCTATGGTTAAATGTATTATTGTATGCAAAAGTGTTCGCAGCGCTCCCCGTGTTATACGGAGGGTCAATGTAAATCAATTTGATTTGGTTTTCATATCTTTTCAACAAAGAAGAAATCGAAAGCAAATTGTTACCTTTGATAATTAGGTTGTCGTTTTCATCTAAGCTGACTATTTTTTCAACACCATCACTTGTATAACGTTGTGCATTGATAAACACTTTGGGATAAAGCAGTCTATCCACTTCGTCTGGAGCAAGTGTTTCGTTATAAAAAATCTCGCTTCGTTTTTGGTCTTCCTTTGTCTGTCCGCCCTCTAACACACAATCTTTGTATGGAAAAACAAGCTCTACATCATTAGATGCAGAAATGTATTCGCCTTTGTTGTTTACAAGCCCGATTTTGTTTTTATAACGGGTATAACTATCCGGCAAAAATTCACGGTTATTGATTATCCAGCCGAAACTGACTTTATCAAAAACGGCGATGCCGTCTACATCCGTAAAGAAGTGTTTTCTTGTTTCTTCGTTAGCATAGAGTGCTTTTATAAGTTTTGCATCCATCTGCATTGCGGCTTCGTAAACGGCATTGCGTAGCAATTGCCCGTCATCGGCGAAAAAACGCTCATCTTGTTTTAACACATCTAAAACCACATTGTAAAAACTCATAATAAGACTCCCTTCATACAACAAAATCGATATTATGTTGTTTTTCAAGATTGATGCAGACAAAATAAAAAAGCACCTACAATCAAATGTAGATGCTTAAAAGCAAAAATGAGTATGACAAACTAAGCCTTGTCAAGAAAAAACTTGAAAAGGCTTATTCGTGTTTGTTTTAGGTGACGATTTTGGTGCTTTTCATATCGTACAATATATGTAGCATTGTAAATAAATATGAAATATGATATAATCAAAAAATAAATTAAGTATGTTTTACAACATAATATCGATTATGTTATTCGCCGCTGAACTTGGCGGATTTTTTATTTTTATGCTAAATTATCAAGTGCATATTTTCCATTCGTCTGCGGTGTTCCGTGCCTGTGGAAATGATATAAATTCGTGTTGTGTTGATACTGCTGTGACCAAGAATATCCGCAAGTTTTGCAATATCTTTTTCAATGCCGTAAAATGTGCGTGCAAACAGGTGGCGAAGATTATGCGGAAACACTTTTTGCGGATTGACATTTGCATCTTTGCACAAGGCTTTCATTTCTCGCCAAATGTTCGTGCGATTTATGGGTTTGCAGTTTTTCGTTACAAAAATCATACCGCTTTTTATTCCTTGCTCTGCTGCATAGCGGAGCAATTTTTGTTTTAGTTCTTTCACGATAAAAACCGAGCGCGTTTTAGCCTTGCAATTTACAATTGCCTCGCCGCACTTTACCGTCTCAACTGTAATATATTGCAACTCGCTGACACGAATACCCGTAGCACAAATCGTTTGAATAATTAAATTCAATCGTTCATTTTTCTTTTGTTTTGCCGCTTGACACAAGCGTTTGTATTCTGCTCTTGTCAGTTCTTTTTCTTCCGAGCAAAAAACTTGCTGTTGAAGCTTTAGCGATTTAACTCTCAAATCAAACCAATTCAGAAATGCAAACAGGCTATTGATACTTGCAAGCATTGAGTTCACACTGCGAACAGCATAGTTTTCCTGCAAATGATTTTTGTAGGCAATCACGGTTTCTTTTGTAATGACCTCGTTTTGTGCATAAACCGAAAACGCTTTCACATCACGAATATATTTTCCAATCGTTGCCGTGCTTTTCTCTTGCAGCTCTAAATTTTTTCTAAAACCATCAATAATATCTGTCGTTAAAATTCGTCCTTCCATTGTATTTACCTCCGAGTAAGTGTTAATCATATTGTACCCGAAAAGTATGAAAACAAAATTGTCGCCCTAAAAGGTTGTGGTATATTACCTTGAACAGAGCGATATTGCAAGCACGATTTTCTATATTTGCCTTTGCATTTTTGATGGATAAACAATATAAAAGTCCGGAATGAAATAATTATGACTTTTGAAACGAAAATTGATGACTTTTGAGCGGCTTTTGAAGCGGATTTCAAGCCGTCGATTTTAAAGCAGGATAAAGGGGTATGATTTTCGGGCATTGAAATGCCCGAAAACGCCGTCCGGCAAAGCCTGTCGGCTTTTCGATTCGTAATACTTTTGCGTATGATATGAAATTCGTATGCAGTAAAGGCTGTTTTTTGCAGAAAATCAAGGCTTTTGCGTATTCACTTGAGTGTTGCCGTATGATAAACCTATTTATGAAAAATCAGGCAATGCTGTGAGCAAAAATTGACGAGTTCAATCTAAAACAGAGTAACTTGTCGGACTAAAACTAAAAACGACTTACAGGCGATTTGTGAAAGCCTGTGAGCAAAAAATCGTGCAAAAATATAGTACTTGACTTCTGAAACACATTAGCGTATTGTGTGCTTGAAAAGGAGGCAAATAATATGAAAACAAGCACAAAAACAAAAGGCAAAATAAAATAAAGGAGGCAGATATAAAATCATAGACAGCGTGTTGCCTTATGGCAACAAAAGGCGAATGGAACATTCCGAATTATGAATTAGAAAAACTTGCTCATTATTTTCTCGAACTAATTACCGAGCAAAACGAGAACAAAAACAATGACAAAAATCAGGATAACAAGACATAAAAATAAGGCAGGGATTAACCCTGCCTTAAACAACTTACAAACTGAATTACATAGTTAACAAGCAAAATACAACAATCCTATTGCGACAATTTCATTATTCTAATTTGTCTAATTGAACATT
>ERZ780100.925-NODE-925-length-11414-cov-2.888811_pt1 | contig 11414 bp, 7 predicted proteins | sample MGYA00511573_ERZ780100 | MGnify/ENA primary metagenome ERZ780100 (study PRJEB29588, sample SAMEA2161876) | human gut metagenome | biome: human gut; feature: human-associated habitat; material: faeces | place: Denmark | collected 2008/2010 ...
TTCCCTCGGAATTTCTTCACTTCGGGAACGAAGCTTTTTAATTTTTCGATGTCGGATAAAAACGCTTCTTCGTTGGGATAGAAGACGCTTAAGTCCCACTGTGTTTGTTGTTGGTCCATAAAACAAACTCCTTTCGGAAGTATTCTAGGCTAGTTAAGGGTGAATTTCATCCTTGGCACACCGAAGAAAATACAAAAAGACAAGAGAGAATTACGGCCTTACCGACCAAGCGGCAATCGAATTGAAATTATCCGAATAGAGGAATTCGGACTCCCCTTCTTTGCCTAGCATGGATTCATAGATAGAAGAGACGCTTCCCGAAATGTCGCTGCTGCCATTACGATAAGTGGAGGAATCATCCCAGCAAAGGCGATAAACGTGATTTTGGACGTTTTCTAAGGTCAAAGAGAAATTCACGTTTAAAGTAATCAAGACTTTGATCGCAAGCTTTCCAGAGGCCGTGGAGAGGGTTTTCATGCGCTTGGAGTCGATGTCGACATAGTCGCCAACGATATCCGCGTTGATTTTCATGTCAACTTTCGACTGGGCGATTTTGCCCAAATCGATCCCTAAAGAGAATGTGGGCGTATCGGTAGGCGTCGCTTCGCTAGGTCCAGAATAAGAAAGCAATACGTCTTCGGGGTGAATGGCCGCGCCGGAAGTATCGGAATTTTCGATGCTGCCCACGATCGAATCCGACATATTGAGCATGTAAGACATAATCCAAGGAAGCATATTGGACCCAAAGTCTTTTCCTTTGACTTTCTTTTGGTCCTGCTTCCATTTGGCTCCGATACCAAAGATTCCACCTTCTTTGGTGGCACGACGGACCAGTACGCTGCCTTCCGGGTCATTTCCCGATCCATGGTAATAGCATTCTGCGTAGGTTTCTGCGTTGGTGACTCCGGCGAATTTGTCAATATGAGTTTTGATATAAAGCATGACGCTTGCCCCGTCGACTCGCGCGTAGACGTCCCCACTCAATGTAACTCCAATCCCGATGATTTTCGCCGAAGCGGAGAGGGTAAGGTGATAGGTGGTGACTTTGTTATTCGGAGTGATTCCTAGCGAAGCGGTGTCGATGATGTAACCGGCAAGGCTAGAGATGGAAGAATAGTTGACGAATCCTTCAGTAGTAGAGAAGTGGTGGAGGTCCTCTTCGGAGGCGTCAAGGGAAGTGATGCCGATGGTAATATCCATTTCCTTCAAGGAACCTTCTTCCCCCATTTGGGTTTGGATCCGTAAAGACGTAAGTGGACCAGCCCCTTCTTGGTCGGCGATTTTATCCCCGAAGCCCAAAGTTAATACCAAAGGGGTATGAGTTCCGAATAAGGAGGTGGGGAAGGTCAAAACCATTTGGTTGGCAGAAGAGACACAAGATTCCAACAAGGGGTTGGTTAACGCGTCGAAATAAAGCCCATTGCCAATCTTGCCGAGCAAGGATTCGGTGGAGGCGTTAGAGAAGGCATTCATTAAGCGTTCGAAACGAGGGTCATCGCTTTGGAGGAAGTTTATCGCCAACGAGAGAATGTCGTTAAGGGAATGAATGGTGAAATAGCCTTGCATTCCGTTTTTGCTGTCGGGATCCTTGCGGTTTTCGTCTTTTTGACTGTTTGCGTTCTTGGAGTCGTAACGGAAGATCATTTTGTTGATATCGAGATTCGTCGCCGCGTCTATGCTGCTAGGACCTGTTACTTCAATATCAATGTTATGGTCGTTGATGTATTTGGCCTGACGGTCGATGAAAGTAGCCTTGCCCGCTCCGCGTTTTTGCTCCAAGTCAAAAGCAAAAGAACCGGAGAAGACAAATCCTTCTTCGGGACGGTTATAGACTGAATGGTCGGCTACAGCAGTAGTTCCAAGCTTCAACAAATAGCCGGATAAGGAGAAAGTGGCTTTCTTTGTCCTGGCAATTTGGCCGATTTGGTCCGAAATGGAGGGCAGGTGGTCCCATAAATCATACGATTCGGGATTTTGGATTTCCGTCATGGCAAAATCGCGGACTTTCAAAGAGCCTGATTCGATGGAGAAGGGCCCAAGGGCCAAGCTAGATAAAGTAATTTCGGCAACGGACTCCCCTGAGCTCAAAAGGATATCCGCCGAGCCCGATGCAAAACCGAGTTTGCTGAAATCCAGGCCGATCCGTACTTGATTTGCTTCCGTTTCTAGGTGAGAAATCGCATCGAGGATAAAGTCATAACGTCCCGCCTGAAGGCCTTGATTTAACGCCCCAGCCTTGAATGCATCTACCGCTTCTCCAATGGCTCCCGTAGTTTGAAGGAGCCCAGACAATAACCCCCCGTCCTCGCTGGATTCGCCATTGCCTTTGAAAGCGTCATTGATGTTGGAAACAAGAGCATCCAAAACTGGCTTTGTCGTTTTGACTTTCAAAGCGTCGTTTAAATCGAAAAAGACGGAATTCGCATTGGCTCCTTCGTTGCCATAAAGGTGGAGACCAATGCGATTTTCCCGCTTGGTTTCCTCTTTTGTGGTGGCAAGGCTAATGTTTGCGCCAACTTCTTGTAAAACTGAGCCGTTAAATTCCAAATCGGCGGATAACCCTAGTTCCAAGGTTTCGTGAACCGCATCATGGCCAAAGGAAGTGGAGGTGGAGGGGATTTCGTCTTCATCGTGGCCTAATACCAAATTGCCATCCACTCCAAATTTGCGGTCCTTGATGAGATGGCCCATTTTCTTGAACAGGGCGGTGGAATCACTTAGTTTTTGGTAAGAATTGACGTCTTCGGGAATCGTCCAATTTTTGTTTTCCGTTTTGCTTTCTAGTGCGAAAGATGCGGAGAGGTGCATCAAATTGTCCGTACCAAAAGTTATAGAAGAGATTCCGCTATTTTTTGCCGGCAAATCAATCCCGGAAAAGGAATAAGACGAAGAAGAACATAACCCAATGGGATAAAGAGCACCCCCTTCGGTTAATTGGAGGTTCCAAGTGAAATAGGGGAGGCCGTCGATAGAAGTTTCTTGTACGTGGTTTAATGAATCTAAAACCACGGACCAATCGATGCTAAAGGAAGAGGAGGAACCAGAAGATCCTTCCGAATCCGAACCTTTAAGGAGATCGATCAATTCTTCGATAATCCAGGACAAATCGCCATATTGATAGCAGGCATATCCATTCAGTTCGGAATCATAACGAACATCGTTTCCGTTGCTTCCGTCAAAAATAGTTTCCTTGAGGTCCATTTGGTAACGAAGACGACTATTTTCACTTTCGCTTCGGCTTAAATCCAAATCCAAAAGGAATAAATCAGAGGCTAAGAATAACCCTAAATTCACCTTTTTGCCGTTGTAGCTAACGGGGGCGTTCATCGCCAGTTTCAGATGATGAAGAGATGGGGCGTCTAAGGCTAAATCCAAAGAAACACCGGAAAAATCAATCACGTTAGCAGAATCTCCTGCTACCTTGTCCAGGGTGAAAGTACTTCCTTTTTTCGCGGACAAGCTTATCCCGTCGTGAAGAGAAGAAGTAAAGCTAGAGAGGAAACGGTCTCGGACCTCAACCTGCAAGGAATTGGATTCACTGCCATTTTCTCCCTCAAAAGGCAATCCGCCTTTGACGCTAGTAAAAGGAGAGCAAGAAAGAAGCATGGCTAAGCCAAGAGAACTGGTTAAAAAAGTTTTTTGGAATGGCTTCATTTCTTGATAAATACGGTCTATAAAAGACCAATATGCATTATATGCATAAGAGTTTCAACATCACTCTATTTCCAAAAGAAAGGGGAAAGAAAAAGACTCTCCAAATTAGAGAGTCTCGATGTTATCGGCTATTTTTCCGGGTTTTCCATAGGAACATCTTTCGAGACTTCCTTGGGGGATGCCGTTTCAGCTTTTGGCTTTTTCCGCCAGGAGAAGAGCAGGGCAAGGATGACTTGGAGTGGCGCTCCAACAATCAAAATGAACCATAACTGCTCCGTTTGGGGGCTGAAGAAGGCGAAATGGAAACAGAAGCAAAGAAGAAGACTCCATAAGAAGCAACTGACTACGACGAAGGTAGCCACTTTATTGTGATAGAAGCGGCGGGTTTCGATCGCAATGAGAAATAAGGAGATAGGAATCATCCAAAGGAATACGGCGAATAATTCTAAGGAACGCATGTTCCGGAAATAATATTCGCTTAAGAAAACGGAGACAGCCACGAGAACAACAAACATGGCAGTCATTGCAATGATTAAGGCTTTATTGATGGCCTGGGGGTCTTTCTTTTCGTCCGCGTGAATGACTTTCTCCGCGCTTTCGGGCTCGTGCTCTTGGGTCAAATAATCAACGCTCACCCCAAAATAAGAGGCGAAGTCCATCAAAATATCAATGCTAGGGCACGTATATCCCAGTTCCCATTTGGAAATGGATTTATCACTATAATGAATTTCGGAAGCGAGTTCTAATTGCGTTAAACCCTTGGCTTTTCGGAGGGAAGAAATGTTCTTTCCAATCGTCGCGGCGAGATTTTCCATGCATCAATTGTACGTTTCCTCGCCCCTTTCGTCAAAATGGAGAGACATTTTAAAACCTCATTTGCAAACGAGGGATGATTTTTTAAGGTGTTATAATTGACACGCCCGAAGAAAAAGGACGGGCAATCAAATGGCCTTTCCACGGCGGCGCCGCAGATTTGACTTGGCGGTCCTGCATCGCCGTCGTGGAAAAGCCGACCGCCAAAAACATGAAACAGAAAAAGGGAAAGCCCCTTTTCACGTCGCTGCGACAATTTTCGTGGTCCGGGGAAAAGGGGAGGACCGGGACGGAGACCATGATCGAGGCCACCGTTTTGGAGTGGTACGAGCAAAAGCACAGAAAGCCTTCGCCGGAGGAGCTGGCGCTCATCAATTCGATTAAGCCGAAATGCTGCCCGCATTGCGGCGGGACGTTCGCAAAAGACGGGTTCAGGGAATCGGGGATAAGAAGCTTCGAATGCTGCGAATGTGGCAAAAAGTTCACGGCTTTGACGGGCACGATCTTCGATTCGAAAAAGATACCCATCAGCGAATGGATAGAGTTTCTGCTCCACCTGTTCGAATTCCATTCGCTGAAGACGTCGGCGTCGGACAACAGAAACGCGGAAACGACCGGCCGATACTGGCTTTCCAAGGTCTTCGCCGTGCTCCGAGGAATCCAGGACGGGGTCGTCCTGTCCGGAAGGGTTTGGATCGACGAGAAGCTCTTCGACGCCCCGAAATCCGAGAAGGAATCCGCCAAAAGGAAATCCAATGCGAAAGGCGGTCTCACGAGGGGCTGCCAATACTATGTGGCCTGCGGGACCGACGGGGAGCGCAGCTTCTACGTCGTCACCGGAAAAAGCAAGCCGGGCGACAAGGCCATGCTCAAGGCATACGGAAAGCGAATCGCCGAATGCTCGACCTTGGTCCACGACGGCGAAAAGGGCCACAACGCCGTCATCGACGCGCTCGCCTTGAAAAGCGAGGTCCACACAAGCGCCGAAACCCGCGGGATGAAGGACGAAGACAACCCTTTGGACGAGATAAACGACCTCCACGACAAAATGGAGAAGTTCATGCGGGCCCATTCCGGCTACGATCGAGCAAGCCTTCAGGACTGGATGAATCTGTTTTGGCTGTTGACGAACGGGCCGAGGGACAAAATGGACAAGGTGAAATGGTTCCTGGAGATGGCGTTTTCCAAGAAAATTCGAATAAAATACCGCGACAGATTCGGGAAAATCGAGAAATAATCGGATTTATTCATCCCTCGTTTGCAAATGAGGTTTTTAAGTATAAATAGGCCTTTGAAACCAATTTAATTTTCGTCAGTATTACAAATTTGTCTTAATCCTTCTTAATCGGAGCCAAACAAATCCCTGGTATAGACCTTTTTTTCTACATCTTTCAGTTCATCCGCATGACGATTGGCCAAAATAACATCGGATTCTTGTTTGAAGTGATTTAAATCATTAACGACTTCACTCCCGAAAAAGAGGGATCCATTGGGGAGAGTAGGTTCATATACGATGACTTTCGCTCCTTTGGCTTTAATCCGTTTCATCACACCTTGAACACTAGAAGAACGGAAATTGTCGGAATTAGATTTCATGCTTAAGCGATATACGCCAATGACTACTTCATGTTCTTTTTGGGAATCAAAATTCAAATTCCCGTCATAATCGTAATACCCAGCCTTCTTTAAAACTTGAGAAGCGATCCAATCTTTCCTCGTTGCGTTGGAATCGACGATAGCTTGAATGAGGTTTTGGGGGATATCCCGATAATTCGCGAGTAGCTGTTTCGTGTCCTTGGGCAGACAATATCCACCATAACCAAAACTTGGATTATCGTAATAATCACCAATACGGGGATCCAAGGTAACTCCTTTGATGATATCTAAAGTGGATAACCCCTTACTTTCGGCATAGGTATCTAATTCATTAAAGAAAGATACGCGCAAAGCCAAATAGGTGTTGGCAAAAAGTTTGATGGACTCCGCTTCTTCGTATTTGGTTAATAGAACAGGTACATCTTCTTTTTTCGCGCCTTGTTCTAACAAGGCAGCAAAAGACAACGCATCTTGCTTGTTTTTGTTATAGCCAACCACAATTCGAGAGGGATAGAGGTTATCGTGTAAAGCCTTGGATTCCCTCAGGAATTCCGGCGAAAACAACAAATGGGAAAACCCGTATTTCTTTTGGATGGAACGAGTATATCCAACGGGAATCGTGGATTTAATGACGATAATAGCGTCGGGATTCACCTCTTTTACGATATCCAGCACTTCCTCTACCTTCGACGTATCGAAATAGCTTTTTTCAGGGTCATAATTCGTGGGCGTTGCAATAATGATAACGTCAGCATTTTGATATGCTTCTTTGACATCTAAAGTCGCCTTAGGCATTTTTTCACCCTGAGCAAAATAGGTCTCAATATCCTGATCTTGGATGGGAGATATCCCTTTATTAATTTTATCAACTTTGGACGGGTCTATTTCCACGATGGTGACAAGATGATGACGGGATAACAAAACCGCGAGGGACAAACCAACATACCCTGCGCCAGCGATAGCAATACGTAAAGAACGGGACGAATTCGAGTTATATTCCTTCAATGTTTTTAAGGCCATTTGATAGCTTAACGCATCCACGTCCCGCTTCTTTTCTAAATATTGATAGTTTCTACGGGACATATGGCAAAGCGAAGCCGCTTCTACTTGAGTAAGGCCTTTTGCCTTACGGATATCGGATAAATCCATAGCAAAAGAATAACGCGAAAAGCGCAAAAATCAATATCAATAGAGAAAAAGTGCAAAGAATTAGATTGAGAAAAGCGCAATTAGTCGTGTTGCTTCACGGGTCCGCCAAAGAGGGCTAACTTCTTGAGCAGAGCCTTCATCTCTTCAACACTTAAGCGACCCGTGTTGTGAGAGGTATACGAATCACCGATGTTGAGTTTAGCATCACCAACCGTAAAATACTGATCGTAATTCAAATCACGGTTATCCGCATGAATAGCAAAGAAATCGCCCATGTCTTCTGCACGAAGCATTTCTTCTTGGGTGACCAAAGTTTCAAAGAGTTTCTCGCCATGACGGGTGCCGATATATTCGGGCTTCATGGAGCAGTTTTCCAACTCGAGGATGGCTTGGGCCAAGGTTCCAATCGTGGCCGCCGGGGCTTTTTGGACAAAGAGGTCGCCTTGTTGGCCATGTTCAAAGGCATAAAGGACCAAATCCACCGCATCGTCTAAAGTCATCATGAACCGAGTCATGTCAGGATTGGTGATGGTGATGGGTTTGCCTTCTTGGATTTGATGGAGGAACAAGGGGATGACGGAACCGCGACTTGCCATAACATTGCCATAACGAGTTAAGCATAGGACCGTATCGCCTTCTAATAACTGACGGGATCTAGCAATGACGTTCTTTTCCATCATTGCCTTAGACATGCCCATCGCATTAATCGGATAGGCCGCCTTATCCGTGGACAAGAAAATCGCCTTTTTAACGTGGTGGGCAACACAGGCAGAAATGACATTATCGGACCCAATGATATTGGTACGTACCGCTTCCATGGGATAAAACTCGCAGGAGGGGACCTGTTTTAAGGCCGCAGCGGAGAAAACATAATCCACGCCACGGAACGCAGATTCGATCGCGTTATAGTTACGGACATCGCCGATATAAAACTTCAATTTTGGGGAGTCGTACTCCTTACGCATGTCGTCTTGTTTTTTCTCATCGCGAGAGAGAATGCGAATCTCCTTGATTCTCGTTGGCAGGAAGCGGTCGACGACCGCGTGGCCAAAGGAACCTGTGCCACCAGTGATAAGAAGGGTTTTTCCGTCCAATAAATTATTCATTTGCTTTTGTCTTTCTTTACTCGCCCTATTATAGTCTTCTTATTGAATGAAGGAACCCATCGATTCATGAAAATCCTCTTAGTTTGTCAGCATTATTACCCCGAGCCATTCCGTGTAACTCGAATTGCAGAAAATTTAGTAAAAGACGGCAATGAAGTCACCGTATTAACAGGAATCCCAAATTACCCAGAAGGGCATTACTATCCTGGATACTCCAAGAAAGAGAATCGGGAACAAACCATTAACGGGGTTCATATCATTCGTGCTTTTGAGCATCCAAGAAAAAAAGGGGTCGTACATCGCGTTTGGAATTACTACTCCTTTCCTTTTCACGGATCACGAGTTGCAAAGAAGTTAAAAGAACGTTTTGACTGTATTTTCACCATAGGCCTATCCCCGATTATGATGGCTAGGCCCGCCATCGCGTACAAAAAGAAATGGGGGACACCTATTCTCATGTACGAGATGGACTTATGGCCGGAATCTTTGCTAGCAGGCGGCATCAAGAAAGGCTCGTTTGTTTATAATCATTACAAAAAGGTTTCTGCGAAGATTTATTCCCAAATGGATCGAATTCTCGTTACAAGCGAGGCCCACATCGAATACATCGAATCCCTCATTGGCAAAAAAGAAGGCCGCATGGCTTGGCTGCCGCAGTTTGCAGATGACGCCGTCGGCGAACGTCCTTCCAAGAAATCCTCCGATGAGCCCACGACATTCTTATTTGCAGGCAATATCGGTAAGGCTCAATCGTGTATCACCATATTAGAAGCCGCCAAAAAATGGAGAGATTCCAATAAAGCTCGTTTTCTTTTTGTCGGAAGTGGAAGCGAGCTACATAACCTCAAGGCATTTAAAGAAGAAAATAAATTGGATAACGTGATCTTCGAGGGGCGTGTCCCTTTATCCGAAATGCAAAAATATTACGATTTAGCCGATGCGGCCATCGTCAGTCTAACGGGGGACGAATATTGTAAAAAAACCGTTCCTGGTAAAGTTCAATCCTACCTCAAGGCAGGGCTCCCCATTCTTTCAATTGATAGCGGGGCGACCTCAAAATGGATCAATGAGATTGGTTGTGGCTTCACTTGCCCGGCGGAAGATGCCGAAGGCTTTGCGAAAATTGTTGAACGTTTTATGTCACTATCCACGGAAGAAATAGAGGCCTTCTCGAAGAGGGGGCATTCTTTCTATAATGCCAAGCTTACAGAAAATTATTATATGGAAAGTATTAAAACTGAACTTGGCCGACTTATTGGCTAACTTTTCTTTTCTTTCTTTGCGCTGACATGCGTCAAGTTCTTCCAAAGATGGCTTAATAACACACCGCAATTGAAAAACTAATCAATCATTGAGTCGATTTGTTTCCAAAATTCTTCTTCGCTTTGCTGTTCCCTAATCGTTTCACGGCAGCCCCCAACATCATAGGTAATCACGGGGCAACCACAAGAAACAGCCTCTAAATTTACGGTAGGATAATTGTCTTCATGTGTACAATTAATAAAAACATCTGCCGAAGAGTACAACTCCGCCAATTGATTTTGGTCTCGGATTGGGCCAAAGCACAGAATGTTCGATACTCCCGAATTGTTGACATCAGTCGCTTCCAACGCATTGACCATCGCGTCCGGGCTTTCTGGAATTACTTTTGAACGATATGTTTTCTTTCCTTCCGCGCTGCAGCCAGAAAACACGATTTCTTCATATCCTTTTTTTCGGAGAATTGAATAGACGCGATTCGACACGCGCTCCTTCAATACTCTTATATCTTTTGACTTCAAGCCTACTATGACCAAAGAAAACCGCGAGTCCAACTTTTTGGCCACGCTGATCAAATCTTCAAACCCTTTGTTTCTCGTCCAAACATTAGCAATGGCCAAAACCACAATCTTTCCGTCTAACTCAAGTTGGGTACGCACGTCGGATTGGCTCGGATAGAAAACCTTATGATTAATTTGGTTAGGAATAGCACGAATGGGGAATGAAGAAAGAAAACTTTTTTGCACTTCCATCTCCAACCATTCGGACGGCGTGACAATCTGCACGTTATTAAGGCCTTCGAAGAGGGCTTTTTTCCTCGAATAATTTCGCTTACACCTAGGTATAAAATACGTTTTTGGGTACATATGATGAAATTGATAATTCCTAGGGCATTTTGTGCAGCCATTTGTCCACTGCCTACATTGGCTGTAAGTAAAGTGAGAGCAGTGCCCTGTAAAAAGCCAGCAATCGTGAAGCGTTATAACGATTTTAAGCTGAGGTTTAGTTTTTAACCAATCAAACAAAATTGGCAAATTTAAATAGTAGCCATGCAAATTATGAAGCCATATGATGTCGGGGTCGAAGGATTCGGCCCATTCAATAAAGCGTCTCGTAGCCTTTTTTGATCCCCATCCAGCATCATCAAAAATACGAGACCGAAGAGCGTGAATTGCCGGATTAAGTTTGCTACCAATGCGTATAGCAATTTTAGAATACTTTTTTTCGACTTTTCCGCGCCCGTACGCAGCCTTAACCTCAAAACCCTTGCGCAAAAAATGTTCAGCATATTCGCCGACAATTTTGCCGGTCGATCCCATCCCAAGAACGGAGTTTACCAAAAGGATGCGTTTACTCATTGTTTAATTTTAGCATATTAGCATTTGGAGATATCACGCCCAGTCCCTAATATTTGTCCTCACTTTAACCCCAGCAGTTCCATATGCTTCTCAGCCATCGCCTCTATCGTATAATTGCTAACTGCACGAAGGTTGTTTAATGACATTCCCAATAAATCCTCCTTCGAAAGAGATGCGACAGCTTGCATTTTGGCCGCCAAGTCGTCGACGTCCAATCCATCATAAAGAATAATCCCATCGGAATGATGCTGAATTTCTACCGCTGATAACGCTCCGCGACTAGAGATGATAGGCATTCCATTGGCCGCGGCTTCATTAATCACCAACCCCCATATATCGTTCAATGACGGGAAGACAAAACAATCGCATTGTTGCATCAAACGATACAATTTTTTAGAGTCCATGAAAGGCAAAAACTCGACGTTTTTAATGTTTTCTTCTTCGATAATCTTGAGATATTTAGGCGTAGGTTCTCCAC
>ERZ780100.928-NODE-928-length-11399-cov-3.963946_pt1 | contig 11399 bp, 8 predicted proteins | sample MGYA00511573_ERZ780100 | MGnify/ENA primary metagenome ERZ780100 (study PRJEB29588, sample SAMEA2161876) | human gut metagenome | biome: human gut; feature: human-associated habitat; material: faeces | place: Denmark | collected 2008/2010 ...
GGGCGGTTTAGGGACTTGCACCCTTTAGAGTATGTTCGTGCTGGACGAACAAAAAGGAGATTCGTATTTCTACGAACCTCCCGATAATTATTATGAAGGTAACCTTCTAAAGGTCATTCATTTCCTTGAGATAATCCTCCTTGCTGCTTACCACGATATCCTGGAATTCCTTCTGGCCTGTGCCGGCTGGAATGAGGTGACCGCAGATGACATTCTCTTTCAGACCTTCGAGGTCATCGACGCGGGCGCGGATTGCGGCCTCGCTGAGAACCTTGGTAGTCTCCTGGAATGATGCAGCAGAGATGAAGCTGTCAGTCTTGAGGGCTGCTCTAGTGATACCCTGGAGAACCTGGCTTGCGGTAGCAGGTCTTGCCTCGCGCACTGCCATCATCTTGAGACCCTGTCTCTCGAGTGAAGAATTCTCGTTTCTCATCTCTCTTGCCGGAATGATGTCACCAGCTCTATAGCGCTGTGAATCACCAGCTTCGAGGACGTAGAACTTGCCATAGATATCATCATTGGTATCCATGAATCTCCACTTGTCGACAAGCTCCTCAGGAAGGAACTCGGTATCACCCGGATCATTGACCTGAACCTTTCTCATCATCTGTCTTACGATGATTTCGAAGTGCTTGTCATTGATCTTCACACCCTGGAGACGGTAAACTGCCTGAACCTCATTCACAATGTATTCCTGAGCCTTGACAGGTCCGAGGACATTGAGGATGTCGGTAGGAGAGATTCCGCCGTCGGAAAGACGTGAACCGGCTCTTACGTAGTCGTTCTCCTGAACAAGAATCTGCTTGGTAAGAGGAACGAGGTAATGTTTCTCGACACCGGACTTGTTCTTGACGATGATCTCACGGTTACCTCTCTTGATCTTGCCCATGAGCACCTCACCGTTGATTTCGGAAATACATGCAGGGCTTGATGGAGTTCTTGCCTCGAAGAGCTCGGTCACACGAGGAAGACCTCCGGTAATATCGTTGGACTTGCCGATTGCACGAGGGATCTTGATGATGATGTCACCGACCTTCACCTTCGCACCGTCGCTGACAGTAACGTGAGCGCCTACAGGCAAGTTGTACTGCTTCAGAAGCTCGCCGCCGTCGCCTATTACAAGGATTGAAGGGTTCTTCGTCTTGTCCTTGGACTCGATGATGACCTTGTCCTTATTGTTGGAGAACTCGTCAGCTGACTCCTCGCGGAATGTCGCGCCGGAAATCATGTTGTCGAAGCGTGCGATACCTGAAGTTTCTACGATCGTGATAGCGTTATATGGATCCCATTCGCAGATGAGGTCACCCTTCTTCACGCTCTCGCCATCTTTCTTGTACAATACTGAACCGTAAGGAACATCGTATGTAGAGAAGGTGATGCCTGTATTCTCATCGACGATCTTGAGTTCAGTCATACGGCTGACAACCACTTCCTCAGCCTCACCGAGGTCATTGACTCTCTGCAGGGTCCTGAGCTCTTCGAACTGGAGCTTGCCGTTGTACTTGGACTCGATGGATGAATCAGCAGCGGTGCTGGATGCAGTACCACCGACGTGGAAGGTACGGAGCGTAAGCTGTGTACCAGGCTCACCGATAGACTGTGCAGCGATAACGCCGACGACTTCACCTTTCTCGACCATCCTGCTGGTAGCAAGGTTACGTCCGTAGCACTTCGCGCAGACACCCTTGCGGGACTCGCAGGTAAGCACTGAACGTATCTCGACCTGCTCGATAGGGAGAGAGTCGATAAGGTTTGCCGTAGCCTCGCGGATTTCCTCGCCTGCCTTGATGATCAATTCACCCGTGATAGGGTTGAAGATATCATGTACGGAGGTTCTACCGAGAATTCTCTCGCCGAGTGATTCTACGACTTCATCCTTATTCTTGATAGCTGTAGCGATAAGACCTCTGAGGGTACCGCAATCCTCTTCGTTGATGATGACGTCATGAGAAACGTCCACCAGACGACGGGTAAGGTAACCTGCATCGGCAGTCTTGAGGGCGGTATCGGCAAGACCCTTACGTGCACCATGGGTAGAGATGAAGTACTCGAGCACTGTCATACCCTCCTTGAGGTTGGAAACGATAGGGTTCTCGATAATCTCGGCACCTGCAGCACCGGACTTCTGAGGTTTTGCCATCAAGCCTCGCATACCGCAAAGCTGTTTGATCTGCTGTGTGGAACCACGGGCTCCTGAATCCAACATCATGTATACAGGGTTGAATCCCTGCTGGTCTGCTGAAATCTGTTTCTCGACGATTCCCGTAAGTTTGTTGTCAATGGATGTCCACAGGTCGATAACCTTGTTGTAACGCTCGTTGTTGGTGATGAAACCCATCGAGTAGTTGTTCTTGATGTCCTCCACCTGCTTGTAGCCCTCATTGATGAGGTCGTATTTCTCAGGCGGTACGAGAACGTCGCCAAGGTTGAATGAAAGACCTGCACGGAATGCACGGTCATAACCGAGATTCTTGATATCGTCAAGGAAGTGGGCAGTTCTGGAAACGCCGGTATTCTTGATGACCTCGGTAATGATTTTTCTCAATGCTTTCTTTCCGAGTACGTCATTGACGTAAGGAACTTCCTGCGGAACGAACTGGTTCACGATGATTCGGCCTGCAGTGGTTTCCACCATCTGTGTGCCAGCCTCAGGATTGCTCTTGTCCTTAGGGAGTCTCACCTTGATCTTGGCGTGGAGTGCAATCGCACGCTCGTTGAGAGCAACGATAACCTCTTCCGGACCATAGAATGACATACCCTCGCCCTTTGCACCAGGTCTGATCTTGGTAATGTAGTAAAGACCGAGGACCATATCCTGTGAAGGCACGGTGATAGGAGTTCCGTTCGCAGGGTTCAAGATGTTCTGTGAACCGAGCATGAGGAGCTGAGCCTCCATTACGGCAGCATTGCTGAGCGGAAGATGGACTGCCATCTGGTCACCGTCGAAGTCCGCATTGAATGCGGTACAAGCGAGCGGGTGCAGCTGGATAGCCTTTCCCTCTATCATTCGCGGCTGGAATGCCTGGATACCGAGTCTGTGAAGTGTAGGTGCACGGTTCAAAAGTACCGGATGACCTTTCATCACGTTCTCGAGGATATCCCAGATGACCGGATCTCTCCTGTCGACAATCTTCTTCGCAGACTTGACGGTCTTCACGATGCCGCGCTCAATCAGTTTCCTGATGATGAACGGTTTGTAAAGCTCGGCCGCCATGAACTTAGGCAGACCGCACTCGTGCATCTGGAGCTCCGGACCGACGACGATAACTGAACGTGCAGAATAGTCGACACGCTTACCGAGGAGGTTCTGACGGAAGCGGCCCTGCTTACCCTTCAAAGAGTCAGAGAGTGACTTGAGCGGACGGTTGGCGTCGCTCTTAACGGCGCTCGACTTGCGTGAGTTGTCGAAGAGGCTGTCTACCGCCTCCTGGAGCATACGCTTCTCATTGCGGAGGATAACCTCAGGAGCCTTGATCTCTACGAGACGCTTCAGACGGTTGTTACGGATAATTACACGACGGTAGAGGTCGTTGAGGTCGGATGTTGCGAAACGGCCGCCATCCAGCGGCACGAGCGGACGGAGCTCCGGCGGAGTAACCGGGATAATCTTCATGATCATCCACTCCGGACGGTTGACGCCCTTGCTTCCGCGGAATGCCTCTACAACCTGCAGACGCTTCAGAGCCTCTGTCTTGCGCTGCTGCGAAGAGTCGTTGTTGGCACGGTCGCGCAACTCGTATGAAAGAGAGTCGAGGTCGAGACCTGCGAGAAGGTCGTAGACAGCCTCTGCACCCATCTTTGCGATGAACTTGTTCGGATCGGTGTCTTCAAGAAGGTCGTTCTCAGCACCGAGCTTGTTCTCTACGATGTCGAGATACTCCTCCTCGGTAAGGAGGTCCATCTTGTGCGAACCGTTGTACTCGTCGCCCTGCTCGTCGGTGCGTCCTTCGAACGCACCGGGCTGGATAACTACGTACTTCTCGTAGTAGATAACCTGATCGAGTTTCTTTGTCGGCATACCGAGCAGATAGCCGATCTTGTTAGGCAGCGAGCGGAAGTACCAGATGTGAGCTACGGGCACAACGAGCTCGATGTGTCCGCTGCGCTCACGGCGTACCTTCTTCTCAGTTACCTCAACACCGCATCGGTCGCAGACAATGCCCTTGTAGCGGATGCGCTTGTACTTGCCGCAGGCGCACTCATAGTCGCGTGTCGGACCGAAGATGCGCTCGCAGAACAAGCCGTCGCGCTCGGGCTTGTAGGTGCGGTAGTTGATGGTCTCAGGCTTGGTAACCTCACCATACGAATTTTCCAGGATCTCCTCCGGAGAGGCAAGACCGATGGTAATCTTCGTGAAATTATTCTTAACTTTTGTATCTTTCTTGAAAGCCATATATTTCTATAGTTTTGGGATGTTCGGATTAATCAAGTTTGATGCTCAGACCAAGACCGCGGAGCTCATGCAGGAGCACGTTGAGCGACTCTGGGATGCCCGGTGTAGGCATTGGGTCGCCCTTAACGATAGCCTCGTAAGCCTTTGAACGGCCCACTGTATCGTCGGACTTGATTGTCAGAATTTCCTGAAGCACGTGGCTGGCACCGAACGCCTCGATAGCCCAAACCTCCATCTCACCAAAACGCTGTCCACCGAACTGTGCCTTACCACCGAGTGGCTGCTGTGTGATGAGCGAGTACGGACCGATTGAACGGGCGTGCATCTTGTCCTCAACCATGTGACCGAGTTTCAAGAAGTATGTCACACCTACTGTAGCCGGCTGGTCGAAGCGCTCGCCTGTCTCACCATCATAAAGGTGTGTAGAGCAGAGGTGCGGCAGACCTGCCTTGTCTGTCCATTCAGAGAGGTCCTCAAGGTGAGCACCGTCGAAGATAGGTGTAGCGAACTTGACGCCGAGCTTACGGCCGGCAGCACCGAGGATAGCCTCGAAGATCTGACCGAGGTTCATACGAGAAGGCACGCCAAGTGGGTTCAATACCAAATCGACCGGACGACCGTCCTCGAGGAACGGCATATCCTCCATACGTGTAATCTTCGAAACGATACCCTTGTTACCGTGACGACCTGCGAGCTTATCACCTACGCCGATCTTACGCTTCTTTGCAACGTATACCTTAGCCATCTGGAGGATGCCTGAAGGCAGCTCGTCGCCGATGGTGATGGCGAACTTCTTACGCTTGAGTTCTGCGTCGAGCAGCTTGTACTTGCGTATGTAGTTCATGATGAGCTTAGAGATGAGCTTGTCGGTGTGCTCGTCGCCAGTCCAGTCGTTCGACTGAATACCGTCGTACTCGAGGTTCTTCAGCATTGTAGCTGTGAACTTTGTGCCCTTTGTGACGATCTCTGCACCAGAGTAGTCCTTAACACCCTGCGAAACCTTGTCCTCGGTGAGTGTGAGGAGCTTGTCGACGAGAATATCCTTCAAGTCGTCGTTCTTTGCCTCGTACTCCTCGTCGATCTTAGCGAGAATCACCTTGTCCTGCTTCTTCGACTCGCGTGTCTTAACGGCACGAGAGAAGAGCTTCTTGTCGATAACCACACCGCTGAGCGACGGGTTAGCCTTGAGTGAAGAGTCCTTCACGTCGCCAGCCTTGTCGCCGAAGATGGCGCGGAGCAGCTTCTCCTCTGGTGACGGGTCGCTCTCGCCCTTCGGCGAAATCTTACCGATGAGGATGTCGCCCGGCTCGATGCGTGCACCGATGCGAACGATACCGTTGTCGTCGAGGTCCTTTGTAGCTTCCTCCGAAACGTTAGGAATATCGCTTGTGAACTCCTCCATGCCGCGCTTTGTCTCGCGAACGTCGAGTGAGTACTCGTCTACGTGTACAGATGTAAGCACGTCGTCGCGAATCATGCGCTCTGAAAGCACGATGGCGTCCTCATAGTTGTAACCCTTCCACGGCATGTAAGCCACGAGGAGGTTGCGACCGAGTGCGAGCTCGCCGTTCTCTGTAGCGTAACCCTCTGTGAGGATGTCGCCCTTCTTAACGCGCTGACCCTTGTTGCAGATAGGACGCAAGTCGATGGTCATGTTCTGGTTGGTGCGGCGGAACTTCGGAATGCGGTACTCCTTGAGAGCCGGCTCGAAGCTTACGAACTCCTCGTCGTCGGTGCGGTCGTAGAGGATGCGGATTGTTGTAGCGTCTACGTATTCGATAACGCCCTCGCCCTCTGCAGTAATCATTGTACGAGAGTCCTCGCACACCTGCTTCTCAAGACCAGTACCTACGATAGGTGCGTCGTTGTGGAGCAATGGCACTGCCTGGCGCATCATGTTACATCCCATGAGTGCGCGGTGACCGTCGTCGTGCTCCAAGAACGGGATAAGACCTGCCGATACAGATGCAATCTGCTGCGGAGAGACGTCCATGAGGTCTACCTCTGATGGCGGCACAACCGGGAACTCGGCGTTCTGACGGCACTTAACGTTGTCGCGGATGAACGAGCCGTCCTCGCGCAGAGGAGCGTTACCCTGACCGATTACGTGGTCTTCCTCTTCCTCAGCGGTGAGGTATACTACGTGGTCGTTATTGAGGTCGACGAGCGAATCCTTTACGCGGCGGTAAGGAGTGGCGATGAAGCCGAGCTCGTTGATAGTTGCGTAAACGCAGAGAGACGAGATAAGACCGATGTTCGGACCCTCAGGGCTCTCAATCGGGCAAAGACGTCCGTAGTGTGTATAGTGTACGTCTCGCACCTCGAAGCCTGCACGCTCACGTGACAGACCGCCAGGACCGAGTGCCGAGAGACGACGCTTGTGAGTAACCTCGGCAAGCGGGTTGGTCTGGTCCATGAACTGCGAGAGCGGGTTGGTGCCGAAGAACGAGCTTACAACGCTCGATATTGTCTTGGCGTTGATAAGGTCTGTCGGCTGGAACACCTCGTTGTCACGCACGTTCATGCGCTCGCGGATTGTGCGGCTCATACGTGCCAGACCGATAGAGAACTGGTTGCTGAGCTGCTCGCCTACTGTGCGTACGCGGCGGTTAGAGAGGTGGTCGATATCGTCAACAGTTGCGTTAGAGTTAACCAACTGGATGAGATAGCGGATGATGGCGATGATATCCTCCTTTGTAAGAACGCGTGTCTCAGAGTCGATGTCGAGACCGAGCTTCTTGTTGATGCGGTAGCGTCCTACCTCGCCGAGGTCGTAGCGCTTGTCAGAGAAGAATATGTTCTGGAACACCTCGCGTGCCGATGCGTCATCAGCCGGGTCAGCGTTGCGGAGCTGACGGTAGATGTAAAGCACAGCCTCCTTCTCAGAGTTAGAGGGGTCTTTAGCGAGAGTGTTGAAAATGATTGAGTAGCGTGAAGCTGCCTCTACGTCCTTGTGGAGAAGCACTGAAGCGTTGCCCGACTCGAGGATGTCGTCGATGTTCTCTTCTGTGAGCACAGTCTCGCGCTCCATGATAACCTCGTAGCGCTCGATAGAAACGACCTCACCGGTATCCTCATCAACGAAGTCCTCGTTCCAGGTCTTCAGTACACGAGCGGCGAGCTTGCGGCCGATGGCAGCCTTCATGTTCTTCTTGTTCACCTTCACCTCCTCAGCAAGGTCGAATATCTGGAGGATATCCTTGTCCTGCTCGAAACCCATGGCGCGCAGAAGAGTTGTTACGGGCAACTTCTTCTTACGGTCGATGTATGCGTACATCACGTTGTTGATGTCGGTAGCGAACTCAATCCACGAACCCTTGAACGGGATGATACGTGCCGAGTAGAGCACAGTACCGTTAGCATGCACACCCTGACCGAAGAACACGCCCGGCGAGCGGTGCAACTGCGAAACTACTACGCGCTCTGCACCGTTGATGACGAACGTACCGTTGGATGTCATGTAAGGGATAGTGCCAAGGAAAACGTCCTGTATGAATGTGCCGAAGTCTTCGTGCTCGGGGTCCGTACAGTAGAGTTTCATCTTAGCCTTCAAAGGTACGCTATATGTAAGACCGCGCTCAAGGCACTCGTCAATTGAGTAGCGGGGCGGGTCGATATAGTAATCCAAGAACTCAAGAACGAAATTGTTACGTGTGTCGGTGATAGGGAAGTTCTCAGAGAACACCTTATACAAACCGTCATTCTTGCGTTCCTCAGGCGGAGTGTCTAACTGTAAGAAGTCCTTGAAAGACTTTAACTGCACATCGAGGAAATCCGGATATGGCAACGGATTATGGACGCTGGCAAAATTTACTCTGTTATCAACAATTTTTGAAGCCATCAGAAGTTATTATGGGTGATAAAAAATCGAAATAAGCGGAAAGACACAAAAAGGTTAGGACCCACCTACTTGGAAGATCCTAACCATATTTGCTAATTTTAAAATATCGGGTTAACCTTTCCTAAATACTGCTTAGCAGCGTTAAACCCGACATTTGAATTGTAAGCTGTTATTACTTGAGCTCTACCTTAGCACCTGACTCCTCGATAGCCTTCTTCAAGTTCTCAGCCTCTTCCTTAGAGAGACCTTCCTTGATCTTAGCAGGAGCAGCGTCTACGAGGTCCTTAGCTTCCTTCAAGCCGAGACCACAAGCTTCCTTAACTGCCTTTACAACCTGGAGCTTAGCGCCACCTACCTCAGCGAGGATAACATCGAAAGATGTCTTCTCCTCAGCTGCATCAGCACCACCTGCTGCAGGACCAGCAGCTACAGCTACAGCTGCAGCAGCAGGCTCAATACCATACTCGTCCTTGAGGACTGTTGCCAACTCGTTTACTTCCTTTACTGTAAGATTTACCAATTCTTCAGCAAGAGCTTTAATATCTGCCATTGTATTTAAATTTTAATTGTTTTTAATGTTAATGTTCTTTGACTTGTAGTTATATTACTCAGGACGCTCGCCCAAAGTCTTAAGCACACCGTGAATAGTGTTTGCGCCTGACTGAAGAGCAGAGATAACGTTCTTTGCAGGCGACTGGAGCAGTGCAACAATGTCTGCAATAACCTCGCTCTTGCTCTTGATAGCTACGAGAGCCTCGAGCTGATCTGCGCCGAAGATTGTCTCCTCAGCATAAGCACCCTTGAGTGCAGGTACGCCATCCTTAACGTATTCCTTCAGGAGCTTAGCCGGTACGTTAGCTGTGTGAGCGAACATAACTGCTGTAGTGCCCTTGAGAGCGCCGTACAGAGGCTCGAAATCAATGTCGCTTGCCTGGAAAGCCTCGCGGAGAAGTGTGTTCTTAACGACGATCATCTTGATCTCGTTCTTGAAGCACTTGCGGCGGAGGTTGCTTGTAGCCTCGGCGTTGAGACCTGCGAGGTCAACGATGTAGAAGTGAGGGAACTCCTTCAGCTTCGCACCGAGTTCGGCAATAATAGTATCTTTTACTTCTTTCTTCATTTTACAAAACTTTTAGAGTTACTCAACTGATTTAGGATCAACCTTGATACCCTTACTCATAGTGCTTGAAATAAAGATACTCTTGATGTATGTACCTTTAGCAGCAGCAGGCTTGAGCTTGATGATGGTAGCGATGAACTCCTTAGCATTCTGATAGATTGCCTCAGGAGAGAAGCTTACCTTACCGATTGAAGTGTGGATAATACCAGCCTTGTCAACCTTGAAATCAATCTTACCCTGCTTTACTTCCTTAACCGCCTTGGCAACGTCCATTGTTACGGTGCCGCTCTTAGGGTTAGGCATGAGTCCGCGCGGACCGAGGATACGGCCGATAGGACCAATCTTACCCATGCATGACGGCATAGTGATAATAACGTCGACGTCTGTCCAACCACCCTTGATCTTATCGATATACTCGTCAAGACCTACGTAGTCAGCACCTGCTTCCTTAGCAGCAGCCTCCTGATCGGGAGTACAGAGAGCGAGTACGCGTGTTACCTTACCGGTACCGTTGGGAAGAGAAACCACGCCGCGAACCATCTGGTTAGCCTTACGCGGGTCTACGCCCAAGCGTACGTCGATATCGAGAGAAGCGTCAAACTTGGTTGTGGTAATTTCCTTTACCAGCTCTGAAGCCTCTTTCAATGTGTACATCTTCCCTGCTTCAACCTTGTCAGCTACTGATTTTTGATTTTTTGTCAGTTTCATTTCTTAAAAATTGAAGTTATTAAACATTTTCAGGGAAGTCTCCCTCTACAGCGATACCCATACTTCTTGCTGTACCAGCAACGAGTCGCATAGCCGATGCAACTGTAAAGCAGTTCAAATCTTTCAGTTTGTCCTCAGCGATTGCTTTTACCTGCTCCCAAGTTACTTTACCAACTTTCTGGCGGTTAGGCTGAGCTGAGCCACTCTTAACTTTAGCTGCCTCTTTCAGCTGTACTGCTGCAGGAGGAGTCTTAAGTTCGAAGCTGAACGATTTATCGGTGTAGTAAGTGATAACAACAGGAATTACCTTGCCTGCCTTATCCTGGGTTCTGGCGTTGAACTCTTTGCAGAATCCCATGATGTTAATACCCTTAGAACCAAGTGCAGGTCCTACTGGAGGAGAAGGATTCGCAGCGCCACCTTTAATCTGTAATTTGATTAATCCAGCAACTTCTTTAGCCATTTTGTCTGTTAATATTTAAATTGATTTAATATAAAAGAATTCTGAACGCATTCGTAACCTTGCGTTAGCCTTCTTTTTCGACTTGCATAAAACCTAATTCCAACGGAGTTTTGCGTCCGAAGATCTTGACCATCACCTTTAGTTTGCGCTTCTCGACATTCACCTCTTCGATGATGCCGCTGAAGCCAGAGAACGGTCCGTCTGTCACCTTGACAGTCTCGTCAACTACGTACGGGATGTCGATGTTGTCTTCAATCTCCGTTTCCTCGCATGAACCGAGCATACGGTTGATTTCCGACTGCGGAACTGGTGAGGGGTTGTCCAAGCCTCCAAGAAAGCCTAAAACGTTCGGCATGAAACGCAGCGTGTGTGCTACGTCGCCTACGAGGGCAGCTTCTACGAATACATAACCGGGGAGAGATATTTTCTCCTTGATTACTCTTTTGCCATTACGCAAAGATGCGTGTTTCTCGAGCGGCAGAACCACTTGCGAAACATGCGTCTGAAGTAATGGGTTGTGCTTGATCTCAGCGTCAATATATTCCTTTACTTTGAATTCTTTTCCGCTGGCAGCACGAAGCACGTACCATTTTTTTTCTGTCTTAGCCATTTTTCTTGAAAATGATTAACCTGGATAAACCATGCTCATTGCCCACTTGAACAGAGAGTCCATAGCGAACACCACAACTGCAATGACAAGGGAAGCAGATAATACAATCACTGCACTGTGGTTGAGTTCGGCATAACTTGGCCAAGTTGTTTTATGCGCAAGTTCGTCGTAACAAGTCTTGCAATAATTTACAAACTTCTTAAACATATTATCTTCTTTTTAGCACGGGAAGAGAGGCTCGAACTCCCGACACCTGGTTTTGGA
>ERZ780100.938-NODE-938-length-11316-cov-4.768582_pt1 | contig 11316 bp, 7 predicted proteins | sample MGYA00511573_ERZ780100 | MGnify/ENA primary metagenome ERZ780100 (study PRJEB29588, sample SAMEA2161876) | human gut metagenome | biome: human gut; feature: human-associated habitat; material: faeces | place: Denmark | collected 2008/2010 ...
CGCCCCGCCCCCCCCCGCGCCCGGCGCCCCGCGGGCAGCGGCGGAAAAACCACAGCCCCAGCACCGCAAGCCGCAGCGCCGCCGTGCCCCGCAGCCCCAGCAGGCTGCAGCGAGCAATGCGGTGAATGCAGCAGCTCCGGCCCCGGTGCAGCGGCCCCGCAGCCCGCAGCGCCGCAGCTATAAGCAGCATTATTATGATGCTTCCACCCCGGCTGTTCCCATGCACATCTGCCCGCTGGGCGGCCTGGGCGAAGTTGGCAAAAACATCACCCTGTATGAATGCCAGGGCGATATGATCCTGGTGGACTGCGGCCTGGTGTTCCCAGATTCCGATATGTTCGGCGTGGACCTTGTCATTCCGGATTTCACCTATGTATTGGAAAATAAGGACCGTATCAAGGGCCTGTTCATTACCCATGGCCACGAAGACCATATCGGCAGCCTGCCGTATCTGCTCAAAAAGTTCAACGTGCCCATTTACACTGCACGTTTGACCATTGGCCTGATCAAAAACAAGCTGGAGGAGCACGGTCTTGCCTCCAGTGCAGAGTTCCATGAGATCCGTCCCCGCCAGAAAGTGCGCCTTGGCTGCTTTACGGTGGAGCCCATCCATGTCAACCACTCCATCCCGGATTCTCTGGCGTTTGCCATTGACTGCCCGGCAGGCATCGTGCTGCATACCGGCGACTTCAAGATCGACTACACGCCGCTTTCCGGCGATGCCGTTACCGACCTTTCCACCATTGCGGAGTATGGCCGCCGCGGCGTGCTGGCTTTGCTGGCGGATTCTACCAACGCGGAGCGCCCCGGCTTTACGGCAACCGAGCAGACGCTGGCCGAAGGGGTGCGCAGCCTGTTTGCCCGCGCCAAAAACCGCAGCATTATTGTGGCAACCTTTGCTTCCAACATCTACCGCATCCAGCAGATCATTGACCTGGCCATTGAGTATGGCCGCAAGGTGGCCGTCAATGGCCGCAGCATGGTTTCCAACACCGAAATGGCGCGGGAGCTGGGGTATCTGCATGCGCCGGATAATGTGCTGATCGATATCGAGGAGATCAACAAATACCCGCCGGAAAAGGTTGTCCTTATCACCACCGGCAGCCAGGGCGAACCGCTGTCCGCTCTGTCCCGTATGGCGCAGGCCAGCCACCGTACCGTCAAGGTCGGCCCCACTGACTTTATCATTATCTCGGCCCGCCCCATCCCCGGCAACGAAAAGACCGTGACCAAGGTGGTCAACGGCCTTCTGGCCCTGGGCGCAGAGGTCATTTACGAAAACATGTATGATACCCATGTTTCCGGCCACGCCTGCCAGGAAGAGCAGAAGCTGATGCTGACCCTTGCCCACCCGCAGTATTTCCTGCCGGTTCACGGCGAGTTCAAGCAGCTCAAGCGCCACGCCGAAACGGCGGAGCACCTGGGCTATATCCCCAAGCAGAATATTTATATTGCTGAAAATGGCCAGAACATCCGCCTTTCCCGCGATGGCATGGCAGTGGAGGGCACTGTGCCCGCCGGTGCCGTGATGGTGGATGGCTATGGTGTGGGCGATGTGGGCAATGTGGTCCTGCGTGACCGCCACCACCTGTCGGAGGACGGTATCATCATCGTTACCGCAGCCGTGGATGGCAGCACCGGCCAGCTGCTTTCCGGCCCGGACCTGGTTTCCCGCGGCTTTGTCTATGTGCGGGAAAGCGAGGAGCTGATGGACGGTGCCCGCGTGCAGGTTGAAATGGCCCTTGACCGCAGTATGGCGGATAACATGCACGACTGGGCCAGCGTGAAATCCCGCGTGCGGGAGGCGCTTTCCAGCTATATCTACCGCAAAACCAAGCGCAGCCCCATGATTCTGCCCATTCTGATGGAAGTTTGATCCAAACCATATCTGACCGTGACCGCCTGCCCCACATTGCAGGCACCGAGGAACGATGATGAAAAACAAGCTGAGACGTGATATCTTTGTCATTATCTTTTTGCTGCTCGTTGCGTGCATCGCTCTGGCTGTGCCGCTGGCGTTCAGCAACCCGCGCTGGCTGCTGGCACCGGCGCTGCTTGTAGTGTTTGCGTTGGTGGTGGCGGTGCTTGGCATCCGCCGGCTGCGGCGCTTTGTGGCCGATATGCTGTGCGGGACCAACTTTGAGGGCAGCAAGACCCAGTATTCGCTGGCGGATTTTTCCATCCCCACTGCCCTGATTACCGAAGGCTCCGTGGTGTGGTATAATCCGGCCTTCCGGGAGCAGATCCTGGCGGGGCAGGATGCCCTGCTGGCTGCACCGGACCGCCTGATGACCGGCATTGACCTTTCCGTCTGTGCCCGCGCCCACGGCCAGGACCTGACCATTGACGAAAACCGCTACACGGCCTATGCCACAACCAGCCGCAGCAGCAAAACGGGCACATTGCTGTTTTTGGTCAACGATACGTTCTACAAAAACACGCTGGATGAATACACTGCCAGCCGCCCGGCTTACCTGATTATTGGGGTGGACAGCTATGACGAGCTGTTCAACGATATGAAGGACTCCGAGCAGGCGCACGAGCTGGAGGCCATCAACACCCTGCTGGAAGAATACATCGGCCGCACGACCGGTTTCCTGCGCAAGGTGTCCAACAGCCGCTATATTGCGGTGGTGGAAGAGCGGGATATCCGCTGGATGATGGAAGAACGCTTTGATATTCTGGATAAAGTGCGTGCGTTGCACCCCGGCGGAATGCTCACCCTTTCCATCGGCGTAGGCCATGGCGGCGCTACTATGCAGGACTGCCAGGAGATGGCCCGCGAAAGCATTGATATTGCCTTGGGCCGCGGCGGCGACCAGGCTGCCGTGAAAACAGTCGATGGCTTTGAGTTCTTCGGCGGCATTTCCCATGGTGTCGAAAAGCGCAGCCATGTGCGCAGCCGCATCATTGCCAACGCCCTGGCAGACCAGATCCGCCAGAGCGACAGCGTCATTATCATGGGCCACCGCCAGAGCGATTTGGATGCCATCGGCTCCGCCATCGGTTTGCTGCGCATGTGCAAAATGTGCGATGTGCCTTCGGTCATCGCAGTGCGCAGCAAGGCAACGCTGGCGGGCCAGCTGCTGGATGTGTTCAACAAGGCGGGGGAGGACCACAACTTTATTGAACCGGAAGAAACCTATAAGCTCATCACCCCCAAAACCCTGCTGATTGTAACCGATACATACCAAAAGCGCCTGCTGGAAGACCAAAAGATCTACGAAAAATGCAGCCGCGTGGTTGTTATCGACCATCACCGCATGGCGGTAGGGCATATTGATAACCCGATCCTTTTGTATCATGAACCCTTTGCTTCCAGCGCCAGCGAGCTGGTGTGTGAACTGCTGCAATTCATGCCCGCCCAAAACAACATCACTCAGTTGGAAGCCCAGGCGCTGCTGTCTGGCATCATGCTGGATACCCGCAGTTTTGCGCTGCATGTCGGCGTGCGTACCTTTGAGGCTGCCGCCTGGCTGCGCAGCCGCGGGGCCGAAACCGCCGCGACCAAGCGCCTGTTCAATATTTCCAAAGAAGAATACGAAGCCCGCGCCGCTATTGTGGAGGGCGCTTACCTCTACAAAGGCTGCGCTATCGCCACTTCGGATGAGCTTGACCCCGCCATGAGTGTGGTTCTGCCCATGGCAGCCAATGACCTGCTGACCATCAACGGCGTGGATGCCAGCTTTGTGGCAATCGCCAAAAACGGCGGTGTCAACATCTCCGCCCGCAGCATGGGTGCGCTGAACGTACAGGTCATTCTGGAGCCCTTGGGCGGCGGCGGCCACCTGACGATGGCCGGTGCCCAGCTGCGTGATTGTACCGTAAAGGAAGCCGAAGCCCGCATCCGCGCGCAGATCCACGAATACCGCGCCACCCAGGAATGCCAGGAAGAACTGGTGGGTGCAGTTTAACAAATTAAATTATCAGCGAATCCCTGCCAATGGCAGAAAATTATATCAATTACTACATAGAGAGGGGAACCACCACGATGAAAGTTATTCTCAAACAGGATGTCAAGAGCATTGGTAAAAAGGATGAAATCCATGAAGTGTCGGACGGTTACGCCCGCAACTTCCTGTTCCCGCGCGGTCTGGCTGCAGTGGCCGATGCTGACGCTGTGAACACCGCCCGCACCAAGAGCGAAGCCAAAGCCCACCATGAAGCCGAGGCTAAGGCTGCTGCTGAAGAACTGGCTGCCAAGATCAAGGGCCAGATCGTTTCTGTCAAGGTCAAGGGGGGCGCTTCCGGCAAGCTGCACGGCAAAGTGACCGCAAAGGAAGTTGCCGAACAGTTGTACAAGCTGACCGGCACCGAAATCGACAAGAAAAAAATCGAAATGCCCGCCAGCATCAAGGAGTTTGGCAGTTATGATGCCAAAGTCCGCCTGCATGTGGGTGTTGTGGCCGCGTTCAAGGTCAAGGTCGAGGAGGCTCCGCTGTAATTGGCAGGGGGTCTTGTAATTACATTCCAACAAAAACGGCAGGGAGGTGCCTGAATGGCAAACAATGAATTAAGCTTGTCCAGCCTGGGCATTCAGCTGCCGTATAACATGCAGGCGGAACAAAGCGTGCTTGGCGCAGCGCTGATGGATGAAACCATCCTGAACCGCCTGATCACAGAGATGGACCCCGATATGTTCTATTCGGAGCAGAACCGGGCCGTCTATGAGGAAATGCGCCGCCTGTTCAGCGAAAGCGAAGCGGTGGACGTTATCACTCTGGTGGACTCTCTGGCTCAGAACGGTGTGTTCAAGGGCGCAGATGATGCCAAAGTGTACATTACCCGCATTGCGGAAACCGTCCCGGCGATTTCCAACGTCGATTCTTACATCAAGATCGTCAAGGAAAAATATCAAACCCGCCGTCTGATCGAAGCAGCCCGCGATATCCTGCAGCAGTCCAGCGAGGAATCCGATTCTGACCTGCTGCTGGAAAGCGCCGAGCAAAAGCTGTACGATATCCGCAACGGCCAGGACCGCTCCGGCGTTAAAACCATTCAGGAGTCTATCCTGGAAGTTATTGATACCATGCAAAAGCTGTCCGGTGCGGACCGCGATAAATTTGCCGGTATCCCCACAGGCTTCAACTATCTGGATAATATCCTGACCGGCCTTGGCCGTTCGGACCTGATTATTCTGGCGGCCCGCCCCGGTATGGGCAAAACCAGTTTTGCGTTGAACATTGCTACCAATGTGGCCCGCCTGCAAAAGATACCGACCGTCATTTTCAGCTTGGAAATGACCTGCGAACAGCTGACCGACCGCATCCTTTCCAGCACTGCAGGCATTGACAGCCAGGCTTTCCGCACCGGCCGCCTGAACAACTCCGACTGGAACGACTTTGCCAATGCAACGTCACTGTTGTATAACGTTCCCATTTACATGGATGATTCCTCCGGTATTTCGGTGCCGGAAATCAAGGCAAAAATCCGCCAGATCAACCAGGACCCCAAACGGGATAAGATCGGTCTGGTCATCATCGACTATTTGCAGTTGATGCAGTCCGCCAAGCGCACCGAAAGCCGCGTGCAGGAAATCAGCGATATCACCCGGAACCTGAAAATTATGGCCAAGGAACTGAACGTTCCTGTCATTGCGCTGTCCCAGCTTTCCCGTGCTGCCGAAAAAACAGCGGGTCGCTCGGACCACCGCCCCCAGCTTTCAGACCTGCGTGATTCCGGCTCTATCGAACAGGATGCGGACGTGGTGCTCTTCCTGTACCGCGCTGCCTATTACAATTCCCAGAACGGCGAAACCGAACAGGCGAACGAAAACGAAGCCGAATGTATCGTGGCCAAAAACCGCCATGGCGAAACCAGTGTGGTCCGCCTTGGCTGGGATGGCGCCCATACCCGGTTCAGCAATCTGGACGAGATCCATGAACAGTACTGACGCAGACAATTCATTGCAAAACCCAGTAAACACGATGGAACAAACCTTGCTGGCCTATTGCCGCCGGCAGGGTTTGTTTCGGTTGGGGGACCGTGTTATCGTTGCCTGCTCCGGCGGGGCGGATTCGATGGCGCTGCTCTGTTTTCTGCTGCGCTGCAAAGCGGAACTTGGCATCACCGTCATGGCGGCCCATGTGGACCACGGAATCCGGGGCGAAACTGCCCATGCGGATGCCCGCTTTGTGGCGGAGTTCTGCCGCACGCATCATGTGCCGTTCTTTTTGTACGATGCCGCTGCCAGCGGGGTGCAGATTCCCCCAAACCCCAGCGAGAACTGGGCGCGCAGCCTGCGCTATACCTGGTTTGATGCGCTGGCCGCACAGCAGCATGCCTGCATTGCCACAGCGCATACGTTATCTGACCAGGCGGAAACGGTGTTGTTCCGCATGGCGCGTGGTACCGGCCTGCACGGCATGGCGGGTATTCCGGCGGTACGGGGCGTGTACCGCCGGCCATTTTTGTGCCTGACAAGGAGCGATACCACGGCATACTGCGCCGCCCTTGGGCAACACTATGTTCAGGACGAAAGCAATTTCAGCGATGCCTATGCCCGCAACCGTATCCGCCATTATGCTGTTCCGGCGCTGCAAACCATCAATCCGGCGGCAGAGCGGGCCGTGGGGCGGCTGTGCAACCAGCTGCAGGAGCTGAACATCTGGCTGGAAAACCTGGCCGAAAAACTGCTGGCGCAGGCTGCCTGCGGGGGCGGGTACAGCATCCCGATTCTTGCCGCGGCGGATGCCCCGGTGCTGGCTGCTGCCCTGCGCATGCTGGCAGCCCGCGCGCGTGACCCTGAAGAAAAATATGTGCAGGCTCTTGCGGCCATTGTTCGGCAGGGCAGCGGTGCGGTACAGCTGACGCCGGATGCCTGCTGGACCGCAGCAAACGGCATTTTGTACTGCCGCTCAGTGCTAAAAATGCAGCCGGAAGCCATTCCCGCGCCGCACCAGCTGCTAAAAACCGGCGTTTACTGCCTGCCAGGGGGCTATGAGCTGGAGATTCAACAACTAAATTATGAAGTTTTTTTGAAAAATCCATCATTTTTGAAAAAAGACTACACCTATTGTGCAGATTATGCTAAAATAAATAAGAATATTTTTGTGAGGACCCGCCAACCCGGCGATACGTTCCGCCCGGCGGGACGTCACGTTGGCAAAACGCTCAAAAAATATCTGAATGAGGCAAAAGTTCCTGTGGCTGAACGGACGCTGATGCCGCTGCTGGCCTGCGGTAGCCAGGTGCTTTGGCTGTGGGGGGCAGGCTTTGCGGACGGTTTGTCCCCGGATGATGGGACAAAGCAGATCCTGTTGATTCGGCAAAGCCGCCAGCCTGCGGCCCCGGAGCAGGAACAAGATCATAATATTGGAGGAACAGATCATGCATGATATGAACAATGATATCGCCAAGGTTTTGATTTCGGAAGAGCAGCTGCAGGCCAAGGTGGCTGAATTGGGGGCACAGATCAGCCGCGATTACGAGGGCAAAGATTTGTTGATGGTGTCTATCCTGAAAGGCTCCGTGGTGTTCATGGCCGATTTGATGCGCGCCATCACGGAACCCTGCAGCATTGACTTTATGGTGGTTTCCAGCTATGGCGGTGCCAACACCACTTCTACGGGCCTTGTCAAGATCGTCAAGGACCTGGATCAGGATCTTTCCGGCAAGGATGTTTTGATCGTGGAGGATATTCTGGATACTGGCGTCACGTTGTCTCACTTGGTGCCCATGCTGAAATTGCGCCGCCCCAACAGCGTGCGCCTGTGCACCATCCTCAGCAAGCCCAGCCGCCGCAAGGTGGATATTGAGCCGGACTACTGCGGTTTTGAAGTGCCCGATGAATTTGTTGTGGGCTATGGCCTTGACTATGACGAAAAGTACCGCAACTTGCCGTATGTCGGCGTGTTAAAACCGGAAGTATATTCCAAATAAAATTCTGTCTTGGCAGAATAACCAATCGCCCGCCGTTTTGGCGGATTTTGACAGGGAGTTGATTTTTTGCAGCACAAACCGCGTTTCAGCGGCATTATCATTGCCGCTGTCCTGATGGTGGCAGCACTCGTGATGATCTCCAGCTATTCCAGCCTGTTTGCCTCCAGCAAGAGCACCATGATGTTGTCCGAAGCCATGGGGTACTTTGAATCCAATCAGGTCACCTACTTTAACCTGGACCTGAACACCGGCGTTATCGAGATGAGCGTGAAAGAAGGTGAACATCCGCTGCCGGAATCCGGCACGTCCAGCGAAACATCCAACGGCCTGCTTGCAGAAATTTACGGCGATGGCACCGATGCTTACGCCCCCAAGAACGGCGGGGCAGCGGTCATTACCTACAAGCTGCCATATCCTTCTTATTTCCTGCAATTCTACCTCAAGGATTATATCGACCAGTATAATGCAGCCAACCCGGATGCGCCCATGCAGTACGATATGGTCGCCGTTAAGACCAACGTGCCCTGGTTTGAGATCATCCTGTACGCCTTTATGATCGGCAGCGTGGTGCTGCTCTTCATGTCCATGTACCGCGGCGGTGCCGGTGGCGGCGGCCTGATGAATGTTGGCCGTGCCAAGGTCAAGGACCAGCAGGAAGGCCAGCGCAAGGCAACCTTTGCCGATGTTGCCGGTGCGGATGAAGAAAAGGCTGAACTCCAGGAAGTGGTTCAGTTCCTGAAAGCACCGGAAAAGTTCAACTCCCTGGGGGCGCGCATTCCCCACGGCGTTCTGCTTGTCGGCCCTCCGGGCACCGGCAAAACGCTGCTGGCCCGTGCCTGTGCAGGCGAGGCCGGCGTTCCGTTCTATGCCATCTCCGGTTCCGACTTTGTGGAAATGTATGTCGGCGTCGGCGCATCCCGTGTGCGTGATTTGTTTGAAAAAGCCAAAAAGACAATGCCCTCCATCATCTTTATTGATGAGATCGATGCCGTGGGCCGTCAGCGTGGTGCCGGCCTTGGCGGCGGGCATGACGAACGCGAGCAGACCCTGAACCAGCTGCTGGTTGAGATGGACGGCTTTGACGCCAACGACGGCGTTATCGTGATGGCTGCCACCAACCGCGCCGATATTCTGGATAAGGCTCTGCTGCGTCCCGGCCGTTTTGACCGTCAGGTTTATGTTGGTCTGCCGGATGTGAAAGGCCGCGAGGAGATTCTGCGCGTTCACACCAAGAACAAGCCCCTTGGCCCCGATGTCAGCCTGAAAACCATCGCCAAGTCCACCGCGGGCTTCTCCGGTGCCGACCTGGAAAACCTTGTCAACGAAGCCGCCCTGCTGGCTGCGCGCAAGGGCAAAAAGGCCATCACCGAACCCGAAATCGAGGAAGCTTCCATCAAGGTTGTGGCTGGCCCCGAAAAGAAGAGCCGCGTTGTGACCGATGCCGAAAAGCGCCTGACCTCTTACCACGAGGCCGGCCATGCCATTACCGGCTATTTCTGCAAAACGCATGATCCCGTGCACCAGATCAGCATTATCCCGCGTGGTTCGGCAGGCGGCTTTACCATGTATCTGCCGGAAAAAGACCCCAGCTATGTGACCAAGACCGCCATGAACGAGAACATTGTCTGCCTGTTGGGCGGCCGTGTGGCGGAGCAGCTGGTGCTGGATGATATCTCCACCGGTGCTTCCAACGACCTGCAGCGTGCCACGGATACCGCCCGCGCCATGGTGACCCGCTATGGCTTCTCGGAGCGCATGGGCCCGGTGGTTTATGGCACCGACCCTGGCGAAACCTTCCTTGGCCGAGACTTTGGCCAGGGCAAGGGCTATTCCGAAAATACGGCGTCCGAAATTGATAATGAGATCCGTGATATCATGGATGAATCTTACGAGACGGCCCGCCGCATTTTGACCGAGCACATGACTGAGCTGCACCGTGTGGCCGGTGTGCTGATGGAACGCGAAAAGATCAGCGGCGAAGAGTTTGACGCCCTGATGAAAGGCGAAAACCTGGCACCCTTTGGGCTGGATACCCCCGCGCCTGCCGCAGCCCCTGCATCGGCAGAGCAGCCCGCCGCGCCGGAACAGCCCTCCGAACCGTCTGATGAAAATTGAGGCAAGGTGAAACACAATGGATCAAAATTTTTCCCTGATGGCGCAATCCCGTGCCAATTATTACACTGCCGGCAGCCCGGTCCAGTTTGTCCGTGTTGAGCTGCTGAAAGGGGATGTCACGGGTGAAGTTGCGGTCTGCCTGACCTTTAAGAATGTTGGCACAGAACCGCTGACCGGCTTTATCATCCACTTCAAGTGCAAAGATGCTTCTGGTCAGATCCTGTGCGAGGATGATTTCTATTATGAGCAGCTCAATGTGCAGCCCGGCGAACTGTTTGGTGCCGATGACGCTGTGTTTGTCAGCGATACGCCGGTTTCCAGCGTGGAAATCGAGCAGGACCGTGCTTTCCTGAACGGCCGCGGCGTGGATCTGCGCAATTATAAGCGTGTCCGCCTGCAGGCCCCCCGTGTGCTGCCTGGCTCTATTGCCCGCACACTTCAGACCCGCACCAACAATAAGATGCTGACCTGCGTCCCGCAGGATACCGAAAACGGCTGGTTCTGCGCCTGCGGCGCGTTCCACCCCAACGAGGAAGCTGTTTCCGTCTGCAGCGAGTGCGGCGGCGACCGCGCTTACATCAAGGCAACCCTGACCCGCATCCTGGAGGAAGCCCGGCAGGCCGCCGAACAGCAGCAGCGCGAAATCAACGCCGTGGCCAATGGCGTTGACCCCGCAGCAGCCCAGGAAGCCCAGGCCGCTCGGGCCCCTGCCACCGCCGCCGCGGCTCAGGCAGCCATCAGCCAGGAGCCCACCGCACAGTTCACCCCGCCCGCCCCGGCCCAGGAACCGGAAGAAGAGGACGAGGACGACGAAGCAACCAACGCCGAAATGGACCGCGTGCGCCGCTATGTCCCCAAAGGCCATCTGTTTGCCGATGAAGAGGATGAAGAGGACGAGCATACCCGCATGTTCGATGATGAGGAAGAGGAAAGCGACGATGACGAAGAACCTCGCCGTGGCCGTTATGCGGACGATGACGAGGAGAGCGAGGACGATGTAATGGCCGAGCGTATCATCCATTGGGCACCGCCCATCACCGCAGTGGTCTGTGCGCTCATCATTGCTGTGTCGCTGATCTACCACTTTGTCATCGCCTGATCGCCTGCTGTTTATCGGCAAAGGCGGGCTGACCCGCTGATATTTATCCGGGCAGGATAAAGCAAAATAAACCAAAACCAGCCGCCGGGCAGGGGAAAATCCCTGAAGCCGGCGGCTGGTTTTCTATTTGTTCTATTCCGTGTCTGTGCTTATTGCTGCCATCAGGAATATAGGGCAATACCGCATAATTCTAAGTGCCGATACGGCGAGCGAGGTGCGGC